>Ga0079305_1000682_pt1 | contig 63797 bp, 46 predicted proteins | sample LMS_cellobiose_e_FD_79183 | JGI IMG/M metagenome (GOLD analysis project Ga0079305, IMG submission 79183) | Rumen-fistulated moose microbial communities from Alaska, USA - LMS_cellobiose_enrichment | ecosystem: Host-associated > Mammals > Digestive system > Stomach > Rumen fluid ...
AAAGGCCGTTTCCCCATCAAACGGCCGCAAAATGGGATAAAAGCCCCGTCATCCCAGGCCTGCCGATGGATTTCGGAACCGATTTTGCCGATTCCGGCGCCGGCTGTCTGTACGCAGTGCCAAACATCTGCCACGGAACCTTGTGGATGATCCGATTCTCTCCCTCCACTTGGAAAGTCAAAAGGAATCAAAAAGCAAAGAAAAAGAGAAAAAAGAACATTGTTATTCATCCACCGGATCAGAACACCTTCAGCTCCGCCAGCGCCTGGCGGTATTCCCGCTCGGCGTCGAGGGTCTGCTCCAGGGCCTCGTAGTAGAGGTCGTTCTCGACCAGGTAGTCGATCATGGAGATCTCGCCGCGGGTCAGCGCGGAGAGCAGGAAGTCGCGGTAGTCGGTGTCGGTCAGCGAGGCGCGCAGCGTCTCGGCGTTCGCCTTCATCGCCGCGGCCTGCCGGTAGAGGTCCCGGAGCTGGCGGTAGAACGCCTGCTCGGCGGCATCCTGCCGGGACTGCGCGGCGGCGACGCCGGCGCGGGAGCGTTTCACGCGGTTCGCGCCGCTCCACAGCGGGATGCTCACCCCCACGGTCACGCCGCGGAACTGCTCCTCCGTGTGGATCTCGCTCATGTAGCCCACCGTCAGTTCGGGCATCGTGGACAGGCGGTCGATGGACAGCTGCTGCTGCTCCACTTCCAGCTCCTTGCGGACATAGGCCAGGACGGGATTCTGCTCTGAAGCTTCCGCGAACCAGGTCTCGAAGTCCGCGGGCAGGAAATCGGCATCGTAGCGCTCCGGGATGAATGAGGGCGCCTTGCCGCCGTTCAGCGCGGTCAGGCGCGCCAGGGCGGCCTGCCGCTCGTTATCCGTCTGGTTGACCCGGCCCTGGATGGACGCCTGATGGAGCTTCGCCTTGTTGAGGTCCAGGATGGTTGCGTCGCCGGATGCCATCCGGCGCTCATAGGAATCGACCAGCATGTTCGAGCGCTCCAGGTGGTCCCGGAGCTCCTCCAGCAGCTGATGGTAATAGACCAGGTCCACGCAGAGGCGGCGGGCCTCCTGCAGCACCTCCAGCCGGCGGGCCTTGTATTTCAGGGCGGACAGTTCGTCCATGCCGGCGGCCTTGCCGGATCGCCGGCCGCTCAGCGTCGCCAGGTCGAAGGACTGGGTGACGCGCAGGTCGTGGCGGTTGCCGATGCCGGCGGCGCCCCAGAGGTAGTTGAACTCGACCTCCGGGTCGGCAAGCAGGGCTTCCGAACGGTTGGCGAGCCGCTCCTGCTCGAGCTCGGCGGCCGCGGCCTTCAGTTCCGGGTTGTTCGCCTCGATCTCCTGCAGCAGCGCCTCCGCGCCGCCCTGGGCGGAGGCCGCCAGGAAGACACTTAATCCTATGATTGTCAGAAAGATCCTTCTCATGATTTCTCCTTGTTCGTTATCAGATACATGACCGGGATGACGAAGCCGTTCAGCAGGGTCGAGGACAGCAGGCCGCCGAGGATGACCTTCGCCATGGGCGACTGGATCTCGTTGCCGGGCAGGTCGCCGCCCAGGGCCAGCGGCAGCAGGGCCAGGGCCGAGGTGACCGCCGTCATCAGGATGGGGTTCAGGCGGTCCAGGGAGCCGGCGACGATGGTCTCCCTCACCGAGCGCCCCTCCGCGCGGAGCGCGTTGTAGCGGTCGATCAGCAGCATGCCGTTCCGCGTCGCGATGCCGAACAGCGAGATGAAGCCGATGATGGCCGGGATGCTCAGGATGCCGCCGGTGAAATAGACCGTCATCACAGCGCCGATCAGCGCCAGGGGCAGGTTCAGCAGCACGATGAGGGACTGCGGGACGCTCTTGAACTCGCCCAGCAGCAGCATGAAGATGATCAGCACGCTGAACAGGCTCACGAGCGCAATGGTGCGGGACGCCCGCTCCTCGCTCTCGAACTGGCCGCCGTACTCGATCCGGTAGTCGTCGGGCAGGGTGATGTGCTCGCCGATTTCCCGCCGGATGGCGGCGACGGCCTTCGCCAGCTCGCCGTTGGTGACGTTGCAGGAGACCACGAGCTTGCGGCTGAGGTTTTCCCGGCCGATCGTGTTGGGACCGGCCGAAGAGACCACGTCGGCGACGTAGCTCAGCGGGACCTTGCTCCCGGACGGCGTGTCGATCATCAGGTCGCCGATGCGCTCCATGGAGGACTTGGCGTCGCCTTTCACCTTGAGGGTCAGGTCGAAGGCACGGTTGCCCTCGTACACGGTCGAGACCGGCTCGCCCTCCAGCATCACCTTGACGAACTCGGCGAACTCCGGCAGCGTGATCCCGTAGCGGGAAAGCATCTCCCGGCGGGGGACGATGTTCAGCTCCGGCCGCTCCACCTGCTGCTCCACGTTGATGTCGGTGATGCCCTCGATGCCGCCGATGGCCGATTTGATCTGCTGGCCGATGCTGTACATCTTGTTGAGGTCCGTGCCGAACACCTTGATGGCGATGTTCGCCTGGGTGCCCGAAAGCATGGCGTCGATGCGGTGCGAGATGGGCCCGCCGATCTCCAGGTTGACGCCCGGCAGCACGGAAAGCTTCTGCCGGACCTCCTCGACCAGGCTGCGCTTGCTCCGCCCCTTCAGCACAAAGGGGCATTCGAATTCGGAGCAGTTGACCCCGAAGGCGTGCTCGTCCAGCTCCGCACGGCCGGTCTTGCGGCCCACGGTCTGGATCTCCGGGATGCCCATCAGGATCTCCTCGGCCTGGCGGCCCAGCCGGTCGGACTCCTCGATGGAGATGCCCGGCACGGAGCTCATCGCAATCGTAAACGAGCCTTCGTTGAAGGCGGGCAGGAAGCTGCGGCCGAGCGAGGCGAACATCACCACCGCCACCACGAGCAAGGCACCCACGGCACCGAGGACCAGTTTCCAGTGCCTGAGCGTCCAGCCCAGGGCTTTGTCATATCCCTTCTTGAGCCAGCGCACCAGCGGCGCCTCGCGGGAGGCCCGCCCGTCGTCCGACGTGTCGGGCTCCATCTCGCGCGCCAGCAGCCGGGAGCTCAGCACCGGGGTCACGGTCAGCGCCACGAGGGTGGAGGTGCACAGGGAGATGATGAACGATATGCCCAGCGGCTTGAGCATGCGGCCCTCCATCCCGGACAGGAAGAAGAGCGGCAGGAAGCACGCGATGATGATCAGGGTGGAATTGAGCATGGGCATGCGCACCTCCTTCGAGGCGTCGTACACCACCTGCAGGACGCTCCTCCCCTGCCCGCGCGCTCCGCGCAATCGCTTGAAGACATTCTCCACGTCCACGATGGAATCGTCCACCAGCGAGCCGATGGCGATGGCGATGCCGCCCAGGCTCATCGTATTGATGGTCAAGCCCATCCAGCGGGTCACCAGCAGGGTGATGAGGATGGACAGCGGGATGGAGATCAGGGAGATGAGCGTGGTCCGCCAGTTCATCAGGAAGACGAACAGCACGAGGATCACGAAGATGCCGCCCTCCAGCAGCGACTTCTTGACGTTGCCGATGGAGCCCACGATGAAGCGGGACTGGCGGAAGATCTCCGAATTGACCCGCACGTCCGCCGGCAGGGCTTCGGCGATGTCCGCGAGCTCGCGGTCGAGCTTGCGGGTCAGCTCCAGCGAAGAGGTGTTCGGCTGCTTGGTGACGGTCATGATGACCGCCGGGCGGCCGTCGTTGGAGGCGACGCCGAGCACGGGGGTCTTCGGCCCGATCGTGACGTCGGCGACGGCGTCCAGCGTGACCGGGCGCCCCTTCGGGCCCGTCTTCACGACGGCCTTCTTCATCAGCTCGATGTCGCTGGTGGAGAGCACGCCGCGGACGATGTACTCGTTGCCGTATTCATACAGGGTGCCGCCGGGGGCGTTCTGGTTCATCCCCCTGACGGCATCGATGACCTCGTCCATGGACACGCCGTAGTGGCGCATCCGGCCGGGGTCGAGCAGGATCTGGTATTCCTTGATGTCCCCGCCCATCACGGCCACCTGGGCGACGCCGCCCAGCGACAGCAGGCGCGGACGGATGGTCCAGTCCGCCATCGTGCGCAGGTCCTGCATCGAGGTGGTGTCCGCCGTCAGGCCGATGATCATCAGCTCGCCCAGGATGGACGCCTGGGGCCCGAGGGTGGGATTGCCGACATTCGCGGGCAGGTCCTCCCCCACCATCGCGATCTTCTCGCTGACGATCTGGCGGGCGCGGTAAATGTCCGTCCCCCAGTCGAATTCGATGTTGATGATGGAGAATCCGGTGGTGGACGAGGAGCGCACGCGGCGGACGTTGGTCGCGCCGTTGACGGCGGTCTCGATCGGGAAGGTCACGAGGCGCTCCACCTCCTCCGGCGCCATCCCCTCGGCCTCCGTCATCACGACCACGGTCGGAGCGTTCAGGTCGGGGAATACGTCCACCTCGGAGCGGGACGCGGAATAGATGCCCGCCACCATGCACAGGGCGGCGATCACCAGGACCGCGACCCGGTTGTTCAGCGAGAACGCGATGATCCGGTTCAGCAGGCCGTTCTCCGGCTGTATCCTGTCCATGTCCTAGTGATTATGGGTGTGGCCGGCGGGGACGGCGGTCACGCCGGCAAGTTTGACATGGACCGCGCCGGACACGACGACCAGCTCGCCCTCCTCCAGGCCCCGCAGGATGGGGACGCGGGTGCCGTCCGACTGCCCGAGGGCGACTTCCCGCTTCTCGAAGCAGTCGTCGTCATCCTCCTCGCGGACGAAGACATAATGGACGCCCTGGTCCTCCACGACCGCCTCCAGGGGCACGGAAATGCATTTGCCGGAGGCGGAGGTCTTGAGGTAGACGTCCACGTAGGAGCCGGGGACCAGGTCGCCCCGGTTGTCGAATTCGAAGATGACCGGGATGTAGAACTCCCCGTCGGAGGCCCGCCCGTAGCTGATGAGCTTGCCGCCCAGGGCGCTGAGGCTGTAGGCCTGGTCACTGTAGGACGTGACGAAGTCGGCGTCGCGCACCGAGGCGATGCGGCCATAGTATTTCTCGGAGACGTCCGCGCGCAGCCAGAGCTTGCGGTTGCTGCTCACGGTGGCGATGGGCGTGCCCGTCTCCACGTAGTCCCCGCTCCGCACGTTCAGGCTCTTGACAAAGCCGGAGAGCGGCGAGGACACGGCGATCTCCCCGCCCGAGGTGCTCCCGGCGGAGAGGGCCTCGTATTCCACGCGGGCGTGCTCGTAGGCCATCCGGCTCTGGTCCAGGTGGCTCTCGCTGACGATGTTGTTCTCGCGGAGCTGGAGGTCGCGTTCATATTCCTTTTTGGCCGTCTCCAGGGTGATGGCGGCCTTGGCAAGCTTGTCGCCGGAGCCGATGCTGCGCGTGGAGATGGTGGCGATGCGGGCGCCCCTGGACACGGGGGAACCCTCCCCCAGCCTGCCCAGGCTCACGATGCCCTCGCTCTTGGCCACGACGGTCATCTCGTCCCCCGACGAGGAGACGATCTGCCCGCTGGTGCGGATCACTTCGTTGAAGGAGCCTTCGGCCACCGCTTCCACGCGGATGCCCAGCACTTCCTGCCGCGCGGGGCTGATCTCGATGTGCCCGTCGGCGTGCTCGTGGGCATGCTCGTGTTCATGCTCATGCTCATGCCCGTGCCCGTGGGGCCCGCAGCCGTTCAGCACGGCACACAGCGCCATGATGGCGAATAATGCTTTTCTCATCTGATTCCGGATTTCGAAAAGCAAAGGTACGCCTTCGCGCGTGCAACCGGGTTGCAAAGACTATCGGGCGCAGCGCTGCACGAACGCCCCGAAGAGGCGGAGCCAGCGGGTGTCGCCGGCCTGGAGGTCTTTCTCGGGATGGAACTGGACTGCCCAGACCTGGTCGTTCTCGTACGCTTCCACAAGGCCGTCGGCCGAATGGGCGGTCGCCCGCATGCCGGGGGCGAGAGCCTTGACGCCCTGGTGGTGGAAGGAATTGACCATCAACGAGTCCGTGCCATAGATTTCCGCGAGCACGCTCCCGGGCTCCAGCCCGATCCGGTGGGTCGCTCCCCCGCCGTGCTTCACTTCCGTGCCGAACTGGCTCGGCAGGTCCTGGTACAGGGAGCCGCCCATGACCGCGTTCAGCATCTGCTCGCCGCGGCAGATGGCCAGGATGGGCTTGCCGCTGGCGAGCGCGGCTTTCGCCAGCAGGCTGTCGCTGCGGTCGCGCACCGCATCCACGCGGACGGTCTCGTTCCAGACCTCCTCCCCGTACCAGGCCGGGCTGACGTCTTCTCCGCCGGAGAAAACGATGCCGTCCAGGGCGGCGAGCAGCTCCTCCGCGCGGGCGGCGTCGTCGAGGGTCGGCAGGACCACGGCCACGCCGCCGGCGCGCTGGATGGCTTCGGTGTAGGCCGTGGCCAACTGCGTGGCGCCCGAGGCGCTGCGGGAGCAGCTGATGCCGATGAGGGGGATCACGGACACCTGCGTACGGCGCCCGCCGCAGGCGGAAAACAGCAGGATGGACAGGAGGAAGAGGATCTTTCGCATGGGACTAACGGATGAAATTCAGGAACAGGGTCACCACCCCGGTGTTGATGATATCCACGAACATGGCGCCGACGATGGGCACCACGATGAAGGGATTGACCGCATAGCGGTATTTGTAGCAGACCGCGGACATGTTGGCCATCGCGTTGGGCGTGGCCCCGAGGCCGAAGCCGCACAGGCCGCTGACCAGCACCGCGCCGTCGTAGTCCCGGCCCAGCAGGGGGAAAGCCACGAAGGCGGCGTACAGGGCCATGAAGGCCACCTGGGCGAAGAGGATCAGGCAGAGCGGGAGCGCCATGGAAGCCAGCTCCCAGAGGCGCAGGAAGGACATCGCCATGCCCAGGAACAGCAGCAGGCAGATCTCCCCCAGCGAGGCGATCCGCTCCACCTGCCGGCTGCGCATCCAGCGGGGGCTGAAGCCCAGCAGGTTGCGAAGGACCGCAGCCACGAGCAGCGAGCCGAAATAGGTCGGGAAGGTGATCCCGGTCAGGGCGAGCAGCCGGTTCAGCCAGGTGCCCAGCGCCATGGCGAAGAGCACCGTGCAGACGGCCCCGATGATCTCGTTCCGGCGGACGGGCGGGTCGGAAACGGCTATGCCTTCCGGCCTGGCGGCCGGGGCGGCGGCGGGCTCCGCGAGCCGCCTGCGGCGGATCAGGCCCTCCGCCAGGGGGCCGCCCAGCAGGGAGCCGGCCACCAGGCCGAAGGTCGCCGCCGCGAGGGTGATGGAGGAGGCGCCGGACAGGCCCAGCTCCTCCAGCAGCGGGGAGAAGCCCCCCGCCGTCCCGTGGCCGCCGCACATCGGGATGGACCCGGCGGCCATGCCCAGCAGCGGGCTCAGCCCCAGGCCCCGGGCGATGCCCACGGACAAGAGGTTCTGCACCACGATCAGCACGGCCACCAGCAGGATCATGATGATGAGCTGCCGGCCGCCCTTGCGCAGCACGCGCAGGTCGCACTGGAAGCCCACCGAGGTGAAGAAAGCCGTCATGCACAGGTCCCGGACGGTCCCGTCGAAACGGCATTCCACGCCCGCAAACCCGTAGAGGGCGAGGGTCAGCAGCGAGATCAGCAGGCCCCCGGACACCGGGGCCGGGATGCAGTAACGCTTCAGGAAAGGGATCCGGTCGGTGAACAGCAGCCCCAGGAGCAGGGCGACGACCCCCACTCCCGCGCTTTGATATAGATCCAGCTCGACCACCTACTTGCGGATTCCGTACAGATAGGCCAGCAGCGCGGTCTTGCCGCGCATGGTCTCGCGCGGGGTGAATTCACCGTTGACCCAGAGGTAACGCTGGTTGAAGAAGGACTCCTGGCGCGGCCAGCCGCCGGCGTTCCATTCGGGATAGCAGCGCGTGAGCAGGATCTGCGCATCGCCGCCGTCGCCGCGCGACCAGGTCTCCGTGCCGTTGAAAGGTGTCTGGCCGGGGTGCGTGCCGGGCGTGCCGTCATTGCGGCCGGTGGAGTAGCAGTCGGTGATGTGGCGCTGGCCCAGACCCGTCATTTCCACGGTGTTGGACGGATTGCGGCCCAGGCCCCAGCCCGCCTCCTGGTACATCGCCTGCTCCAGTTCGGCGCGCTCCGCGGCCGACTTGGAGCCGTAGTGCATGAGCATCACCAGCTGGAGGTTCTCGTTCGTCTGCCAGCGCGCGTCGGAGGCGGCGCGGCGCGAGGGGCGCTCGGCCCAGCGGTCCAGGTGGTCTGCCCGGACCTGGCGCCGCACGGCAGCGAGCATGTTGTCGTAAAGCCGGGGATAATGGCGCTCGTGCGGACACATCAGGTAGGCCGCCGTGCCCCAGAGCTGGTAGTACGCGCCGCCCCAGCCGGTCTTGACGACCGGCGCGCCGGGCTCCGTAATGGCGCTCTCCTGCGCCAGGATGTCCTCCCAGGCGCGCTCCCCCGTCACGTTGTACAGGAAGGCCGCCGCCATCTGGCGGAAGTCGCGGCCGCGCATCTGCTCGTTGCCAATGCCCTGCATGACGTCCAGCTGGAGGTCTTCCTGCCGCTCCGCGAAACGGAAGGCCTTCTCCGCCTCGGCGGTATAGTAAGCGCAAAGCGACTTGTCCCCCTGCACGCGGAAGGCGTCCGCGATCATGGCGCAGTTGGCCGCATTGGCCCAGGCGGCCATGGTGGTGCAGCCGGCCTGGAACATCACCGTCCAGTCCTTGTCGGGATTCGTGACACCCTGGGAATAAGCTTCTCCGTCGCGGATGCTGAGGAAGAAGTCCACTTCGTTGCGGGCTTCGTCGATGATGTCGGGGATGCCGTTGCCGCTCTCGCGGATGCCCAGGTCGTCCTCCGACAGGCGCCCGCCGGTGAGCAGGTACGGCAGCAGCAGGTCATAGATATTGGCCACGTGCGCGAGGTGGCGGTCCCAGTCGAAGGCGTCGGAGTGGCCGCCGCGCACGTCGGGATTGGTCGGGTTGCCCGGCAGGCGGTGCTGCCAGAAGGCCGAGGCGGTCGCCGGCTTGAAATGCGGCTCGTCCCAGACGTCGCCGGGCGACTTCCGCCAGTCCGGATGCCAGGGATGCAGGTCCGTCTTGTACACGACGAAGCCCTTCGGGTCCTCGCCCGGGACGAAACGCGGCTGGCGCGGCACGGGGCTGATGCGGGGATCGACCGGTTCGCCCAGGCGCATGTAGTAGTAGCCGCGCACCGAGAAGCGGTACGGCTCGCGGTAGAGCTCCGGATCGATGTCGAAATCCATGCTGCAGCCCACGTCCTCGACCACGAGGCGGTAGCGGCCGGGGGCGGACTCCCGGAAATCGACGTTCCAGACGGGACTGCCCGTCAGGTCCTTCCGGCCAGCCTCCATCCGGCTGTCAGCCGCCTCTTTCCAGCGCCTGACCTCGCCCACGGGGCGCCGGGCACCGGTCGCGACGTCGTACAGCCAGACCTTCTTGCCTTCGAAGGAAGTGTAGTCGCGTGCGCCCCCGTCGCCCAGCCAGAGGTACAGGTCGGCCGTCTTGACGGGCTCCTGGGGCGTGTAGCCGAGGACGTTGACGTGGACCGCCTCGGACTGCGCGGTCCAGATGTCGTAGCGGATGCTGGCCGAGGCCGCGTCGGCGCCCAGGCCGGAGGGGATGCGAACCGTGTAGGTGCAGCCCTGCTGCATCGAGGCGGGCAGGCGCAGGAAGATCCAGTGGTCCAGCTCGCTCGTCAGCGTGTGGTCGGTGTTCATCGGCTTGGACTTGCGCCAGGCCGCCAGGGGGAAGATCCCGGCGCTGTACACCCGGTCGTCGGCGGAGCTGACCGACCAGCCCTTGATCGATGCGGCGGCGCGGACGTCCAGCCGCGGGAGGTACACCTCCAGGGTGTCGTCCCCTTCGGCGAAGGAATGCCCGAGATAGGCGCTGGGGCCCGTCCCGTCGTCGCGGTAGTGCACTTCGCCGTCGCGGAAGTGCAGCATCAGGTGGTCTTTGTCCACGACCTGGATGCCCAGGAAACGCGTGGCATGCGCCCGCTGGGGCAGCAGGAGGATCAGAAGGAGGATCAGCGGCCAGGTATGGCGGAGGGTCAATCGTGTCATTTTACAGGGTATCTAATAATTTGGTTTTCAAGTCAAAGGGACGCAGGTCGTCCAGCGACAGGCCTTCCACGGCGGCCTGGAGGAGCTCCGCTTCCGGCGCGTCCGCCGGGAGCCCCTGCCGGCCGAGAAAGTGACGTCCCGCATCCAGCAGGGCCTGCTTCGGGACGAGCCCCACGATCTCCGTGCCCGTGACGCGCAGCCCGCGGGCCGCGGCGGCGCGGCACACCTCCTCGAAGGCGACATGCAGCGGCGTGGCCCCGATGTCGGTCATGTTCATCGACACCTGGGCGATGCCGTATTCCTCGATGTACCAGCCGATGGCCTTGCAGCCTTTCAGCGTGCCGGGGATCCGGCGGCCGTCCGGGCCCTTGCGTCCCGATTCGCGCACGTCGGCGGCCACCGCAGCGGCATCGGGGACGGATGTCGTGTCAAGGTTGAAATTGACCGCGATCAGGAGAGGCCGCGCCCCCACGTTGGAGGCGCCGCTGCGCTGCGCACGCTCATCCCATTCCCCGCAGAAGTCCGGCCGCCGCTCCGGGTCGGCGAACTTCTCCGGCAGGGCTTCGTATCCGCCCGCGCGGCAGACCGCGAGGTTCCTGCGTTCCGGCCGGAAGGCCGCCGCTTCATAGCAGTAGCAGGGAATGCCGAGCTCCCGGAACATCCGCTCCGCGAGGGCGCGGGCAAGCGCCGCGCACTCCTCCAGCGTGACGCCGGAGACGGGCACCAGCGGGAGCACGTCGATGGCGCCGCTGCGCGGGTGCGTGCCGTGGTGGAGGCGCATGTCGATCAGCTCCTGCGCCCGGGCGCTGCCGCGGAAAGCCGCCTCCACCACCGCCTCCGGCGCCCCGGTGAAAGTCACGACGGTGCGGTTGGCGGCCTCGCCGGGATCGACGTCCAACACCTTGACCGCCTCGACGGAAGCGATGGCCGAGACGATGGCGTCGATGACGGCGCGGTCACGGCCTTCGCTGAAGTTGGGAACGCATTCGATGATTTTTTTCATGGGGGCTCTGCGCGTATTATCCCCAAATATACCGATTATTTCGTATCTTCGCAAGCAATTATGTCCGGATTGAAGCATTCCCTGTCCGCCCTGGCCGTCCTTGCGGGTGCCCTGCTGTGCATCCTCGGCTTCGCCCGTTTCTGCCCCGCGCAGGACCCTGAAAAGGGCCTGAAGCGCGTCGAGCTGCCCGCGTGGGCCTGGCCGCTCCCGGACACGCTCGCCATTCCCCCCATCCCGTCGCCCGCGTCCATTCCCGAGCCCGAGGGGCCGGACACCAGCGCCCACAGGATCCTGTTCGTGGGCGACTCGATGGTGGAGGGGCTGCGCTACCGCCTCTCGCAGTACGCCGTGGCCAACGGCCACACGATGCAGTGCGTGATCTGGTACAGCTCTTCCTCGAAGTACTGGGCAAGGACTGACACGCTGAGCCATTTCATCCGGAAGTTCGACCCGACCTACATTTTCCTCTGCATGGGCGCCAACGAACTGTTTGTCAGGAACCTGGAGGAGCGCGACGCGGCCGTGGGCGAGATCATCCGGGAGATCGGCGACCTGCCTTTCATCTGGATCGGCCCGCCCAACTGGAAGCCCGATACCGGCATCAACGACATCCTGCTGAACCATTGCGGGAAGAAGCGCTATTATCCCAGCCTGCGGCTCCAGTACCAGCGGGCCAAGGACGGTGCGCATCCCGTGTTGTCCTCTTATAATATGTGGGCGGATTCGGTGTCCACCTGGCTGCGGGATTCTTCCGCGCATCCGATCCGCTGGGACATCCCGGAGAAGGACACTCCCAAGACCCACGGCGTGACCATCCTCTCGCCCCCGAAAGACTGACGCGCCATGAATTTCCTCAGCATCGGCTTCTGGGCGGCGTTCTGCGCCTTTTTCCTGGTCTACGTCTTCGTGAAGAGGTGGTCGCGGGCGGCCATGCTCTTGTGGGTGCTGGCGTTCGACCTGTTCTTTTTCTGGCAGGCGAACGGCTGGCTGATGCTGCTGCTTCCCGCGACTGCGGCCGCCAATTACTTTCTTACTGAATTGATGCGCCGGGCGGGTGCCTCTGCCCAGCGGGCGGACGGAAATTATTTTTCGGACAGGTTTGCCGAAAAACCAATTTCCGCTCCGCCCTCCGCAACGCCCACGCACGGCACCCGCCCGACTTTGCCGCCAGACAACATCGGCACCGCTTCGACAACGCCAACGCACGGCACCCGCCCGACTGTGCCGCCAGACAATCCCGGCACCCGCCCGGTGCATCGAAAGCTTCTGCTGGCTCTGATTGTTTTATTGGACCTGGCGGCGCTGGTGTATTTCAAGTACAGCGGCTTTTTCGTGGAGGGGATCCTCAATCCGCTGCTGAAAAGCAATTTCGCCGTGGGCGACATCGTGCTGCCCATCGGCATTTCCTTCTATACCTTCCAGGCGATCAGCTACAGCGTGGACGTGTACCGGGGCAAGTATGAGGGGCGGCCGGATTTCCTGGAATTCTGCTTCTACCTGTCTTTTTTCCCGCTGCTGCTCGCGGGCCCGATCACCCGCGCCGGGAGGTTCCTGCCGCAGATCCGCCGTGCCGAGCCCGCCACGCGCCACGAGCTGCGCCTGGGCCTCTGGCTCATCATCCTGGGCCTGCTGAAGAAGGGCGTGATCGCCGACTACCTCGCGGTCTACAACAACCTGGCGTTCGACTCCCCCGTCTCCTATTCCGGCTACGAGCTGCTGATGGCGGTGCTGGGCTACACGATGCAGATCTATCTGGACTTCTCGGGCTACAGCGACATCTCCATCGGCATCGCCGCGCTGATGGGCTTCCGGCTGGACGTCAACTTCCGCTTCCCGTACCGTTCGCTGAACCTGACGGAATTCTGGCGCCGCTGGCACATCTCGCTGTCCACCTGGTTCCGGGACTACGTGTATATCCCGCTGGGCGGCAACCGGAAGGGGCAGGCGCGGACCCTGCTCAACAATTTCCTGACGATGGTCGTGGCCGGCCTCTGGCACGGCTCCACCTGGATGTTCGTGCTTTGGGGCGCCCTGCACGGGGCGGGCCTGGCGGTGCACAAGCTCTGCCGCGGATGGCTGAAGAAGATTCCCGACACCTGGCCCGTCAAGGCCGTGAGCTGGCTGCTGACGATGCTCTTCGTGATGGCGTGCTGGGTGCTCTTCCGCGCCGGCAGCCTGCAGGACGCCGGGGAGATCTTCCGCCGCATCTTCACGGACTTCGACCTCGCCTACCTGCCTCCCTTCTGGGCGGCGCGCAGGCTCTGGTGCGTGGTGCTCGCGGTCGCCGTCGCCGGGCTGCTGATTCCCGAACGCGCCTACGACCGCCTGCAGGCGCGCTTCACCCGCCTGCCCTGGATCGTCATTTTCGTGGTTTTCCTGATCGCCGTCCAGCTGGTCATCCAGCTGCGCAGCGGCGACATCCAGCCGTTTATCTATTATCAGTTCTGACGCGCCTTCCGCTTGAGCCAGTGCTCCTTGAGCCATTCGCGGACCGGTTCGTCATAAGCCTTCTGCAGGCCCCACGCGAGAACGATGGCGATGAACAGGACGCCCGCGGCCACGGCTATGTGCTGCCACAGCGGCGCGTCCTGGTGCTGCGCAGCCCAGTCCATCTGCATGTAGATGAGCGGATAATGCGTGATGTAGATGGGATATGAGATCCCTCCCAGCCACTTGCAGATGGCCGTGCTCTTCGCGTCCGTGGTCCGGGAACCGGCACCGGCCAGCACGATGAGCGGGAAGAGCAGCAGGATGCAGGCGGCCTGGAAGAGGCCGTCCGCCACGCCCTGCTTCCCGCCGATGCAGGGCATCGCCAGCAGGACGACGATGGCCAGCCCGCACCACCAGAAACCGCCCTTGAGGTGGATCGGGGAGCCGCTGGGATTGCCCGCACTGCGGTGCGACGGCAGGATGCGGGAGATCAGCAGGCCGCAGAGGAAGGGATACAGCAGGCGCGTGAACGCGATGTAGATCTGGTCCGGCGAGAGCGACCAGCCGCCGATGACATTGTATTGCGGCTCGGGCAGCAGCCCGAAGACGTTCCAGCCCACGGTCAGGTCCAGGGTGAAAAAGGCGCAGCAGACGCAGAGGATGGCCAGCGCGATCTTGGGCAGGCGGCGCAGGAAAAACGCATACAGGATGTTGCCGATATACTCCAGCGTCAGGGTCCAGACCGGGCCGTTGAAGGAGTTGAGCTCTCCCCAGCCGCGGATGTCCAGCCGCGTGCCGCAGGGGATGATCAGCAGGCCCATGACCAGGCACAGGGCGAACTTCCAGAGCTCCACCTCCTGCGTCTTGGGGAAAGCGTTGCCGGAGAAGAAGAACAGCGCCGCACCCACCAGCGTGCCGGCGATCACCATGGGATGCAGGCGCGTCAGGCGCCGCTTGAAGAAGCCCCAGGTGCTCATCTTGCCCCAGCGGTCGTCATAGGCGTAGCCGACGACGAAACCGCTCAGCACGAAGAAGAAATCCACCGCCAGGTAGCCGTGGTTGACGATTTGGAAGGCAGGTCCCTTGCTGTAGGTCTCGAACAGGTGGAAGATCACCACCATCAGGGCGGCCACGCCGCGCAGCCCGTCCAGGATCTCGTAACGGGGCTTGGATTCCAGGTACACGTTTTCTCTTGCCATGTCCCAAAGGTACACAGAAATCTCCGAGTTTTTCTTATCTTTGGTCCGAAGAATCCATCAATCCTTTCTATATGAGCGCCAAAACCTTTCCGGGCCTCCTTGCGCTGGCCCTGCTGGCCGCCTGCGGCCCCGCAAAAGACGTCGAGGTCGGACCCTATACCGTGTCCGTCATCGAGAAGAACGTGTACCACATCCAGGACTTCAACAGCACCAACCCTGCGGGAGAGACATTCGATGCCGACGGCAAGCCGACCCATTTCAACAACTGCTCCGACATGTACCTCTTCGTCGGGGACGGGAAAGCCCTGCTGCTTGACCTGTCCAACGCCGTCACCTGGGCGGACAATGCCGCGGAATCGCTGCGCACGCTGGTCGCGGAGCGCACCAAGGGCAAGCCGCTCACGATCACGTTTACCCACAATCACGGCGACCACACGGGGATGCTCCCGGCCTGGATCGACGATCCGGACGTGCATTTCGCCCTGCCCCAGACCGATTTCGAGCGCATGGCCGACCGCTTCCCGGAGGCGCAGCGCGACTTCTACGGCGAAGGCGAAGTCTTCGACCTCGGCGGCATGAGACTCGAGGCCATCCAGGTTCCCGGCCATACCGCCGGATCCATGGTCTTCCTCCTCGAGGGACGCAACCTGCTCTTCACCGGGGATGCCGTCGGCTCCGGCCACGGCGTCTGGATTTTCAATGAAGAGGGGTTCAGAAACTATGTTTCCGCGGTGCCGCACCTGATCGAGGTGCTCCGGGAGCGCGGCGTGGACGAGGCCCGGCTCAGGATCTACGGCGGCCACTACTGGCAGAAGGACTGGCTGGACCTCCCGAAAGGGAGCGAACTCGGGATGGCGTACCTGCGCGAAATGAAGCAGCTGTGCGACGAAATCGAGGCCGGGACCGCCGCGACGGAGCCCTCCAACCTCGGCCGCCCCGGGCTCGACACCTATTTCCGTCACGGGAATGCCATCGTGACCTGGAGCGCCGCGCAGGCGGAGCAGTACCGCAACCGGTATCCCGAGAAGTTCGTCTGCCGCGACGCGGACATCGTCTTCCGCCGGATCGACGAGCACACCTGGGCGGGTTGCGGCCACCTCGTGTACAATGAGTCGGTCTACGTGGTCGAGGGCGACGAGCGTGCGCTGGTGATCGACGCCGGCAGCCACATGCCCAATCTGGACAAGGTCGTCGCCACGCTGACGGACAAGTCGCCCGTGATGGTCCTCACCCATGGCCACGGCGACCATGTCGGCGGCGTCGGCTGCTTCCCGGAAGTCTGGGTCCACCCGGCCGACGCAGGCATGCTCCGCCGGTATTCCGGGACGGTCAAGTCCCTGGAGGACGACCAGGTCTTCGACCTCGGCGGCCGGCAGATCGAGGTGCTCTACACCCCGGGCCACACCTCCGGATCCGTCACTTTCTTCGACAAAGAGCACCATTACGGTTTCAGCGGCGACGCCTTCGGCTCCACCAACCTGCTGCTCTTCGCCGGTCCTTTCTCGGAACTGGTCAAGACCTGCACCCGCACGGCGGAATACATGCAGAAGAACGGCATCACCAAGCTCTATCCGGGCCACTACAGCGGCGACAACCCCGAGACGCTGCAGCGGGTCCTCGACGAGAAGAAGATGGCGCAGGAGGTGCTCTCCGGCAAGCGCAGGGGGACGCCCGACACGGCCAACGGCCTCAACCGCTCCATCCATGACTACGGCGTCACCATCCGCTACAACGATCCGGACGCCCTGAAATAGCAACTGACGGGAAATCGAAAGTTTTTGCCCCGCGCGCAATAGGATTTGCACGCGGGGTTTCGTATCTTTGATACGGAAACTTTAACCTATCCGCATATGCACACCAAAACGCCTGGACGCGCCCTATTCGCGGCCGTCGCGCTTCTCCTGCTGTCCCTGTCGGCCCTGGGCCAGGAGAAGAACACCTTCTGCAATCCGCTCGACCTCGTCGTCCCCGGCGAGCGTTCCTACCGCGGAGGCGAACCCGTCGTGCTCGTCTACCAGGACGACTACTACCTCTTCGTCTCGCACCGCAAGGGCTACTGGTACTCCCCCGACTTCAAGGACTGGACCTACGTGGACGCCCCGGATTACCCGGGCGGCGTGGTCTCCGTCGTGGAGATGGACGGCAGCCTGTACGGCTGCTCGATGAACAACCGCAACGTCTTCAAGGCCACCGACCCCAAGGCCGGGACCTGGGAGCAGGTCGGCACGCTGTCCAGCGACCGCTACGGCGACGCCAACATGTTCTATGACAACGGCCGCCTGTACATGTACTTCGGCTGGTCGCAGCTCATGCCTTTCAAGGTCGTGGAGCTGGACAAGACGACCTTCAAGGAGAAGGGAGAGCCGCAGGTCCTGTTCTTCAGCGACTACAAGAAGCACGGCTTCGAGACCCGCCGCAACGAGGACGTGATCTACTCCATCTTCAACGGCCGCCGGGACTACTACGCCGAGGAATACCCCTGGATCGAGGGTCCCTGGATGACCAAGCACAACGGCAAGTACTACCTCCAGTATGCCGCCATCGGCCTGGAGTTCCTGTCCTACTCGCACGGCGTGTACGTGGGCGACAGCCCGATGGGCCCCTTCACCTACTCGCAGCACAACCCGCTGACCTTCAAGACCACGGGCTTCGCGGTGGGCGCCGGCCACGGCAGCACCTTCCATGACAAGAACGGCCAGCTCTGGACCATCTGCATGATCCCCTCCAGCTACGGCGGAGCGGGACGCGGCTCCGAGCTCGCCATCTTCCCGACCGCGGTCGACGAGGACGGCGTGATGCATTCCAACGTCGAATTCGGCGACTACCCCCAGTACTGGCCGGGCACCCGCACGGACGCCGTGGACCACAACTGGACGGGCTGGAAGCTCCTCTCGCACAAGAAGAAGGTCACCGTGTCCTCCACCTTCGAGGACTATGTCCCCGAGAACGGCGTGGACGAGCAGTTCATGACCAACTGGGCCGCTGAAACCGGCGATCCGGGCGAATGGTTCCAGGTGGATCTCGGCAAGGTCGCCGACATCTACGCCATCCAGTGCAACTTCGACCACATCGGCGCCCGGCAGGCCGCCCGCGGCGGCTTTGGCGGCGGCGCCCCCGGTGCCTCCGCGGCCCCGGCCCTCCCCGAGCACTACCAGTGCTTCAAGGTCGAGGTGTCCGTGGACGGAAAGAGCTGGAAGACCGTCATCGACAAGCCCGACAACAAATTGGACTTCCATCACGACTACACCGAGCTCAAGACCCCGGCGCAGGGCCGTTACGTGAAGCTCACCAACACGGCCCAGTGCCACGACGGCGCCAAGTTCTCCGTCAAGGACCTGCGCGTGTTCGGCAATCCGGCCTCCGCCGGATCGGTCATCGTGAGCGGCGTCAAGGTGGTCCGCAATCCCGAGGACCGGCGCGAGGCCAGCCTGCTCTGGGATCCGGTCCCTGGCGCGGACGGCTACATCATCCGCTACGGCATCGAGCCGGGCAAGCTCTACAACAGCTACATCGTCTATGACGACAACGCCTTCAAGCTCCACAGCCTCAACACCGAATCCGAGTACTTCTTCGAGGTCGAGTCCTTCGACTCCGGCCTGGACTACTACCGCCCGAAGACCGAGGAGATCAACGGCACCGGCGGCGAAGTCGAGATGAACAAGCGCGGCCGGGGCGGCTACGGCGGCAACGCCGAGAGCAAGCGCATCATGGTCAAGGAAGGCGTCGACAGCTATGTCTTCGAGGGCATCGACCCGGGCGCCTGGACGATCAGCCACACCTTCGGCCCGACCCTGTGGACGGGCGAGCTGACCGCAGCCGACCTGATCGGCGAGGGTGAGCCCGGCATCGAGGCGAAGCTCACCGAGATGGGCCACGGCACGCAGGTGGAGGCCGAGATGTGGATGAAGGTCGTGCGCGGCCCCGAGGCCGGCAAGGTCGTCATCGAGATCCGCCGCAAGGGCCGCCAGGGCGGCTGGCCCATGATGATGGGCGGCGCGGGCGGCTTCGGCGCGGCCGTGTCCTCCCCCGTCGTCAATCCGGACAACACGATCACCTTCAATTATTCCGATCCGAACGCAAAGAAGGTCCAGGTGAGCACGCAGTTCGCGGGCACCAAGGACCTGGTCAAGGGCCCGAACGGCGTGTGGACCGTCACCCTCGGCCCCGTGGCGCCGGACATGTACCCCTACAGCTTCCTCGTGGACGGGGTGCAGGTCATGGACCCGCAGAACCCCGACTGGTTCCCCAACGAGACCTTCAAGAACAGCCTCGTGGACGTGCGCGGCTCGGGCGATCCGCTCCCGCACGCCCTCAGGGACGTGCCGCACGGCAGCGTGGACTATGTCAACTACTGGTCCAACTCCCTGGGCACCTGGGGCAGCGCCATCGTCTACACCCCGCCGCAGTACGACAGGAACAAGAATAAGAAGTACCCCGTCTTCTACCTCATCAGCGGCACCACCGACACCGAGGAGGTGTATTTCAAGGTCGGCCGGATGAACCTCATCCTCGACAACTTCATCGCCGAGGGCAAGGCCCGGGACATGATCATCGTCCTGCCGTACGGCAATCCTTCCAAGTACTTCCAGCCGGGCGAGGCGCCGCGTATGGGCGACATGTTCACCACGGACCTCATCAACGACCTGATGCCCTTCGTGGAGAAGAACTACCGCACCCTGAACGACCGCGACCACCGCGCGATCGGCGGCTTCTCCCGCGGCGGCAACCAGGGCCTGGCCATCGGCCTGACCAACCTCGACAAGTTCTCCTGGCTGTGCTCCTACAGCTCCTTCACCAGCACCACCCTGCCGGGAAATGTCTATGACGATCCCGCCATCAACGACAAGATCCACCTCTTCTGGCTCGGCGTGGGCACGGACGACTTCCTCTACGGCAACGCCAAGGACTACATGGACTTCCTCGACAGCAAGGGCATCAACAACGTCAAGGTGTTCACGCACGACAAGTTCGGGCACACCTGGATGAACGCCAAGTACTGGCTCGACGAGTCCCTTCCCCTCCTGTTCCAAGACTAAGCTTCGCATGATATGAAAACACGCAGAATATCCATCCTCGCAGCGGCGCTGCTGCTGATCCCGATGTTTTCCCAGGCCCAGCCGCCGCAGGCCGGTGAAGGCCAGCGCCTCACCCCGCAGGTGATGGCCCGCATGTTCCCCGCCGGGGTCGTGTCGCCGGAATACCATGCCGACGGCTCTGTGACGTTCCGCTGCCAGGCGGCGGACGCCAAGGCCGTGGAGCTGGACTGCCAGATGTTCCCCCAGGCCCTGCCGATGAGCAAGGACGCCCAGGGCGTCTGGAGCATCACGGTCAAGCCGGGCAAGCCGGACCTCTACCCCTACGCCTTCGTGATCGACGGCACCAAGATCGCCGACCCCAACAACATGTTCATCTTCCCCAACGAGGGATTCAAGTACTCGCTCGCCGACGTACGCGGCCCGGAGCCTGCCCTGAAGGACATCCAGGACGTGCCGCACGGCAAGGTCAGCTACCGCTTCTACCACTCGAAGACCTGCGGCATCGACCGTCCCCTGACGGTCTACACCCCGGCCGGGTACGATCCCGCCGGCAGTGAGCGCCTCCCCGTCCTCTACCTCATCCACGGCATGACGGACACGTATGAGACCTGGTTCAAGGTGGGCCACGTCAACAACATCCTCGACAACCTCATCGCGCAGGGCCTCGCCAAGCGCATGATCGTCGTGATGCCCTACGCGAACCCGTATCCCGAGATGATGCGCCAGGGCCTCGCCGACGCCTACGACGCCATGGACACCGACCGCGTGGCCGCGGAGATCATCAACGACGTCCGGCCCTTCATCGAGGCCAACTACAAGGTCAAGACTTCCGCGCGCGACCGCGCCGTCGCCGGCTTCTCGCTCGGCGGCCGCCAGGCGCTCGCCACCGGACTGGGGAATCCGAAGTACTTCCAGTGGGTGTGCGCGATGGCGCCCGCCATCTTCGGCACCGAGTACGCCGACAACTTCAAGAACGGCACCTACGCCCCCGTGGGCAGCATCAACAAGAGCTACAAGCTCGTCTGGATCGGCACCGGCACCTCGGACTTCCTGATCGACGTCTCCCGCGGCCTGGACGCCTACCTGACGGAAAACGGGGTGAAGCACACCTTCTACACCCCCGACGGCGGCCACACCTGGATGAACTGCCGGGACTACCTGGCCCGCATCGCCCAGCTGCTCTTCAAATAGAATGAAAAGGGGCGCGCTGCTGCTTCTGGCCCTGACGACGGCCGTTCCGGTCCTTCTTGCCCAAGAGGGACCGGCGGCCTTTGACAGCCGCGAATGGGACTTCGGCGCCATCCGGGAAGCCGACGGCGTGGTCAGCCACGCCTTCACCGTCTTCAACGGCGACACCCGTCCCCTGCGGCTCACGCGCGCCATTCCCGGCTGTTCCTGCATCAGCGCCTCGCTCCCCGGAGCGGACATCGCCCCCGGGCAGTCCGCCACCGTGGAGGTCCGTTTCACGCCGGCAGGCGCGTCCGGCCCCGTGGAGCGGAACATCGAGATCCAGGCCGGCGGCCGCAGCCTCGGGATGCTCAGCATCCGCGCGGACGTACTGCCCGCCGACCGGAGCATACAGGAGCGCTACCCCGTCGTGCTCGCCGAAGGGCTCTACGCCAGCCGCGCCGACGTCCGCTTCGGCTACCTCGAGCGCGGCCGCCCGGCCGGCAAGGTCGTCTTCATCGCCAATGCCTCCGACCGGCCCATGCGCCTGCGCGCAGAGGGGCTGGCCGGAACGCCTTACCGCCTCGTCTGCCCGGACACCCTCGCGCCCGGCGAAGAAAGCCGCCTGGAAGTCTGGTGCGACACCCCCGCCGACCCGTCCCTTTTCGCAACGCTTCGCGCCACGCTCCGGCTCACGCCGGAAGGCGTCCCCGCCCTGCGGGAAATGCCCGTCAGCGGCCTGTGCCTGACCCAGGCGCCCGAATCGCCCGACGCCCCGCGCCTGCGCAACGGCCCGATGCAGGTCCGCCGCCGTCCCCTGTCGCGCGCCCCGCGCGGCACCCTGGAGATCTTCAACGACGGCGCCACCGACCTCATCCTGCACGCGCTGGAGCTCCCGGCGGGCATCCGCTGCGCCTTCGAGCCCGGCACACACATCGCGCCGGGCCGTTCCCTGACGCTCACGCTGTCCGGCACCGCCGGCCGCGACGCCCGCATGACGCTCTTCAGCAACGATCCGTTGCGCCCTGCCAAAGAAATACCAATCATTACCTTATGAAAAGAATCCTGTCAACCCTTCCCCTCGTCCTGGTCCTGCTGGCCGGCTGCGGCCCGAAGCAGACCTACGAGTATCCTTTCCAGAACCCCCGCCTCAAGATCGAGGACCGCGTGGAGAACCTGATCTCCCTGCTCACCCCCGAAGAGAAAGTGGGCCTGATGATGAACAAGGCCGTCTCCGTGGACCGGCTCGGCATCCCCTCCTACAACTGGTGGAGCGAGGCCTGCCACGGCGTGCGCCAGGACAACTACACCGTGTACCCCCAGCCGATCGGCATGGCCGCCGCCTTCAACCCGCAGCAGATGTACGAGGTCTTCTCGCAGGTGTCCGACGAGGCCCGCGCCAACTGGAACCGCTCCGACCACGACATCTTCAACGTGCCGATGGGCGTGACCTACTATCCCGGCAATCCGGAGCTCACCTTCTGGTGCCCCAACGTCAACATCTTCCGCGATCCGCGCTGGGGCCGCGGCCAGGAGACCTGCGGCGAGGATCCCTACCTCACCGGCGTCCTGGGCCTGCAGACCGTCCTCGGCATGCAGGGCAATGATTCCAGGTATTACAAGACGCACGCCTGCGCCAAGCACTACGCCGTGCACAGCGGCCCCGAGCCCCTGCGCCACACCTACAATGCGCATGTGTCGCAGCGCGACCTGTTCGAGACCTATCTCCCGGCCTTCGAGAAGCTCGTCGTGCAGGGTGACGTGCGCGAAGTCATGTGCGCCTACAACCGCTACGAGGATGTGCCCTGCTGCTCCAACGACCGCCTCCTGACGGACATCCTCCGCAACAAGTGGGGCTATGACGCCATCATCCTCACCGACTGCGACGCCATCAACAACTACTTCACCCCCGGCCAGCACGAGACCCAGCCCGACGCCCTCCACGCCACCGTGGACGCCGTCCTGCACGGCACCGACCTCGAGTGCGGCAAGACCATGATGGCCCTCACGGAGGCCCTCGACAAGGGCATGATCAGCGAAGCCGACCTCGACGGGCACCTGCGCCGCACGCTGCGCGGCCGCTTCGAACTGGGCATGTTCGACCCGGCCGACATGGTGCCTTGGTCCAAGCTCGGCGAAGACGTGATCAGCAGCGAGGAGCATGACGCGCTGGCCACCCAGGCCGCGCGCGAATCCATGGTCCTGCTGAAGAACAACGGCATCCTGCCCCTGTCCAAGGACGTCAAGACCCTGCTCGTGGTCGGCCCGAACGCCGACGACGTGGACCTGCTGAACGGCAACTACGGCGGTACCCCGACCGACAACCACAAGCATTCCCTGCTCGAGGGCATCCGGAACGCCGTCCCCGGCGCCAACGTCCTCTACAGCAAGGGCTGCACGCTGGCCGACGACTACAACACGATCTACCACCTGCCGGAGTTCAACGGCGGACAGGGCGTGTTCGTGGAGTTCTGGGACAACAGCGAGATGAAGGGCAAGCCCGCTGCCAGCGGCTACTATAAGGAGCTGAACTTCAGCACCTTCGGCGCCTACGGTTTCGCGGAAGGCATCCCTACCGACAAGATCTCCGTGCGCATCACGGGCAAGCTCGTGCCGGACTTCACCGGCCCGATGAGCTACACCGTCTCCTCCGACAACGGCTACATCCTCAAGGTGAACGGCCGCGTGGTCGAGAACGCCAAGGCTGCCGCCGGCGGATTCGGCTTCGGCCGCCGTGGCGGCGCCACCTACAAGACCTTCGACGTCAAGGCCGGCAAGCCGCTTGACATCGAGATCGAATACCGCCGCGGCACGGGTCCGTTCGCCATGCTGCGCGCCGACTTCGTCGAGCGCAAGTTCGCGGACTTCGCCGAGGAGAAGGCCCTCGCCCAGCAGGCCGACGCCATCATCGTCATCGGCGGCATCTCCGCCCAGATGGAAGGCGAAGGCGGCGACAAGGCCGACATCGAGCTGCCTGCCGTCCAGCAGCGCCTCGTCCGCGCGATGCACGCGACCGGCAAGCCGGTGGTCTTCGTCAACTGCTCCGGCTCCGCGATCGCCTTCGCGCCCGTCGAGGACCAGTACGACGCCCTCCTGCAGGCCTGGTATCCCGGCCAGGGCGGCGCCAGGGCCCTCGCTGACGTGATCTTCGGCGACTACAACCCTTCGGGCAAGCTCCCCGTCACGTTCTACGCCTCCACCGCCGACCTCCCGGATTTCCTGGACTACAGCATGGACAACCGCACCTATCGCTACTTCCGCGGCACACCGCAGTACGCCTTCGGCTACGGCCTGAGCTACACCACCTTCGGCTACGGCGAGGGCAAGCTCAGCAAGGCTTCCATGAAGAAAGGCGGCAAGGTCACGCTCACCGTCCCTGTGACCAACACCGGCTCCGTGGCCGGCTGCGAGACCGTCCAGGTCTATGTGCAGGCCCTCGACAATCCCGACGCGCCGATCAAGGCCCTCAAGGGCTTCAATAAGGTTCAGATCGCCCCGGGCGCCACGCAGAAAGTCTCCGTCACCCTCGATGACGAGGCCTTCGAGTACTACGACGCCGCCGTGGACGGCCTCTCCGTCAAGTCCGGCAAGTACCGCATCCTCTACGGCTCCTCCTCCCGCGACGAGGACTTGAAGGCCCTGGACTTCCAGGTGCTGTAGCCTCTATCCCGGACTGGTTCCGGGACCGATGATCATTCGGCTCCCCACAAAAAACCCCGGTGCTTCCCAGCGCCGGGGTTTTTCCCAATCAATTATTAATACCAACTATTTATGAGATCCCGGGTCAAGCCCGGGATGACATCTCGGAGGAAGATCCCGGGGCGGGCCCGGGATGACATTCATTACGGGACGATGGGGTCGCCCATCTCGGAGGCTTCGGCGTCGGAGGCGTTCAGCTTGAAGAGCATGAACTTGTTGTTGTCCTTCGTCAGCGGCGCCCAGCCGAGGCCCGGATCGCTGTTCTTGGCGAAGTTGGTCCAGGCGGTGAGCATCTTCTCGGAGAGGTCCCAGTCGCCCTGGGTCCAGGGACGCCAGCAGTGCTTCAGGCTCTTGAAGACGAACCACAGGTCGGAGGAGTGGAACGCGCCCTTGAGGCGGACGGTCACTTCCGGGTGGGAGCCGTCGTCGGGCAGCGGGCGGGCGAATTCGTAGGCCCAGGCCTTGGCGCCCTTCTCCTCGCGGTTGAGGCAGAATGCGGCGATGCCGCCGGCCATGTTGCCCATGTCGTTGAGCGTGTAGCCGATCATGTAAGGGACGTCGGCGAGGGTGCCGTCCTGTGCGGCGGCGTCAAAGCTCTCGAGGCTCACGTAGCCGTCCACGATCGGGGAACCGGTGATGCTGGCGAACTTGCCCGTGGCGCCGTTGTAGATGGAGGCAAGGGCGTGGATCGTCTCGGTGGAGGCGGCGCGCATCTTCTTGAGGTCGGTCAGGCCGGCCCAGTCCATGACTTCCTTGGTCGCAAGCTCGGCCTCCGGGAGGGACATCGCACGGCGCATCATCATGCCGCCGGGACGGGCGGCTGCAGGCGGCGCGGCGGGAGCCGCGGCCGGGACGGTCAGGCCGCCGCCGGACATGATTACCGCCTTGTGGAAGAGGCCGCGGGCCAGCGGGGACTCGCAGAGGGTCTTGACGCTGCCGGCGCCGGCGCTCTGGCCGAAGATCATCACGTTGTCCGGATCGCCGCCGAACTGCGCGATGTTCTTCTTGATCCACTTCAGGGCCTCGATCTGGTCCAGGATGCCGTAGTTGCCGGACACGTGGTGCGGGCTCTCGGCGGAGAGTTCGGGATGGGTCAGGAAGCCGAACACGCCCAGACGGTAGTTGATGGAGACGAGGACGACGTCCTTGGCGCCCCACTCCTGCGCGTCGAATTCGGGCTCGGTGCCGAAGCCCTCACGGTAGCCGCCGCCATGGATCCAGAGGGCGACGGGAAGCTTCTTGCCGCTCTGGCCGGGGGCCTTCGTCCAGACGTTCAGGTACAGGCAGTCCTCGCTGTAAGGAGCCTCGTCACCATATCCCCACTCGGTATAGTATCCGCCGGGATACTGGATGGCCTGGTAGCTGGGATGGCCGAACTTGTCGCAGAGTCTCACGCCCTGCCAGGGAACGACGGGCTGGGGTTCTTTCCAGCGGTTCTCGCCGATGGGCGGCGCGGCATAAGGGATGCCCCGGAACACGAAGACGCCGGGGATGTCGGTGGTGACACCTTGGACTTGTCCGCCCTCGATGCTGAGGATCGGACTCTCGACGACCTTGCTGCACCCGAACAGGGCGAGCACGGACAAAAGCAAAAGGGATTTTTTCAACATGATGTGGCCAGGTTTTTATTACAACCAGTACAAAGTTACCCCTTACTGAGGAACAAAAATTGCACGATAAGACCAAAAAGATGTAATTTTGTGCCCATGAAAGCCACGCCCCTCGATCTGCGGCACCGTCTCGCCCTCGACATCCACCATGCCCTGCAGAAGGATGTCCGGCGCAGCCATCCCCTGGAGCAGCTCTTCTGGGAGTGCACCCTGCGCTGCAACCTAGCCTGCCGCCACTGCGGCAGCGACTGCACGGCCTGCGCCACGGCCCCGGACATGCCTCTGGAGGATTTCCTGGGCGTGCTGGACGACGTCAACGCCCACTGCCTCCCGCATTCCGTGTTCGTCATCGTCACCGGCGGCGAGCCCCTGATGCGGCCCGACCTGGAGGCCTGCGGCCGCGCGATCCACGGAAAGGGCTTCGCCTGGGGCATGGTCACCAACGGCTTCGCGCTCACGCAGGAGCGTTTCCAGGCCCTGCTGGGCAGCGGCCTGGGCAGCGCCACCGTCAGCCTGGACGGCCTGCAGAAGAACCATGACTGGATGCGCGGGCGCGCAGGCAGCTTCGAGCGGGCCGCGCAGGCCATCCGCATGCTGGCGGACAAGCGGGATTTCGTCTTCGACGTGGTCACCTGCGTAAACCGGCGCAACTACGCCGAACTCCCCCGCCTCAAGGAGGCCCTGACCGGGTGGGGCGTGCGCGGCTGGCGGCTGTTCACCGTCGTGCCGATGGGGCGCGCCGCCGGCGATCCCGAACTGCAGCTGCCTCCGGCGGAATTCCGCGGCCTGATGGACTTCATCCGCGCCACGCGCAAGGAGGGCCGCATCCGTGCCTCGTACGGCTGCGAGGGCTTCCTGGGAAATTACGAAGGCGAGGTCCGGGACAGTTTCTACAGCTGCGAAGCCGGTGTCACGGCCGCCTCCATCCTCGCGGACGGCGCCATCTCCGCCTGCGCCAGCATCCGCTCGGACTACCACCAGGGCAACATCTACCGCGGCGACAGGCTGATGGACGTCTGGCAGACGGGCTTCGGCCCCTACCGCGACCGGGAATGGATGCGCAGCGGCGAGTGCGCCGGCTGCAAGTATTTCAAATACTGCCAGGGCGGCGGCATGCACCTGCGGGACGGGGACGGCAGGCTCATGTTTTGCCATTTGAAAAGAATTGCGTAACTTTGGACCGATGAAAAAGACGCTTGCATACATCCTCGCCGGGGTCCTGACCCTGCTCGGTTTCTCTTCCTGCGCCAGTCTCCGCCAGGCCAGGCAGGAGCGCCTCGAGCGCGAACGGCAGGCCGAGGCCGACCGCATCGCCTATGAGCAGTGGCAGCGCGACTCCGCCGAGCTGGCGCGCCAGGAGTATCTCCTGGACAGCCTGAGGCGGGCCGAGATGGAGCGCAACAAGCTGCTCTACGCCGTGCCGAACGTCCCCTACCAGGACATCAGGGAGAAATAGGCTACGGACGGACCTGTCCGTTCCCGTCAATCAACCATTTATACGTCGTGATCTCCGCCAGGCCCATGGGGCCCCGGGCGCCGAGTTTCTGCGTGCTGATGCCGATCTCCGCCCCCAGGCCGAACTGGGCGCCGTCGGTGAAGCTCGTCGGCGCGTTGACGTAGACGCAGGCGGCGTCCACTTCCGCGCGGAAGCGCTCCGCGGCTGCCTCGTCGGCCGTGACGATGCTCTCGCTGTGTCCGGAGCCGTAGCGGGCGATGTGCGCGAGCGCCCCGTCCAGCGAGGCGACGGTCCGCACGGCCATCTTGTAGTCCATGAACTCCGTGCCGAAGGATTCCGGCGTGGCGGGCTCCAGCAGCGGATAACGGCCCGCCAGGGCGGCGAAAGCCGCCTCATCGGCATACAGGACCACTTCCTTCTGTGCGAGCGGCGCCACGAGCGCCGGCAGGTCCGCCAGGCGGCCCTCATGCACGATAAGGCAGTCGAGGGCGTTGCAGACCGACACGCGCCGCGTCTTGGCGTTGAGCACGATGCGCCGGCCGGTCTCCAGGTCGCCCGCCGCATCGAAATAGGTGTTGACCACCCCGGCGCCGGTCTCGATGCAGGGGACCTTGGCGTTGTCGCGCACGAAGTCGATCAGGCGGCGGCCGCCGCGCGGGATCACGAGGTCCACATAACCCACGGCGCCGAGCAGCTCGCCGACGGCCTCGTGGCCGGCCGGGAGCAGGCAGACGGCGTCTTCCGGCAGGCCCATGCCCGCGAGCACGCCGCGGATCAGGGCTACGGCGGCGCGGTTGGACGCGTCGGCGTCGCTGCCGCCCTTGAGCAGGCTGACGTTGCCGCTGCGGAAGCACAGCGAGAAGACGTCGAAAGTCACGTTCGGGCGCGCCTCGTAGATGACGCCGATCACCCCGAACGGGACGCTTATCTTCCTCAGGCGCAGCCCGTTGGGCAAGGTCCGGTCATCCAGGATGCGGCCCAGGGGCGAGGGCAGCGCCGCCACGTGGCGCATGTCCGCGGCGATGCCCGCAAGGCGCTCCGGGCTCAGCTTGAGCCGGTCGTACAAAGGGTTCTGCGGATCCATCCGCGAGAGGTCTTCCGCATTCGCGGCGAGCAGCTGCGCGCTGCCGGCCTCGATGGCGTCGGCGACGGCTTCCAGCGCGGCTGCGCGCTGCGCGTCCGTCAGCTGCGCCACTTGCACCGAGGCTTGTTTGGCGGCTTGGAATAGATTCTTCACTTCGTTCAGAATGACAAGGGTTGAGGGGTCAGGGGGGTCAGGGGGTCAGGGTTAAGGAAGGAATTCGGTGAAGACGGTCTGCTCCGGCCGCTCCAGAAGGTCCTGCAGGATCCGCTCGCGCTTGCCGTCGGCGATCAGGACGCGGATGCCGCCGGCGGCCACCCGCCGGGCGGTGTTGTATTTGGAAAACATGCCCCCGCGGCCGAAGGCGCTCTTCTCTTCGCGGATGAAACGGGAGAGGTCGTCGGTGCTCCGCACGCTGCGGATCACCTGTGCGCCCGGCTCGTCGGGATGGCGGTCGTAGATGCCCGGAATGTTGCTCAGCAGGACCAGGCAGTCGGCTCCCACCATTTCCGCGATCAGCCCGGAGAGCTCGTCGTTGTCGGTGAACATCAGCTCCGTGATGCTCACGGTGTCGTTCTCGTTGACGATCGGGACCACCCCGTGGGCGAGCATCACCTCCATGCAGGCGCGCTGGTTCTCGCGTTCCCGCTCCGTCTCGAAATTGAGCTTTGTCGTCAGGATCTGCCCGACCGGCAGGCCATAGTCCCGGAAAAGCCTGTAATAGAGGTCCATCAGACGGACCTGTCCGACCGCGGAATAGAGCTGGCGCTGCTCCACGCTGTCCAGGTCGTCGTCCAGGCGCAGCTCCGTGCGCCCGCACGCCACGGCACCGGAGCTCACGATGACCACCAGGTAACCGGCCTTGCGCAGGCCGACCACCTGGTCCACGAGCGCGGACACGCGCGTCACGTCCAGGGTGCCGTCGGAACGGGTCAGCACATTGGTGCCGATTTTCACTACCAACCGTTTCATATTTGTCTGTTTCTAACCGTAAATGCAAAGATATAAAAAAAGTAATTACTATCTTTGAACACACGCATGGTTGACACGTTGAATCCATTCCCGGCAGAGACTGGCTGCCCCAGTCCGATACCCGGCAACAAGGTCCGGCTCCTGAAAGGTGCCGGGCCGTTCTACGCCGCCATGCTCGAAGACATCCGCAAGGCCGGGAACTATGTTTTCATGGAGTATTTCGTGTTCCGGGAAGACAACATCTCCACCGCCGTCATGGACGCCCTGGCAGAAAGGGCGCAGGCGGGCGTGCGGGTCTGCGTGCTCCTCGACGCGTTCGGGTGCATGCAGCGCTCCGACCAGAAGCGGCTGTGGCGGCCGCTGAGGCCGGCCTTCGTCCGGAAATACCGCAATCTCGGCGTACAGATCGCCTTCTACCACCGCCTGCTGCCCATCCCCCGCAACCACCGCAAGCTCACGCTGATCGACGGCACGGTCGCCTATACCGGCGGAATGAACATTTCCGATGTCTACGAGAAGGGCTACCCGGGCGTCGGCGAGGTCTGGGACCTGCAGCTCAGGATCGAAGGGCCCGCGGTGCATGCATTCCATGCCGGCTTCGCCCGGATGTGGAGCGCCGCCGGAGGCCGTCCGCTGGATGTCGCCTTCGCGCCGGCACCGGCGCCGTGCGGCGACACGCCGCTGTCCCTGCTGGAATCGCCGCTGCCCGGCAGGCGCAGCAATCCGGAAGAAGCCTTCTGCCGGCTGATCGACACGGCCCGGGAGTCCATCCGGCTCACCACCCCTTATTTCTGGCCCCTGAGACACCTGCTGGACTCCATCCGCGCCGCCACCCGGCGGGGCGTCCGGGTGGAGCTGCTGATGGGCTCCGACTCGGACCTGCATTCCTCGATCCTCCCGTTCCTGCTGCTGCGCTCCGCCTGGCGGCTGGCAAAGAAAGGGTATTTCAAGCTGATCATCCATCCGGGCGGTTTCCACCACGAGAAGGTCGTTTCCGTCGACGGGCGGTTCCTCGTGGTCAGTTCCTACAACCTGGATTTCCTGTCCTTCAAGCTCAACCACGAACTGGGCGTGCTGATCGCAGACCCGGTGGTCGTCCGGGAGTTCGACAGGCATTATGACGAACAGGCACAACCCCACGGCTGATGAGACGTCTCCTGCTGACCCTGTCGTGCCTGCTCCCGCTCTGCGGTCCGGCCGCCTTCGCCCAGACGGACACTTTGTCCGGCCGGGTCGACCGGCTGGATGCGGCCGTCGTCGTGTCCGGAGCCGCGGCGGAGCGCCTGGCGCAGCCGCAGACGGGGCTGGAGTCCCTGGATCCCGGCATGGTCCGGCGCGTCCCGGCCCTCATGGGCGAGCGGGACATCATCAAGGTCATCCAGCTGCTCCCGGGCGTGCAGGCCCCCAGCGAAGGGACTTCCGGCTTCTCCGTCCGGGGCGGCCAGGTGGACCAGAACCTCATCCTGCTGGACGGCGCCCCGCTGTACTGCACGGGGCATTTCTTCGGCTTCGTCTCCATGTTCAACGACGACGTGATGGGCCGGACGGAGCTCTACAAGGGGGATTTCCCGGCCCGGTTCGGCGGCCGGCTCTCCTCCGTACTGGACGTGAGCACCCGCGACGGCAGCATGCTGGAAGCCTCCGGCGGCGTCACCCTCGGGCTGATCGCCTCCAAGATCCACCTGGAAGGGCCGATTCTGCGGGACAGGCTGAGCTACAGCGTGAGCGCCAGGAGGTCCCTCCTCGACATGGTCATCCCCTTCATCCCGCAGCTCCCGGAACAGTCCGCGCTGCGCTTCTACGATGTCAACGCCAAGCTGAGCTGGAGGCCGTCCGCGCGGGACCGCCTGTCCCTGAACGCCTTTACCGGCGGGGACGGCATCGGGGCCTCCCTCGTGCAGTTCGGCCTGGAGCGCGTGAACTTCGACTACGGCAACAAGGCCGTCTCCCTGCGGTGGAAGCACTCCTTCTCCCCGTCCCTGCAGTCCGACATCGCCCTGTACCGCTCGCACTACAGCATCGGGCTCGGCGCCAACTACAATTACGCCGTCTTCCACTACGGAGCCGACGTGCGGGAGACGGGCCTGAGGGGGGACCTGGTCTGGCAGGCCGGACGCGGCCATTCCCTGGAAGCCGGATTCCAGCTCCCCTTCGTCCGCATCGATTCCGGGGACTTCGTGCCCCGGCCCGGCAACATCACCATGAGCGAGATGCATATCCCACCCCAATATGCCGTCCAGCCCAACCTGTACCTCGAGCACGCGGCCGGCCTGGGGCCGGTGACGCTCCGCTATGGCCTGCGCCTGTCCGGATACTCGCTGCTGGAGCGGGAAGGCTGGCGGCCGATCCAAGCTTACTGGGGTCTGGAACCGCGCGCGTCCCTGTCGGCCCGGCTCGGGCGGAGCGCCTCCCTGAAAGCCGCCTACAGCCGGTCCCGCCAGTATTTCCAACAGGCGCTGGTCAGCACGTCGGGCAGCCCGGTGGACGTCTGGATCGCGGCGTCGCCGGTGGTCAAGCCGCAGATCTCCGACCAGTACACGCTCGGCTATTACCAGTTCTTCCTCGGGGACGCCCTGGAGACCTCCTGCGAGCTGTTTTTCAAGAACAACCGCAACACGCCCGACTTCGTGGAGAATTCCGGCTTCGTCCTCGACGTGCCGGACCGGGAAGTGTACCTGCGCTTCGGCAGGTCCTACGCCTACGGCGCGGAATTGATGTTCCGATACGGCCGGGGGCCCTGGAGCGGCTGGCTGGGCTACACCTGGTCCCGGGCCATCTATGACATCCCGGAGATCAACGGAGGGAAGCCGTATGCCTCCCCGGTCAACCACGAGCACAGCGTAGACTTTTTCCTCTCCTACGAGATCTCCCCGCGGCTGACGGCCTCCGCCACCTGGACCTATGCCAGCGGCACGCCGACGACCCTTCCGCTGTCCCGCTACGCCATCGGCGGCTCCTTTGCCCCGGTGTTCGGCGGGCGCAACGAAAGCAGGCTCCCGGATTATCACCGGCTGGACCTGTCGCTCACGCTGAGGACGGAGCGGGGCGGCGAATGGGATTTCTCCCTGTACAACGCCTACTCCCAGCACAACGTGTGGTCCATCTCCTATTCCTACAGCCAGCTGGACGACAAGCCCCGCGCGGCCGGGATCTATCTCTTCCCCATCCTGCCATCCATTTCCTACAGCCGCCGCTTCCGATGAGAAAGAACCTCCTGCACCTTTTCCTGTGCGCACTTGCGCTTGCATCCTGCTCCGAGGCGATCGAGATCGATCCCGGCCCGGGCCCCGGGCCCTTCCTCGCCGTGGACGGCATGATCACGGACCGCGAATGCCGCCAGGAGGTCAAGCTGTCGCTGACAGCGGGCTTCTTCAGCCCCTCCGAGGACATCCCCCGGGTGTCCGGCGCCGCCGTGTCCGTCTCCTGCGGGGAGCAGGTCTTCGCCTTCGAGGAGGATCCCGACGAACCGGGGACCTACCGGTCCGCCGTCCCCTTCCGGGGCGAAGCCGGGCGGACCTACCGGCTGGACGTCGATGCGACGGTCGGCGGGGAGAGCGCGCACTACAGCGCCGAGGACTCCGTCCCCGAGCCCGGCATCGAGCTGGACGCCATCGACTATCTTTATTCTACGCGCCTCGGCCATCTGTGGACCCTCGCCCTCTGGGGGCGGGAACATCCCGGCCCGCGGACCCGCTACCTGGTCCAGGTCGGCATCAACGGCCACTTCAAGCCGCTGGACGAGAACTTCGAGATCCCCGACGACCACTTCGACGGAGGGACGTTCGAGGGCTTCACCATGTTTGCCCTCAACCACACGCCCGAGACCTGGCAGACGCAGGGAGACTGCGGCAAGCCGCTGGAACAGGGGGATGTCATCACCATGCGGATCCTCACCCTGTCGGACGGATACGGCGAATTCCTGATGAAGTACAGCCACCTCACCTTCGGCACCATCCCCATCCTGACGGAGCAGCCGGCCAACCTGCCGACGAACATCACGGGGACGGCTCCCGCCGTCGGCTATTTCGGCGCCTGCGCCCTCTCCGAGGCCAGTGTCGTCGTGGACGATCCCTACCGGACGGAATACCGGCCGCGATAAGATATTTGCTGTTTTTACCCTGTTTTACGATTGAACAACACGATCATGAAAAAGACCAGATCCGCCGCCATCGCCATCACCATCCTGTCCATCCTGCTGGCATCCGCCTGCGCTCCCCGCACCCGCTGGGTGAGGGTGGAAGGCAACAAATTCATCGACCCGCAGGGAAACGAACTCATCTTCCGCGGACTCTGTTTCTCCGATCCGGTCAAGCTGGTCCGCGAAGGGCAGTGGAACGAACGCTATTTCGCCGAAGCCGCCGGCTGGGGCGCCAACGTGGTGCGCTTCGCCGTCCATCCGACCAACCTGAACGCCATGGGCTGGGACCGGACCTTCGAGGCCATGGACCAGGGCGTCGCCTGGGCGAAACAGCACGGCATGTACGTCATCATGGACTGGCACTCCATCGGCAACCTCAAGGAGGAGCGCTATACCTCGCCCATGTACAACACCACCAAGGAAGAGACGTTCCGGTTCTGGCGCACCGTCGCCCAGCGCTACAAGGATGAGCCCGCTGTCGCCCTGTACGAGCTGTTCAACGAGCCTACCGTCACGGCGGAAGGCGTCGGTGCCTGCACCTGGACCGAATGGAAAGAACTGCAGGAACAGATCATCGACACCGTCCGCACCTACAACCCCAACGCCGTCTGCCTGTGCGCCGGATTCAACTGGGCGTACGACCTGACGCCCGTGGCGAAGGAACCCGTCGCGCGCGGGAATATCGCCTATGTGTCCCACCCCTACCCCATGAAACGGTCCGAGCCGTGGGAGGAGCAGTGGGAGAAGGACTTCGGCTACGTGGCCGACACCTACCCCGTCATCTGCACGGAGATCGGCTACTGCCTCGCGGACGAGCCGGGCGCCCATATCCCGGTGATGTCCACCGACGTCTACGGGGAGCACATCACGAAGTATTTCGAGCAGAAGGGCATTTCCTTCACCGTCTGGTGCTTCGACACCAGCTGGGCCCCGATGCTCATCAGCGACTGGGATTTCACCCCCACCACCCAGGGGCGGTTCTTCAAGGCCTACCTGCAGCGGAAGTAAACCGGCGTCGGACGGGAGCCGCGCCCTATAGCCTCAGCCGCCCTTTCCGGATCCCGTTTTCGAGCAGGGTGCCGGGAATGATGCGCCGGACGGCCTCCACCACGGCGTTCAGCATGGCCTCGTGGATGTAGTCCCGGCGGATCACGAGGGAGATGGTCCGCATCGGCTCGGGATCCACGATGGGACGCAGGCACTTCTGCTGGCTGTACATGATCAGTTCGGCGTGCGTCTCGGGGATGATGGTCAGGCCGCCGTTGTCGTTGACGACCTGGATCAGGATGCCCACGCGCCCTCCTTCGAAATAACGCTCATAGGAGCCCATCCTCCCGTTCACCAGCTCCGACCGATCCAGCTGGCGGATGCCGTCCCGGATGATCCAGACAGGCTGCTCGAACAGGGCGTCCCGCCGGATGCTTTCACGCGCGTAAGCCGGATTGTCCGGTGAGACATAGGCGAAGAAGCGCTCGTGGTAGAGCGGGATCTCCAGCAAGTCCGTTTCCGTCAACGGTCCGGCGAGGATACCCATATCCACCTCCGCCTTCCGGAGATGGTCCAGGATCGCGGCACTCGGCATCTCCTCCGCCTGCAGGGAGATGGTGGGATGCTGCTGTCCGAGGTATTTGAACAAGCCGGGGACCAGGACGGGCGCGACCGTGGAGATGAGGGCGATCCTCAGCGGGCCGGACAGCGATTCCATCTCGGAGCGGGTCATTTCCGGAATCTGGTCCGCATTGTACAGGACGACCTTCGCCTGGTCGATGATCTTGCGGCCGATCTCCGTGGGAGCCACGGGATAGGCTTCCCGGTCAAAGATCCGCACGTCCAGTTCTTCCTCCAACTTCTTGATCATCAGGCTCAAGGTTGACTGGGATAGGCCGCAGGCCTCGGCCGCCTTCCCGAAATGCCGGTGGTCGTCCACGGCGACGATATAGCGCAGCTGCTGCAGGGTCATGGCTTGTCGATTGATTTTATCAATGCAAAGATAAACATTTTTGTATTGATAAATGAATCCCCTGCGAATATCTTTGCCCCTGTTTTTGCTACCGCCATGAATTGGAAGATCATCACCTGGTTTGTCGGCATCTCGCTGCTCAGCGTATCGGCGCTGATGGCCGTGTCCGGGATCATTGCGTGCGTCACGCCGGGAGACGAAAGCCGGATTCCCCTGCTGTTCTCCACCTTTCTCACCGCCATCGTCGGGGCCTACCCCCTCATCTTCGTCAGGAAGGGGCGCCAGAAAATGACTTTCCGCGAGGGGAACTGCATCGTCGTGTTCGCCTGGCTGCTGGCCTGCATCTTCGGCATGCTGCCCTTCCTCTTCTACGGCCATGAGTTCACGCCCGTCAACGCCATCTTCGAGAGCGTCTCCGGATTCACGACCACGGGCGCTTCCATCTTGAACGACATCGAGGCACTCCCGCGCGGGCTGCAGTTCTGGCGCATTTCCACCGCCTGGGTGGGCGGTATCGGAATCGTGACGCTCTTCTCCATGATGACGGGCACCGCCTACAAGTCGGCGCTCTCCGGCGCCGAGATCTCCAGCATCGCGATGCAGCCTTTCGAGGGCGAGAAGAAGGGCAGCTACGCCAACCGGATGCTCGCCACGTACGTCGCCCTGACCCTGGTGACCTTCTTCGCCCTGAAAATCACGGGGATGGGCTGGTTCGACGCCGCGACCAACGCGATGTCCGCCTGCAGCACCTGCGGCTTCTGCACCCGCAACACCAGCATCGCGTTCTACGCCAATCCCGCCTCGGAGGTCGTCCTGACCGTCGCCATGCTCGCCGCCGGCATCCACTTCGGCATCCTGTTCCTGGCCTTCCTCCGGGGCAAGCCCAAATATATCTGGAAATCCGAGACCATCAAGGTCTTCCTGTCGCTGGTCGGCATCGCCATCGTCATCGTGACGCTCGACCTGCTGGTCAGCGGCCACGAATCCTCTTTCGGGGAAGCCCTGCGGGACGCCAGTTTCCAGGTGGTCTCCATTTCCACGACAACGGGATTCGCCACGGAGGACACCACCCTGTGGCCTTCGCTCAGCATGGCGATCCTGCTCATCTGCTCGCTGATCTGCGGCTGCTCCGGCTCCACTTCGGGCGGCATCAAGATCGACCGCGCCATCCTGGCCGCCAAGGGCATCCACCGCAAGGTGGCCCTGACCGTGCGCCCGAATTCCGTCCAGACCGTCCGCATCGACGGCCACATCCGGCCGGACGAGCAGGTGAATGACGCCTTCGGCTACATCTTCTGCTATCTGCTCATCGTGGTGCTCTTCGCGGCCGTCAACATGGCCGCAGGATTGGACTTCACGACGGGCCTGACGGCCTCCGTGGCCTGTATCGGCAATGTCGGGCCGGGCTTCGGGGACGTGGGCTCCATGGACAATTACGCCGCTTTCCCGGCCATTCTCAAGACCACGGGGATGATCGAGATGCTGATCGGGCGTCTGGAGATCTTCCCGGTCTTCTATCTGCTGCGGTCAATTCGTGCCAACTGACGCCGGGACATGTTGAAAGATGAAAGAAAATGATTATCTTCGCAAAGACGAAACGATAACCTTTCCTTAATTTTTCCTGGCATGAAAAAGTACGTGTGCAACATCTGCGGTTATGAGTATGACCCGGCGGTCGGGGATCCGGACAACGGGATCGCCCCCGGGACGGCTTTCGAGGACCTCCCCGGAGACTGGGTCTGCCCGCTCTGCGGGGTAGGAAAAGATGATTTCTCCGCCGCAGAATAGATGAAGAAGATGAATATCCCCCTGATGGCGGCGCTGCTGGCGCTGTCCATCATCGTATGCCCGGTCCTGTATTTCACGGTCGGCCCCACGCTCGACGCCGCCCAGCTGGACACGCTCAAGATCCTGGGAATCATCGCGGCCTGCAGCGCGGCATTCTGCTTCATCGTGGGCGAAGCTACCGGCAACAACAGCCAGATGGACAAGCTCTGGAGCCTGCTTCCCATCGCCTACACCTGGGTGATCGCCGCCAAGGGCGGCATGCATCCGCGCCTGGTGGTGATGGCCGTCCTGGCCACGCTCTGGGGCATCCGCCTCACGATGAATTTCGCCCGCAAGGGCGCCTACCGGCTCAAATTCTGGGAAGGCACGGAAGACTACCGCTGGGCGGTGGTCCGCTCCGGCCCCGCCTTCCGGAAACGCTGGGCCTGGGCGCTGTTCGACCTCGGGTTCATCTCCATCTACCAGAACGCCCTCGTGCTGATGACCACCTTCCCCGCCCTGGTGGCCATGCGCTCCGACGTCCCCTTCGGGTGGGTGGACGGCCTCGCCGCGGCCCTCATGCTGGGCTTCATCGCCTGGGAGACCGTCGCCGACGAGCAGCAGTGGGCCTTCCAGACCCGGAAATGGGCCATGATCAAGGAGGGCCGGAAGCTGGAAGAACTGCCCGCCCCCTACGACAAGGGCTTCAACACCACCGGCCTGTGGGGCCGGAGCCGGCATCCCAACTATTTCGCCGAGCAGGCGATCTGGGCCTGCTTCTACCTTTTCTCCATCGGCGCGGGGACCGGCGTCATCAACTGGAGCATCATCGGCGCGCTGCTGCTGGTCGTCCTGTTCCAGGGCAGCTCGTCGCTGGCCGAAGAGATCAGCGGCGGCAAGTACCCGCAGTATGAGGCATACTGCCGGAGCGTCCCCCGCTTCCTCCCTGGAAAGAAATACGAATAACCCATCAAATCCAACCTTTATGAACAGCATCAAACCCATCCTCGCCGCGCTGGCCATGACCCTGGCCGCGGCAGCCGGCGCCCAGACGCTCAAGATGGAGCCCCAGGTGGTCGGCGTGACCACCTACGAGGCGTCCAACATCGTCAACCTCGTGGTCGTCAAGCCCGAAATCAAGCTCGGCGCCATCGATCCTTCCGTGCTCACCGTCAACACGAACGGCACGGAGCGCAACGTCATGACCACGTACCCGTGCGACTCTCGCGGCGCTTTCGACCCGGACGGCGCATACCTCGCCCTGGGCCTTGAGAAGGCTGCCGGCCGCGGCCTCGGCCCGTCCATCCGCGGCGGCGTCTGGCGGGAGGAATACAGCCTCAAGGTCGGCCTGAAGAAAGGCAAGACCCTGAAGGTCGGCAAGCAGAAATACACGGCCATCGCGTGCGAGACGGACAAGGCCCTCCGGGATTTCATCTCCGAGGCGATCTATTTCAACAAGGGCACGTTCACCGGCACGTCCATGGGCAAGGTCGGCAACGAGACGCTGACCTATGCCGCCTACGAGCCCTGGTCGCTCAAGGGCGACGGCAAGCAGAACCCGCTGGTCATCTGGCTCCACGGCGCCGGAGAGGGCGGCATTGACGTGTCCCTGACCCTGCTGGGCAACGAGGTCGTCTCCCTGATCCGCCCGCAGATCCAGTCGCACTTCACGACGGAAGGCGGCGCAAACGGCGCCTACGTCCTCTCCATCCAGTGCCAGACCATGTGGATGAATACGGCGAAGGGCTTCGGCCACGGAGAATACCCTTCCCTGTATGCCAACGTGCTCAAGGACTGCATCGACGACTTTGTCGCGAACCATCCCGACGTGGACCGCAACCGCATCTACATCGGCGGCTGCTCCAACGGCGGCTACATGACCATGCAGATGCTGATCCGCAATCCGAAGTATTTCGCGGCGGCGTATCCCACCTGCGAGGCGTACATGGACCAGAACATCTCGGACAACGAGATCAAGGCCCTCGCCGAGGAGAACATCTGGATCGTCCAGTCCTACGACGACACGACGGTCGATCCCAAGACGCATTGCATCCCGACCTTCCAGCGCCTGATGAAGGCCGGTGCCAAGAACGTGTGGATGTCCATGTTCGAGAACGTCCAGGGCATGGACAACCCGGGCACGCGGCTCATGGGCCACTTCTCCTGGGCCTACGTCTTCAACGACGCCGTGACCGGATCGCAGGAGCAGACCCCCGGCGAGATGAAGCCGACCAACAACGGCGGCGGCACCGTCGCCCCGCAGGGCCATGCCAATCTCTTTGATTGGATGAACGCGCAGGTCCTCGCGGAATAGAAGGTCGTTCGGAGCCATCAACGGCAAAGTCCAGCCTCTTTGGCTTTGAATATCATTTCCGGAGTGCTCCTGACGCCCATTTTGGTATAGATGTTTTGCTTGTGGTTCGTGACAGTGCGGGGGGATATGTGCAGCATCTCCGCAATCCGGGCGGCTGAAAGGCCCTGGCTACAGAGCCGGAGAATTTCCAGTTCCCGCTCCGTCAGTCCGGACTTCTCAACCGTTATTTTCCGGCGGAGGATCATTTTGCAGAAATAGTCGATGACGGTGTCATTGAGTGTCGTGCTTTTTCCGACGGTTTCCGTGACGGCTTTGCGTATGCCCGCCTCATCCATGGAGTAGCTGTTCCGGGCAAGTTCCATCATCTCGTTCATACCAGGCAAGGACGTGGCATCCACCAGATCGGAGGAGATGGCCTCCAAGAGGTTTTTCTTAGAAGCGTCAGACCGCATAAGCGCTTCGTTCTGGCGCCGGATTCTCCGGTTGTACCGGATTGACTGGATAAAAAGCAAGAGGGCTGACAGGAAGAGGATCACCAGCACGACCAGCAATTGTCTTGTGCGCTCAATCTGCCGTGCCTGGGTCAGGTAGGCATATTTGTCCTCCATCTCTTGCAAACGACTGTCCGCCCGCTGGCGGATGTACTGCTGCATGGCATGCACATAGCGGCGATGATTCTCTATCGACAGTTCCGTTTCACCCATTTCCGAGTACAACACCGTGAGGTGGTCATAAAGTTGCTGCCGTAACAGCCAGTCCGAAGAGTCCGACATGAACAGGATCTTCTCGCAGTAGTCCACGGACTCCTCCAGTTTCCCACCTTGTCGGAAATAACGAAAACGGTAAACAAGGCTGGTGCGGGTGTAATCAATAAGGGAATCAGCCGCAGCCATCCGCTCACCTTCATCCAGAAACTGGCCGGCAAGCCGATAGTACTCCGGATCAAGGACGGTGTTCCAACGGTTTTTGTTGACATACACCTCCGAAAGGGAGAAACATGCCAGGATGTGTTCTTCCGGGAATCCTTTCTCTTCGGAAATGCGGTAGGCTTCCTGGAGATAACGAAGGGCCTCGTCATCCCGGCTGGATTCTTCAGAAATGCCCGCATAAGAGCAAACTCGTCCCTTCAGGACCAGCGCCTCGCACAACGTACGGAACAACTTGTGCGTCCGTGCGAGTTCTTCAGCAGCGCAGGCATTACTCCATGCTTGCGCATCCCGCATGGCTTTCAGGTCAATTGCCGCGACAGCGCACAAGGCGTCTGCTTTCAAGGTCGGATCCCCGGCTTCGTCGGCCGATGTCAGAGCGTTGATGGCGACATCCATGGCAGCATCATATTCCTGTTCCGAAACAAGCGAATGACTACGATCTATCAGTTCCCGGATTTCGGCGGGGGATTTTTGCGTTTTTCGCCTGCACCCGGAAAAGGGCAGGAGAACAGAAATAATGAGGGCGACGCATGCGGGCATCAGGAATCTTTTCATGGCCATAACGTTTTCCAACTGGCAAGATAATCATAAAAAAGGAATTATAAGCAGATTTACTCATTTTATATGCATATTACCAAAATGAGTAATTATACTTATTGTTTTCTGCTTACCGGACGATACATTTGCAAAAAAGCAAATTCACTCAAAACATCCTATTATGAAAACAAATCACATTCTCCTTACCCTGGCGGTGACTCTTATCACAGTTGCCGCTCCGGCCCAGACGGTTCGTGGGAACCTCAACCGCAGATCCTTGCAACGACTCGAGCAAACCAACCGGGTCATTGCCCGCGAAAAGACGGAGGACAACTCGGACCAGACCCGCCGCGACGCGATCAACAATGGCTTCAACGGTCTGGTTTCCCGGGACAACGCCACCGCTCTCACGCGTACGCCGCTTGCGGACGAGGCTCTTCCAAGCATCATTGTCAATCGAAACGGCGAAGCCTTCATTCTCGAAAACACCACGCGTAAAGCTGATGTATCCGGGGAGGAAATGTTCGCCATGCCGAACAGCGGCATTTACCCCGGCGCCCTAGTCTATGCAGACAAGGATCTGGCCGACGGCAAGCCGACGCTTGTCGGCCTGAGCTATGGCAAGGTGACCCTCTATCTCGATTTCGACAACGGGAAGCAAGCCTATAAAGAAGGTGTCATCAATGATGCCGCTCACGTGCGAGAAGCCATCAATGAACTGCTCCGCCAGAACGGTGGTTCATATGCTCCACCCATCAACCTCAATGCCAAAAAGACGACCTACAGCAGCACGGCCAAGATGGCGCTCGACCTGAATGTCAGCGCCAAGTTCCTTGGAGCGACAGCCAATGTAGATACCAAAACATCTTCGACGGAGACCTCCCTGGTGGAAGTCCAGGACCTGACGCAAGCTTATTATACGGTGACCGCCGTCCAGGAGCCGGACAAGTCCAAGTACTTCGGAGATGATGTCACCTGGATGAAGATCCAGGAAAAAATCAATCAAAACGGCCCGATCGCGATGATCAATTCCGTCACCTACGGGCGCCGCGCCTACAAATTCTATGAATACAAGACTTCCGACTTCAACTTCACCGGCAGCCAGAGCGGTAGTTACTCCAGCGTTTCCGCGACAGCCAAAGAAGATATCACCCGGAGCAGCAAAGCCTCCAAGGAATGGATGTACATCAAAGGCGGAAATTCAGCTATGGCCAAGGAAATCCTGACCGGAAGCGAGATCAACGCCGCTGCAGCAGGCAACCTTGAAATCGGGCCGAATAACCAGGGCGTCCTTCTTACCTATACCGCATCTTTCCTGGCCAGCGGCCGCCATTGCACGGCCAATACCTCTGCTACTTATAATGAGACTTCTTATATCAAGTGCCCGCACACCGTCCGCTGGGAAATCAAAAACCGCGCAAGTGCCGCTGGAGACTGCATCAAGTTCAAAGCCATGTACAATGTAATTGCCGTCACGGGAGACGCCACAAACGGTTATTCCTACCGTATCGTCAAAGGAAACGGCAGCGGGGAAGCGGGATATGCGGACTACATCGAGAACCATTATTCCAATGGCACGAAGAAAACCCGGACTATGCCCACCGGCGATATCGAAAAGAAGGGAGTCAAGATGGAAAACTGCTACATTTACGGACCGGTTTACTACACAATACGCTCCCAGACCGCCAAAGGCCAGAAATTCCATGAAGATGAGGCCGGCTATTTTGATGTCAGCAGCGGATCCGTGAATGTCTATATGAACGGCAGTGCGCTTGCCGGTGGCAAGGGGGTATATATCCACAGCGATACCACCCCGCGGCCGATCGGGAAGTAAAGTGTTTCCTTCCAACCGCTGAAGCACCGGTATTGCCGGTGCTTTCTTTTTCTCCCGGAGCGGCAAGTCATTGAACCTATGGAACGACTTCCTCAAGGTCGTTGAAAAAAAGATTTGACATATAGCCCTCGTTTCAGCACCTCCCCTCGGTAGAAGTAGAAAAAAGAGGGCTATATGTCAAATCGTAGGATGAAATCATTGTAATGGATTTATATCCATATATTTGCAGAGATTATCATTGAAATGACAAAAAAAATGCTTTTTCTGCGGGTCTTCAAATGTGGTCAGGAATGGCCTCAGAGGCCGCAAACAGTTGTATAAATGCAAGGCCTGTGGAAGGCAGTTTGTGGGAGGGCGTCGCCTCGATAAGAATCAGATCATAACGGATTATATTGAGGGCAAGCAGACCATTGCCCAACTTGAGAGGAAGTATGGTGTTAGCCATAGTACTATATGCCGTGCGCTCAAGGGTATGCGTTATGTCCAGAAGATATCCAAAGACAAGCATGTGGTCGTTCAACTCGATACGACATACTGGGGTCGAGGCTTTGGTCTGATGGTCATCAAGGACGCGATGCGTCCGAAGATCCTGTGGCGCAAGTATGTCACGCACGAGACCATAGTCGACTATCTTGAAGGTGTTCAGTGGCTGCGGGATAACGGCTTCAAGATATATGGCGTCGTATGTGATGGTATTATGGGGTTAATCAAGTCTCTTTCGATAAGATATCCCGTTCAAATGTGCCAGTTCCATCTGGCAATGATCGTGAGGAGATATCTTACGCAAGATCCGGATCTTGATGCCGCCAAGGATCTTCTTCGGATTGTAAACAACATCGTTCAGATGGATAAAGAAAGCTTTATCGGAGCCTTTAATGACTGGTATGCCCAGTACAAAGATGTCCTTAACGAACGCACCACTGATAGACGATATAAAACGCCACCCTATATGCGCCCAAGGCTACGGAGTGCATACCTAAGCATCAAGAGATATATGCCCTGGTTATGGACATGGTACAACTATACAGATCGATATATCCCGAACACGAATAACGGAGTCGAAGGTGTCTTCTCGGATCTGAAATCTAAAGCGCGGGTCCATAGTGGTATGAGGAAGGAGCAACGCAAGAAACTCCTCGACGAATATATGTCCCGCCATTACTGAAATGGCACCGCCGCCGGAATATACGATCTCCGGCGGCTGGGCGCTGCGGGGAGCTCGCCCGAAGGGCTCTCCTCGCGCCCTGCCATCATACTTTTTGACACATTGAGAAAAAACACCGCTAATCCATCATACGAAATGACACATTGACCACGAAATGACACATTGACCAAAAAAGAAGACGGACACCAATTAGGGATAGTGTCCGTCTTTCAAAGTTTCTATCAAGTCAATACATGACAATGCAAAGATAAAGAAAAAAACTGAATCGCCAAGCGGCCCCAATCAGCAAGAATTCCTGTTTGTAATTGACCAATAGTCAATCAATAACACACAAAAAGAAAGCGGACATACCGTCGTTTCCGATAATTTGTCCGCTTTGGCTCCCCCTCGGGGACTTGAACCCAGGACCCCCTGATTAACAGTCAGGTGCTCTAACCAACTGAGCTAAGGAGGATTGTTGCCCGCCACTTGCGTTTTGGGATTGCAAATATACGGCAAATTCTCGAATGCGCAAACTTTTTCAGCTTTTTTTTGCGCCCCAGACCGCCTAATAAGGGAAGTCCAGATACTTCGGGATGATCATGCGGAGGTCTTCCGCGTGGCTGACCAAGGCGGCGTCCTCGACGGTGCGCTCGCCTTTGATGTTCACCGCGGCCAGTTTGCCGAGGTCGTCATAATAATAGCGCTCCTCATTCCTGGTCCCGTCGAAGGTGTCCTGCTGGATGAAGACGAACTGCAGGCGGCCGGCCTCCGGGTAGAAGAGGTATTCTTCGTAGAACTCACGGGCGGCGACGTTGTATTTGAGCGTGATGAAATACGGGTAGTAGTGTGCGCCGTCCTCGTCGGTATCCAGGTCGAAATAGCAGTGCGCGACCACGGTGCGCGGGCCCGTGCCGGGGACGTTGTAGTTGAGCGTGACGACGGCGTCGTTGCGCGGGGACTGCTCCCCGTCCGCCAGCTTGATCTTTTCCTTGGCGGCAGCGTAGAAAGCCCGCACCTCCTTGACCACGTCGGGGTTGTTCTGTGCCGATGCGGATGCGCACAGCGCAAAGATGAACACGGAAACTGCGAATAAGAACTTTTTCATTGTCTTCCGGATTTGATTGCTTCTGCAAAGATACAAAAATCACAAAGAATGACTATATTTGTACGAATATGGATATCGATCTTCTGGCACGGATGGTGAAGGAACTGATCATCACGCATGATCAGGTGGGCCTGCCCGGCGTCGGCACTTTCGTCGCCGAAATGGTCCCCGCCTCCTTCTCGGACAAAGGCTACACCATCAATCCCCCCTACCGGCGGCTCTCTTTCTACCCCAGCCGCCTGGAGGACACGCTGCTGATCGATTTCTACGCCGCTTCCAACCAGCTCGAGCCGGAGACGGCCCGAGCCTATATCACACAGTACCTCGCTGAGCTGAAATCGGTCCTCCAGGAGCGCAAGAGCATCATCCTGCCGGGGCTGGGCCGCCTGCGCGCCACGAAGGAGAATGCCCTGTTCTTCGTCGCGGACGAGGGGCTGGACATCTACCCCGCCGGAGTGGGTCTGCGGCCCGTGTCGCTGAAGAGCCACGTCCTCGAGGAGGAGCCGGTGGTCATCGACGTGCCGCCGCCGGTCAGCGGCCGGGAGGTGGAGCCGATCCCGCAGCCGACGATCGAGCCGGAGCCGGAACCAGAGCCCGAACCGGAGCCGGAGGAGGAGATCCTTCGGCAAGTTCAGGATGACAGCCAGGCTCAGGATGACAGCCAGGAGCCGGAACCCGAACCGGAGCCGGAGGAAGAGATCCTTCGGCAGGCTCAGGATGACAGCCAGGAGCCGGAACCCGAGCCAGAGCCCGAACCGGAACCCGAACCGGAGCGGAAGCGGTCGGGGCGGTGGATCGTGCCGACGCTGGTGTCGGTGCTGGCCGTCGCCGTCATCGCCCTGGCGACGTTCATCATCCTCGCGCAGGTGGCGCCGGATTTCATCGATTCGCTGCTGTACACCCCCGAGGAACTGAAGATCATTAATTACTGAGCCCGTGGTTGACCTGATTTATCCCGTTTCGCCGGCGCCGCTCCTCAAGGGCTGCAAGCGGGCCCGGGCCGCCGAAATGGTCCCCGTCGTGGACGAGACCGGCAACGTCAAGGGCCAGGCTTCCCGCGAATTCTGCCATACCAGCCCCCAGAAGCCGCTGCACCCCGTCGTGCACCTGCACATCATCAACCGCTCCGGACAGATCTACCTCCAGCGGCGCGGCGCCCACAAAGACCTGCTGCCGCTGCACTGGGACACCGCCGTGGGCGGACACGTCTCCTATGGCGAATACATCGCCGAAGCCCTCTACCGCGAGTCCGCGGAAGAGCTCGGCCTGCACGACTTCCTCCCTCAGGCGCTGTGCAGCTACGTCTTCGAGTCCGAGCGCGAGCGGGAGCTCGTGAACGTGTTCGCCGCCGTCGGCGAATACGAGCTGCACCCCGACCCGGACGAGCTCGCGGGCGGCCGCTTCTGGACCCCCGAGGAGATCGGACAAGCCATGGGAAAGGGAATCCTGACCCCCAACTTCGAAGGAGAATACCTCCGCGTCAAAGACGCCCTCTTAGCCTTATTGTGATGCAGGAACTTCGCAAATTCATCAAAGACCAGCTCTCCGTGTGGCCGCTCGCAGCGGCCAATTTCCGGGCGCTCAAGGGCGTACAGACCAAGGATGTCAGCGTCTTCGGGCTGCCCTGCCGGGTGCAGTTCAATCCCGAACGCGCCATCTCCTCGACCGCCGACACCTCCCCGGAAGCCATCGCCGCCCGGCCCTGCTTCCTGTGCGAGGAGCACCGGCCGCCGGAGCAGCGGCACATCAAGTTCGAAGGCCGCAAAGGCCGCAGATACAACGTCCAGGTCAACCCGTATCCCATCTTCCGGGACCACCTCGTGATCGTCCGCGACCGGCACCTCCCGCAAGCCATCTGGCATCACCTGCCGGACATGCTGGACTTCGCCGTCAAATATCCCGACTGGCTGGTCTTCTACAACGGCCCGGCCAGCGGGGCCTCGGCGCCAGACCACCTGCATTTCCAGGCCGCCCCGCGCCACGGCATGCCGCTCGAGGAGGCGGTGGACGCCTTCCTGGACGAGCCGGGCGAGGTGCTCGCCTCCGTCAAGGACGCCACCCTGTACCGCTTTCCCGGCTACTGCCGGGGCGTCTTCGCGCTCAAGGCCACGACCTCCAAGTCGCTGACGAAACTCTTCTACCGCCTGCTTGACTGCACGTCCCGGCCCGAGGGCGAAACGGAGCCGCTGTTCAACCTCTACGCCTACGTCAAGGGGCCGGAGCTGCGGGCTTTCGTCGTCATGCGCTCCGCCAAGCGCTCCCACCATTTCAGCGCCGACGGCGCGGACCACCTCACCATCAGCCCCGGCGCCGCCGACATGGCCGGCATGTTCGTGGCCCCCTTCCGCGCGGATTTCGACAAGGCGGACGGGAAGATCCTGGAGGAGGTCCTGGACGAAGTGACCATCCCGCAGCACGAGCAGGACATGATCCAGTGGCGCCTGACGCGCACCCAGCCGACCGTGGCGGTGGGCACCCTCGCCGCGGAGGAGATCTGCTTCGAGATCATCTCCGACGGCGCAGGCCCGCAGCGGGTGCGCTGGCAAGACGGGCGCATCGCCTACAACGGCATGCTCTACGACGAGCTCTATTTCGATTCCATCACGCGCTCGACCCTCTTCGCACAGCCTTCCTTCATCCTCCACGACGTGGTCATCGGCATTGATTTCCACTGGGAGCAGAAACGCACGCTGCAGTTCGCCGGCGGGCTGAAGTTCATCGTCGAAGGGGACAGGATCCGCGCGGTCAACCTCGTGGGCATGGAGGACTACCTGCTCAGCGTCATCTCCTCCGAGATGAAATCCAGCGCCAGTCCCGAGCTGCTCAAGGCGCACGCCGTCATCTCGAGAAGCTGGCTGATGGCACGCATGACCGACCATTCGGCACACGACAACTTCGATGTGTGCGCGGATGACCATTGCCAACGGTATCAAGGACTTACCATGGCGGTCGGGGACGTCGTCCGGAGCGTCATCGACGAGACCTGGGGGCAGGTGCTCCGCTACAGGGGCGAGCTCTGCGACACCCGCTATTCCAAGTGCTGCGGCGGCCGGACCGAGCTGTTCAGCACCAGCTGGGAGGATATCGACTTCCCCTACCTGCAGAGCGTCGAGGACCCCTTTTGCGACTGCGAGAACGACGAGATCCTCTCCCAGGTGCTCAACGATTACGACCAGAAGACCAAGGACTTCCACGACTGGACCGTGCGTTACGGACGCGACGAGTTCTCCGAACTGGTGCGCAGCCGCACCGGCATGGACTTCGGCGACATCGAAGCGCTGGAGCCCGTGGAGCGCGGCCTGTCCGGCCGCATCAAATACCTGCGCATCATCGGCACGAAGCGCCAGGAGGTGATCGGCAAGGAGCTCGCCATCCGCCGGGCGCTGAGCACCTCGCACCTCAAGAGCTCCGCCTTCGAGGTGGAGCGCGACCCCGGCGGCGCCTGGATCCTCCGCGGCCGCGGCTGGGGCCACGGCGTCGGCCTCTGCCAGATCGGCGCCGCCGTGATGGCCGCCCGCGGCTATGACTACCGCAGCATTCTCCAACATTATTATCCCGGAACCGATGTCGAGCAATAACAAGAATCCCTGGGCCTGGGTGCCCACCCTGTATCTTTTCGAGGGCCTTCCGTACGCGATCGTCAACACGGTCGCGCTGGCCATATTCAAGGACCTGGGCATCGACAACGGCACGCTCGGCCCGCTGACGACCCTGATCAGCCTGCCCTGGCTGATCAAGCCGCTGTGGAGCCCGTTCATGGACATCTTCCGTTCCAAACGCTGGTGGATCCTGCTCACGCAGATCCTGATGGCGGTGACCGTCATCGCCACGGCCCTGTGCCTGCCGTTCTGCGGGATGACCGCGCTGATCATCCTGTTCATCATCGTCGCGTTCGCCTCGGCCACGCACGACATCTCGGCCGACGGCTACTACATGCTGGCGCTGGACCGCCAGCGACAGTCCTCGTTCGTGGGCATCCGCAACACCTTCTACCGCGGCGGACTGGTCCTCGGACAGGGCCTGCTCGTGATGCTGGCCGGCATCCTGCAGCAGCGCAGCGGCAACGTGCCGCGCGCCTGGGCCATCGTCATCGGCATCTCCGCGGTGCTGATGGCGCTGATCTCGGTCTACCATTTCTTCTTCCTGCCCCGCCCCGAGGAGGACCGCGACCGGCGGGACACGAAGACCGCGAAGCAGGTATTCTCCGAATTCGCGGACTCGTTCAAGACCTTCTTCTCCAAGCCCGCCGTCGGCTGGGCCATCGCCTTCCTGCTGCTCTACCGCCTGCCGGAGGCGCTGTCGCTGAACCTGCTGTATCCCTTCTTCAAGGACGGGGCCGACGTCGGCGGACTGGGCGCCGGGACCAGCATGTACGGCCTGGTCTACGGGACTTTCGGCGTGATCGCCCTGCTGCTCGGCGGCATCCTGGGCGGCCTGTACGCCGCCAGACGCGGGCTGCGCGCATCCTACTGGCCCATGGCGCTCGCCCTGGCCCTCCCCTGCGCGGTGTACCTGCTGATGGCCATCCTGCGCCCGGAAAGCGTCTGGGTCATCGGCGGCTTCGTGGTCTTGGACCAGTTCGGCTACGGATTCGGTTTCACCGCCTACACGCTGTTCATGATGCAGTACGTGGACGGCCCGCTCAAGACTTCGCATTATGCCATCTGCACGGCCTTCATGTGGCTGTCGATGAAACTGCCCGCCCTCGTGGCGGGATACCTCCAGCAGGCGCTGGGTTATGTCGGATTCTTCACCCTGGTCATGGTGAGCTGCCTCGGCACGGTGGCCGCCGTCCTGATCGCCAGGAACAAAATTCCCCTGAATCATGAAAGCATGGATTAAACTGCTGCTGCCGCTCGCCCTGCTGTCCTGCGGCTCCCCGACCGCTCCCGCGGCGACGGCCCTCCCGACCGCTCCGCCCGACCCGGCCGCGCCGGCTTCTCCCCGGGTCAAGCCCGGCATCGAAGTCCTGCGCGAACGCCGTTTCGCGGGCCTGGAAGGCAAGCGCGTCGGCCTGGTGACCAACCCCTCCGGGGTGGACAGCCGGCTCAATTCCACCATCGATATCCTCTTCGAGGCCCCGGAGGTCAACCTCGTGGCCCTCTACGCCCCGGAGCACGGCGTGCGCGGGGACGTGTACGCCGGCGGCAAGGTGGAGTCCGGCAAGGACGAGCACACCGGCCTGCCGGTGCATTCGCTCTTCGGTGACACCCGCCAGCCCACCAAGGCCATGCTGCAGGGCGTCGACATCATGGTCTACGACATCCAGGACGTGGGCAGCCGCTCCTACACCTTCATCTCCACCCTGGGCCTGGTGATGCGCACCTGCGCGGAAATGGGCATCCCGGTGATGGTGCTCGACCGCCCGAACCCGCTGGGCGGGCTCAAGGTCGAGGGGCCGCTCGTGCGCGACGGCTACCACTCCTTCGTCAGCCAGTACAAGATCCCCTACGTGTACGGCCTGACGGTGGGCGAGCTCGCGAACCTGATCAACGAAGAGGGGCTGAACTGCGGCCAGAACGGCAAGGCGGCCCCGCTGAAGTGCAAGCTCGAGGTGGTCCCGATGGAGGGCTGGGAGCGCTGGATGCTGTTCAACGACACGGGGCTCCCCTGGATCCTGCCTTCGCCCAACATCCCCTACGCCGAGACGGCCATCTGCTACCCCTCCGCCGGCCTGTGCGGCGAGATGTACAACTACCTCAACATCGGCATCGGCTATACCCTCCCCTTCGCGACCTTCGCCGAGGAATGGGTGGACGCCGACGCGCTCAAGGCCAGACTCGACAGCTACCACGTCCCGGGCGTGGCCTGGCGCACCATACACTACCAGCCCATTTCGGGCCGGCTGAGCGGAAAACTGATCCACGGCGTGCAGTATTACTACACCGACTACGAAGCCGCGACGCTCACCCTGACGCAGTTCTACGTCATGCAGGCGGTCTGGGAACTGTACAAGAAAAACCCCATTACAGCCAGTTCTGACAGGCTTTCGATGTTCAACAAAGTTTGCGGCACTGATTTTGTCAGTAAAACGTTTGGACAGACGATGAGAGTCTCGGACATCGCTGACTTCTGGTCCGCTGAGGTTCCCGCTTTCAAGGCCCTGTCCAAGAAATATTATTTATACTAAAAACACACAACCATGAAACGCTTGACCACACTTTCCCTGATCGCAGTAGCTGCAGCAGCTATGATCGCGGTCCCTCTTGGAGCCCAGACCAGGGGCGGCAGCAATTCCCGCGGTGGATCGGGCGGCGGCAATGCCCGCAGCAGCGGCGGTGGCCGTCCTTCCTCTTCGATGTCTGCTCCGTCTTCCCAGACGCGTAGCTCCAGCCAATCCGGCAATACAAAAGGTCTCGGCTCCGTGAGCCGCAGCACCTCCAGCAACAACAGCAGCATGCGGCAGAGCGCGCCGTCCACCGGCAGCAGCCAGCCCGCACGCAGCGGCAGCGGCGGCACCGCCACCCGCCAGAGCACCCCTTCCGCCGGCAACGGCAGGAGCAGCAGCTCCAGCGGCAGCATCAGCAGCGGCGCCATCCGCCAGCAGCGGATCGACCCGCCCGCCACGACCAATTCCGGCAGCAACGACAGGACGCGCCCTGCGGGCCAGCCCGCACGCGGCGGCAGCAACGTCGACAGCCGGAGCACCACCGGCGGCGCCGTGGTCCGCCAGGCTCAGCCCCGTACGGAGCAGAACCGCGTGGATCCCGGACAGCCGGGCGGCAGCGTCAACCGCAACCAGCCCCAGCCGGGGATGAGCACGGATCCGGACGCTCCGCGTACGGTACGCCGCAGGGAAGAACCCCCGCGCAACTTCGAGGGCGGCCGCGAGCCGCGCGAGATCCGGATGGGTCCGGGTCCCGGCCGCAACATCGAGCGGATCCCGCCCCGCCACCGCGACCCGATGCCGTTCGGACGCGCCGTCCGCTTCTGGGACGGCGGCCACCACTACTTCGGCTATCGCGTCTCCTATCTGCCTTCCCGCTATACGCGTGTCGTCTACTACGGCATCCCGTACTATCTGCTGGACGGCATCTACTACCGCCGCTACGGCACCTACTACTACGTCAGCCGTCCCCCGTTCGGAGTGATCTTCGACACGGTGCTCGACAACCTGGTCTACTCGGTCTGCAACTTCGCTTACTACTACGACGTGTACAACACGTACCGTACGATCAACGAAAACGCCCAGACCATTGCCAGCCAGAATGCCACCATCGCGGCGAACAACGCCACGATCGCCAGGCAGAACGCTGACATCGCGCTCAACGCCGAGCGCGCCGCCAAGTCCTACAAGGAGGCCGACCGCCTCGGCCTCGTACAGAGCTACGCCGACGCCGGCGTGGAATACTACTACGAGGACGGCGTGTTCTTCATCAAGGACAAGGACGGCAAGTATGTGACCATCGTCCCGCCCGCGGGAGCCCTGGTCCAGGAGCTGCCTGACGACTACGACACCATCACCATCGACGGCGAGGAGTACTACAAGGTGGACGACACCGTGTACCGGATCACCATCATCGATGGTTCCCCGTACTTCGAGGTGCTCGGTCAGCTGACCGGCGCGCTCGCCGAGAAGTACAACACCTACAACGTCATCTGACGGGCGGTGGCCACGATAGGCATATTCGACTCAGGAGCGGGAGGGCTTTCGGTACTCAAAGAGTTACGGAAGGCCCTCCCTTCCGGCCATTTCATCTACTACGCCGACAACGCCCACTGTCCCTACGGGGAGAAGGGCGCTGAATTCATCCGGGAGCGGGCGCGCGTCATCACGCGCCTGCTCCTGGAACGCGGCGCGCAGGCCGTCGTCGTGGCCTGCAACACGGCCACCGGCGCCGCCATCGCGGACTTGCGCGCCCGTTTCGACATCCCGTTCATCGGGATGGAGCCGGCCATCAAGCCCGCCGCCCTGGGGACGCGCAGCGGCGTAATCGGCGTGCTGGCCACGGCCGGCACCCTCAAGGCATCCAAGTATCTGAACACCAAGGGGAAATACCAGGATGACGTACGCATCGAGGAGCACGTCGGAGAGGGCTTCGTGCAGCTGGTCGAGCGCGGCGAACTGGACGGCCCGGAGGTCGAGCGCACCGTGCGCGCGAGCCTGCAGCCCCTGCTCGACGCCGGGGCCGACACCATCGTGCTCGGCTGCACGCACTATCCTTTCCTGCGGCCCGTCATCGAGCGCATCGCCGGCCCGGACGTACGCGTCATCGACCCCGCCCCCGCCGTCGCGCGTCAGCTCCTGAAGGTCCTTCAGGAGCGCAGCATCCTTACGTCACCCCCCGACGTGATCGGCGAATCCCCCACCCCCGAATTCCTCTCCTCCGGCGACCCCACCGTCCTCCTCCGCCTCGCTGCTTGTCTGTGAAACAAAAAAATCATATCTTTGTGAGATATGATTACCCAAGAGCAGATAAAGGATTTGCAGGAGCGCCTGGAGACGCTCCGCAAATGCCTCCGGATCGACGACAGGCGCTCGGAAGTGCAGGAGAAGGAAAAGCAGAGCCAGGCCCCCGATTTCTGGGACGATCCCAAGCAGGCCGAGTCGTTCCTGAAGACCCTGAGCGGCGTGAAGGCATGGGTCGGCGCCTTCGACGGCGCGAAATCCGCGGTCGAAGACCTGGAGGTCCTGCAGGAGCTGGACCCGGAAGGGACCGAGATCGACGAAGCGTACAAGCAGGCCTGCTCGAAGATCGAAGACCTCGAACTCAAGAACATGCTGGGCGCGGAGGGCGACAACCTCGGCGCCGTGCTCACGATCAATTCCGGCGCCGGCGGCACCGAGGCCAACGACTGGAGCGCCATGCTGATGCGCATGTACATGCGCTGGGGCGAGCGCAACGGCTACAAGATGACCGTGACCGAGGAGATCGAAGGCGACGAGACCGGCATCAAGTCCTGCACCATCCAGTACGAGGGCGACTACGCCTACGGCTACCTCAAGGCAGAATCCGGCGTGCACCGGCTCGTGCGCATCTCCCCCTTCAACGCCCAGGGCAAGCGCCAGACCACCTTCAGCTCCGTGTTCGTGTACCCGCTCGTCGACGACAGCATCAACATCGAGATCAATCCCGGGGACATCGAATGGGACACCTTCCGCAGCGGCGGCCACGGCGGCCAGAACGTCAACAAGGTGGAGACCGGCGTGCGCGTGCGGCACCTGCCGACCGGCATCACGGTCGAGAACACGGAGACCCGCAGCCAGCAGGACAACCGCCAGCGGGCCCTGCTCATCCTCAAGTCCCGCCTCTACGACATCGAGCTCAAGAAGCGCCAGGAGAAGCAGGCCGAGCTCGAAGGCCAGAAGAAAAAGATCGAATGGGGCTCCCAGATCCGCTCCTACGTCCTGCATCCCTACAAGATGGTCAAGGACCTGCGCACCGGCTGGGAGACGGCCGACACGCAAGGCGTGCTGGACGGCGACCTCAACGATTTCATGAAAGAATTCCTCATGCAAAACTAGTTAACCATGACCGCATTCAAATACGCCCCGATGTTCCAGTTGGGCGAAGACACCACCGGGTATTACAAGATCCCCGGCTCCGAGCAGTACGTGTGCACCGCTGACTTCGAAGGGCACAAGATCCTGAAAATCAAGAAGGAAGGCCTCACCGTGATGGCCAATACCGCCTTCCGTGACGTGAGTTTCCTGCTGCGCCGCAGCCACAACGAGCAGGTCGCGAAGATCCTGCATGACCCGGAAGCTTCCGAGAACGACAAATACGTCGCCCTGACCTTCCTGCGCAACGCGGAGGTGGCCGCCAAGGGCAAGCTCCCGCTCTGCCAGGACACCGGCACCGCCATCATCCACGGCGAGAAGGGCCAGCAGGTCTGGACCGGCTGCTGCGACGAGGAGGCCCTCAGCCTGGGCGTCTTCAAGACCTACACGGAAGAGAACCTCCGCTATAGCCAGAACGCCCCGCTGGACATGTACAGGGAGGTCAACACGAAGTGCAACCTCCCCGCCCAGATCGACATCGAGGCGGCCGAAGGGGCCGAATACCGCTTCCTCTGCGTGACCAAGGGCGGCGGCTCCGCCAACAAGACCTACCTCTACCAGGAGACCAAGGCCCGCATCCAGAACCCCGGCACGCTCGTCCCCTTCCTCGTGGAGAAGATGCGCTCGCTGGGTACGGCGGCCTGCCCGCCCTACCACATCGCCATCGTGGTCGGCGGCACCTCCGCGGAGAAGAACCTCATGACGGTCAAGCTCGCCTCCACGCACTACTACGACAGCCTGCCCACCACGGGCGACGAGACCGGCCGCGCCTTCCGCGACGTCGCGCTGGAGGAGCAGCTGCTCGAGGAGACCCGCAAGATCGGCCTCGGCGCGCAGTTCGGCGGCAAGTACATGGCGCACGACGTGCGCGTGGTGCGCCTGCCGCGCCACGGCGCCAGCTGTCCCATCGGCCTGGGCGTCAGCTGCTCGGCCGACCGCAACATCAAGGCGAAGATCAACGCCGACGGCATCTGGATCGAGAAGATGGACGACAAGCCCTACGAGCTCATCCCCGAGGAGCTGCGCCGCGCCGGCGAAGGCGAGGCCGTCCGGATCGACCTCGACCAGCCGATGAAGGACATCCTCGCCGAACTCACCAAGTATCCAGTCAGCACGCGCCTGAGCCTCAACGGCACCATCATCGTGGGCCGCGACATCGCCCACGCCAAGATCAAGGCCCGGCTCGACGCCGGCGAGCCCATGCCCCAGTACCTCAAGGACCATCCCATCTACTACGCCGGTCCCGCCAAGACGCCGGAAGGCATGGCCTGCGGCTCCATGGGCCCCACCACGGCCGGCCGCATGGACCCGTACGTGGATGAGTTCCAGGACCACGGCGGCTCGATGATCATGCTGGCGAAGGGCAACCGCAGCCAGGCCGTGACCGACGCCTGCCGCAAGCACGGCGGCTTCTACCTCGGTTCCATCGGCGGCCCCGCCGCCATCCTTGCCCAGGAAAACATCAAGAGCATCGAATGCGTGGAGTATCCGGAACTCGGCATGGAAGCCATCTGGAAGATCCGCGTCGAGAACTTCCCCGCCTTCATCCTCGTGGATGACAAGGGCAACGACTTCTTCAAGCAACTCGGCCTGTAAGGGACAGTTATGAAAAAAGCGCTGCGGATCTCCGGGATCGTCCTGGCTTCGCTGCTCGGACTCGTCCTCCTCATCCTGATCGCCCTGCCGTTCGTGCTGAACTCCAGGGTGGTCACAAAGCTGGTGGACAAGTACGCCGCGGAGTACATCGACGGCGAACTGGAGTATTCCCGCCTGCGCGTCTCCCTGTACCGGCATTTCCCCCGCGTGGGGGTCACCCTGGAGGACGTCGCGGTGACCTATCCGCATGAGCGCTTCGCGCAATACGACACGCTCGGCTCCCCGCTGCTGGAAGCGGGGCGCGGCGCGGTCAAGGACACCCTCGCCCGCTTCGGCACCCTGGACGCCGCCGTGAACGCCTGGCGGCTGCTCTTCGGCGACATCCGCGTGCACCGCGTCGCACTGGACCGTTTCGCGGCCTTCGGCCACAATTACGGCGAAGCCGCCAACTGGGACATCATCCACCTGCCGGAGACGGAGAAGAAGGACAGTTTCGACCTCCCGTGGATCCGCCTGCGCGAACTTCGCATCACCGGGCGGCCCCGCGTGGTCTATACCGCGCAGCGGGACACGCTCTTCGCCGACGCAGGCTTCCTGCAGTTCGCCCTGGAGGGCGACGCCAAGCTCTCTTCGGAGGAGATCCAGCTGCGCCGCCTGCACGTGGCGCTGGACTCCATGGCCGTCTCCGGACGGCTTCCGCAGGACAGCCTCTCCGTCCATATCCCCCTACTGCGCGTGGACCAGAAGCTGCTGGGGCAGCTGTTCGACCTCGTGTTGGAAGCGGACGCCCTCGTGGACGCCAAAGCCTTCGGACGCCTGTCGGTGCCGCTGAGCCTGGCGGGCACGGCGGGCTTCGAGAAGAAGCCGGAACGGCTCGACGTCGATGTGCCGAAGCTTGACGCCCGCATCGCCCAGCTGCCGCTGCACCTGGAGGGGAAGGCGTCCGTCCTGCCGGAGCAGATCGAGCTCAAGGCCGCCGCGGCCATCCGCGACTGCCCCCTGGAATCCATCCTGCGGGACTACCTCGACCACTATCTGCAGATCTCGCGCGACCTGTCCACCGACGCGCACCTGACCGTTGAGGTTGAAGCGGAGGGGACCTGTTCCGAGACCTCCCTGCCCCGCGTGGACGCCTGCGTGCAGATCCCCGCCTCACACAGCTATTACCGGCCGATGGACCTCGGCGCGGACCTGACCCTGGACGTCGACGCCACGCTGAGTCCCGCCAGGCGGCTGGACGCCACCATCAGCACCCTGAAAGCCCGCATCCCCGGGCTGGACCTGGACCTGGGCGGCTCCGCGGCCGACCTGCTCGGCAGCAATCCCCGCTACCGGCTCCGGGCCGTCGCCGACGCCCTGGTGCAGCCCCTGCTGCGCTTCGTGCCCGCGTCGCTGGGCATCCGGGACGCCGCCGGCAGCGTCCACCTGGACCTGCAGGCCAATGTCGACCAGCAGGCCCTCGACACCTACCACTTCGAGCAGGCGGACGTCAAGGGGACGGTCACCAGCCCGAAGCTGAGCGTGGACATCCCGGCCGACTCCATCGCCGCACAGCTCTACCGCACCCGCATCCTGCTGGGCTCCAACCGCAGCGGACTGACGCTGGACGCCCGTTTCGACAGCCTCCGGCTCGACCGCGGCGTCGGCCTGCAGGCCCGCGTGCGCGACATGCGCAACAGCGGCCGCATCATCAAGGTCGCCGCCCGCGACGGGAGCATGGTCCCGCGCCTGGAGGTCACCAACGACGACGGCGAGATCTTCGCCAAACTGGGATCCAGCCGCATGGGCGTGCAGGACGCCCGCATCCGCCTCTCCGCGCAGCAGCGCGGGCGGCCTTCCGGCGAGCGGCACCGCCGCGAACTGGACGCCTTGCAGGAGCAGTACCCCGACACGCCGCGCGCCGACCTCGCCGCCATGCTCTCCGAGCAGCGGCTCAACACCCCGCCGCGCCGCCACGACGATTTCGCGGACAGCGACCTGTCCATCGCGATCGACACCTCGATCGCCGGGCTGCTCCGCAAATGGGCGCCCGCGGGCAGCGTGGCGGTGGACGAAGGCTTCTTCGCCTCGCCGCAGCTGCCCCTGCGCACCCGCCTGACGGGCCTCGGCGCCCGTTTCGACAGCGACAGCTTCGACATCGACTCGCTCGGAGTGGTCTCCGGCAGCTCCGACCTCAGCGCCATCGGCTACCTGCGGGGCATCCGGCAGGCCCTCTTCCGCCACGGGACCCTGGAGGCCCAGATGGACCTTGATTCCCGGCGCATCAACCTCAACGAGATCGTCGCCGCCCTGCAGAACGGCACGCAGGACATCGGCCGCGTGGCCCCCTCCGAAGAAAAGGACGAAAGCTTCGTCACCGACACCCTCGAAAACGTCGTTCCCGACCGGGATCAGATGCCGCTCTTCGTCGTGCCGGGCAACGTCCGCGCCGCGCTCGGGATCCGCGCCGACACCCTCGACTATGCCGAGCTGCAGCTCGGGCCCGTGCTCACGACGGCGCGGGTGCAGGACCGCACGGCCCAGATCCTGGACACGCACGTCCTGTCCGAGCTGGGCAGCATCTCCCTCGACGCCTACTATTCCACGCAGAGCAGGCAGGACATCGGCGCCGGCGTCAATCTCAAGCTCCGCGACATGGACGCGCACGGGATCATCCAGCTGCTGCCCGCGGTGGATTCGCTGCTGCCCGTCATCAAGTCCTTCGAAGGCAAGCTCGGATGCGACGTCTCCGTGACCACGCAGCTGGACACCAACATGAACGTCGTCATCCCGTCGCTGGACGGCCTGCTGCGCATCACCGGACAGGACCTGGAGGTCAAGGATGCCGGCGACCTGCGCCGCATCACGCGCCTGCTGCTGTTCCGCAACAAGAACATCGGCCACATCGACGACCTCACCGTGGACGCCGTGGTGCACGACAGCCAGCTGGAGGTCTTCCCCTTCGTGCTGGGCGTGGACCGCTACCGTCTGGCCCTCCGGGGCACGCAGGGTTTCGACAAGACCATGTACTACCATGTCTCGATCCTCCGCTCCCCGTTCCTGATCCGCTTCGGCATCAACCTCTACGGCATGCTGGACAACTGGCGCTTCTCGCTGGGCCGCGCGCGCTACCGCGAAGCCACCCTGCCCGTGTTCACGGAACAGCTGGACACGGTCCAGGTCAACATCGCGCAGGGCATCCGACACATCTTCGACAAGGGCGTCCGGCACCTGAAGGACCATGTCGCCCCCGACGCCCCGGCCCGGATGACCGATGAGGAGATGCTCAGCCCGGAGGAGTACCGCGAGATCGACGACCTGATGCTGCGGGCGGAGCTCGAAGAGCAGGACGACGCCCTTGCGGCGGAGGTGGAGGACGCCATCGCCCAGGCGACGCTGGACACCGACAAGCTGATGCAGCAATACGCCGAGCAGGTCTACGACAAGAAGATCCTGCGCAGGATAGAACGACTGAAAAACAAGAGCAAGAAATCATGATAGAAATCATCCAGGTCAACATTTCCGGCGAAGACAAGCCCGGCCTGACCACGGCCCTCACCGCCATCCTGGCCCAGTACGATGCCGCCATCCTGGACATCGGCCAGGAGAACATCCACAAGTCGCTGACCATGGGCATCCTCTTCAAGACGACCCACCAGAAGTCCGGCTTCATCATGAAGGACCTGCTGTTCAAGGCCTCCGAACTCGGCGTGCAGATCCGCTTCACCCCCATTTCGCGCGAAGCGTACGACGCATGGGTGGCCCGCCAGGGCAAGAACCGCTACATCGTCACGCTGCTCGGCCGCTCGGTGACCGCCCGCCAGATCGCGGACGTGACGGAGGTCATTTTCCGCTTCGGGCTCAACATCGACGCCATCCGCCGCCTGACCGGCCGCCCGCCGCTCGAAGAGGTGGACGAGAACGCCTCCAAGGCCTGCATCGAGATCTCCGTGCGCGGATCCCTTGACCACGACGCCCGCGAGGCCATGCAGAACGCCCTGCTCAGCCTGCCCAAGGACGGGCTCGACATCTCCTTCCAGAAGGACGACATCTACCGGCGCGCCCGCCGGCTCATCTGCTTCGACATGGACTCCACCCTCGTGCATGCGGAATGCATCGACGAGCTCGCCGCCCGGGCCGGCGTCGGCGACAAGGTGCGCGCGATCACGGAGCAGGCGATGCGCGGCGAGATCGACTTCAAGGAGAGCTTCACGCGCCGCGTGCGGCTGCTCAAGGGCCTGGACGAGGGCGTGATGGAAGACATCGCCCGCAACCTCCCCTACAACGAAGGCCTGGAGCGCATGATGAAGATCCTCAAGATGGTGGGCTACAAAACCGCCATCCTCTCCGGCGGATTCACCTACTTCGGCAAACATCTCCAGCAGAAATTCGGATTCGACTACGTCTATGCCAACGAGCTGGAGGTCGAGGACGGCAAACTCACCGGCCGCTATGTCGGCGACATCGTGGACGGCCGCCGCAAGGCCGAGCTGCTGCGCCTGCTGTGCCAGGTCGAGGGCATCAACCTAGCCCAGGCCGTGGCCGTAGGCGACGGGGCCAACGACCTGCCGATGCTCTCGCTCGCCGGCCTGGGCATCGCCTACCACGCCAAGCCCAAGGTCCAGGCAAACGCCCAGCAGAACATCACCTCCATCGGCCTCGACGGCATCCTCTATTTCCTGGGATTGAAAGACTCCCAGATCGATCCCTGACGGGCATTATCTTTGTCAAATCCTGTTCAACCAACCTTTTTATCCTATTATTATGCGAAAGACTCTTGTCAAACTTTTCGTGGCTGCCGCGTTGGTTATCGCGGGGGCCTTCAATGCCAACGCCCAGATGGGCGGCGGGTTCCAGATGGATCCTGACGGGATCGCCAAAATGATTGCCGACGACATGAAGCAGACCGTCAAACTCGACGACACCCAGTACAAGAAGGTCGTGGAGCTCTACACTGCCCAGATGAAGGACATGGAGAAGCAGTTCAGCTCCGGCCAGATGCCGGACATGGAGGCGATGCAGAAGCAGCAGGAGGAGCAGACCAAGAAGCTGAAAGCCATCCTGACCAAGGATCAGTTTGAGGCCTGGGACAAGCACCAGAAAGAGATGATGCAGCAGTTCGGCGGCGGGTTCGGCGGTTTCTAGCGAACCGCCCCACCCCTGTCATTCCGGGCTTGACCCGGAAACTAAAAAAGCTTCGGAGCGATTGCTCCGAAGCTTTTTTGTGCGGGTGAAGGGGCTCGACGCTGCGCGTCGCGGCGCTTGATGATGCGGGGGACGTATCCCCCGCAGACCCCCTGCGTCGCAATGCTCCGATTTTTTGCTATCTTTGCAGCACCAACGCGGGTGTGTTGTAATTGGTAGCCAAGCGGGACTTAGGATCCCGTGCCGCAAGGCGTAAGGGTTCGAGCCCCTTCACCCGCACTTTCTTCGCTACTTCTTCGTGAAGTCGACCGTGCCGCCCATCATCGTCTCCATCCAGACCGTGCCGTCCGGACGCATGCGGATGGTCATCGGGAATTCCATTCCGGGCATCATCGGGTAGTTGAACGTAGCCTTGTTGGCGCGCACGCGGGCCTCGCGCGGCTCCTGGCCGGGCACTTCGCAGCTCCAGTTGCCGTCGGCCAGCTTCTTCAGCGTGAAGTCGTAGCTGGTCTCGCGTCCCATCTGGCGGACCGTGCCGACCCAGTGGCCGGAGAAGTCGCTGTCCGGGGCCGTCGAAGGGTCGAAGGGCGTCTCACCCTCCAGGATGCGGTCCGTGCGGAACGGAGCCACGCCCTGGCCGTTGGCGCCGGCGAGGTTGCCGGGCTTCCAGTTGCGGAAGGCGTAGCGCACCGCCACGGGATGCGGGACGTCCGGGCTGGAGACGGTGATGGTGCTCGCCATGTTCTGGCCCCTGGCCTCCGCCGGATACCAGACCTGGTCCGCACCGCAGATCTCGAAGCCCTCGATGTGGTCGAAACGGTTGAAGCCGCCGGCCTGGCGCACGTTGTCGAAGCGGAGGACCACCTCGTTGTCGTCGACATCCATCGAATTATATGTGGGCGCGATGCCCGGGAAGAAATCCATGCCGTAGGTATGGTTCAGCGCCATCCAGGCCAGGCGGTCGCCCACCCCTTTCTTGTTGCCCGGATGGATCTGCCACATCTCATACTCGTGCATCAGGTCGGTCGTGGTGACGATCCAGCAGTTCTCGGTCTCCCGGGCGGCCTTCTGCTGCAGCTCGCGCAGCTTGGCGCACTCGACGCCGTCAGGATTGCTGTTCTCCGCATAGGGAGCGATCTCGACCTGGTAGAACGGAAGCTCGGGATTGCCCGTCTCCGCACGGAGCAGGTCGATCAGGATCTCCAGGTGCTCGGCGTAGGTGTCCGGACGGACGTTGACGTTGGTCTCGCCCTGGTACCAGATGACGCCGCGGTAGGTGTAGCGGCGCACCGGCGTCCACTGGCCATAATACATGATGGTCGGGCGGTGCATGGAGTTCATCACGGCACGCACCGACGCGGAATCGGCCGGGCAGCCCGGGAATCCGGCGCAGACCTCCTTCGGCAGCCACCCTTCGACGCTGCTGCCGCCCCACGCGTTGCAGATGACGCCTACGGGGACGTCCAGCACGTCATTGAGGGCCTTGGCGAAGAACCAGCCCGTCGCGCTGAAGCCGAGGACGTTCTGCGGCGTGCACTCCTGCCAGGGGCCGCCGGAATCGCGGCGGGGCGAATAGGCCTCCGTACGGGGGATCATCGAGAAACGGATGCGGCCCGTGTATTTGCCGGCGCCCATGGCCTCCTGATAATTGCCGTCCACGGGGCAGCTGTCATAGCCCTTCAGGGACATCTCCATGTTGCTCTGGCCGCTGCCCAGCCAGACTTCGCCGATCAGGACGTGCTCCAGGGTCACACTCTCCTTTCCGCTCTTGATGGTCACCGTCCGCTCCGTGTAGCTGCCGGCGGGCGTATTCACGACAAATTCGAAAAGGCCCTCACCGTCGGCGCGGGTGCTGTACTTCTGTTTGCTCCAGGACACCGTCGCCGTCACCTGGGCGCCCGGATCGGTCCAGCCCCAGAGACGGGCGCCGGTCTGCTGCTGAAGTACCATGTAATCCCCTACCTGGGGAGGAAGCTGGATTTTGGCGGAAGCCGCCAGGCCGATCCCGAACAGGACCATGGCCAACATGAATTTTTTCATTTGCGAAAGGTTTTTTGAAGTATCGGTCATGTGGACAAATAGTAGGATGGATTTGCCCTTTGTTTGCACTAATGGACAAATAGTAGGATAGCACCGGCAACAGCCAGGAGCGAGGAGAGCCCTTCCGGCGAGCTCCCCGCAGCTC
>Ga0079305_1000690_pt1 | contig 63258 bp, 52 predicted proteins | sample LMS_cellobiose_e_FD_79183 | JGI IMG/M metagenome (GOLD analysis project Ga0079305, IMG submission 79183) | Rumen-fistulated moose microbial communities from Alaska, USA - LMS_cellobiose_enrichment | ecosystem: Host-associated > Mammals > Digestive system > Stomach > Rumen fluid ...
AGCATGAAGGCGCTGATTTTCCGCCGCAGCAGCGGTTTCCCCAGCGTGCGTTCCAGCGCAATCCAGATCACGGACGCGCTCAACGGAATCAGCCACCACGCCCACGAAGCAAACGAACTCATAGCCAGCAGGAAATTCATCGAAGGCGGCATTTCCCGGCCCATGTCGGTGAAAATCTTGGCGAACCGCGGCACAAACACCGTAAAGAGCAGAATCGTGACCAGCAGCGTGATCGCCAGAATCGTCAGCGGGTAGATCGAGCTCGAAACGATGAAGTCTTTGAACTCCTTGCTCTGCTCCATGAATTTGTAAAGCTGATTGACCACCTCCGGCAGACAGCCCGTTTCCTCGCCGCTTTCGATCAGATTGGCGTAATACGAGGGAAACACCGAACCGTGCGAACGGACCAGTTCGGAAAACTTTTTTCCTTCATGCAGCCCCTGACGGAGAGAATTGACAAAATCTTTCTGTTCCTTTTCCACCGTGCTTTCCGCAATGATCGCCAGCGCCTTTTCCAGCGGGATGAACGATTCCAGCAGCGGCGCCAGCTGACGGGTGAACTCATAAGCGTTGATTTTGGATCGGTGCAGGGAAAAACGTTTCTTCCCGACCGATTCCTCGCCGAACGAACGCAGCGGCGTGATTCGGCGGCTCCGGAGCTTGTCCAGCGCCTCTTTTTCGCTGTCCGCTTCGATCAGCATTTCCTGCGGGGCTTCCCCGCGCGGAACCGCTATGAATTTGAATAACGCCATTCCGTTTCGTCCCGGTTAAAGTTCCGCCGTCGAGCGGCGCAGTTCCTCGGCGGTGGTCACGCCTGCCGCCACTTTCGCCTCGCCGTCCTGTTTGAGCGTTATCATGCCGTGTTTCACCGCGATCGCTTCCAGTTCCGAACTGGAAGCGTTCCGGTTGACCGCCGAACGGATTTCGTCATTGAGGATCAGCAGTTCGAAAATGCCGCTCCGTCCTTTGTAGCCGGTTCCGTTGCAGCGGCGGCACTTGCCGCCGTCTGCCGGCGGCTGTCCGTGACAATCCGGGCAGATTTTGCGGACCAGCCGCTGGGACAATACGCCGAACAGCGCCGAGGAGACCAGAAAGTTTTCCACGCCCATATCGAGCAGACGTGTCACCGCACCGACGGCATCGTTGGTGTGGAGCGTGCTCAACACCAGGTGACCGGTCAGCGCGGCGTTGATCGCGATGTCCGCCGTTTCCCGGTCGCGGATTTCGCCGACCAGAATGATGTCCGGATCCTGACGGACGATGCTGCGCAGTCCCGCGGCGAAGGTGACGCCGATCTTCGGATTGACCTGCACCTGACACAAGCCTTCGGTCTTGTATTCCACCGGGTCCTCGATCGTGATGATTTTCTTCCGCCGGTCGTTCAGCTGACTGATGACACTGTAAAGCGTGGTGGTCTTGCCGCTGCCGGTCGGTCCCACCACCAGAATGATCCCGTGCGGAATCTGAATCAGCCGCTCGAACTGCGCCAGATGTTCCGGCGACATCCCCAGCATTTTCAGGTCGAAACTGATCGATTCCTGATTCAGCAGACGCAGCACGATACTTTCGCCGGTCAGGATCGGGATGGTGCTGATACGCATATCCAGTTCCAGTTTGCCCAGCCGGACGTTGGTGCGTCCGTCCTGCGGCAGACGGCTTTCGGCGATGTTGAGTCCGCCCAGCAGTTTGATGCGCGAGGCTATGGCCGGAAACTGATTCAGCGGACAGGAGAGGATTTCCGAGAGCACGCCGTCGATCCGGCAGCGGATGGAGACGTTTTCCTCGCCGGGTTCGATATGAATATCGCTGGCTCCGAGTTCGATCGCCTGCGTGAAGATGTCATTGACCAGCCGCACGATCCGCGCTTCGCCCGCCATGGTGCGGAGTGCGTTTTCGTCTTCGGTGTCGATGGCCTGTTCTTCTTCGTCTTCCTGATTCTGCATCTTGCTGAGCAGACGTTCGAGCAGGCTGCGGCGGACCAGCCGGAAGGCGGCGCCGGTATGCCAGTTTTTGCGCACCAGAAACGCGATCTGGTCAATCCGGTAGGGATCGGATACCAGAAAGAGAATCTTTTCCTCGTCCCATTCGAACGGCAGACAGAGATTGGTGTTGAAGAAATCGAATTTTCCGCCGGGGTAGGGGTCCGGAGTCTGAATTTCCTCCTCGTCGGAACGTTCCAGACCGTAGGCTTCGGCGTAGAATCCGAGCAGTTCGTTTTCGGCGAGCGTGCCGGAGCCTACCAGCTGCCGGTCGCGTTCGATCGCTTCGACCGGAGTCGGCGCAAGTTCATACTCCGGCACTTTGCTTCGAATCAGTTCGACCAGTTTCCTGCGCGGATCACTGTATTCACTTGTTATCGTTCGGATAGATGGTTCCATCGGTCCAGAAATCCTTTCTTCCAAGCAGCGGAGTGCGGACCTCCGGACGCTTTTCTCCCGTGGTCTGGTCAAACTTGTTGAGTGCTTGGATCGCGTCGTTGTAACGGCGGATCATATTTTCCAGTTCGTTGCGCTCGTTCACGATGTAGCCGGTGATCAGCACCAGTATCTCGGACCGTTCGACACTGGCATCGGTCGAGCCCAGCAGACGGTTCAGAACCGGGATCGAATTGATCAGCGGAATCGAGGACAGCGAATCATTCACTTTTTCCTGAATCAACCCGCCGATGATCATGGTGCGTCCGTTGGCAATCGTCATCGAGGTATTGACCACCCGCTGGTTGATGTACGGGTTTTCGATATTCGGATCGGGATTGGCCTGGACCGCGGACAGTTCCTGTTTCACTTTCAGCGCGATCAGATTGGTGCTGGTGACTTGCGGCGTGATCGTCAGGATGATACCGGTATCCTGATAGGTATAGTTTTTGTTCATTTCACCGGCAGACGAGGTGTTGGTGATGGATTGAGAGATGGTCGGGACTTTCGTGCCGACGTTGATCGACGCCTGGGTATGGCTGGAGACCAGCAGCTGCGGACTGGAAATCACCTTGATGTTGCCGTTTCCGGCCAGAGCCTGAACGTAGCCGAAGCGGTTTTGCGGATTCTTCGGGTCTTCCAGCAGGGCGCTGAAACCGCTGCCGCTGACGGTTCCCGCTTCCGTGGTCTCCGGTTTGGTGATGTTCGCATAATTCGTGCCCAGCAGGGTATTGCTGTCGTTCCCCTTGCTGTTCAGGGCGGAAAATTCCAGTCCGAATTTCGTGGATTCGGTCAGCGTCACTTCCACCACCAGCACCTGCAGCAATACCTGCGCGGGCACGGCATCCAGCCGGTTCAGCAGCGCTTTGATCGAAGCATAGGTGCGCGGGGTCGTGCGGATGACCAGCCGGTTCAGAACGCCGTCGGCAAAGACCCGCACCGGGGTGCTGAACACGTTGGATTTCTGATCGGTCTGGGTGGATTCGGTGAGACTGACCGCCGCATTTCGGTTGTTCCGGTTGGCATTCGTGTTCCGGTTCGTACTGGTGGTCCGGGCCGAAGAGTTGATCGTATCGGTCCGGCTGTTGCCGGTGTTGGTGTCGATCGTGAGGCTCGACCCCTGCATGTCGTAGATCATCGCCAGCGCCTGGGTCAGGTTCACGGCCTTGCTGTTGCGCACCTTGTAGACGAATACCCGTTCCTGATCGAGCGAATCGGTGTTGTCCAGCAGATCGACCCACTGTTCGATTTCCTTGATCGCTTCATTCGTCGCGGCGGAGATCACCACCACCTGAAGCCGGTCCACGCCGGTGACCTGCACCGAACCTGGCTGTTCGGTCCGGTCGGTCTTCTGATAAACATTGAACCCGAGCACGGGCAGGACCGTGGTCAGTTCCTCGGCGAGCTTGCTGGGCAGGATGTTGCGGCAGGCGATGACCTTGCGTTTCCAGCCGGATTTTCCGGCCATGTCCACATGTTCCAGCACCTGCTTGATTTTCGGCATGTTGGCCCGGTCGTCGGCGATCATGACCGCGTTCGGACGGATCAGTTCCACGCAGATCGCATTCATTCCGAGGAACGGCCGGATCTGCTGCGCGGCTTCCCGGGCAATGGTGTTTTTCAGCGGGAAATAGAGCAGTTCGCCGGAACCGTCGCGGGAAAAACGCGAATCGGTCGCGCGCGAAATCTTTGCCAGCGACATGATCCGGAGCAGCGTGCCGTCCACCACCACGCCCGCACCGGAAAGGTTCAGCATCTTGTCAAAGGTGTTCCACAGGTCTTTGCGGGACATCTTCTGGTCGATGTTGAGCGTGACGTTTCCTTTGAGATCGCTGTCCGCCAGGAAATTGAACCCGAGTGCGTCCGCGAACGAGGGCAGCACGTCCAGCAGGGGCGCGTTGTTGAAAATCAGATTGACCTCGATCTCCTCATCTCCGTTCAGGATGATGAAATCGTCGTAGAAATGCAGCGGGGCTTTGGGTTTTTCCGGTTCGGGCTGAAGCGCGGAGGTGCGGATTTTACTGATCTTTTCCGCCTTCTGCTGCGCTTTTTCCGCCGAAGACTTTTCTTCGGTCACCAGTTCCTGGTCTATGGTTTCCGCGGATTCCTTCGGTTGGTCTTTGTATTTTGTCTTTTCCTCCTGCAGGAAAGCGAAACGTTCCTTGTCCTTTTCTTCCCGGGTTTTCTCTTTCTTTTCTTTCTTTTCTTCCTTCTTTTCCGTCTTGGCATTTTTTTCGGTTTCATCATCGAGACCGAGCCACTGGCAGGACCCCAGCAGCAGGGTCAGGCCGGAAAGCAGCAGGACCCGGAAGCCCCGGCTCCGAACTGATCTTGCGGTCATTGCTGTGCAGTTTTTCATCATCTGTCCTTGTCTTTTCTTTATATATTTGCTATCTATGAAAATCGTTCTGAATATTATCTCCGGCGCGGAGCCATGCCGCCGCGTCCCTGCTGGTTCTGCTGGCTCTGCTGATTCTGCTGGTTCTGCTGCTGCATGCGCATCATCTGGAAGTTCTGCATCATCTGGGCGCGCTGCATGTTCTGCATGCTCTGAAGCATCTGCTGCATCATCTGCGTCTGATTGGCGGGCCGTGCGGTATTATTGTTTCGGCGCCCGGCCTGTTTCGCATTGACCGAGGCGTCGACCAGTTCGAGTTCCACCCGGTCGCTGCCGCGGACCAGCACCACGCTGTTGCGGTTGATTTCGGTCAGCCGGTAGCCGTTGGCCATAGTTTCGCCGAGCCGGACATATTGTTTGTAAGTGACGTTGGTATTATTGTTCTGCTGTCCGGGCTGGACGACTCCGCGGGCGTCGCGGTTGGCCTGAATGGAACGGCTGCCGCCGATCATGCGGCGTCCGGAATCGTTCCCGCCGCCCTGACCGCCGCTGAACCCGCCGGACCGTCCGCCCTGACCGCCGCTGAAACCTCCGCCGAATCCGCCGGGTCCGCCTTGACCGCCACTGAACCCTCCGCCGAATCCGCCGGGGCCGCGGCCGATGCCTTGACGGCGCTGCATGCCGCCTTGATTGTTCATCATTCCGCCGAATTGCATGAACGGATTGTTGCGTGCCTGATTTTTCTGCAAAATGACCGCACCCTGCGTCTGACCGATCCGGAACGTTCCGACCAGCGTCATTTCCACACGGGCATTGCCGCCGCCCCAGACTCCGGCGTTCGGGCAGCGGTCCTGATTGAAGATATCCAGTTCAACAATCTCTTTGACCTGTTCTTCGCCGGCTGCCGGGACTGCAGACTGCCGGACCGAGGTGCTCTGGATTTCCGCGGTTCCCTTCTGCGTTTTCGGCACGCGCTTTTTCACGGTGAACGCGGCCGGTTTCGGATTGCCGGAAAGTCCGCGGACGAATCGCGCTCCGCTCCAGAGCACCGCGACTGCCAGCAGCAGGTTCAGAATGATCAGAATGCTTTTCATTTGGGTTCTCCTCCGCTGCGGGGTCCGCCGGGTGGCGGTCCCGGGGGCGGTCCGCCGGGGCCGCGTTCCGGCATCGGCGCGGAAGTTTCCGGCTGGACGGATTTGTGGTGATTCTTGTTCCGGACGGCGTTTTTGTCGCCGTTCTCCGGATGATAGACCAGCGCCCGGATATTGCCGCTGAAAATGAGGTTGTCGTCCGTGGTGCTGCTGGAAACCGTGCGGTTGTTGCTGCCCGGCGGCCGCGGACGGCGCATCATGGTGAAGACGGATAATCTCCGCCAGGCGACGGTCGGTTTTTCCTTCTGCAGTTCATAGACGAAAGCGGTCAGCGGTGCAATGCGGGTGGTGGCGGAAACGTCCAGTTCGGCAAACGAAAAATCCTGACTGACGCGGGTCAGCCGGACGGTGCCGAGGTTGTTGAGTTTGATTTCGCTTTTCTTGGCGGCGGCTTCGACTTTCTGGCGGAGCACCAGTTCCGGGTCGCCGTCCCGTTCCGGCTGCCAGCTTCGTTCGGCCAGCTCCTGCCATTTCTTTTTCAGTTTTTCCGCCTGCACCTTTTTTTCGTTCAGGGAGTTCAATTCGGTTTTGAGTTTCCTGATCTCCTGTTTGATGGCCGCCTTGCGGCTTTCGCTCGGCAGCGAGACCAGCAGACTGCCGCTGAAATTCAGCAGCAGGAATATCCAGCTCAGCAGCATGGCGCCGAGCGCGAGAACCAGTTTCCCCTTGGGCGTTTTGAAAAATTCCTTGACTTTGACCGTATCCATCATTCTTCTCCCGCGGGAACCAGTTTCAGGGTGATGTTCCGGGTGACGTCGTTGTTCCGGCGGCGTTCCTGCAGCTGCGCGATCTTCCAGTAGGGCAGCTCCTTCAGCAGCTGGTGCATGTTGAGATTCTCCGCTTCGCTGCGCAGCATGAGGTCAACCGAGCTGTCGGTCCAGCGCAGACTCTGGATCATGACGTTTTTCGGCAGCAGACGGGAGAGATCGGCCAGCTTTCCGATGATATTGGCTTCGCCGGCTTTCTGATTCAGCACGCGGGCCAGTTCCTTCTGTTCCTTTTCACCCGCTTTGAGCCGGCTGCGGAGTTCACGCACCTGCTGTTCCAGTCTGGCGCGTTCGGTTCCCAGCCGGGATTGTTCCTGACTGGCGCGGATCAGATTGCCGCCGTGTTCCCAGATCAGACCGAACGCCAGCAGCCCCAGCAGCAGCGCCATGATCTTGAGCTGATTGCGAAGCCGTCCGGGACGGAATTTCCGGGGGAGAATCTGGATTCCCGCGCGGCGGACCGGGAAGTCGGCCGAACTGGCGAATCGGGCGATCAGCAGACAGCCCAGATATTCGCGGACGGGAAACTGAAGCGGTTCCGGCAGTTCGAAAATTTCACGGAACTGCTGTTCCCACGGTTCATACATCGCATCGGTCCATTTGGCGCGGTCGTGCCATTGGCCGTCCGCAAAAAAGAAATCCGGTTCGATTTCCGGCAGATAAAACGGCGGGTCCTCCAGCCGGAGCGGGAGCAGCGGATAGAGGAGATAATCGACTTTTTTCAGGCTCTGGGAAATCTGCGCGGTGATCCAGTTCAGGCCGGCGGGGAGAAACGCGCAGACGTTTACCGCGCATTCGGCGCCTTCGGGCAGTTTTCCCGCCGGAATGAACTGGATTTCCTCGTCGGAGACTTCCCTCGGCAGCACGCCGGGGAGTTCGAACCGCAGCGCGTCCTTCATGGCTTTCGGCGGAAGATCGGGCGCGGTCGTCCGGTAAAACAGGGCGTCTTCGCCCAGATTCCCGGCCAGAAAGATCACGCAGTCGCCGCCGAAACCCAGCTCCTTGCGGAGTTTTTTCCAGGCTGCGGCGGGATTGTCGGCGTCGACCGGGAGTGTCGCATGTTTTTTCAGCACGGGACGCCCCGATTTCCGTTTGAACCAGCAGCCGCGAATCCGGTCTGTTGAGTAGACCAGCACGGCAAATTCGGTCAGAGAGGAAAATTTCATTCGGGGACGTCCTGTTTACGGGGTTGATTATTTGGCCGGATGCTCGCGGTCATAACGTTCCGCGAGCTTGCGCAGTTCGCTGCGGAACTGCTGCGGGTTTTCCTGCCGGAGAGCCTGGATTTTCTTCATTTCTTCCGGATAGGCGGTCTGCATGTCTTTCATCTTCTTCTGGATGTCCTGCATCTGATTTCCGCGGCGAGCCTGGGGGCTTTCCCCGCCTTCGCGTCCGCGCTGTTCCGGACGGCGGAAGTTCATCATGGACAGGAACGGCACTTCGACGCCTTCACTTTTGAAAATTTCCTGACTGCGTTCACGTGCCGCCTGCGGATCGGTCGCCCACAGTTTGTCGATTTCTTCGAATTCCGCTTTGTGTTTTTCACGGACTTCGTTCATTTTCTTCGTCAATGCTTCCTGGGTGAGCGGCAGCTTGACATCGGCCTTTTTCGCCAGTGCCTGCAACTTGGCCTCATTCTCTTCCTGAGCCTTTTCGATCTCCGCATATTCTTTCGGGAACTTGGCCTTGATCTGAGCTTCCGCTTCGCGTCTCTGACGGCTGCCGATAAAGCCGACGCCGGGCCGTCCGCCGCCGAAACCGCCGCGGTTGCCGAAGCCTTCGCGACCGCCGCGCTGACCGAAGCCTTCACGACCGCCGAACCCGCCGCGACCGCCGAAACCCTCGCGTCCGCCCTGGCCGCCTTCACGGTTGCCGAAACCTTCACGACCGCCGAATCCGCCGCGACCGCCGAATCCGCCGCGCTGCGGCGTGGCGATTTTTGCTTCCCGGGCCAGCTGGGTCATTTTCTGCATGGCTTCGGCGATATTGGTCTGGGCAAGTTTTTCGATTTCCGCAAATTTTTCCGGATATTTCTTCTTCAGCTGGGACTGGACATCAGCCCATTTTTTTGTGTTTTCCTCGGACCGCTGCTGCATCGGGGGGCGTCCGCCGGGACGGTTCTGATTCCGGTTGCGGCGGCCGTTTTCCTGGGCGAACAGCATTCCGCCGGCGAGCAGTCCGGCCGTAACGAACGAGACGATGAACTTGTTCATGATTTTTTCTCCATCTGGTTAAGGATTTGATGTGCTTCGGAACTCCGGTCTTTCATGCTCCATTAAACGCTGCCCGTTCCGTTTTTATTGCCCAGTCATCGAAAATTTTTTCTTCCGTGCCTCATTTCTCGTAGAAAAAGCCGGTGAATTGAATTTTCGCCACCAGTTTTTCCGTTTCGCCGCGAATATCCACTTCCATCACACAGCTGCGCCGTCCCTTGTTCACTTCGCGGGCGACGGCGCGAAGCATTTTTCCGGACCCCGGCCGGATGAACGAGACCGCGGCACTCATGGCCACGCATTTGTCGCCGTAGGAATTGGCGGCCCCGGCAAACGCCAGATCGGCGAGCGTGAAGATGGCGCCGCCCTGAACCGTGCCGACCGCGTTGCAGGAATCTTCGGTGATTTCCATGACCGCTTCCGCGTAGCCTTCCCGGACCGTTTCCAGTTTCATCCGGTTCGCTTTCGCGAAAGTGTCGTGTTCGTTGATATGCGCTTTAAGCTGTTCCAGAAAATCCATAATCCGGACTCCTCGGCTGATTCATTTTTTTGATAACCACTTTAACATAGCCTTGAATACGGAAAATGCAACCGGAAAATCGTCCGATCGATGCTAAAATCAATTGTATTTTCCATGATTCCGGGTATATTATGCGGAAAACGGAGGTTCCGAATGAATTTTTCTCTCATAATGTTTGCGGTTTTTCGTCTGCTCGCCATCGCGGCCGGGGTCGCGTTGGTGTGGGTGGCGGTCCGGCATTACCGGCGGTCGCGGCGCGATTCCGGCCGGACCCTGCGTTCGCTGCCCGGCGAAACGGTCCAGCAGATCGCCGACCGCCTCGACACGCCGGAAGAACTGCTCCGTTTTCTGGGGACGTTCTTCGACACGGCCTATCGGGGCGGGGAAGAGGCGGTTCCCGACCCCGAATCGCTGCGGAAACGCCTTCCCGCCGAACTGTCCGAAGAAGAGTTTTCCGATCTCGTCCGAACCGCCGATGCGATCGAGCCCGACGCGCTGCTGGCGTATGCCTGCGCCCTGCCGGAGCGGAAGGATCCGGCGGTCATCACGATCTGTCGCGGAAACAGCGCGCGCTGGCTGGTCGGAGTCTGGCTGCCGGAAAACGCCGGCTGACCGGTGAAATTTGATGCCCTTCGGTTCTATGGGAAGTATGCTTCCAGCTGGGTCGCGCCGCCGGGCCAGACTGTTTTTTTCCTGAGGTCGGGCGCGGCATCGGGAAAAACTTTCAAATCCGGCCCGGACCCCGATAATCAGGAAAAAAGTTTCCTGAAAAATGCGGCAGTCAACTCCGCTCCTTCAGGATTATGACCGTATATTTCTTGCCGTTTTTCTTCGCGTTTTCCCACGACCCGGAAGGTTCGGTCCGGAACTGCCGGTCCAATACGTCCTGCCGCAGGGCAGGGGACTGGATATCCCGGAAATAGCGGAGCTGTCCGACCAGCACGATTTTCCCCCGGCGCCCGGATTTCAGCAGCGTTTCGAGTTCGCGGCCGACGGATTTCTCATCGGTTTTCTTTTCGGAATCCAGCACGGGGATTTTCCGCGTCCGGTGCAGATAATACGCCGCATTGGTGTAATTGTGATGGAAGAAGATCAGCCGTTCCGGCGGGACCCTGCCGGAATCGAGGTCGTTTCGGAGTTCGGCAAAGAATTTCTTTTCGGTCCGCAGGTCTTCGTTGAGACACGGCATGAGCACGCCGAAGAAAACCGTCAGCAGCACCGCGCAGGCCGAAGCCGAGAGCGCGAAATTCCTTCCGCGTTTTCCCCCGGGGAAGCGGTCCGGTTCGAGCCTGCGGAGAAAGATCAGCCAGACGATCAGCAGAATCAGCGCGCTCAGCAGGACGGACGCGAAAATCAGGCGGAGGACGTCCGGCGGCAGTTTGAACGGCAGCATTTTGGCACGACCGAAGCCGAACACCGCCGCGCCGACGAGTAGCAGAAAAGCCAGCACCGGAACGGCTCCGGCGTAGCATTTCAGCAGCAGGTCGCGGATTTTTTCCAGTCGTCCGGTCGTTTCGGAAAGCAGAAAACGGGCGGTCAGAATCGCGCAGAAGGGCAGGATCGGGAGAATGTAGTAGACCCGTTTGGAATCCGAGAGGGAAAAGATCAGGAAGATGCCGCCGACGGAAAGCAGCAGCCAGCGGTCGTCGCGTCCCAGCTGTTTCCTGCGTGCGGCCGCGCAGATCAGTGCGAGGATCAGGAACGGGGTCCAAGGCAGGAAAAGCTGCGGCAGATGGATGAAATAGGCATAGAACGGCTGTTTGTGGTCGAGCGAATTGAAATAGCGCTGAATGTTCTCCTGAAACACCAGCGCGAGACCGTTGTCCGAATAGTCTTTTTTGAGCGCGGCGAGCAGGAACGGAGTCAGGTAGACGCCGAGCGAGATCAGTCCGGCGGCAAACAGTTTCCAGTTGAGATGTTTTTTCCAGGCGCGGTTCAGCGCCAGGTCGATCAGGACTGTCAGCGAGGGCACGGCGACGGCGCTGAGCCCTTTGGTCTGTCCGCCGACGGCGCAGAGCAGACCGAAGATCAGATAGGAGATCAGATCGGTTTTCTCGCGGTTGATGACATACCAGCCGGTAGCGAGCGTGCCGAAAGCGAGATTGAGCATATCCGCTTCTCCGAGCCGTCCCCAGAAAGCGAAGCTGTAAACGGTCAGCAGAATCCACGAGGCATATCGTTCGGTGTTCCGGTCCGCGAACCGCCGCGCGATGAGACGGGTGGCCCACAGCGAGACCAGACCGGCAGCGGCGCTGGGAAGACGGATCAGCAGTTCGGAGACTTCGCCGCCGGTGACGGCGGTGCAGGCCGCAATGGCCCAGTAACTGAACAGCGGCTTGTCGAAATAGGGTTCGAAATTGATGGCCGGATGGAGAAAATCGCCGGTAAGGAACATTTCCCGGACGACCTCGGCCCAGCGTCCTTCCGAGCCGCGGAGCCCGCCGATTCCGAGATTCAGAAACAGCAGCAGGACGGCTGCGGTCCAGAACAGAATTTCCGCGGCCTTTTCCTTGCCGGAACATTGGCCGCGGGAAGATATCGTATCACTCATTGCTTCACTCCTTGTGTATGATGATCAGAATTTGCGTTCGAGCGCGGGATCGGTCATGCCGAGTTCGGCGAAGGCCTGATTCCGCAGACCGCAGCTGTCGCAGTGTCCGCAGGGACGTCCGCCCGGACCCGGATTGTAGCAGCTGTGGGTCAGCGAATAATCCACTCCCAGTGACAGCCCCAGTTCGATGATCTCGCGTTTCCGCAGATACTGCAGGGGGGTGCGGATGCAGTATTCCCAATGTTCGTCGACCGCTTTGGTGCCGAGATTGGCGCAGTGCCGGAAGGCGTCGATAAAGGCCGGACGGCAGTCGGGATAGCCGGAATAATCCATCGAATTGACCCCGATGAAGATATCCCGTGCGCCGATGCTTTCGGCCAGAGCCGCGCCGAACGAAAGAAAGATCATGTTGCGTGCGGGGACATAGGTGATCGGCGCTTTGTCGTGATGTTCCACGAATTCCGGGACGTCGAACTGATCGGAGGTCAGCGCGGACGCGCCCCATTGCCGCAGGTCGAAACTGAGCAGGTGGAATTTTGCCACACCGATCGCTGCGGCGCTGCGCCGGGCGCATTCGATCTCGATCCGGTGCCGCTGTCCGTAATCGAAGCACAGGGCATGCGTCTCGAAATTTTCCTTTTTTGCCACCGCCAGACACGTCACCGAATCCAGTCCGCCGCTTAATAAAACCACCGCTTTGGCAGCCATTCTTACCGTTCTCCTTTTCAAAAATACTTTAAGACTGGAAATATCCATTGTTTTTGCGATTTTTCAAGTAAAAAAATATTGAAAGTTGACATAAATGCGCGTAAATTACCCTAAATGGCGGGAATCCGCCTGCAAAGCCGAATGATTTTTGAGAATGGAAGGGGCTCATATGAAAAAAGTGCTGAGTTGTATCGGAGCGGCCGCCGCGGCGGTCTTGCTGCTGACGTCGTGTGCGCGGACCGTGATTCCGGAGGAGGTGCTTCAAATGCCGGAGTTCGCTCCGGTCTACACCACGTTCAACCTCTGGTATGATGCGGAAGGAGTCGCCACCAGCGCCAATATTCAGAAAGGCTCCATCCTGCCTTTCGGGACCGAGATCGAATTCATCGACGCCAATACGGACCGCATCCGGTTCCGCCGCGTTTCCGACCGCAAGGAATTTGTGCTCAAATACAACCTGGACCGCTCCCTGATCCCGATCGAACAGTATATCCGGCGTTTGTTCGGCTTCCGCACGGAAAAGGAACTGGCCCTGGGCGTCCGTCCGCTCATTTATGAAAAAATCCGCCGCGGCGTGGTGGAAAAAGGCATGACGAGGCAGGAAGTCCTGCTCGCGTTCGGTCCGCCTCCCGCCATGCGGACCCCCTCGGAAACGGTCGATACCTGGATCTACTGGACCGATGACGGCGTAACCTGCCGGGTCATCTTTTTCGGCGACAAAGTGCTCGATGTGATCGTGCTCAACTGACCGGGGAGGGGGAAACATGGATTTGACGTTTCAGAAAGTCCGCGACATCTGCTGCGGACAGTTCAGCCGGACCGCGCAGCTGAACGCGGTCATCGGAGATATTGCGACCGATTCGCGCGTGCCGATGAAAAACGGTCTGTTCATCGCCCTTTCCGGCGAGCGTTTCGACGGACATGACTATCTGGAGAGCGCCGTGAAAAACGGTGCGGTGCTGCTTTGCGTCGACCGGAACAAGGCCGACCGCATCCCGAAGGGCGCCACGGGTCTGCTGGTGGATTCCCCGCTGGCGGCGTATCAGGCGCTGGCGGCTCATCACCGCGCGCAGTTTCCCGATCTGAAGGTGATCGCCCTCACCGGTTCCTGTGGCAAGACCACCACCAAAGAGATCCTGCGGACCATTTTCGAGCATGCCGCCGGTCCGGAACATGTGCTGGCCACGCAGGGAAATACCAACAATCAGATCGGCGTGCCGCAGAACCTGCTGCGGCTCACGGACCACCATCAGTATGCCGTCATCGAGATGGGCACCAATCATCACGGCGAGATCGAACCGCTGGCGCGGATCGCCGCTCCGGAAACCTCGCTGGTCGTCTCGATCGGCAACTGTCATCTGGAATTTTTCCTCGACTTGAACGGCGTGGCGATGGAAAAATCCCATATCTTCCTGCCGCCGTCGGTCCGCTGTGCGGTCTATCCGCAGGAATGCGGCGGTCATGACGAGCTGGAGAAAGCCGCCGCGGCGGTGCCGGAAAAGCTGACCTTCGGCGAATCGCCGGACGCTTCGGTCCGGATGATCTACGGCGGCGGCACCCTGAACGGCAGCACGTTCGAACTGATCGAAAAAGCCACCGGCAAACGCCTCAAGGTGGAATGGAACCTGACCGGCCGGCATCAGGCGATGAATGCGGCCGGAGCCGCTGCGGCCGCGCTGTCCTTCGGCATTCCGCTGGAGACCATTGCCGAGGCGGTCCGGAAAATCGAAGTGCCGGGCTGCCGGATGCGCCGTCGTCATCACGGGCAGGCTCTCTGGATCAACGATGCCTACAACGGCAATCCGGACAGCATCTGCGCCGCGCTCGGCTGGCTGGCCGAGTTCGCCGATCCGACTCATCTGGTGCTGGTGCTTGGCGACATGGGCGAACTGGGCCGCGATTCGCTGAAAGGCCATTTGCGCGTGCTCGATTTCGCCCTCGAAAATCTGCCCGGCGCGCGGATCGCCGCCATCGGTCCCCGCATGACCGAAGCCATGATGGTGCTGAACCTGACCTGTCCGCATGACCAGGTAACCATGTTTCCCTCGGCCTCCGACGCGGTCGAACCGGTTCGGGCGATGATCGGTCCGGAGGACCTGGTTTTCCTGAAGGGGTCCCACTCCACCGGTTTGGAGATCATCGAGCCGGAGGGTGAATGACCATGTCTGCGCTCCCGCTTTCCGCTTATGCGGCCGCGCTGAAACCTTTGACGGTTTCCTGCTCCGGCGATTTTTCCGTACCGGTCGGCGGGGTCACCAATGATTCGCGCCGGACCGCGCCGGGGATGCTCTTCTGCGCGATTCGCGGCGCCAAAGCCGACGGACACCGTTTCCTTGCCGATGCGGTGCATCGGGGAATTTGCGGCGCGGTGATTTCCGCGGATTCGGACTGGACTGCGCCCGATCGTGCTTTTCCCGTGCTGCGGGTGCGCGATTCCTATTACGCCTGGGCGCTGCTCTGCGAGACTTTTTACGGCCGGCCCGCCTCGGACATGGACGTTTTCGCCGTGACCGGGACCAACGGCAAGACCACGATCGCTTTTCTGCTGCGCCGGCTGTTCCGCGCGGCGTTTCCCGAGGAATACTGCGGACTGCTTTCCACCGTCGAATACGATACCGGTTCCGGCTCCGATGCGGAAGAAGCATCCCGGACCACGCCCGATGCGGAAACGTTTCAGCGTCTTTTCGTGCAGATGAAAGCCAACGGCTGCCGGCGTGCGGCGATGGAACTTTCCAGTCACGGACTGCATCAGCACCGCACCGGCTCGCTTGCCTTTGCCGGCGCGGTGTTCACCAATCTCACCGGCGACCATCTGGATTATCACGGCACCATGGAAAATTATTATCAGGCCAAACGGATTCTGTTTACCGAACTGCTGCGGGCTGACGCGCCCGCGGTGGTGAACGTCGACGATGAATACGGCCGCCGTCTGCGGCGCGAACTGGCCGGGGCCGGGCGGAAAGCGTATGCGGTGTCGCTCCACAGCGAACCCGGCGCGGAGATTGCCGTGAGCGATTTGAAATTGAGCTCGTCCGGTGCGGAATTTCAGCTGCGGACCCCGTGGTGGGAGGGACGGGTGAGATCGACCCTGACCGGCGAATACAACGTCTGCAATCTGGTTTCCGCCGGAGCGCTGGCAATGGCCTGCGGCGTGAAGCCGGAAGTTCTGCTGCAGGTCGCCGCGCAATCGCAGATCGCGCCGCCGGGACGGCTCGAAGCGCTGGAAATCGCGCCCGGCGTGCGGGCATTCGTCGATTACGCCCATACCGACGATGCCCTGTTCCGGGTGCTGACCGCTTTGCACCAGGTGGCGGAACGCCGCATCATCACGGTTTTCGGCTGCGGCGGCGACCGCGACCGGACCAAGCGTCCGCGCATGGCGGCGGTCGCCGCAAAACTGTCCGATCTGGTCATCATCACCAGTGACAATCCGCGCACCGAGGACCCGCTGGCGATCATTGAGGATATACGAAAGGGTCTGCCCCCGGATTGCGTCTGCCGGATTGAACCGGACCGGGCGAAGGCGTTGGAACTGGCCGCCGGGCTCGCCCAGCCGGACGATCTGGTGCTGGCCGCGGGCAAGGGACATGAAAACTATCAGGAGATCAACGGAGTGAAACACCCGTTTGACGACCGGGAGATCATCCGGTCGATCCGGGAACGGAGCGTGAGGTGAAATGAGTATCAGAACGGAATTGTTTTTGGCCTGGAAATATTTTAAGCCCAAGCGGAGCGCGGTCTCCATCATTACCCTGATCTCGGTGATCGGGGTGGCGCTGGGCGTGGCGGTGCTGATCGTGGTGCTGGCGGTCATGACCGGCTTCACCGACAAGATGCGGGAAAAGCTGCTCGACACCACCTCGCATGCGCAGATCCGCTCCAAGTTTCACGGCTACGTAATCAACAACCCGGAACCGCTGATCGACCTGGTGCGCAAGGCGGGCGGCGATGCGGTGCCGGTCATCATTTCGCCGGTGCTGCTGCAGAAAGGCGATTCGTTCGTGCCGAAGGTGGTCATCGGGCTCGATCTGAAAGCTTTCAAAACCGACCGGCTGAAGATGCACGAAGTGATCAAACTCGGTTCTGCCGAGCTCAACCGCGGCAGTCTCATTGTCAGCTACATCATCGCGCGCGACCTGCGGCTCGGTCTCGATCAGAAAGTGCTGCTGCATTCGCCGTCGAACCTGGCCAAGCTGGTCAGGCGCGGCAAGAACGGCAAGCTCGAAGTGGCGAAGAATCTGGAAATGTATCTGCCGTCGGAATACCGTATCACGGGGATTTCCAGCTTCAACAAATACGATTTCGACCGGGATTTCCTGTTCATGCACATCGACGATGCGGCGGAACTGCTTGACCTTGACATGGGGGTGGCGTCCGCGATCTACATCTGGGTGCCCGATCCGTTCGACATGGAGCCGTTCATGCGCCGGATGCGCGAGGAATTGTCCCGGACTGCGCCCAACACCTTCATTCAGTCGTGGCAGGAGATCAACGGACGTCTGCTGGGCGTGCTGCAGGTGGAAAAGAACATGCAGTTCTTCCTGCTGATCTTCATCGTGCTGGTCGCGGCGTTCAGCATCACCAACACTCTGATCACCACCGTGATCCAGAAGACCAAGGAGATCGGTCTGCTCAAGGCTATGGGCGCCTCGTCCGGAACGGTCATGCGGATTTTCATTCTGCAGGGATTTTTCGTGGGGCTGATCGGCACGCTTGCGGGCACCGCGCTCGGCGCGCTGGTGGTAAAATACCGGATGGCGATCCTGAACACGCTCCGGGTAATCACCGGTCAGGAAATCTTCCCGGCCGAAATCTATTATTTCAACGAACTGCCGGCGCGGATCGTCATGACCGATCTGGGATGGATCGCCCTGATCTCCATTGTTCTGTGCACGTTCGGCGGGGTGATACCCGCTTTCCGCGCGGCGAAACTTGATCCTTCGAGGGCCTTGCGTTATGAATGAACGGGAATTTTATCTGGAAGCGGACGGCATCACCAAAAGCTTCACCATCGGGAAACACCGGATCGAAGTCCTGAAAGGCGTCGGAATCCAGGTCCGGCGCGGTGAATGGGTCGCTCTGCTCGGCGCGTCCGGAAGCGGCAAGACCACGCTGCTGGACATCATCGGCACCATTTCGCAGCCGGATTCCGGTTCGCTGTTCATCGACGGCCGCGATCTGACGGGGATTTCCAAACGGGAACTGGTCACGTTCCGACGGAAGAACATCGGATTCGTGTTTCAGGCCTATCACATGCTGCCGGAGCTGAATATCTGTGAAAACGTCATGCTGCCCGCGTTGATGGAAAATCAGCCGAAGAAAGCAGTCCGCGAACGGGCGATGGAGCTGCTGACCCGCGTGGGGCTGAGTCACCGGGTGAATCACCGGGCGAACGAGCTTTCCGGGGGAGAACAGCAGCGTGCGGCGATTGCCCGCGCCCTGATGAATTCGCCCCGGCTGCTGCTGGCCGACGAACCCACCGGAAATCTGGATTCCGTCACCGGGTCCGGGATTCTGGACCTGTTCAAGGAATTTCACGCGGATGCGGAAATGACGATCGTCATGGTCACGCACGACCGCACGGTGGCGAATCTCGCCGACCGCACGGTCGAACTCAAGGACGGTCTGCTGGGCTGATTCCCCGCAGTTTCGGTTTCAGGCAAAAAGATTGGTTCCTTCCGGCGGACGGCGTTTCTCCGCGGTGCGGACCCCGAAATGAGCCCGCCAGTGACGCATCACATACAGACGCGATTTCAGAAAGATCACTTCCACGTAATCGAACCGGTAGGGCACGTGAGGCCGTCCGATCTGACGCAAATAGGTGAATGCCGCGCGGTAGATGCGGCGTTTCTGCCGGGGCCGGAGCTGTCCTTTCAGTCTCGCGGCCTGTTCCGGCGTTTTCGCCCGGCGCGTCTTGACTTCGGCAAAGACCAGGCAGAGCCCGTCGCGCAAAATGAGATCGATTTCGCCTTTGGGCATCCGGTAGTCGCGGAGCAGAATGTCGCAATCCTGATTGCGGAACATCCGGACCGCCGCATCTTCCCCCGCCGCGCCCAGACGCAGGTGCGCCGCACGAAGCCGGCCGAATCCGGACTGCATGGCGGTTACTCCGCCGTGACTTCGTAGAGCGCCCAGGTCTGTTTCCTGATCCGGAACGAGGAACGCAGCGTATAGCCGTGTTCGTAACGGTCCTGTATCTCCGCGGCGACTTCGTCAGGTCCCTGTCCGCGGAACGGTGCCAGCACAATTTTCGAGTCCGCCGCAAAAGCGGAATCCTCGAACAGCACGATCAGCACGTCATCGGCGGCCGCCGCGCCGGTCAGACGCATTTTCCGGCGACGGCGCAGACATCCGGTCAGCAGTTCGCCGACTTCTTCCGGGTCGAACAGCACATCATCGAAGGGAATGCGGACGATCTTAGTCATAATACACCCTTTCTCCGGCTTTCGGAGCTTCGCGGTTTTTCGAGTTGAGGCGGCGGACCGCATCGTCGTCATCGCAGACCAGACGCGGCGAGATTTCCACCAGACAATCCGGGGTTCCGTCGGATTTGCGCGGCACTTTGAGTCCGGCCAGTTCGAGCCGACGGGCGTCGCGAGCGCACATCATTTCCCGGCAGGATTCGGCGGAATCGACTCCGGTCTGATTTTTGGTCGGGGCGAAATGTTCCGCGCGGCAGCCTTCCAGAATCATGGTCTTATCCGCCAGCGGAAGCGCGTCGAAGATGAACGATTCGAGCTTGACCGCATTGGGTTCGGCGGGTTTCACCAGTTCGCCGTTTTCGTTCAGGTGCGGCACTTTTTTGTCCGCACGGTGCCACGGCAGGTTCAGCCGTCCGTCGGCGGTAAGCTCTTCCACAAAGTCGCGGCTGATGACATGGATCGCCGGACTTCCGGCGAGAAATGCCAGTTCGCCGTCGGGATTCTTCCGCTGCGCGAGTTCGTCGGGCATGTCGCTGTATTCGATGATGTGAAGCCGTCCGCCGGAGATGCAGAAGTTGCCGAGTTTTTCGAACGGATTGGTTTTGGGGAGCATCCGCGCGCTCATGCGGGAACCTTCCAGCGCGTGCAGTCCGAGGAACAGCGGGTCGGCCAGCGGCACCAGCGGATTGTCCACCTGGAAATAGGAGATGTATTCCACGCCTTCGCGTTTCATTTCGTCAAGCGCGCCGGATTTTTTCAGCGCCAGCAGAGTGCCGCCGTGTCCGTTCGGAGAGAGCGCCAGCGAATCAGGCGCGGCCAGCAGGAGCTGACCGTCATATCCGACCGCGGGCATGGTGCCCTGCGTGAAAAAGCGGACGGAGCCTTCGGGCAGTCCGAAATAATCATGCGCGGCAAAGAATTCGCGGGTCGGACGGTCGTTGAGTTCGCTGGTCATGACATACCACGGGATGACATGGCCGTATTTTTCCGTCACGCGGCCGATTTCCTCGGCGAAATACTGAAACAGGGTCTTGCCGGTGACGGGACAGATCGGATAGGTTCCCTTCGGACCGTCGAATCCGAGGCGGGTGCCTTGTCCGCCGGCGACCACGAGCATGGCGACTTTTCCGGCGGCGAGCAGTTCGCGTCCTTTCGCTTCCGCTTTACGGTAGTATTCGGCCTGCGCCGGCGTTTCCGGCTTCAGACGGAAAAACGGGGCAGGGGCCAAATCGGCGGGAATGGCGGTTTCGGGTTTTTTCCGGACATAGCACCGAATCAGACGGTCCAGCTCGTCGAAGTCGAGGTCGGCCAGCTGGCGTTCCAGATGCGCCCGGTCTTTGCCGGCGAGTTTTTCCAGTGCGTCGGCCAGACGTGGCTGGCCGTGAGAGATCAGTATTGCTTTCCAGTCCATAAGAATTGCGCTCCCGCGGTAAAAAGTTGAACTGTGATAATATACCCCCTTTTCCCGCCGGGACAAGCGGAAAAAGGGTGTTTTTCGTTAAGAAAAGGCTGCCGTCAGTGACAGGGCAGGATGTTGACCAGTCCGTCGGGACAGTCATCGGGGTAGGGTTCTTCGCCCTGGGAGGGATACAGTTCCTCGTGCAGATCGAACATGGCGTCCATCGCGGTCTTGACCAGTTCCAGTCCGCCGCGCGCGGAGAACCGCTGGCTCTGCGCCTCGTAGCCGCCGGACACCAGGAAGTTGGCGGGTCCCATGTAACTGAAATAGGCGGTTGCATTGTAGGCGATGAAAGTGCGGCGGAACGGGCTGTGCCACTTGATCTCCTGTCCGAGTTCGGCGCAGAGCTCGCCGGGGACGCCGACGAAACAGATGTCGCCGATGGCGATGCACTGGACGTCAAGCGTCACATCGTCGCGGCCGAGATATTCTGCGGGCAGACGTTTCGGGTCGTTGCGGTATTTCTTCCGCAGCGGAACGGTGAACGAACGGATGCAGCTGCCGACTTTGGCGTTTGGCATGCCGAACCGGGCGGGATTGCGGCAGGCTTCCATGAAGTTGAAGATGGCGGCTTTTCCCAGCCGGACGCCCATGGAGCTCATGGCATCCTCGCCGAGTTCGTCTTCCTTCGGGACCATGTCGCCGGCCGCGCCGGAAATGAACATGGTTTCCGCGCCGGTGTTGGCGGTGATGTAGTTGCGGAAATAGCCGGGGTAATCCGCCGAAATGCGGAGACCGCCGAGTCCGGGGCAATGTCCGGCCAGCGGATGCGCGGCATAGTTGCCGATCACATACACGGGCAGACGTTTTTCGGCATCGGAGAAGACGACTCCGCCGATCTCCTTGTCGGTAAAGCCGGTGCATCCGGGCACGACTTCGCGGCGGGACGGCGTGAAGGTCGCATGGTTGTCGCCCGCGGTATAGCGGCGGTTGCGGTTTTCATCGCAGAGGCCGGAATAGAAATAACCGGCGCACTCGCGGAACTTGTCCGGCGTCAGTTCGCGCGTCGCGTCCGCAAGGGTCGCTTCCAGCCGGGTGAGATAATCCTTGTAAAGCTGTTCGGGACGCTTTGCCAGCGTCCGGGTCTCCGGTCCGGTGTGCGTATGGGTGCAGGTAATCATGACCGCGTGTTCCGGAACACCGAGAATTTCGGCGCAGTTTTTGCGCACTTTGCGGATGAACCATTCGTCCACACCGAGCAGGTCCAGACCGATGATCAATACTTTGCGTTCGCCGTCATCCAGGCAGAGACCGTCCGCGAAGAGATCGTCGTGTTTCATGACGGATTTGTCATTCAGACTGTAACCGGCCAGGTAAGCCCCGACTTCTGGAGAGATGTTTTTTTTGAACCATGCGATTTTCATTTATTTGTTCTCCTTGTTTGCAGAGGATTCATTTTTGTTCGATGCGGCTTCGATGGCATCGATCTGAGCCTTTTCCGCGAGCGCGACACGACCGGAGACCATGCCGTTGTCCAGCGGGTTGGATACGCGGTTCTTCAGGTCGCGGAACATTCTCGCGAGGTCGATCGAGCTGCCGATCCCGAACCAGACCGTGGTGATGGCCGCGGCGATGCCGGGGATGATGAGGTTGGTGATCAGGAAGTAGTGACCCCACCATTTGGTCGGCCACGGGGAGATCGCGTTGAGAATGACCACCAGCAGGAACGCGATCAGGAACTTGTAGATGAAGGAATAACTGAATACGGACCAGGCGATGACCTTGTCAGCTTTGGTATATTCCGGCGTGATGCCGATCAGTTTGCCCCAGACGGATTTCAGGGTCCAGGCGGATTTGATCTTCTTTTCTCCTTCGATCGCGTATCTGCCGCGGTGGAGCATGCGGTCCAGATTGAACGGACGGCGGTAGGTCAGCGCCGAAACCGTGCAATAGACGATCAGCGAGGTCAGCATGGCCATGAAATAGACCTCGTAGGAGTTGATCGGGAATTTGAGGCGGTTCATTTCCCAGACGATATAGGGGTTGAACGGCCGGGAGGCGGCGGCGAGGAAATTGCCGACGCCTTCCACCCAGCCCATCCGTTCCAGCCAGGGATAGATGGTGCTCGCCCAGGTGCGCTGGCAGATCATGCCGGAGAAATTGATGAACATGCCGGACAGCAGGGAGGCCCACGCGCCGGCGGTCGTGCCGAACCGGCTGTAGAAGCCGAAGATCATCATCGGTCCGCAGCCGCCCATCCACATGCCGTACATAATGCTGACGAACATGTTGATATAGTCGATCTGCGCCATGAAGAAGGAGCCGATCAGGAAGAACACGCCCACTCCGATGGAAATGAAACGAATCCACCAGATGTGTTTTTCCGGCGAAAGCGATTCGTTTTTGTAGAACGGCACCACGCAGTCCTGCACCAGCGTGGCGCTGGCGCTGTAAATCCGGCTGTCATCCGTGGAGATGATGAAAATGACGATCATCAGACAGAACAGGCCGGCCATGACCGGCGGCAGCATGTGTTTCATCGAGGCCGGGAGCATCAGCTGTTTGAACAGCGTGCGATACTGCTGGGTCTTGGAACTGCCTTCTCCGGTTTTTCCGAAAAACTTTTCCGCGGTGTCGAAATACACCGTGTCGAGATTTTTCTTATCCGAGAGCGGGGCGTCTTTGCCGATGACGTGATTCGAGGGCGGAATCGCCTCGATGGTCTTCATGAATTCAGCCCGTTCCTGCTGCTGCGGGATCAGTTCGATCGCAATATTGCGGGAAATGTCCGTGCGGATTTCCTTGGCGTCTTTCGCAAAAGATGAATGGTTCATCAGCGTGATGATGCCGATGGCGATGGAGAGATAGAAGATCGTCGTGAACGCGCCGCGCCAGGCGCCGAGAATGGAGCCCATTTTCGCTTCGTGCGCGCTGATCGCCGAGTTGCCGTTGCCGGTGAGTGCGCTGGCCGTGTGCATGAACATGCCGAAGAACGTCACGAACAGCATGAACAGATTGAAGTCCCGCAGATGCGAGATGTCATACGGATTCATGAAACTTTCTCCCGCAGCGCGGTCGCCCATGACCTGCACGATCTCCGTCGACCAGGAGAATTTCACCAGAACGAACACGATGAACGTGACGACCAGCGGGAAGCAGATCAACCCCTGGATCGTGTCGGTGATGTTGATCGCCAGCATGCCGCCCATGCAGATCAGGGAGATCGCCAGCGTCAGCAGCAGCGCCACAATCAGGATGAAGGTCGGGATCGTCACCCCGAAGATCGTGACCGAACGCGGCAGGTCCAGAAACGCGATGAAGAACCGCGCCGCGATCGCCGGCATGATGATGTTGGCCATCATTTCCGCGATGGAACGCAGAAAACATGCGAAAATCCGCAGCGGCCGGCTGTAACGCATCTCCAGAAACTGACCGATGCTCAGCGACCGGGTTTCCCGGAACCGGTAGATGCAGTAGCCGGTCAGCGAGATCATGACCGAGATCGGCAGCATCAGACTGTTCCAGAACGCCAGCGCGAATCCCGTCCGGTAATGCACTTCGATATACGCGGCCAGCGTGACCAGTCCCAGCGCGCTTGCCACGTGGGCGGTCGTGATCACATATCTCCGGCAGACCCGTCCGCAGACGAGGAAGTCCGAAACTCCCACGATGAAGCGCCGGATATACCATCCGACATACATGATGAAAATCACCGGAACGATTACGATCAGCCAGTCATACCAGGTCATTGCACTTTTCTCTCCAATTTTATATAATGTTTTTACGATAATCCCGTAATATAGACGGACCGAAATGTTTTTTCAAGTCGGAAGTGCGGAAAAACCACCGCCTTTTCGGATTTGAAAGACCGGTTCGGAAATGAAAAAAATTCCCGGAACAGCCGTGGCCGTTCCGGGAAGGAATTGAACGCGGGTTATTTTTCCTGCTTGAACTCCAGCTTGGTCGCCCAGGTGCCGTAGGTGCAGGTGGAAATCAGGGTCAGACGATGCTGTCCGGCCGGAATGTCGACCCCTTTCAAAACGGCTTTTTCCGCTTTCGGCTGACCGACCAGGTCGCCGATGTAAACGCCGTCGAGCAGCAGCATGGCGCGCATCGGCCATCCGCGACGATAAATCTGCCGGGTCAGTTCGATCGTATATTTGCCCGCTTTCGCCGCATTGAAGGTGTAGTTTACCCATTCGCAGCCTTCGCGGAGATTCAGGGTCTTGCGGTTCAGCAGTCCTTCCGTGCCGACCTTGAAACTGCCGCCGTGACGTTTCTGTTTGTAGGACGCCGCGCCGTTGCCGCCTTCATCGTAACCGGCGGCGTTGATCACGCCGGGAATCTGCGCGAGTTTGCCCTTATACGGCTTGCTCGGTCCCATGTCCACGATCACCGGGAACGGCGAAGTGTAGGCGACCATCCCTTTTTCGTCCTGCACCGCAAGGACGAACAGATGCGGATAGGAGTCGAAGACGACTTTGGCGCCGGAGCGTCCGCCGCGGGCCCAGATCGTGTCGGCATAATGCTGTTTGTCGATGGCGAATTCGAACTTGCCGGACGCGCCGCTCTTGAAGTCGATCAGGTTGCCGTTGTCGAACAGATAGACGTTCTTGACCGGGGATTTCGTTTCGGCGTTCGGAGCGGACTCCACTTCGAACACCAGTTTCTGACCGGTCTTGACCAGCGAGTTCGCCGGTTTGGTCTTGAGCGTGATCTGCGGGTCGAGCTGGCGGGGATATTCATAGGCGCGCACCCAGTCCACCACGTATTCCTCGTCGCCCGCACTGCCGGCGCGTCCGCCGGAACTGCCGCACTGACCGCTGATGCACAGATACAGCGTGGAGTTGGCGAAGCCGTGATTCACCGCGTCATAGGTGACCGACTGATACGGACTGTGGCGCGAAGAGGAACGGATCAGTTTTCCGTTCAGATAGGTGGAAACTTCAAACGGAGTCCATTTGCAGCCGATGAGATAGAAATCATCCATCGAGCCGGGCAGCGTGAAGTGGTATCCGTAGCTGCGATTGCCGGGACCGAAATTCACGTGCAGGTTGTTGGCCACGGTTTTCTTCCCGCTGCGGGTGGAGTAGTCTTCGAAAATATCGATCTCATAGCCGCCGGCGACGGTCATGTTGCGGCCCTCGTCGAGCATCCAGAACGCGGCCCACCAGCCGGGCTTCTTCGTGAAGCGGACTTTCGCCTCGTAATAGCCGTAGCCGAAGCGTTTCTGCGAATAGAGTCCGACCGTGCGGCCCCTGAACTGGCCGGGATTGTTGGGATCGGGCTTGAAAGTCGCCTTGATATGCAGCTTGCCGTCCTTCAGATACGCCATGTCGCGGCCTTTGGGTTCCGGCGCCCACGGGGAATTCATCCATTTGTTTTTCCAGTCGACTTCGGTGCCGTCGAATTCATCGCTCCAGATCAGTTTCCAGCCCGCTTTCACCGGATCGAAAGTCGCATCCAGCGCCACTTTGAACGGCACGGTGTTGCTCTTGATCTCGCGTTTGGCCAGACCGGTGAAGAATTCGTCGACCGTGACCGAGTCGGTTTCGACCTTGATTTCCGCGGTGAACGGAGCTTTTTCAGAGAACGGAGCCTTGCCGTTGACCGAGCGAAGCTTGCTATCCTGCAGACTCATCGCGTTGACGTAATATTCGTTTGCATCGACTGCGAAGATGATGTCGCACGGCAGCGCGCCGGCGGGCAGCACGGCGGATTTGAGCTTTTTGCCGTTCTGGTAAACGGTCAGGTTGAAGTCGGATTTCGCATTGGCGTGGGTCACTTCCATGGTCATGGAGGACCCGATCCGGTAGACCAGTTTTCCGGCGGATTTGAATTTATGCACGCGGAGACCGATGGCGAAGAGTTTTTCGCCCAGCTTCGGCGGCATGGGATAGGTCCGGTCGAATTTGATCACCGCGCCCCGGCCGTAAACACCCTGACCGGTCTTCTGTTCGATTCCGTCGGTCAAAATGTCCTGGATCAGCTTCGGATTGCCGCTGCGCCTGGCGGCTTTTTCATAGTCGTCCTTCTGATAGACTTCGGTTACGGTCAGGATGGACGAGAGGTTGCGCAGGTCGTCGGCTCCGCCGAGCGAGATGGCGGGGTTCTTGCCCGAACCGGACTGGAATTTGACGGCGATGATGTTTTTGCCTTTGAGGATTTTGGCCGAAACCTTGTGATTGGTGAAGTGCGGGCCCTGCGAACTGTCGCCGCTTTTCAGCGTATCCAGCACGCATTTGCCGTTGACGTAGATCGCCATGAAGTAATCCGCGCCGGCGCCGATGGTATAGTCGCCTTCAGTCGCGGCATTGAGTTCGGCATACAGCCAGGCGGTGTTGCGTATCTTCTGCTGCGGGAAGAACGGCGCCATCTTGATCATGTTGTTGTCCAGCGGCACGGCCTTGCTCTTGACTCCGCCGATCTCCGCGGGGATCGCGTCCAGCGGCGGCTGCGCGGCGGGATCGACCGGCGCGAAAACCGTCCAGTGACGCGGGAAACGGTAGTCGCCGGAAAATTCGCTGGCTTCTATTTCCGCGCAGGGGTTCTTGATATAGAGTTCTCCGTCCTTGCCGGTGCCGACCGAGACAACCGCGGCTGCGGTCACTTTGTCCTTGAGGTCCTCCACTTTCACGCTCAGGGTGACTTCCCGCCATTCGTCGGTCAGCTGGACTCTGGCGATGTTGAGAGATACGCCGATCCATTTGCCGGCCGCATCGTAATATTGCGGCTGGAAAGACATTTTTCCCTTGCCCTTGACCAGCGCGGTCAGCTTGAGTGTCTCACCGGCTTTGGCTTTGATCCGGGTCCGGGAAATCATGCCGAATCCGGATTTCCCCTTGACATCGTAAATATGCAGGCCGTCGGCGCCTTTTTCCATTTTTGGCTTCGGCTTGAAACCAACCCATGAGTTCAGATACCAGGAGTTGTCGGGCAGTTCCACCGCACCGACGGCGAATGCGAACAGCAATGCGGCCGCGGCTGAGATACATTTGGTCATTTCGATCTTCCTCAAATTATGTTGATGCCTGGGATTCTCACAGACCTCCGGCCCAGAACATGATGCCTGTTTTGGAGTCATAGGACTTGCCCAGTTCGGTATAGATCCGGGTCCGGTTTACGCTTTCGACATGTCCGTCGGCAAACGTGACGTTTGTTTTGCCGCCGTGCCGCTTGGTTGAGACATACCATTTGCCGCTGTAAATGTTTGCCACAATATAAAGACCCTGAGTTGAGTCGCCGGACGTATCGTATGTTCTGGTCGCTCTCGACGATTCGACAGAATCGACCAGCAGTGCGCGTTCGGATGCCCGTTTCAGTTTGCTGAAAGTCCACGGAAATTTCCTTACATAATCTCCGTTCGAATTGTAATCCGGACCGCCGCCGATGAAGGCCGGCATGCCGTAGGAAATTTCACAGATATAACGGTAAGCCCACTCATTTCCCTTGTTGTCTTTGTAGGTCGGTATCTTGGAAATGCCGGGGCACTGCATGATCCCGCGGGAATATTTCTTGGAGATCGTTACGTAGCGGTAATCGCCGTTGGAGGGAAGGTTCCACTTCTTGACTGCCAGATACGGCAGCACCCACCAGGTCCACGGACAGGCATTGATCTTGCCCGGATAGACGAAGCCGCGGGTGACGTATTTCTTGCCGCCGCCCGAGATCAGGTTGCAGGGGACGATGATGTCCTTGTTGTCGAGTGCGTATTGCAGGATTGCCGCGCCGCACTGCTTGATGTTGCCTTGGCAGGCCGCGGTCCGTGCGGCGCGTCTCGCATTGTTCAGCGCGGGCAGCAGCATTCCCGCCAGGATCGCTATGATCGCAACCACGATCAGGAGCTCGATCAAGGTAAAATGGGTTTGCGGAGAGTTTGGTGTTTGTTTTCTCATTGCGGAGTTTCCTTTTGTTGAAGTTTTTTTACATTTTCCGATCAGTAGCCGCCTGCCCAGAACATAATTCCCTTGTTCCAGCCCATCGCCAGCTCCTGATTGATCTTCTGGCGGGACACCGGCTGAATATGTCCGTCGGCAAAAGCTATGTTGGATTTGTCTCCGTGGCGCCTGGTTGAAATGTAAGTGTAATATTGACCGTTTCCCTTGGCTACCACGAACCAGCCCTGCCGTTTGGATTGCGACAAGTCGAAAGTCCGGCTGACATCATTGTTTACACATTGGACCGAATCGGTCAACAGTGCGCGTTCGCCGGGACGTTTCAGCTTGCCGAATTGCCAGGGAATGACTTTGATGTTGCCTGCGGTGTTGTAGTAATCGGGACCGCCGCTGATGAATGCGCACATGCCGTAGGAAACGTTGTCAATATAGCGGTACCACATCTTCGCGCCGCTGGAGTTGTAGTCGTAAGGCAGTTCCGTAATTGCGGGACACTGCATGATGCCTTTGGCAAACTTGTTGTCGATCTCCGTCTTCCGGATGTCGCCGTCGGAATGCAGAGTGTATTTTTTGACACCCAGGTAGGGCAGTACCCACCACGTCCACGGAACCTCGTTCCGAGTGCCCGGATGAATGAATCCCTTGTTCACGTAGTTGCCTTTTGAGGCAATGTTAAGCGGCAGCTCCGCCGGAATGATGATGTCTTTGAAATCCAGAGAATACTGAATGACGGCTCCGGCGCACTGCTTGATGTTGCCCTGGCAGGCCGCGGTCCGTGCGGCGCGTCTCGCATTGCTTAATGCCGGCAGCAGCATCCCGGCCAGAATCGCGATGATCGCGATCACGACGAGGAGTTCGATCAGGGTAAAATGGAGTTTCGGAGAGTTTGGTATTTGTTTTCTCATAGCAGAGCTTCCTTTTCATCCGTTTTATATTTTTATTGTCGAATCTTGCGCACGAAAAACCATAAGCTGCAGTAACATACTCTCGATCATGTCTTTTTTCAAGCAGAAAAGCACATCCATTTCGGAAAACTTTTCGACTTTTTCGGTATTACATAATATATTATATTCATGTTACAAAAAATGACAACCCTCGAACGCATGAAAATTGCATTTACCCTGCATTTCAACTCTTGCAACTTGAGACTTGTGGCTTGAGTCTTGAGACTTGCAGCTTGAGTCTTGAGACTTGCAGCTTGAGTCTTGAGACTTGTGTCTTCTACTCCGCTTTGCGTCCGGCGGCGGTCCGGATTTCATCGACCAGACGGGAAAACGCATCGCTTTCCGCGGCGGCCAGACGGTTCTGCCGGGAGAACGGACAGAACAGAAACGGTCCGGGAAATCCGGTCAGGGCGAAATAGCGGAGCCAGGGCGCCAGATGCGCCCGGAGCAGACGGTTGCCGCTGTCGGCATTCGTGCAGAACAGCACCGAACGGGTCTCCAGCCGGAGCGTCCCGGCGATTTTTTCCGGTTGGAATTCCGGTTTCAGCTGATGCGGATGGATTTCCAGCCGCAGTTTGACTCCGGCGACCATCCGTTCCCGCAGGAACTGCATGACTTTTTCCGCGTCCTCGGGTCCCGGCAGCGGCAGGGGCAGGGGAAGCATCAGGGTGAAATGGTTTTTCAGCAGGGCCGGATGAAGTTTTCGCAGCACAGTCGCGAGCCATTCCAGCCGTGCGGGTTCCCGCAGCGCCGCCGCCAGAGAAAAATCCAGCGCGCCGCAGTGCACTCCGGCCGCGGTCAGCTGACGGATCGTCTTTTCGCAGGTGAGGAGAAATTCCGTCTGGATGTTCTTTTTTGCCGTGAGGACCTGTTCGGCCAGATCGGGGCCCAGCAGGTCGCCGCAATGCAGGATGGAAAAACGTTCTTTCCACTGTTCCGCGTCCGCGCGGGTTCCCGAGATGAAGGTTTCCGCGGGCAGTTCGACCGCACTGAAGTTCCGGCGGTCGGTGCATTCCTCCGTCTGTCCGGGGTCAAGACCGAGCCGTCCGGCGGCGAGACCGAAATGGACCCTTGCATAGTATCCGCTCAGAGACGGCACGTTTTTAATGGTGGAATCCGGCATTTTTCAAAGTATCCAGCGTGATTGATGATTTCCCGGCCGGCAGTTCCATCCGGCGGAGCATGGCCAGCATGTATTTTCCCAGCATATCGCATTCGAGATTGACCACGCTGCCGGGGCGGCATTCCGCCAGATTGGTGACCTCCCAGGTGGTCGGAATGATATGCACCGAAAAACGGTCTTCGGCCAGGTCGGCCAGCGTCAGCGAGATTCCGTTGACCGCGATGCTGCCCTTCGGCACCATGTACTGCCGCAGGTCCGGAGTGCAGGAAACGGTCAGCACCAGATCGTCTCCGGCGCGTCCCAGCGAGAGCACCTTGCCCGTGCCGTCGACGTGGCCGCTGACGATATGTCCGCCGAACCGGTCGCCCAGCGCCATCGCGCGTTCGAGATTGACTCTGCTGCCGCGCTGAAGCAGTCCCAGATTGGTTTTGCGGAACGTTTCTTCCAAAACGTGAAATTCCAGCAGGGCGCCGTCGGCTTTTTCGAGCGTGAGACAAGCTCCGTTGACCGCGATGCTTTCGCCCGGTTCGGGGTCGCGCAGCACCGTTTCGCTTTCCACCCGGAGCTTGCCCGCCTTGCCCGACATTGCCGCGCCGAGGAAGACTCCGGTCGTTTCCACCAGACCCGTAAACATGATTCAGGACTCCTTTCCGGCGGGATAGGAAACCGCCGCGCTGTAAGCGTAATCCTCACCCAGTTTATGGATTTCGACCCGTTCCAGCCGGACAGCTCCGGAAAGCGATTCCGGATCGGGACCGTCGACACTGGTCCGGCTGTGCGCTCCGCCGAGGATTTTCGGGGCAACATGAAATTCGATCCGGTCGACCGCATGCGCGGCCAGCGCCGAAGCGGCCAGCGTGCCGCCGCCTTCGATCAGCAGAGCCGTGACGTTTTCCTGTCCGAGTTTTTTCAGATAAGACTCCCACGCCGCAGCATCGGGCAGCGAAACGAATTCGAAACCGTCGCGCTGAAATTCCTCCGGATGAGTGCAGACAATGATCCTCCGCGGGGTTTTCACGACCGTACCGTCGGCTTTCCGCACCGTGAACCTCGGCGAATCCAGCCGGAAGGTTTCCGCCCCGGCCATGACCGCATCGGCGCGTTTCCGCAGCTGCTGGACCCGGGCGCGGGCGGTTTTGCCGGTGATCCATTGCGAAACGCCGTCCCGCGTGGCGGTTTTGCCGTCGAGTGTCTGCGCCATTTTCAGCAGGACATACGGTTTCCCGGTCGTGATCCACTTGAAAAACGGTTCGTTCAGTCTGCGGCAGGGTCCTTCGCAGACCGGATAAACGACTTCCACCCCGGCTGCGCGCAGAATTTCCGCGGCGCGTCCGGCATGGTTCGGATTGGGATCGGTGCAGCCGAAGACCACCCGGGCAATTCCCGCTTTCAGGATCGCTTCCGTGCAGGGGCCGGTGCGGCCGTGAGTCGAACAGGGTTCGAGCGTGACATAGATCGTGGCGCCGCGGAGGGATTTCCCGCCGCAGGCGGCAATGGCATTGACTTCGGCATGGGCCTCTCCGGCGCGGACGTGATGACCCGCTCCGAGCAGTCGGCCGTTCCGGACGATCACCGCGCCGACCAGCGGATTCGGGCTGGTCGTGCCCCAGCCCTTCGCGGCTTCGCGCAAGGCTCGCTTCATCCAGCGGACATCGTCGGATTCCATGCCGCGTCTCCTTCGCTTTACGCTTGGGCGTTTTCAGGGGAGGGGAAGATCGCCTCCGCATACATGGCGGGTGAAAATTCCTGCAGGTCCTCCGGGGCTTCCCCCAGACCGACGAACAGGATCGGCAGATGAAATTCCTCCTGGACCGCGGCGGCCGCGCCGCCTTTTCCGGTGCCGTCGAGCTTGGTCAGCACCAGCGCGCTGACTCCCGCGACCGCGGCGAATTCGCGCGCCTGCGACAACGCATTGGTCCCGACACTGGCGTCGAGCGTCAGCAGTGTTTCATGCGGCGCTTCCGGCAGCTGTTTGCGGACGATCCGCAGAATCTTCGCCAGTTCTTCCATCAGACCCTTGTGATTCTGCTGTCTTCCGGCGGTGTCGATCAGGAGATAATCCATATTCTTCGCTTTGGCGGACGCCACGGCGTCGAAAGCGACCGCGGCGGCGTCGGCGCCGGTTTTGGAGGCGATGACCGGACAGCCGGTGCGTTCGCCCCAGAGCTTGAGCTGTTCGACCGCGGCCGCCCGGAAGGTGTCGCAGGCCGCCAGCATGACTTTTTTGCCTTGTGCGGTCAGCAGATGCGCGAGTTTTCCCGCGGTCGTGGTCTTGCCGCTGCCGTTCACTCCGACCAGCAGAATGACGGTCGGACCCGTTTCGGCGGTCTTGAGCGGACGGCTGCCCTCGCTGAGAATGCGGCGGAGTTCTTCGCGCGCGACGGAGAGAATGTCCTGGTCGCCGGAAAATTCTCCCTGCTGGTAGCGGTCCCTGAGCGAACCGGCGATCCTCCGGGCGGCGCTGACTCCGAAATCGGCCGCGAGCAGTTCGTTTTCCAGCCGGCGGAACGCCTCGTCGTCCCATTTCTTCACGGAAGTGAAGATGCCGGAAATTCCGCGTCCGATCGCGACTGCGGTTTTTTTCAGTCCTCGTTTGAATGCGTCAAAAATCGACATTACGCCTCCTCGGGTTTCGCTGTTTTCCGGGTGTCGGGGAGTTTGGTGTGCGGCGGCAGCTGATCTTTGACCGCGTTCAGCAGACCGTTGATGAAGTTGCCGGACTGGGCGGAACTGTAATCGCGGGCGATTTCGATCGCCTCGTCGATGCTGACCAGCGCGGGGATGTCCGGACAATAGTAAAGTTCGAAAATGCCGACCCGGATGATGTTGCGGTCCACCACCGGCATGCGGGAAATGTCCCAGCGGTCGGAAAGATTGCGGATCACCTCGTCGATTTCCGTTTCGTGTTCGCAGACGCCGGCGATGATCTTTTCGGCGTAGGCGCGTGCCTTCCGGAAAATCCGGTTGGTGGGAAATTCGCCGGAATGTTCCGCCTGAAGCCAGAAGTTTTCCAGACTTTGCGCGAAATCATCCATTCCGGCCACGTCGCATTGAAACAGAAACTGCATGGCCAGTTCGCGTCCCAGCCGCTTGAAATGCAGCATGGGGACCAGCGGACGTTTGCGGACAGCGTGCGGTTTTTGAGTCTGTTCCGGAGCCGGTGCGGCCTGTTCCGGAACGTCATGTCGTTCATTCATGATTCCGAATCCGATCAGCCTTTCCGGGCGAAGTTTTTGAGCAGGTTCGCCATTTCGACTGCGGTCCGGGCGGCGTCCGCACCACGGTTGCCCGCCTTGGTGCCGCTGCGTTCGATCGCCTGTTCGATATTTTCCGTGGAGACCACGCCGTAGACGGCGGGAATGCCCTTTTCCAGCGCCAGCTGGCCGAGGGCTTTGGAGACCTGCGAATTGATGTGGTCCGCATGGGTGGTGGAGCCGCGGATGACCATGCCCAGTGCGATGGTGGCGTCGTATTTGCCGGTATCCATCATTTTGGAGATCACCAGCGGAATTTCGAACGAGCCCGGCACCCAGGCCACGTCGATGTCGGCGGGGTCGCCGCCCAGCCGCCGGATGGTGTCAAGCGCGCCTCCGAGCAGTTCATTGACGAAAAAATCGTTGAAACGGGCGCAGACAATACCGATGCGGAGTCCTTTCGCATTCAGCATCCCTTCATAAATTTTGCCTTGTGTGGACATGGCGGAATCCTTTCTGTTTGGATGATGTTCGTATTAATTAAGGTAATATACCGTTTTCCCGGCGGACTTTCAACCGCGGAAAGCGGTCAATTCAGCAAATGTCCCATTTTTTTTCGTTTGGTTTCCAGGTATTTCCGGTTCGCTTTGCCCGGAGGGATGATGATCGGCACACGCTCTTCGATTTTGATTCCGTAGCCGTCGATCCCGATGATCTTCTGCGGATTGTTGGTCAGCAGCCGCACGCCCCGGATGCCCAGATCGAGCAGAATCTGGGCGCCGGTGCCGTATTCGCGCAGATCGGCGGGGAAGCCCAGTTTGAGGTTGGCCTCCACCGTATCGCAGCCCTGTTCCTGCAGTTTGTAGGCATGGAGTTTGTTTTCCAGCCCGATCCCGCGTCCCTCCTGACGCATGTAGACCACCACGCCGCACCCCTCGGCGGCGATCATCTTCATCGCCGTGTGGAGCTGGTCGCCGCAGTCGCAGCGCGCCGAACCGAACACGTCGCCGGTCAGACATTCGCTGTGGACCCGCGTCAACACGGATTTTTTCCCGCGGACGTCGCCCATGACCAGCGCCAGATGCGTGCTGTTGTCCACCAGCGAACGGTAGAGGTGCATTTTGAAGTCGCCGTAGGCCGTGGGCAGGTTCACGCTTTCCTCGCACCGCACCAGATGTTCCGTCCTGCGGCGGTAGGCGATCAGCGATTCGATCGTGAGCAGTTTCAGTCCGAATTTCTTTTTGAACTTCATCAGGTCCGGCAGACGCGCCATCGTGCCGTCGGCCTTGGTGATCTCGCAGATCGTTCCCGCCGGATAGAGGCCCGCCAGTTTCGCCAGATCGACCGCCGCCTCGGTGTGTCCCGTGCGCTGGAGCACGCCGCCGGGCCGGGCCGCGATCGGGAAGATGTGGCCCGGAATGCCGAAGTCCTCCCGTTTGCGGGCGGGGTCGATCAGCGCATGAATTGTGTTCGACCGGTCGAAAGCGGAAATTCCCGTGGTCCCGGTCAGCGCGTCGACGCTTTCCGTGAAGGCGGTTTTGAAGTGGTCGGTCGAGGGCGGACGCAGAATCTTCAGTTCTTTCGCGCGTTCCTCGGTGATCGGAGCGCAGACCAGTCCGCGGGCATTGGTGATCATGAAATTGATGATTTCCGGGGTCACTTTTTCCGCCGCGCAGACCAGATCGCCTTCGTTTTCGCGGTTCTCGTCATCGGTCACGATGACCATTTTTCCCTGCCGGATGTCTTCCAGCACGCTTTCCACCGAATCGAATTCGGGTTTCATAAAAAAATCCTCCAGCTTGCCGGCCGTGCTTCGGGACCGGGCGGAGAATGCGGAATACCGGCGGATTGCCGCCGGGCCGTTATCTTCTTTCATCCAGACTGTACTGTCGGTCATGGAATTGCACCATGTCTGCACGTCGAAACGCGCTCGCGGACTGTCACCGCCGGTCAGGATTCTGCGGAAACCGCATCACCTTGCCCCGAAGAATAACCGTTTTTTTCTTGGCGGTAATATACAGCCTGCCCGACCTGATTGCAAGCGGATTTCCCGAAAATATTTCCGTTCAGAGGAAACGCAGCAGTCCGCTTTCATCAATCCGGACGCTCCGGAACAGATCGAGCATGTGATTCCGCGGCGTATGGCTGTAGGGGAAGCCGCACCACACCGGACAATTCAGATCGTCCGCCAGTTCGCGGATCATCGTGTCCTCTTCGTCGCCGCAGCCGTTCAGACGGCCGAAGACCACGCCCGCGCAACCCTCGAAAAAACGGTCCGCCAGCAGGTTGTTCCAGACCTCGGCGACTTCCGCCGGATTGAGCCGCGGACATTCCGTGAAGATCACTTTCCCGCGCGTGTCCGGTTTGAACCTCGTCCGGTTCATGATCGACAGCCGCTGGAGATGTCCGGCCAGAATCCGTCCGGCGGCGGTTCCCGGCCGCAGCACGGTCAACTGCATCGGTTCCGGAGTTCCGCCCGAAACGACCGTCCGGAACGCTTCCAGACTCGCCTGATCGCAGTTGATGAGTCCGCGCACGGAAGGACCGCAGAGCGGATGCCCCGCTTTTTCGTGGAGCATCGCCATGTGAATGGTGGTGATGTCGCTGAACCCGATCAGGCGCATGTCCGGCCGTTTTTCGCGCAGTTCGGCCCAGTTCACGAGTTCAGTCACTTCAATTCCGCCCCAGCCGCCGCGGATGCACAGAATGAGATCGGCCTCGGGGTCCAGCCACGCCTGCTTCAAGTCGGCGGCGCGCTGTTCCGCGGGGGGACAAACTCCTCCGGCTTCCCCGATTCGGGCGTGCGGCATGATTTTGATCTTGATTCCCGCCGCTTCCAGCAGGGCGATCACCTGATCGATCTTTTCCGGCGCGTCGCCCTGACTGGACGGCGCGATCAGTGCGACGGTTTTGACTTCCGGCGGAAAAAGTCCGTCAAGACATTTCGGTTCGGTATCGGTGCCGGCAGATAATTTTCCGTTCATTTCAATTTCCTTTTCCTAACGGTCTGGTTCGGACCGTCGTTTTTTACGGAGCGACAGGGTAGGGCAGTCCGACCCAGACCGGTTCGGCCGGATCTCCGCCGAGCACATCCATTTTCATGAAGGTCTGGAACCGTTTGACCGGCTTCTTGATCCCGATCTTCTTGACCTCGATTTCCGCCGTCCAGACCTTCTGCGTCTTGTCTGCGGGTTTCAGCTGAATCTTGACCGTGCCGTTCACCTTGATCGTATGGGGAACACCGGTCGAGATCAGACTGATGGAAACGTCTTCGGCATTTTCGGCCAGTTCGGCCGTGAATTTCACCTTGCTCCCGGGTTTGATTTCCGGATCGGCGCATTCCGCGCGGACCACATAGTCGGGCTTCTTCACCAGTTTCATGTATTCCAGATCGAGCCGGAGATTGTAGACCCAGAAGTGGATATAGCCGGATTTTTTCGCCGCCTCTTTTTCAGGCAGGTTCTGATACAGATCGAAAACGAAAATGCCTTTCTGCAGCGCATTCACCTGACTGACGAGCATATTGCCGAGGTCTGCACGGAGGGTCCAGTTGCGGTAACCTTTCAGCATTTCGAAATCCGATATGCGGAAGACCAGATACGGATAATCCGGGGAGAAATTCACGCGGGTAAGGGTCTTGCGCCCTTTGCCGTCCGCGGCGAAGAAACTGAATCCTTTGCCATCCTGTTTCGATTTGATTTCAAGGCCTTTTTCGCCCGGGGCGACAAGCCACCGTTTGAAGCCGGGCTTCGGACCGGTCGCGATGTTCTTGCCGTTTTCCTCCCACAGCGTGTTGTCTGCCCGTTGTCCGGTCCTTTTGCCTGAACTGTTCGGACCGCGAGCCGGGCTGCTGCCGTGCTCCATTGTTTCATGCTCATTGAGCAGTTCGATTTCATAAAGTTCGAGCGGAGTCTGACTGGATTTCACGGCGAAATCAAGCCGTATCTTGACCGATTTCAATTCCTCGCCGAAATCCAGGACGGTGGAGTATTTCGCCTTGTCGGTCTTTTTCGGAGTCAGCGTCTTCCATTCGCCGAATTTCCAGATTCGCACCGTCGGCTGGTCAACATTGAAACCGTAGATTCCGATTTTGGAAAATTTGGGCGGCTTATCCCGGAAATTCAGCTCGAACCAGTGATTCTTCGCCCAGCGTTTGCCCGACCATCCGAGCATGTCGATCGTGCCGTCGAACAGTTTGTTGCGGATGCCGAGCGTGGAGCCCGGATTGCTGGAATCGACCTCGAACGTCGCGCCTTTTTCGAACAGCTGATTGCCGCGGGCGGCACGGGCTTTATTGGCGTCCGCGACTTCCTTCACCACCCGGTCGCGCGTTTTCAGCCCCGCGTCCATCTTTTTCGAGGTCAGCACGACGCACTCATACGGTTTGAGCGACAGTTTCAGGGTGCCGTTGACGATCTTCCGCGAACCATTCCCGCGGAACTCCAGCAGCGAGGTGAATTTTTTCAGCTGATCGGCGGAGAGCGTTGTTTCCAGCGGACCGTTTTTCAGATTGACCGCGATCAGCAGCGTGACGCCGTCGCCTTCGACCAGCAAGGTGTCGAGCATGTTTTCCGGATCGACCGTTTTCACCGGATATTTCCGATTGGAAAGCAGCTGTTTTTCCAGCGCCCGGATCGACTGATTGAAATAGCGGAACGCTTCATAGATTTGCGGGCGGTCGCCGAGGTCGTGATACGCATAGGGATAATGGAAACGCGATCCCTGTGCGATGGCGCTCCAGCTCATGCTTTCCATTTCCTCCCAGTTCGGATAATCCGCCAGCAGGTTGTTGAACTTGTAGCTGAAAAACTGTCCGGTGAAACCGACGACCTTGTCGGGCCGTTTGAACTGGGTCACGTCCTGAAGATAATTCCGGACCCGATCCACCGGGACGTTCAGCACCCGTTTCCCGCCGGAAACGACCGGTCCGAGGTAAGGATGGGTGGAAAAAATATCCGCGCAGTTGATATACCGGTCGGCCGACCGTGAACAGGTCGCGATCGGATGATACGGGTCAAGTTCGCTCACGAAGTCGTAGATGTATTTCAGATACACCGGCGAAATTCTCCGGCATTCAGGCTCGTCGCTGATGTAGTAAAGATCGAAATTCGGATCGTTCCGTTTCTTTTCGACGACCCGGCGGACCTTTTCGAACAGTTCCGGACTCGGCTTGACATCTTTCGTCGCTTCCTTCGCTTCGATTCCCTTGATCAGTCTGGCTGGTTCGAGCGTGGCCGAACGGAACGGAGAGGTGGCGAGATCGTCCGACTTGTAGCGTTCCATAAACGCCTCGCCGCCTCGGTAACCGAGCGCATAGATATGACGTGGATACCACGGCTTTCCGTTTTTGATGATGACGCCGTTTTCGATCCAGACCATCGAACCCGAATTCTTTTTCAGCCGGGTGACGGTCTGAGAAACGGAAGCGATTTCCTTGCCGCCGTCGATCAGTTTCACGGTCAGTTCCGCCTTGCCGCCTTCGGCCAGCGCGCTGCTGTCGAACGAGAACGGGATGAGTTCGCGGTCCGCTTTGAAGGTCAGCGTTTTTGCCGTCAGTCCGCCGCCGGAAAGGGTCATCCGCACCTCGGCACTTTTCTGCTGGGCGGATGATATGCGAAGCTGCAGCCGCCCGCTGATTTTGGAATGATCCTGGCCCGGATAGAAATTCCGCCGGTAACCGGGTGCGGCAAGCTGGACGCGGACCGGATCATACACGATCTCCACCGGATAATACCGTCCGAAGGTCACGCCGGTCTTGCGGGATTTCAGCGTCAGTTTGAGCAGAGTCCTGATGCCGGATTTGCGGAGATATTCCACTTTCGGCAGTTCGATTTTGTTCATCCCGCCTTTCAGTGTGACGACGTGATCGGAACTTTTGCCGTCCGGCTCCTCCACGCGGAGATCATAGGTCCCCGCCGCCGAGGGGTTCACTTCCGCACTCAATTCCAGCGGACCGGAATACACTCCGCCGGTGCAGTCCTGAATCACCGGATTCACTTTCATGATCGCCGCGTCCTGAGCCGCACTCCGTATCGGAAAACCGGTGAATTTCCGGAAGTTCTGCGGTTCCATGAATTTGCTCACCAGCGGACTCCAGGAGGAAAGTTCCCGGACCGGCATCCGCGACCGCGTGATGTTCAGCCGCCAGTCGGATTTCCATTTTGCATTGCGCGTCATATAAAACGCGCTGAACGGGAACCGCAGCTGCGCCAGCCAGTAATCCTTGCCGTAAAATACCTTCGATTCCCAGAAAGGCTGGTACGGGTCGGGGCGGATTACGCCCGCTTCGCCGTAGAACATCGAATGGCGAAGGTTTCCGGCAGTTACGACAAACTGGTAGAACTCGTCGGGCAGACCGGTCGGAGCCAGAAAAATCTCCACGGAATCGGTGCTCCACAGACTGGACGGGGATTTCGACTTGCGGAGCTTATCCATTTGGCTTTCTCTGCAAAGAATGCTCAGATACAGATTGTCCCGGTCCGCCGCGACCTTGAAGAAGGTCTGTTCCGCCGGATTGGCTTTCCCGCTGGCTTTGAGCCGTTTGAAGTCCGATTGTTCCGGCACGTTTTTCCAGCCCGCGCCGTTCGGGTCGCCGTCCAGCGCCGGCGGCGATTTCACGATTTTGACCTGTGCCGAAAGAGCCAGTGCGGCGACGAAAAGAGCAGCTGCGAAGAGAGATTTCATATTTCGTTATCCATTATTACAGATAGAAAATCAGGTCGCGGATGTGAGAACCACCGGTTTTCCCAGCCGTAGCAGAACATCATCATGTTGCTGTTCAGCTTTTCCGTGAACCGGATGCGGTTGACGCTTGACGCGTGTCCGTCCAGAAAGCCGCAGTTGGTCACGTTCCCGTTCGGGTTTCCGGTGCGCTCCTTGCCCGGGGTCGCCTGATACCCGCCGCCGTGCCGGAACGAGATCCAGCCGATCGAACCGTCCGATTTCTGCGTGAAAGTGTCCTTGACTCCGTTGGCAAGGGAAACCATCGTGATGGAAGGGGTGAACGATACCTTGATTTTCCGGGCATAGCTGGTCGTCGTCGGAGTATCCACGACTTTGTTCGGATCGATCCCCGAAAGGTTGCAGTTGATGCTGTAATGTCCATACTGGTAATGCTTGTATTCGGGCTTCGGGGCTTTGCCGCGGTTCACCGGCAGCGCTTCGGCGGGACAGGTGGTGAACTTGTTGAGATGGGCCGTGGTCGGCTTCGCGTAAAGCTCGTTCGCCACCTGGGTGTACCATACCACGGTATGGATACGGGCGGGCAGCAGCCAGTCGTTGTTGTTCGTCGCATACGAGAGATAGCCGGAAAGAATGGTCTTGTGGTTGTTCAGGCAGGATATCTTCTGGGCGGTCTGTTTCGCCCGGTTCAGCGCCGGCAGCAGCATTGCCGCCAGGATCGCGATGATCGCAATCACCACGAGGAGTTCGATCAATGTGAAACTTTTTTCCGCCGCCGGTTTCGAGTGTGATACTGTCTTTTTCATGATCCTTTCCCTTTCCTTGGCAATTTTAAAATCAACTGCATTCCTTTCAAATCATTCGAATATAGTATAATCCCGAAAACCGGAAAATACAAGAAGAAAAAACCAATAATCCGAGATTTTCTCATGCATGAACGGCCGCGGCGACCGCCCGAAAGAACTTCATGCCTTTTTCCGGGCGGCCTTGTCGTCCAGTCCGGCGACCGCCTGCTTGACTTTCGATTCGGCAATCTTGACCTCGCCGTCCTTTTCCGTGGTCAGGAGGACTGCCGAGAACGGCGGCATCCGGAGCGTCGCGCCCGGTTTCAGCTCCGCCATATCATGACGGCGGTCGATGATCTTCGCCTGGAACTCCTTCAGTGTTGCGCCGGAGAGATTCAGTTTCACCTGCCGGCCTTCCTTGCTGAAATTGCAGAGCAGCAGCGCCTTGTTTTTCCGGTCCGCCGCCGCGCAGAGATAGACCTTCGCGCCCTCCGCTTTCGCCGCGCAGCGTCCGCCGAGACGGTACAGCGCGTTCCACATCCGGAAGACCGAATAGGTCGGCGTGGTCCGGTTGCCGGGGAAGAGATACAGCCCGCAGTAGGACCGCTGCGGATAGGCGTCGTAATACATCGCCTTGCCGACCGGCGAATCCTGCATCCGGCAGAACGCCGCGCCGACGAACGACGCCCCTTCGTTGTCCCGCATGTCGAGGTAGCGCCGGGCGGCGTTCGGCGTGATGTAGTTCCATTCGTCGAAAATGTTTTCGACCTTGGTCAGTCCGTATTCGTCGAGTTTGCCCTGTACGTAGTCCGCGTGGAGCGCGATCTCCTCCGGGTCGTCGGTGTAGAGATGCCACGAAAAGAAATCCAGCGGACAGGCCGTCTTCTTTGCCGTGACGAATTTCAGGAATTCCTCATACCACGTGACGAAACTCCGGTGGAATTCGCGCGTCTTGCAGTCTTCGCGGTTGATCGCGTAGAACCCGCAGGAGGCATACCCGCCGACCTTGATTTCCGGAAATTCCTTTTTCAGCCGTTTCGAGGTGACGCGGTAGAGTTCGAAATACTGCTCGCGCGTGCCGTCCCACATCGGCGGATTTTCCGGCTCGTTCCAGATTTCCCAGTAGGTGATCCCGAGCTTGAACCCGTTGGCCCAGCCGTGATTGTAATGCCGCACGATCCCCGCGCAGATTTCCGCCCATTTTTTGAAATCCTTCGGCGGATGGTTGTGGTAGCCCTTGATCCGGTAATTGTTTTCGATGGTCACGCCCAGACGGTAGAAAATCTGCGTCCCCGCGGCATGGATTTGTTTCAGATAGGCGTCGGTGAACGCGAAATCGTAGGATTCGGGCTTTTTCGGGTCCGCCTCGAAATCGGGAAACACGTTCGGGATGTCTACGTAATGCGCGCCGCCGTACGCGCCCGCGGTGTCGTGCAGACGGCAGAACGGGATGCCCGCCTCTTTGAACCCTTTGGGCGGTTCGTAGAGACTGACCGGACTGTTGTTGACTCCGTGCAGCGGTTTGATTTTTTCTTTCGTTTTCCGGCTGAAATCGACGGTGACTGTTGCTGTTTTCATCCTGCGTTCATCCTTATTATGGTTGTTTTGTTTAAAAAATACCGCGGTCCGGCGATATTGCAAGGCCGGATCGCGCCATGGAACGGTTTTTCGACCGAAAAAATGTTATTTTTTCACATTCGGTTTTTTGGCGGGCAGGACCACTGCCAGTTCGGCGTTGTCGATGCGCAATATGCCTTTTTTGACCCCTTTCGTTCCGATGTAGAGATTCAGGAGCGGCTTTTCGATCGGCGGTTCACAGAACTGGATTTCCACCGTATGCCATTTGCCGTCCCGCATTTCGGGGGCAAGGAACTTGGTGAGGATATACTTGTTGTTTTGAATCCCGTTTTTATTGCGCCACATGGCCTGAACACAGATTCTGCCTTCGCTGCCGGTATTCTCCGCCTGGATCTGACAACGGAAGCGGTAAAGTCTTCCCCGAGTTGTCTTGAAGGTCCGGGCAAAACACGTTCTGACAGAATTTTTCAGATTGACCGCCAGGGCGCCGCTGCCGTCGACACCGGTTTTATCCTCGTATGCCGCCTTGGCTTTGCTCAGAGCACTCTGCCAGAAAATCCAGCCGCCCGGAATAGGATGTTCATTCTGTTTCAAACTGTCGTTCCGGTTGAAATCGTTGAGGAAAATCCGGGATTCGCCGCCGCCTTTGAAAGGACGGTGGAACTGCATAGCATAAGCAATATTGGCACTCACTTGTTTCCAGGATTTCATGAAGAGTTCCGCGCGGCGTATCTGTTCCGGGGTTTTCGCCTTTTCAAGGACCTGCTTCATTTCCTTCTGGCAGTAAGCAATATCTACCCATTTGAGGTCCTTCATGTAGTTGTGGTCCTGAAAATCGAAATACACCCAATCTTTATAACGCTTGAACCATTCGCTTTTCGTCACCTTCTCTCGCCAGTATTTTTCCCAGAAGTCGAAATATCGGCGCAGGTGCGGGGCGGCATCTTTGCCGACGGCGAGCGTGTACCATTCGGTCAGCAAAGCATCGGCATCGGCATCAGGATTCCACAGCAGCTGCAGCACCAGCCAGTTTTTGGGGCCTTCGGTCGGCAATTCGGTACTGTAACATTCGGCGTAATACCCGGTAACTCCGTTTTTGGCAGCAAACTTCAGGTATTTGATCATCAGCTGCGTATAGATTCGGGGAACCAGATAGTTCTGATCACCGTAAATGTAGTCATACCAGCCAAGTTTCGCGGCTTTTTCCCGCCATTGCAGGGTCCGGTTCATGTCGATTTCCGCCGAAGCCGGGTCATACCAGCGCATCCGGTCGATGCAGATGAACGGCATCGCGTGCGGGTCGAGATCGAAGGACGGCGGATCGGTGACGGTGTTATAAGCGATCATGCCGAAATTTTTGTCGGGATATTGTTTCGTCACGCCCGCGATTACCTGATTGATCCAACCGTAGTAGTAATCCGAATAATTGTTCATTCCGACACTGTTGAGACCTTTGGATTCCGCACCCTCGAACCGGGAAAAATCATTCATCCCCAGCGAGTAACTGTGCTGTTCCGGACACCGTTTGAATTGCTCGCAAATCCGTTTGACCGCTTCTTCGGTCAGTCCGGGCGCGTTCAGCACCGGGTTCCAGTGGTCATTGGCTGGATTCGGACCCAATCCCTTTGGATAGAATTCCGGATGCGTTTTGCCATAGATTTTCCACGGGAACAGTTGATGAAGGTTGTGGTGCTTGTTGATACCATACCGACTTCTGTTGAATCCAAGCCAGCCGGAATTATACCAGTCTTTCCGTTGTTCGCACGGGTAAGGCCAGGAGAGGTTGCGATGCATGAAATACGGCTTGCCGCGCAACTGTTTCATCGGGATTTTAAGCTCGGCATATTGCGGCAGGTGTAGTCCCGCTTCGCCGGGGAACAGCCAGCGCACACCGCAGAAACTCTGAAGAAATTCCGAAACGCCGTTCCTTGCCCCGATCTGCGCCCCTCCGGCAATGACGATGGTCTTCGCATCCGGGAAGGCGATAATGAATTCTTCCGGCTCCAGTTTCGGCAGTTTGTATTTCGCTCCGAGGCGGTTGGTCCCGACTTTGATCGTTACCATGTCCCCGCCCGCGGCTCCCGGAAGGATTTTCGGCAGCAGATTTTTCAGCATCTTTTCCGCGCTCGCCAGCTGGTCCCTTGTCTGGTAGATTTCTTCAGTACTTGGTGCGCCGATCCGTTTCGACGGTTCTTCCACTTCCAGTCGGATAGATTGAGCGCTTTTCAGCATAATCATGCCGTCTGCCGCGGATACTGCGGAAATCAGGAGTCCGGCAAACAGGGAACTGAAAAATTTAGTTGTCATATTTAACCTCGCTGTTTGTTTTTTTTAGTTGGGATTAACGTGCCAAATTGTCTTTTGTCCAGGGATTTTTCGTATAACTTCTGCTTGCGAAAAACTGTCCTTTCGCATAGGTAATATCCCTGTAGGTTGCCCCCAGCCGGGAATCAACAGGCGTTTTCTCGGTGGTCACATGACCGTCCAGCCACGCAATGTTGCAGTTGCGGAATCCCCCATGCGGGGCAAAAAGGAAAGAGGTATCATAAACATACGAATAGACAATTTCCGCTCCTCTGTTGTTCGCTCCATAACTGTTTATTGATTCTGCAGTGTCGATTACCGCTGACGGCTGTCGGATCATTTTTCATTGAATAGGCGTAAGCGGCTTTCGGCACTTGTCCGGGGTTGGTATTCAGGCTGATTTCAATATTCGACCCGTAATCGGGGTAGCACCATTTCCAGTCATGATTGACCCAGGATTTCGCTGCATTTTTGAGAAAATTCTTTCGAAACTGGTAGGTATCCGCTGCCGAATCGAATCTGGAGGGACAAACCAGCACAGCCGTTGTCGGCAGATACCCGTTTTTCAGCATATTGGGAACCCAGTGACTGGACTTATTGGTCCCATCAGGATATGCTGTTCCATTTGAAATCGGCGGAGTGCATTCGTTATTGCCGTCCCGGTAGAACATCCGAGCCTGCGAAAGCTGTTTCTGATTGCCGACGCAGCTGATCGTCCGTGCCTTGTCCCGCGCTGCATTCAGTGCCGGGAGCAGCATTCCTGCCAGGATCGCAATGATGGCAATGACAACCAGGAGTTCTATCAGAGTAAAACCCCGATTTTTCCGGTCAATAACTCGGCTTGATTCTTTGTCGTTTCTTCTTTTCATGCGACTTCCCTCCTATTTTGAAAATTCAAACCTTGACTTGCTGGATTATCCGGTTATATTACGGAAAAAATATAACACCTTCCGTATGGAAAACTTGAATAAGATGGGAAAAAATCAGCACGATATGGCAAAAGAACCGACTCCGGTTGATCTGCATCTGGATTTGTATTGCGACCGTTCGCATCTGCCGCTGATCGTCTGTCTGGAGGAATATCCGGAGCCGAGCCGGCTGCATCGGCATTACGATTTTTCCGAACTCGCGGTGGTGCTGGAAGGCACGGCGGTCAGCTGCGTGCCGGACCGGGAAGTGCCGCTGGAAACCGGCGACATCCTGCTGCTCGGGACGGGGACGCTGCATCATCTGACGCGGATCCGCGGTCTGCGGAACTACAATGTGCTGTTCGACCGCCGTCTGCTGGACACGCTGACCGGGATCGGCCGTTTTCGCTGGCTGCAGATCGGCGAACGGGAATACTCCCCGCCGATGCACTTGTCCGCGGGCGATCTGCCCGGTGCGGTGATGCTGCTGGAAAAGATGCGGGACGAACAGTTGGCGCGTTCGCCGGGCTGGGAGCTGGCGCTCCTCGGTGGATTCTGCCAGCTGCTCGGGTATATCTCGCGTCATGCGCGGCTGGATACGGACGGACACGGTGCGTCGGCCTCGGGATTCCAGCTGGGGCGGGTGCTGCGTTTCATGGAGGAGAACGCGGTCCGGCCGCTGAGCGTGGAACAGCTGAGCCGTCAGGCGCAGATGTCCGAAAGCAGTTTCCGGCATCTGTTCAAGGATGCGACCGGGCTGGCGCCGATCGAATATCTGATCCGTCTGCGCTGCCGGCGTGCGATGCTGGACATGTTCAGCTCGAACCATACGATCTCGGAGATCGCGCTGGAGTCTGGCTTTTCCGACGGCAATTATTTTGCGCGGAAGTTCCGCGAGGTGACGGGCCGTTCGCCGCGCGAATTCCGCCGCGGCTGCCGCAGCGGTGAGATCGAGATGTCCGGGGAACTCAGCCGCATCCTCCAGCCGTGACCGGAGGGACGGGCTGACGGTCCGGCATAAAAACTTTTTTTCATTCCGCCGGTCCTGCACCCGTGTCCCGTTTCGTTGATATGCTTTCAGACGCCGCACATTATTTCAAAAATTTCCGCCATGCGGATCGAACCCAAAGTGAGGATGATTGCCCGCGGAAGCCAATACACAAGTTTCGGTTTTATCGAACATAAGACAGTAAGAACGAAACAGCCGATATGGATACACCCCAACAAGATCAAAAATAGGATGCAAATGATGTCGCCGGTGTTTCCGCTGAAGTCGCAACTGAAACATTCGGTTAAGAGAAAACCCAACCGATGCCACAATAGAAACGGAGTGGATAAAGCCGGTCCGACCAACGCGGCGATCCCGATCGGTTCCCCGCGCAACATCTGTTCGATCAAACCGACGCAAATCGGAATGTAAATCCAGAAAAGAAGCATCCAGAACACCAGTTTCGCGAACCAGTTCAATGCTGTCTCTACGGCAGCCATGTATTTTTTCCAGAAAATCAACATGCTTCTCCGACAAAAGGTGAAGTGATAGGGAACATTATCATCTCAAGATAAAAAATCAAGGCCGCTTTTTTTCATTTTTTCGTTTATTTATGTGCACTTGTGCCCTTAATCCGGTTCCAAATCGAGGTGGGATCATTTGGAGAGTTTCCCCAACGCCAATATGGAATGACATCATTTATTAAATGATCAATAGACTTAGGTTTTTTTCTGCAGAAATTGAACTCAAATCGGCGTCAAATGATTTCTGGCAGGGCAGAGCACAGTGTTATCTCCGCATGGAGATGTGATTTCCGAATAATGCCAGAAACGCCCGGACGAGGTCAAAAAGTGCCGGAACAGGCGCCGCAGGTCATGCCGCGGTCGGCACAGGTATATTTTTCCCCGCGGACAAGAGTCCCGGAACGGTATTGCCGCAAAACTTCCGCGACTTCGCCCTCCACGCCCGGAATGACCTCAAGTTTCATGCCGGTCAGCAGGTCCATCATGCAGTTGCCGATGCCGGAACAGACCAGCTGTTCCACCCGAAGACCTTTCAGCTGCAGCGGGATGGTCCCGGACCGGGAAACGCGGCGCGCAATGCCATCTTCCCAAAGCAGGAATTCCGAGGCGGTGCCGAGCGTATCGGCCATGCGGTCTCCGCAGACGGCGAACGCGGTAATCACCGGTACTCCGGGAATTCGATTTTGCAGAATTCTGCGAGAGCGTCTTTCCAGTGCGGCATGGGGGGCAGACCCGCCAGGCGGAGCATCATCTTGTCGAGCCGGGAATTGGCCGGACGCGGGGCGGGGCGGGGAAACTCATCGGTGCGGCAGGGAACGACTTTCTGATCGAGGTGCATCAGTCGGAAAAATTCCACCGCGAGTTCGGCCCAGGTGGCTTCACCCTCGCAGGTCATGTGGAAAGTTCCGGCCAGTTCGCGGCGGCGGAGAATTTCCCGCAGGGCGCGCGCCACGGCGAAGGTACTGGTCGGATTGCCGTGCTGGTCGTTCACGACTTTCAGCTCGCTCCGGGTACCGTCGGCGAGTTTTTTCATCGCATGGACGAAGCTTGGGCCGCCGGGTCCGTACAGCCAGGAAATCCGGCAGATGACGTGATCTGGACAAAGCGCGCGGATCGCTTCCTCGCCGGCGAATTTGCTTTTTCCGTAAACGGTGCGGCCGCCGTCGGGACGGTCGAATTCGTTGTAGGGCCGGTCGGAGTCTCCGGCGAAAACGTAGTCGGTGGAGATGGCGATGAGCCGGATGCCGCTGCGGTGGCAGGCCGAGGCGACGTTGGCGGTGCCGAACGCATTGAGGCGGTAAGCCAGTTCGACCTCGGTCTCACATTTGTCGACCGCGGTCATGGCGGCGCAGTGGATTACGGCGTCGGGCCGGTGTTCCCGGAGCAGCGCGTCGAATTTTGCCGGGTCGGTGATGTCGCCCTCGGGCAAATCGGTCGGGACGAGCTCGAAATCGGTCAGTTCGCGGCAGATTGTGCGTCCGAGCATTCCTTTGCCGCCGGTGAGCAGGACTTTCATGCGAGATATTCCTTTGTGTTGAAATCGAATAATTCGGCTTCGGCGAATTTCGGATTTTTCAGGTCCTTGTCGGAAAGGATGCAGTTTTTCAGGTCGATCTGCCAGTCGATGCCGAGCGCGGGGTCGTCGAATGCGATGCCGCGTTCGTGGGACGGCATGTAGCGGTTGTCGCATTTGTAGGCGAACAGGACTTCTTTGGAAAGCACGGCGAAGCCATGAGCGAACCCGCGGGGAATGAACAGCTGATACTTGTTTTCATCGGAGAGTTCTACGGCGATATGTCTGCCGAAAGTCGGGGAACCGCGGCGGATGTCGAGCGCGATATCGAGCACTTTTCCCTGCATGACGCGGACGAGTTTTGCCTGGGTGTAAGGCGCGGCCTGATAATGCAGTCCGCGAAGCACGCCGTAACGGGATTTGGATTCATTGTCCTGAATCCAGCCGGCATCGACGCCCGCTTCGGTATATTTTGCCTGATTCCATGATTCCAGAAAATATCCGCGGGCATCGCCGAATACTTTGGGGACGATGATCTTGACTTCGGGGATTTCCGTTTCCAGAATTTCCATAACTTATTTCTCCTTGAGAATCCGGAGCAGATATTGTCCGTATTCGGTTTTGATCAGATCCTGAATCTCTGCACGGACCTGGTCCGGGGTCAGCCAGCCGTTGGTGCAGGCAATTTCCTCCAGACAGGCGACCTGAAGTCCCTGCCGGGTCTGGATGGTGTGAATGAAATTGGCGGCTTCGAGCATGCTTTCGTGCGTGCCGGTGTCCAGCCAGGCATAACCGCGGCCGAGTTTTTCGACCTGAAGCGTGCCGCGTTTGAGGTATTCGTTGTTGACCGAGGTGATTTCCAGCTCGCCGCGGGCGGACGGTTTGATATTTTCGGCGATCCGGACCACCTCGTTGTCATAGAAATACAGCCCGGTGACGGCGTAATTGGAGCGGGGCGCCTTGGGTTTTTCCTCGATGGAGACCGCTTTGCCCTCGGCGTCGAATTCGACCACGCCGAACCGTTCCGGGTCGCAGACGTAATAGCCGAAGACAGTGGCGCCGGATTCCCGTTTCGCCGCTTTGCGCACCAGACTGGAAAGATTGGCGCCGTAGAAAATATTGTCGCCCAGCACCAGCGCGACATTGTCGGTGCCGATGAACTTCTTGCCGATCAGAAATGCCTGCGCCAGCCCTTCGGGTTTGGGCTGGACCGCGTAGGTGAAATTCACGCCGAACCGGCTGCCGCTGCCCAGCAGACGCTGGAACGAAGCCTGGTCTTCGGGTGTGGTGATGATCAGGATGTCGCGGATCCCGGCCAGCATCAGCACGGAAAGCGGATAGTAAATCATGGGTTTGTCGTAAACCGCCAGCAGCTGTTTGGAAACTCCCAGCGTGATCGGATGGAGCCGGGTGCCGGCTCCGCCTGCAAGAACTATGCCTTTCATTGAACACCTCCCGTGCCCAGACGTTCCATCTTGTATTCACCGCTGAGCACATGCGCGCACCAGTCGTCCTTGTGCGCCAGATACCATTCGACCGTTTTGCGGATGCCGCTTTCGAATGTCTCCAGCGGTTTCCAGCCCAGTTCGCGCCCGATTTTGTCCGCATCGATGGCATAGCGCAGATCATGTCCGGGACGGTCTTTCACGAATACGATCTGTTCCGCGTAGGATTTGCCGTCCGGCCGCGGCCGGAGCTCGTCCAGCAGGGCACAGATTTTGCGGACGACTTCGATATTCTTCTTTTCGTTGTGTCCGCCGATGTTGTAGGTCTCGCCGGGGACGCCGCGGGTCGCCACCAGACAGAGCGCGCGGGCGTGGTCCTCCACATACAGCCAGTCGCGGATCTGTTCGCCCTTGCCGTAAACGGGCAGTTCCTTGCCGGCGAGCGCGTGCAGGATTATCAGCGGGATCAGTTTTTCCGGGAAGTGATACGGACCGTAATTGTTGGAGCAGTTGGTGACCATGGTCGGGAGTCCGAAGGTGCGTTTCCACGCCCGGACCAGGTGATCGCTGGAGGCTTTGCTGGCGGAGTAGGGCGAGCTCGGCGCGTAGGGCGTGGTCTCATGGAAAAAGTCTTCCGGACCGTTCAGATCGCCGTAGACCTCATCGGTTGAGATGTGATGGAAACGGAATTCTTTTTTTGCGTTTTCGTCCAGTGAGTTGAAATATTTGCGTGCGGCTTCCAGCAGAGTGTAAGTTCCGACGATATTGGTCTGGATGAATTCTCCAGGACCGTCGATGGAGCGGTCCACGTGGCTTTCTGCGGCCAGGTGCATGACATGGGTCGGTCGGAAATCGGCGAAAATGCGGTCCATCGCGGCCTTGTCGCAGATATCGGCTTTTTCGAAGCGGAAACGAGTATCGCCGGAGACTTCCGCCAGCGATTCAAGATTGCCCGCATAGGTCAGTTTGTCAATTACGCAGACTTCATGGGGGGTCTGCCGGATCAGATGCCGGACCACGGCCGAACCGATGAATCCCGCGCCGCCGGTCACGATGAATTTCGACATGTTCACTGCTCCAGTAAGTTTTCAATGTCAATAAATTTCAATAACTATAGCATGGAAAGTGCTGTTTTCAAGCCTGCGAGATGCTTTTTTCAATAATTGCGCCTTGACAAAACCCGAAGAGCGGATATATTAAACTTTCAACAAAAAAAGAAGCGAACGGGAGAAGGATCGGAGAACAATATGCTGTTTTCGGAATGGAACTGGATTTTCATGATGCGTCTGGCACTCGCCGGATTGCTGGGAGCGGCAATCGGTTTTGAACGGGAATGCCGTGCGAAGGAAGCCGGAACCCGGACCCATTTTCTGGTCGCGGTCAGCAGCTGTCTGATGATGATCGTTTCCCAGTGGGGTTTTCAGGATATATCCACGACTTTCGGCAACGGATTTTACCGGGCCGACGTCAGCCGGGTGGCAGCCCAGATCGTCAGCGGCATCGGCTTCATCGGCGGCGGCACGATCATGATGCAGAAGCAGGTGGTGCACGGCCTGACCACCGCGGCCGGACTCTGGGCCGTGGCCGGAATCGGCATGGCGATCGGCGGCGGTCTCTACGGCGTCGGGATTTCCGCGACCTGTTTTGCGTTGATCGGACTGGAAGCGCTGCGTTATTTCCTGCGCAGATTCCGCACCCGGTCCTGCTATCTGGTGTTTCTGACCAAAGACCGCAGCAATCTGATCACCGTGACCAACGAACTCAATGCCAACGATTTCCATATCCTCAGCTATTCGGTCAGCAGTGAAAAGACCGGCGGTGAAGACTGGCTCCGGGTCAAAATGTGGCTGCGCGAACGGGTCCCCAACGGAGAGAATCAGATTCTCCGTTTCATGCAGCAATTCCCGGGAATTGAGATCGAAAAGGTCGAATGAGCCGTTTTTTTTGAAAATAATTGAAAAAAAGTGTTCCTTCCCCTGTTTTTCTGCTGAAATGGGTGTATATTTCCATTTAATTCGGTTTCCCGGATTCGCCGGGAAAAGATGTCAACTCTGGAAACAGAAATGGATGCTGAAATGAAAAAGTACCCGCAGCCCGCAGGCATTCCTGTGAAAAACCGGGAATGGCTGGATCATGAACTGAAGAAATCGCCGATCTGGTGTTCAGTTGATCTTCGGGACGGCAATCAGGCGCTGCCGATGCCGATGAACCCGGAGAAGAAGTTCGCCTATTTTCAGCTTCTGTGCCAGATCGGCTTCAAGGAGATCGAAGTTTCTTTTCCGTCCGCCTCCCAGGACGATTTCGAGTTCGTCCGCGAGCTCATTACCGGGAAGAAAATCCCGAAAGACGTTCGTATTTCCGTACTGACCCAGGCGCGCGAGCCGCTGATCCGCCGCACGGTCGAATCGCTTGCCGGTTTGGAGCGGGGCATTCTCCATCTTTATATCGCCACTTCCGAACTGCATGAACAGATCGTCTTTCACAAGAATCACGAGGAAACGCTGAAGACCGCGGTCGAAGGCACCAAATCCGTGATCCGCTGCCTCAAGGAAGCCGGACTCTACGGCAAGATCAGCTACGAGTTTTCGCCCGAGGAGTTTACCGACAGCGACCTCAATCACGTGCTCGACGTCTGCAAAGCCGTCAAGGAAGCCTGGGGTCCCTGCAAAAAAGAGGACTTCATCCTGAATCTGCCGCAGACCGTGGAACGCCGGCCGCCGCATCATTACGCCGACATGATCGCCTGGTTCATCGAGCATTATCCGTATATGGACGAGACGACGATCAGTATTCATTCGCACAACGATCAGGGCTGTGCGATCGCCTCGTCCGAGATGGCTGTCATGGCCGGAGCCGAACGGGTGGAAGGCACTCTGTTCGGTCACGGCGAACGCACCGGCAACGTCGATCTCTGCGCGATGTCGCTCAATCTCGAGTCCCGGAATATCGATACGGGTCTGAATTTCTCCGATCTGCCCCATATCGTGAAAGTCGTGGAGCAGTCCACCGGCATCGAAGTGCATGAACGCCATCCTTACGCCGGTCAGCTGGCCTTCACCGCGTTTTCCGGTTCGCATCAGGACGCGATCCGGAAGGGTCTGGACAGTCTGGAAAAGGCCCGGCAGATTTTCGGCGTGGAGTGGAAAGTGCCGTATCTGCATATCGATCCCGCCTCGGTCGGACGCAAGTATGAGAAACTGATCCGCATCAATTCGCAGTCCGGCAAGGGCGGTGTCGCCTATGTGCTGGAACACGATTACGGAATCTTTCCGCCGAAGGGGATGCATCCGGAGATCGGTGCCGCGATCCAGGCTTACGCCGACCGCAAGGGCGACGAGCTCAACGGTGCGGAACTGCTGAAGATATTCAACAATACGTTCGTGAATATCAAAGGTCCGTTCGCCCTGCGGAAATTCGCCCGGATTTCCGGCGGAGATCATGATGAAAACCAGGCCGATTCCATCATCGATGTCAGTCTGCAGCTGGTTTTCGATGGAAAGCCTATGGAAATCCGCGGTTCCGGCAACGGCCCGATTTCGGCTACCGTGCATGCGATTCGTGACGAAGCCGGACTGTATCAGTTCGTGCTGGAGGATTTCTCCGAACGGACGCTGGGAACCAATGCCGATGCCAACGCCATCGCTTTTGTCGGAATCCGCCGGAAAAGCGACAAACGTCTTTTCTATGGCGTCGGTGAACATGCCAACATTGACCAGGCTGCGATCGCCGCGCTCTTTTCCGCGCTGAACCGGGCCATTCTTGAGGAGCGTGGGCTGCTGTGAAACTTCGTTATGTCTTCCTGACCATCGGGCTGATCGTCCTGGCCCATCTGGTGATCCTGTTTGTCTTTTTCTACCAGCCTTCGGAATCGAAACCGGTTCCGCAAGAAACTCCTGCGGAAACCGCCGGACCGGTCGCGTCCGAACCCGCCGCGGCAACCGCTTCCGTTCCCGCAGTTCAGCAGAATCCGGGCGCGGCTTCCGTGCCGGGAACGTCCGTTCAGCCCCCGGTGAACCCGGCTCCGGCTTTCCAGACCAAACGTTATCCGGCTTTCAATTACCGGACCGCCTGGAAAGGCAACATTCCGGAACTGCCGGAATCGGCCGGCGCCCGCGGCGGCATTCTGGTCGATGCCGATACCGGCAATGTGCTGTGGGACAAGCAGGCCGCCGTTTCCGTGCCGATCGCTTCGATGACCAAGATCATGACTTTGCTGCTGGCGTGTGAAGACATCAATTCCGGCCGCGACGGAATTTCGCTGGAATCTCCGGTGAAGGTTTCCCGCGCGACCATGAAGATCGGCGGCAGTCAGGTCTGGCTGGATGTCCGCGAGACTTTCAAGCTGGAAGAACTGCTCAAGGCAGTATCGATCAAGAGCGCCAACGATGCCGCGTATCAGGTGGCTGAATTTCTGGGCGGCGGCGATGTCTACGGCTTTGTCGCCCGCATGAACCGGCGGGCTCACGAGCTCGGCATGAAACGCACCCGCTTTTACAATCCGCACGGACTGCCGGGGAACAGTTCCGCCCAGGACAACGTCAGCAGTCCGGAAGATATGGCGCTGCTGGCCGAGCGTTGCCTCAATCATCCGAAGATCATGGAATGGGCCGCCATGCCCCGCGCCGATTTCCGCGGCGGCAAGACCGAACTCATCAATCACAACAATCTGCTGCCCGGACGCAAATTCCCCGCGCCCGGCGTGGACGGACTCAAGACCGGATTCATCAACCGGTCCGGCTATTGCGTGACCGTCACCTGCAAACGGGCGGGAAAACGCATGGTCGCGGTGGTCATGGGATTCGACAGCGCCAAGAACCGCGATCTCTTTACCCGCCGTCTGCTGCAATGGGGTTATGACCGGGCGGACGATCCTGCCGCCGCCAATGCGCGGTCGGCGAAGATTAAGCCCAAAGCTCCCCCGGCTCCCGCCGTGCGGCGTTCCGCTGCTTCCGCGAAGAAGAAAGCCGCGCCCGCAAAGAAAAGCTCGGTTCAGAAGAAAACTGTCCGCCGCTGAAGACGGTCGCTCGACGAAGAAGGCCGGACCCGGCTTACCGGTTCCGGCTGTTTTTTTGCACAAAAAACGCAGCCATGCCGGAGCATGACTGCGCTGTCGATCTTATGAGACCCGGATCACACCCATTCGGTAATGGAGGCGACGCAGGCGCAGTCGACGATGTCGTCCGGGCTGCAGCCGCGGGAGACGTCGTTGAACGGTTTGCGCAAGCCCTGCACGAGCGGGCCGATGGCGGTGGCGCCGGCGAGCCGTTCGGTGGCCTTGTAGATGCTGTTGCCGCAGTTCAGGTCGGGGAAGACCAGCACGTTGCAGTGACCGGCGACCGGGGAGCCCGGGGCCTTCTTGGCGGCGATTTCGGGAATCACGGCCGCGTCGAACTGCATTTCGCCGTCGATCAGCAGATCGGGCGCCATTTCCTTGGCCAGCTTGGTCGCTTCGATCACTTTGTCGATGATCGGATCATGCGCCGAGCCCTTGGTGGAGCAGGAGATCATGCCCACTTTGGGTTCCGCGCCGGTCAGGGTCTTGAACGTGCGGGCGGTGGTGACCGCGATTTCGGCGAGCTGTTCGGCGGAGGGGTTGATGTTCAGACCGCAGTCGGCGTAGAAGAGCGCGCCGTTGTAGCCCCATTTCGGATCGGGCATCTGCATGATGAAGCAGGCGGAGGCGGATTTCATGCCGGGCGCGGTCTTGAAGAGCTGCAGGGCAGGGCGGGTCTTGCCGGCGGTGTTGTGGTTGTAGCCTTTCGGATTGCCGCCGCCGGAAACGTAGCCGTGGGCGTCGCCCGCGCAAACCATGACCGCGGCGAAGACGCAGGTGTCTTTCAGCCATTCGCGGGCCTGTTCCTGGGTGAGACCTTTGTTCTTGCGGATTTCGCAGGCCAGATCGATGTATTTCTGGAGGTTCGGGGTCTTGAGAATGTCGACGATCTCCACGCCTTCGAGGGAGATGTTGTTTTCCGCCGCCAGTTTGACGATGGCGTCGGCATCGCCCACGAGCACGGGTTTGGCGACCGCGGTCTTCGCCATTTTGGAGGCCGCGATCAGGTTGCGCGGATCATCGCTTTCGGTCAGGATGATTTTCCGGCCCATTTTTTTCGATTTCTCACGGATCGATTCGAGAAGTGTTGCCATTTTTACCTTTTTCCTTTTTTTGATTAAGGGTTGTTTTCCTGATTCATGTAATGTATCACGTTTTTCGCAGGATGAAAGAGAAAAATCCGAAAAAAAACGATTTTTCCGGTTTTTTCGATTGATTTTCCGGCGGACCGGCGTATTATAGAACCCAAAAACAACAAGGAAAGCCCATGAAAATCCTGCTGGCGGACGCCCGCGCCGAACTGACCGTGAAGAATTCCCGGTTTCTCTCCGAAGCCGTGTATGTCGACTCTCCCGAGGCGGCTCGCGATATCTGGCGGATGCGCAAGACGCAATACGACAACGGCGGACATATCGTCTATGCGTTCATCGTCGGTCCGCAGGGCAACATCCAGGGATGTTCCGACGACGGCGAACCTGCCGGCACGGCGGGCCGTCCCACGCTCGAAGTGCTGAAAGGCAGCGGGCTGACCAATGTGATTCTGACCACCGCCCGCTGGTTCGGCGGCACCAAACTCGGCACCGGCGGACTGGTCCACGCCTACACGGCCAGCGCACAGGCCGCGCTGGAAAATAACAACACGCGCGAACTGGTCGAGATGAAATCGCTGGAATTTTCCGTGCCGTATCCGCTGTATGAACAGGTCAAACGTCTGCTGGCGGCCTCAGGATTCGCGGTCCAGCACGAAGATTTTGCCGATGCGGTCCGGATTCGGGGCGAGCTGACTGCCGCGGCGTATCCGGAACTGCGTCAAAAACTGCGCGATCTTTCCAACGGCCGCATTCAGCTGCCGGAAGCGTGATCACTTCACCTGTTTGTAATGGTTCAGCGCTTCCTGCGCGCATTTGCGGAGCAGGGCGGCTTTCTCCTTGCTCATGCCCTTCGGCGCAAACGCGATCTTTTCGACCGGTTCCCCGTAGAGGAACGCGAACCAGAGACAGGCCTGCATGTATTGACCGTCGTGGTTCAGGTGAATGTAATCGGTATGCATGACGTTTTTCCCTTCGCCCTTTTTCCAGAGCGAGGCGCCGACCACGTCGCCGGCGTTCGAGGGCAGTTTCGGAAATTCGAATTTTTCCGTGGACGGCTGATATTTGACGGGGGTGTATTTCCGGAACAGCTGCACGGCGTCGCCCATGGGGATCACGCGGAAATGATACTGCGCGGCGAGCTTGGCGTAAGCGTCGCGGAGACCGGCATACATTTTGTCCTGGTCGATCTTCCATTTTTTCAGACCGGGAGCATCGGTGCGGTAGGCCCAGGTCTGCTGGATGACGATCTCGGCTTTCGGCTGATGTTTCCGGACATAGGCGATCACTTCTTCGGCCGCGGGCTGATAGGTATCGGCTTTCCAGCTTTTCACGCTTCCCTGCTGAATGGTCACGACGTCATACTGATTCTGCTTCAGCAGTTCGTTGACATTGCCCTTTCGAGCTTGCGATTTGGTCGGATTCTTCGAGTTCCATACCGTGATGCCGTAGGGTTTGAACGACGGGTCTTTTTCCGCCTTGGCCAGATTCGCACTGTGCCTGTCCAGCGTGCAGCCGCCAATGTAGCAGCTGGTCAGTTCGAGCTGGTGTTCCTTCGAGGCATTGACGATCTGCGGCAGGTTTCTGCCGACACAGATCGAAAAACTGTTTCCGATCATCAGCACTTTGAGTTCTTTGGCGCCGAGCGGAATGATTGCTGCGACGGTCAGCAGACCGAACAGCATGACTTTGAGATTCGATTTCATGAACGAGTCCTCCGAAAATTAATGAGTTTGACCGGAACTATACCGCGCGGACGGCGTTTTTGCAAATCCGGACCCGGATTTTTCAGCGGATTTTCCCGGGCGTGACGCCGAACTGTCTCCGGAAATGCCGCGCGAAATGACTGGCATCGTAGAAACATTCTTCCGCGGCCGCGTCCTTGACCGACGCCCCCTGCCGCAGCCGGACAGCCGCGCGATTGAGGCGACTCCGGAGTTCGTAGACCGAGAACGGGACGCGGCAGAGTTCCCGGAACAGATGGGCGAAACGGCCCGGACTCAGCGAACAGGCTGCAGCAGCCTCCTGCAGAGTTACCGGACGATTCTGTTTCAGCAGCTCGAACGCCGCGGAAAGTTTCCGGTGCAGATGCAGCGGCGCTTCCGGAAAATCCGCCTCGCGCAGCCGCTCCAGCAGTTCCACGAAAAATCCTTGGATCGCCAGCCAGCGGCGCATTTTCAGAAGCGGACCGTCTCCGTCGACTTCCAGCAGCGCGGGTCCTTTGTCATGCACCAGCTGCCGGACCGTCGGTGCGGCGAGAAAGCCGTGCCGTTCTTCCGGCGGCAGCAAAAACAGCGCCAGCGCCGTTTCCCGGTATTCGATCAGGCTGTTCAGCAGGATTTCCGGATCGACCGTGATCGAAAGCAGACGCAGACTTTTTTCAATATGATTTTCGCCGTGCAGTTCCCAGGGTGCAGTCAGCTGCAGATCGTTTTTCCGTAGCCGGAATTGTCCCGAACCGATCCGCCCGGTCATGCCGCCTTGCAGCACCAGATTGAGATGGATTGAGCGGTGAAAGTCCATGCGGGGATAGTCCGCCGACCGGGGAAATATCTGCAGCGCGAAGGCAAAAGGTTCCTGCGGCGAGAGCTTCCAATGATATTGCGGCTGTTTCATAACAAATCCATTTCCTTCCGGCGACAATATAGATCGCCGCCGATCCTTTTTCAAATCTCAATATCGCAATTTTACAATTATTTTAACATAAATATACTTTTAATCAGCTGAAATATACCTTTTTTCATGATTGATTTTTTCGCGTTCATACATTACATTGTCTCCCGGAGCATTTTCGCAATGAAATCGGAAAACAGGAGGAACAGAGACTATGAACCCGATCACCTGCGGCAATCTGACTTATGTTTTCGGAGACGACGGTTTCCCCGCCGAAATCCGTCTGCCGGAAGAATTGGAATTTCACAACCTGCTGGCCCGTCCGGCAGGTCTGACCATCACCCTCGGCGACGGCCGGGTGCTGCGTCCGGTTCGCACCGACCGCACCGAGATCACCGACCGCAACAGCGACATCGCGCGTCTGGTGGAATTTGTCGATCTCGCGCTGGCCGACGACTCCGGCAAGATCGAACCGGGTCTGCATTTTTACCTGAAGCACGAGCTGTTCAACGACGGCACGGCGTTTACCGACGCGTTTTTCCTCGGCGACGGCGAAGTACGGCCTCCGATGAAAGGATTTGAACTCGCCATGCCGCTCTCCTTTACCGCATTCGACACCGTGCGCTGGTCGCTGGCCTATCGGCCGAAGAAGATCGACGGTGCGCTGATCCAGACCTCCGCGCCGGAACGCGAGCTGCCGCCGGGCGAAAACCGGGTGTTCGAACACGGCATCATCCCGCTCGCGGGCTTCAATCTCTGGTCGAAGGAAGGACCCTCGTGCTACGCGGAATTTTTCATGGAGGGCGACAACGTGCCCGCGGGCAATCCGGCGGACAACGAATCGTCCGTCACCTGGCAGGACGGCAATCCGCTGCTGCGCTGGAATTTCCTGACGAAAGAAACGTGTCCGCTCTCCGGTCCGTGGCAGTGGCGCAACCGCTGGGGCTGGGTGGTCGCGCCCGCTCCGCGCAGGCGCAGACGTCCCCCGCTGCCGATGTATCACTACTTCGACAACCTCGAGCATTATCCGACCGACGAGGCGATGGAAGCGATCGCCGCGACCGGGGTCGACGTGCTGATTCTGCATGAAAACTGGCGCGCCGACGTGCAGAACGGCGGCCAGCCGTATGACCCGGTCCGTCTCCGGCAGATCATCGAAACCGCGCACCGGCACGGGTTGCGCGTGATGCTCTACATCCGCGGCAACGAGCCGTCCGTAGTCGAGGAGAACGCCGACTGGTTCCCGCACCTGCTGCAGTACAACCGCGACGGTCTTTATACGGATTGCGGCGGCCCCTTCCACTGGCGGATTCCCCCGAACGAGAAGTTCCAGGGCGGCTGCGTGTGTTTCCGCCGGCATTATCTGGACAACCTGGCCCGGCGGAAAATCGTCGGACCGGACGGACTCTTCTACACGCACACCGGACCGATGTTTTCCGCGCTCGGCATGACCGGCGGCACGCTCGACGGCTATGTCTCCGGCGAGGGCGAACGCGGTCTGCTGGTCCGCAGCCGGCTCGACCATGCGTATTTTTCCATGGCGGCGGTCTGTCCGGGGACGATGTGGACCGCGGCGTTTCCGGAATACGGCGAACCGCGGATGGTGCCGTTCCTGGCGGCGACCGGGCAAAGTCCGCACATCCCGCTGGGGACGCAGTTCCCGAGCTCCTCGCTGTCGCATCCGCCGGCGCCGGGCATCAACGACGTCAACTTCCGCCCGCTGTGGAAACTCTGGCGTCTGATGAAGGACGCGGAAAATCTCCGCATCCTCTGCGATTACAACTGCAAGGGAATCTTCGCCCGCAGCGAACAGGTTTCCCATTATCTGATGTCCGCCGGAAACCGCCATGTCTGCATCTTCGCCAACTTCACCGATTCCGAGCTGGAGATCGATCCGTCCATCGACCGCGCGGCGGCGGGACTGCCCGAAGGTCCGGCGTATCTGTGTCTGCCGACCGTGCAGTCGCCGGGGAGGGCGTTGCCGTTCGACGGCAAATCTTTCGTGCTGGGGCCGTACGGCGTCGGAGCAGTCTGCATCGGCGAGTTCGATTTCTCCGAATACGAGAAGCCGTATCCACCGCTGCCGGCACCCTGCCGGAAGCATCTGGAAAAAGTGGAGCGGCAGCGCCGCGGCCGGGCCGGTAACGGCGCCGCGCCGGAGTGGTTCGTCCGCATCCGCGTGCCCGATCTGCCCGTTGCCTACGAGTTGTCGATGATGGTCGACCTTTACGACAACCGGTTCGAATTGTGCGACGTGACCGGCGGGGAGAACCGCAAACTCGGTTATTTCAGCCTCAAAGGATTCCAGACCGAAATGCCGCCGAAGGAAGATTTCATCGTCAACGGCACCTGTTCCGACTGGCTTCCGCTGCGGAAGATCGTCGGCGACGGCGCGCACAAGCTGATGATCCGCAGTCTGCACCGCGGCGACCGTTATTACATCAATTCGCCGTTCTATTCCTTCCTGATCCTGGAAGTGGCGCGGCGTCCGGGTGAACCCGAGTATGAGATCGAATTCATGAACGAACTCGAATCCGACCGTTCGGAGCTTCATTTCGACCTGAATTTTGCGGACTGAGCCGAGGTCCCGGACCGAAGCCGAAATCCCGGACCGGCAAATGACGGTGAAAGAAAACCGTTTTTACCGGTCCGGACTTTTTTTGCAAAAAAAACGGATTTTTTTTGTAAACCGGACTTGTTTTTTATATTCAACCTAGTATATTTTTGATATGCTAAGTTTGAAACGGGAAGATTGGACGGATCACGATGCTGAAATACGAGGAAGCGCGACTGCGGATCATGGATTATATCCGGCGGCAGAGACTGAAGACGGGGGATTCGATCCCGCCGCAGATGGAGCTGGTCAAGTTCTGCAACTGCTCGCTCATCACGATCAAACGGGCGTTGACCAATCTCCAGAAAGCGGGCGTGATCGAGCGCAGTCAGGGGCGGACCGCGCGGCTCAAACGGATTGACGGCGTTTTCCCGCCGCCCCGGCCGGTGCGCCGCCGGAATCGTCCCGCTCCGGGCGGCTGCATTCTGCTGCTTCAGCTTTATTACAAGTACCAGAGCATTTTCGAAGAAGCGAGCATTACCGAACTCTATCTGCGCGACCTCGGTTTTTCCCTGATTTACGAAAAGGCGATGGTGCCCGCCGAGATGGAGGACTACGATTTTTCCGGGATTTCCGGCGTCGTGCTCTACGGCTGGATCACCCCGGAATGGGTGAGTCTGCTCCGGAAACGCGGAATCCCGTGCATCGTGGCCGGCAACAATTACTGTCCGGGCCTGATCAAAAGCATCAGTTACGATTATATTCAGGGGTCGACCCTGCTTTACGACACCATGCGTCAGTACGGCTGCCGGCGGATCGCGATGATCGCCGGACGCCGGAATCTGCTGCATTTTCAGATCATCCACGAAGTCTGGCGGAACCGGCTGCTGGCGGACGGAATTGCCGACTGCGAATCGCTGTATTGTCATTGCGGCGATCAGGAGGTCATGCTGTCCGAACGGCCGCTGCGCGATTTTCTGCTGCACGCCGATTTCGACGGGCTGATCGCCGGGAACCGGGAAATCCTGCCGGTGCTGGCGAACCTGTGCGATTTGAAACTGGCGGACAAATGCCGCTCCATCGGTCTGTTTACGGAAGATATGGTTTCCCTGCCGTTCGACGGACATCACGAGAGGATTTTCATCATGGCCACGCACAAGAAAGTGATCGTCGCCGCCGCGTCCGAACTGGCTGCCGCCCTGACGGAAAAACGTCCGCTCCGCAGCCGGAAGATACCATTCAGCCTGTACCCGGATCAAACATCGTATGAAAAGTGAAAGTCGGTCGGGGCGAGAGGAAAGGAAACGCGAACTTCTAAGAAGACTATGAATACCAAGCAAACCAAGAGGACTCACGCGGAAAACACAGGAAGGCACGAGATCACCGGAAAACAGTATTCCCAGTTTCACACGAAATCACGGGAATTTCAAATATCAGGCAACACACAACATAAACAGACAGGAAACTGCAGTTGCTATGGTAAAAGAAAGCGAGGATGAATCGTAAAAGAAGTGGCTGACTCTCAAAAGATGTGATACTGTAAAAAAGGCGACGACGTGAAGGGTTCACGGCTCGCAGACAGTTA
>Ga0079305_1000691_pt1 | contig 63097 bp, 53 predicted proteins | sample LMS_cellobiose_e_FD_79183 | JGI IMG/M metagenome (GOLD analysis project Ga0079305, IMG submission 79183) | Rumen-fistulated moose microbial communities from Alaska, USA - LMS_cellobiose_enrichment | ecosystem: Host-associated > Mammals > Digestive system > Stomach > Rumen fluid ...
CGCCTGCCCCGCCCCCGGCCCCGCCCCGGTCCGATCCTCAGTCCCGCCCCCGGCCCTGGCCCCGCCCCCAAACTACACCTTAGTTTTCTCTACCGGAGAAAAAGAGAGCAAATGCCCAGATAGCGTTTGAAAAAACATTCTGAGAGAAAACTAAAGCGTAGTTTTCGGAGGGCGTTGAACGTGCAAGTCGAAGGCCCTTGCCGCATAACCGTCAGGGCGAGAAAACCATCACGTGCCTGACCTGCGCGTTTCTGTTTCGTGCCGCACAAGCTCGAGACTTATGCGGCAAAAAGCGGTCGGCAAGGCGAATCCAGCCGGGTCCTAGTTCTTAAAAGAGTGGATCGGCGCGGGGATGCGTCCCGCGCGCGAGACGAACGCCTCGCAGGAAAACGCGTTCACGGGCATGATGGGCGCATGCCCGAGCAGCCCGCCGAACTCCACCGCGTCGCCCACGTCTTTCCCGATGACGGGGATCACGCGTACGGCGGTGGTCTTCTGGTTGATCATGCCGATGGCCATCTCGTCGGCGATGATGCCCGCGATGGACGCCGCGCTCGTGCTGCCGGGAATGGCGATCATATCGAGTCCGACCGAGCATACGCAGGTCATGGCCTCGAGCTTTTCAAGCGTGAGCGCGCCCGCCTCAACCGCGTCGATCATGCCCTGGTCCTCGCTCACGGGGATGAAGGCGCCCGAGAGCCCGCCCACATAGGAGCTGGCCATGATGCCGCCCTTTTTGACCTGGTCGTTGAGAAGCGCAAGCGCAGCTGTGGTGCCGGGCGCGCCGGGGCGCTCAAGCCCGATCTCGCACAGGATGTCGGCGACGGAGTCTCCGATGGCGGGAGTGGGCGCGAGCGAGAGGTCCACCACGCCGAAGGGCACGTCCAGCCGCCGCGAAGCCTCGCGCGCCACGAGCTGGCCCACGCGCGTCACCTTGAACGAGGTCTTCTTGATGGTTTCGCACAGCACCTCGAAGCTCGCGCCGCGCACGGACTCGAGCGCGTGCTTCACCACGCCGGGACCCGAAACGCCCACGTTGATGATGCAGTCGCCCTCGGTGACGCCGTGGAATGCGCCCGCCATGAACGGGTTGTCGTCGGGCGCGTTGCAAAACACGACCAGTTTGGCGCAGCCGATGGAATCGCGGTCTGCGGTGGCGCGTGCGGTGTCGAGGACGATCTCGCCCATCAGACGCACCGCGTCCATGTCGATGCCCACGCGCGTGGACCCCAGATTGACGGACGAGCACACGAGCTCCGTGCTCGCCAGCGCCTGCGGAATAGACCGGATGAGCAGCTCATCGGCGAAGCTCATGGCCTTGGTCACCAGCGCGGAGTACCCGCCGATGAAGTTGACGCCCACCTCGCCTGCCGCGCGGTTGAGCGCCTCGGCCAGCTCCACGAAATCCTCGGGGCACCTGCAGGCCGATCCGCCCACCAAAGCGATGGGCGTCACCGAGATGCGCTTGTTGATGACGGGAATGCCGTACTCCCGCGCGATGGACTCGCCCGTGCCCACGAGGTTGCGGGCGCGCCGGCAGATCTTGTCGTAGATGTTGGCTTTGAGCTGCTCGAGGTCGGGCGTGATGCAGTCGAGCAGGCTGATGCCCATGGTGATGGTGCGGACGTCGAGGTTCTCCTCCTCGATCATCTGGTTGGTCTCGATGACCTCCGCGATGTTGATCATGGCCGCCTCCGCCCTAGATGCGGTGCATGGAGTCGAAGATCTCCTCGCGCTGGCACTTCACCACAACGCCGAGATCCTGGCCGCATGCCTCGAGCTCGGCGGCCACCACGTCGAAGGGCGTCGTTGCGCCCGCCATATCGACGATCATCATCATATTGAAGAACCCCGAGACGATGGTCTGCGAGATATCGAGGATGTTGATGTTGTGCTCGGCCATATACGTGCAGAGACGCGCGATGATGCCCACCGTGTCCCTGCCCACGACCGTGACGATGACGCGTTTCATGCGCCGCTCCAATCACGCTATGATGAACAACCGCCTGATCCTATGGTAGCGCATGGCGTTTGGGTGCAGGCAGGGCGGACCTGCCGCGCGTAATACGATGGAGACAACCGCAGCGGCGCGCACCGCCTACAGCACGGACACCTGCTTGGCAGCGCACTCCGCGAGGAAGTCCGACGAGAGCCCGTCGTCGGAGACGACCATATCGATGTGCTGGAGCGTGCAGATGGGAAACGTCGAGTGGCGTTCTTCCTTGTCGGAGTCCATGAGCACGATGCGTTCCTCCGACTGGTTGATCAGCGCTCGCTTGAACACGGCCTGGTCGTCGAGGCCGCACGAGAAGCCCCTGCCGCGCTCGTAGGCCGTGACCCCGAGGAACAGCTGGTCGAAGGAAAGCGCGTTCACGGCCTCGATGGCAGTCCCGCCCGAGGTGCACATGGAGTCGCGGTTGACCTGGCCTCCCACGAGCATGACCTTGACGTTCTCGCAGCGCACGAGCTCGGTTACCACGGTGATCGAGTTCGTGAACACGAACAGGGGGATGTCGGGCATCACAGCCGCGAGCGCGGTCGTGGTGCTGCCCGAATCGATGAAAACGGCGGTTCCCGGGCGGACCAGCTGGGCGGCCTTCAAGGCGATGCCGTGCTTGGCGGGAGCCTTCCGCGCCATGCGACGCGAGAAGAGATCGTCGGTTCCCACGGCGAAGCTGATGGACTTGGCTCCGCCATGCACGCGCACGATGCGGCGCGCGCTGTCGAGCGCCTTGAGGTCGGTGCGCAAGGTCATCTCGCTCACGTCGGGAAACACCCGCTTGAGGTGGGAGAAGCTGATGCTGCCCTCGGCGTTTACCAACTCGACGATCTTGTCACGACGCTCGTCCATCACCATGGCCGGAATCTCCTTGCTACGCGCACGGGCGGGCGGCGCGTCCGTGCATCAGAAGTTGGCGAGCAGGTAGCGCTCGGCCTCGAGGGACCACAGGCCGCCCTGTGCATCCACGATATCGGCCAAACCAGCATAGCGCGCATCGTCCGACGCGTGGTCGCGCAATTCGCTCAGAGCCACGAGCGGCATCTCGATATGCGTGTAGATGAGCTTCTTCCCGCCGGGAATCTTGGGCAGGTTGCAGGTGGCCTGCGCTGCAGCGTCGAGGCCACCGATGTGGGTGACCATGACCGCCGGGTCGATGCGCCCGCTCGCCGTGAGCTCGAGCGACTCGATCATGTCGTCGGTGTTGCCGCCCGTGGTGCCCATGACGTGCGCGGAGTTGTAGTGCACGTCGTAGAAGTTGATGGGCGCGCTGAACTGCGTGTCGGTGGGGCCGGCAAAAAAGTTGAGGCAGCCGTCGCGGCCGAGGATGGCGCTGGATTGCGTGATGACCGCAGCCACGGGGGCATAGCACAGCACGTCGTCGTAGCCCGCGCCGTCGGTGAGGCCCCGGAGCAGCCCGACGGGGTCGTCCACGGTGCCGGTGTTGATGAAGTGCAGTTCGACGCCCGTCTCGGCATGCGTCTGCTCGGGCGGGAAGAGCGCTGCGGCGCGATCGAGGCGCTCCTGGTCGATGTCGGTCACCACAACGCGCCCGGGCCTGCGGTCGCAGTGCAGCGCATAGGTGAGCGCACCCAAGCCCATGGGGCCTGCACCCGCCATGATGGCCAGGTTGCCGCCCTCGCGAATGCCCATCTCGTGCGTGTAGACGCCCATCTGGGTATGGTACGCGGCATGGAACGCGCCGATGGAGCAGCTCATAGGCTCGGCGAGAGACGCCTCGTAGTAGGCATCGCCATCGTAGACGAGGAAGCAGCCGGTTTCGAAAACCTCCCTGGGGAGGATGCAATAGGTGGTGTCTCCGCCGCAGAACTCGTAGGAGTAGCCGGGGGAGGCCATGGAGCCCTTGTAGTTGAGGGCGGGCTGGATGGTGAATTTCTGGCCGGGCTTGTAGAGGTCCTTGTATTGTGCGCCCACCTCCACGATGTCGCCCGCGAACTCGTGACCGGTGATGACGGGGTGGTCCGCCACATCGGCAGGCACGCGCTTGTGGTCGGCGCCGAGAACCGCCATCTTGTACGTTGACATGCAGATCGAATCGGTTACCACGCGTACGAGCATCTCGTCGTCTTTGATCTGCGGAAGCTCGAACTCGTCTACGCGCAGATCCATCGCACCGTGCATCCTGACCGCCTTAGCCCTCATGAGCCCACCTCCGAAGCTTTCGTTTCAATACCGCCTAATTGTTATTCTAATAAATGCGACCGTACAGTCAACTCAAAATCCACGTACAGAAAAACCCAAAATATCTGCACAAAATACTTGCAATGCAGTAAAACGCTCGTATAATCAAAGGCAACGTGTGTTGTTGTTTCAAAAGTACAGGCGGGAAACCAGCTTTAGAAACGACAACCACTCCGTTCATTGCCAGCACCGCTCGGAGAGGAGACGATATGGCATCCGTTCGCGAATCGGTTTCACGGTTCGGCAAGTTCCTCAGCTCGATGGTCATGCCTAACATCGGCGCGTTCATCGCCTGGGGCTTTCTAACCGCCCTGTTCATCGAGACCGGCTGGGCGCCCAATGCGGCCTTCAGCCAGATCGTCGGCCCCATGCTCAGCTATCTCATCCCCATCCTCATCGCGGGGCAGGGCGGCGAGATCGTGGGCGGCAAGCGCGGCCGCGTCATCGCATCCATCGCCATCGTGGGCGCCATCGTGGGCTCCGAATACACCATGCTCATGGGCGCCATGCTCGTGGGCCCGCTCGCGGGATGGATCATCAAGAAGTGGGATGCCTGGTCAAAGACGTGGATTCCCGCCGGCTTCGAGATGCTCATCGACAACTTCTCGCTCGGCATCATCGGCCTGCTGCTCACGCTCTTCAGCTACATCGCCGTGGGTCCGTTCATGGGGGCCATCCTCACGGTCCTCACCGCCGGCGTGCAGGTGCTCACCGACCTCGCCCTCGTGCCGCTGCTGGCCATCTTCATCGAGCCCGCCAAGGTGCTCTTCCTCAACAACGCCATCAACCACGGCATCTTCACGCCCATCGGCACCACGCAGGTTGCCGAGGCGGGCAAATCCATCATGTTCATGCTCGAGGCCAACCCCGGCCCCGGCCTGGGCGTCCTGCTCGCCTACATGTTCTTCTCCAAAGATAAGACCACACGCCAGTCGGCCCCCGGCGCAACCATCATCCACTTCGTCGGCGGCATCCACGAGATCTACTTCCCCTACGTGCTCATGAACCCGCTGGTCATCATCGCGCCCATCGTGGGCAACATCGTGGCTATCTTCTGGTTCTCGCTCACCGGCTGCGGCCTGGTGTCGCCCGCGTCCCCGGGCTCCATCATCGCGTTCATGTCCATGGCCGCGCCCGGCACCCAGATCATGACCCTCATCGGCGTCGTCCTCGCGGCTGCGGTCTCGCTTCTCATCGCCGCTCCCATCGTGCGCCGCGCCGACGTCAAGGACCTCTCCACCGCTCAGGCCGAGGTCTCCGGCATGAAGGCCGCTGCCGCCGGCACCGCTGCCGCCGGCACCGTGGCCTCCGGCCCCGTTACCTCGGGCTTCGGCGACAAGATCATCTTCGCCTGCGACGCCGGCATGGGTTCCTCCGCTATGGGAGCCACCCGCTTCCGCAACCGCATCAAGCTCGACCGCCCCGACTGCATCGTCGAGCACTCGTCGGTGGACGAGGTGCCCGCCGACGCCAACATCGTGGTCGTCCAGCGCAACCTCGCGCCCCGCGCGCAGGCCTGCGCCCCCAACGCGCAGCTCGTCATCATCGACAACTTCCTCGCCGACCCCGCGCTCGACGGTCTGTTCAACGACCTCGTGAGCGTTGCCCGCGAGTCCGGCGTGGGCGAGGTCGCCGCCGAGGGCGTCCCCGAGCAGGCCGCCGAGCACCACGAGCCCGCCATCGCCATCGACCGCAGCGGCATCAAGCTGGGCTGCCCCTCCGTCACCAAGGACGAGGCCATCCAGGCGTCCGGCGAGCTTTTGATGGCGCATGGCGCTGTCGACGAGGCGTACATCGAGGCCATGCACGAGCGCGAGCGCGTTCAGAGCGTGTACATGGGCATGGGCGTCGCCATCCCGCACGGCACCAACGAGGTCAAGGATTCCGTCAAGAAAACCTGCGTCACGCTGCACCAGTATCCCGATGGTGTGGACTGGGGCGACGAGAAGGCCTATCTGGTCTTCGGTATCGCCGGAGCAGGCGGAGAGCACCTGCAGGTTCTTGCCAACGTGGCCAAGGCTCTCGAAGACGAGGATATCGTCGAGCAGATGCGCACCACCACCGACGTCGATTGGCTCCTGAGCGTGCTGTCGTAAGCGCGTCCGCACCCGCTGCGCCAACGCCCCGTCCCGCTTCATGCGGAGCGGGGCGTTTCCATGTGGCTTGCCTCGGGCAGGGGCCGGCGTGTACCGAAAATGTCTCTAATGCTGCACGGTTCGGGCCTCGAGCCGCCCATGCGTGTGCTTCTATGCAACTTGCACGGCATGCAAGCCGGTTTTATGCAAGCTGCCAGAGCGATACCCGCTTCGCAGCCGGAACCGTGCAGCATTAGAGACATTTTGTGTTCGGGGGAGGGCTTTGCGCGGCCCGCGCGGCACGCATCGGAGCGCGAATCACGCGGTGGGGCTATACTGATGCTGTTCTCAACACGGAGGAGGAGCGATGGCAGACGAGCCGCTGGTAGGCATCATCATGGGTTCCAAGTCTGATGTACCTGCGATGGAGGCATGCGTCGAGCAGCTCAAAGCGTTCGACGTGCCGTACGAACTGGTCGTTGCCTCGGCGCATCGCGCGCCGGCCAAGGTGCATGCGTGGGCGTCCACCGCAGCGGATCGCGGCATCAGGGTGATCATCGCGGCGGCGGGCAAGGCGGCCCACCTCGGCGGCGTCGTCGCCGCCTACACGCCGTTGCCCGTCGTGGGCGTGCCCATGAAGACCTCGGATCTCGGCGGCATGGACTCCCTGCTCTCGATGGTGCAGATGCCCTCCGGCGTACCCGTGGCATGCGTCGCCATCGGAGGCGCCAAGAACGCCGCCATCTACGCCACGCAGATCCTAGGCGCCACCCTGCCCGAATACCGCGACAAGATCTCAGCGATGAAAGAAGCGATGAATAACGCCTAGCGCGACGCACGCAGGTCGAAAGGAAGCGTATGACCCGCCACTTCAATGATGTTCCCTTTGTGGAAGACGGAGACGACGGCATCGATGCCGTCGACGTTCCCTCCACCCCGCCGGTGCGCACGTCGGCGGCCGACGAACACGGCTCCCCACGGGCGACGCGTCCGGTGGGCGGATCGTTCTCGCACCAAGACACCACCGGGTTCGTTCCGGTGGTGGGCGAGCCCGATGCCCGGAGCAGCAAGGAGAAGTACCAGCGCCGTACTAGGCGGGGCGCGCATTTCAGCGAGACCGACCCCTACGACATCCACGGGTTCCGCTCCAAAGGCAAGGGGAGAAGGGCCGTGCGCACCGTCTCCACGGTGCTCTTCGTGGTGGGCATCATCCTCCTGCTCGCTGCGGGCGGGCTTTGGCTCAAGGCCCAGTGGGCCTACCACCAGCAGGACGTGGAGGTTCAGAGAAAGCAGTCCTTCGTCACCGTCTCGGACGACCCCCACACCGCCCCGCGCGTGAACTGGGGCAAGCTCCGCGCCGACAACAGCGACATCGTGGGCTGGATCCAGATTCCCGGCACGCCCGTCAACTTTCCCGTCTACCAGGGAGAGGACAACGACACGTACCTCCACACGAGCTCCGAGGGCGAATACGCGCTCGGCGGCGAGGTCTTCCTCGACTTTGAGAACACCGCGCCGGGCATGGCGGACAGCCAGAGCATCATCTACGGCCACCACCTGCGCAACGGCGCCATGTTCAAAGCCGTCGCCGACATGGACAACCAGGCGTTTTTCAACAGCATCGAGACGGTGTGGTATGTCACCGAAGGCGCCGACTACGAGCTGGTGCCGCTCATGTGCTACTACGCCGACCCCTACGACACCGAGGTGCGCCGCTTCAACTTCGAGAGCGACGATGAGTTCCGCGCCTACCTCGGCGCCCTTCTCGACAGGGCGGTCACGAGCCGCGAAGATGCCGAGCAGATCATCGGCGGCTGCGACCATGTGTTCACGCTGGTCACCTGCAATTATCTCGATGAGATGGACGGCGACGGCCGCACCGTCGTCATCTGCGTTCCCAGGAGCGAACTGCCCGCATCGGAGTAAGGGATGGGAGAAGCGATGTCCCCAGACAGTACGTCCCGGCACGTCACCTACGAGGATGCGGGCGTCGATACCGCCGAGGGCGCTCGCGCGGTGAACGCCATCAAGGAAGCGGTTGCGAGCACCGCCCGCCCCGAGGTCATCGGCGGCCTCGGCGGGTTCGGCTCGTGCTTCTCGGCAGCGGCGCTCAAAAGCATGGAGGACCCGGTGCTGGTTTCGGGCACCGACGGCGTGGGTACCAAGCTCGCCATCGCGCAGCTGCTCGGACGCAACGGCACCGTGGGCCAGGACCTCGTGGCCATGTGCGTCGACGACGTGGTGGTCGTGGGTGCCGAGCCCCTGTTCTTCCTCGACTACATCGCCATCGGCAAGCTCGATGCCGAGACGGTCGCCGCCATTGTGGAGGGCATCGCCGAGGGCTGCCGCATGAGCGGCTGCGCGCTCGTGGGCGGGGAGATGGCCGAGCACCCCGGCGTCATGAAGGCCGACGACTACGACCTCGCCGGCTTTGTGGTGGGCGCGGTCGATCGCCCCAAGATGCTCGGGCCCGAGCTCGTGCGCGCAGGCGACGTCATCCTGGGCCTGCCGTCGAGCGGCATCCACAGCAACGGTTACTCGCTCGTGCGCAAGGTCGCCATCGAGGGCAAGACGGTCGATGAGCTCAACGAGCCGCAGGAGGCGCTCGGCGGCGAGAGCCTTGCCGATGCCGTGCTGCGTCCCACCACCATCTATGCGGGCGGGCTCGTCGCGGCGCTCGCAGCGGGCGCCCCCATCCATGCCATGGCCCACATCACCGGCGGGGGCATCACCGAGAACCTCGACCGCGCCCTGCCCGCAACCGTGGACGCGCTGGTCGATCGCGGAACGTGGGACATGCCGCCCGTGATCGAGTACATGGTGCGCGCCGCCGGCCTCACCGAGGATGAGGCGTACCGCACGTTCAACATGGGCGTGGGCATGGCCGTCATCTGCGCCGCCGACGACGTGGACGACGTGGCCGAGGCCCTCGAGGCCCATGGCTTCTCGCCCTTCGTGATGGGCGCATGCGTGCCCGGAACCGGCAAGGTGGTGTATCGATGATCAAGCTCGGCGTTCTCATCAGCGGCAGCGGAACCAACCTGCAGGCCATCATCGACCGCATCGCCGGCGGAGCGCTCGATGCCAGCATCGAGCTCGTGGTGTCGTCGCGACCCAACGCATACGGGCTGGTGCGGGCTCAGGCCGCGGGCATCCAAACCCTCACCATGGACAAGAGCTTCTATGATGAGGAGCATACGGCCGACAGGGTGATAGCGGCGGAGATGCGCTCACGCGGCGTGGACTACGTGCTCATGGCGGGCTACATGCGCATGGTGCACGAACCCATGCTGGAGGCGTTTCCCAACCGCATCGTCAACATCCACCCCGCGTTGCTCCCCAGCTTCAAGGGCGCTCACGGCATTCAGGACGCCTACGACTACGGCGTCAAAGTCACGGGCGTGACCGTGCACTTTGCCAACAGCAGCTACGACTGCGGCCCCATCATCGCGCAGCGCGCGCTCCCGGTGGAGGAAGGGTGGTCGATCGACGAGCTCGAAGCCCGCATACACGAGATCGAGCACGAGCTGTACCCCGAAGTCGTGGGGCTGCTCGCATCCGGGCGCGTGCGGGTGCGGCCAACCGGCACGGTCGAGATCCTTCCCGTCCAGAGCGGCGTCGAATAGGCGGTTCGTTCGAGGGTCCGGGCGGTGCGGCCGAAGTTCCTTATAATTATTTTAATGATCAGATTATTTTTCTTTCAGAGTCTGCGGTGAAGAATGGTCCCATTACACCCCCTCCGTTTGGAGGATTTACCTACCATTTAACATACTGTTAATCATTATATTTGCCTTTTTGAAAATAAGTCTGTAGACGATGGTCCATTATTACGTGTAATGGGCAGGGTCAGCCGCATGGTCGTCCGTCAGAAGCGGGCGGCGGCGCGAGCGGCTCGCCCAATGCAGGTTCAACGCAGCAGAACAGCTCGGAGGAGAAGGGCATGCGCGCAGAATTGGTCCTCTGCAGGGATCGTTTGAAAACGGGGCGATTCCCTTCAGGCGCCGGCGCATCGGCGCAGGCGGCCCAGAGAGGCTGATTCGCATGGTCCCCGTCGAGAGACGCGGCGGCCTGCTTTGCTGTAAAGAAGGTAGTCTGGCGATCGGAACGGAGTAAGGAGCGGTTATGAGGGGCAAAGCGAAGTTATGGGCGTGGGCGGTCTCCGTCCTATCGGCGCTCGTTCTCGTGTTGGGGTTGAGCGGCACCGCATATGCGGCTGTGGGGGATGATGTGCCCGATCACGCCAAAACCATCACCGATAACGGAGACGGCACCTATACGCTCTCGCTGAGCGTTACGGGCGATGCCGAACGGCAGCCCAACAACGTTAACGTCATCGTGGTTTTCGACCGCTCGGGTTCGATGACCGCCCAGCGTATGAATGCAGCGAAGAGCGCTGTAGACAATCTTGCGAACTCGCTGTTCGCCTATAACACTTCGGAGAGTCCCGATACGGTGCAGATGGCACTCGTGAGCTTCTCCACCAACGCGACGATCACCCGCCCTCCCACCACCAGCTACCAGCAGTTCAGCCAGTCGGTGAACGGCCTCGTTGCTGGCGGGGGCACGAATTGGGAGGATGCTCTTGAGGAAGCCGGGAACGTGAGCTTCGGTGACGACGATCAGACATTCGTCATATTCGTCTCCGACGGCAACCCAACGTTTCGGAATACGCGGGGAACCACAGCAGACCTTCCAAGGTCGGATAACCCCCAATGGGTCAATACCTACATATATAACCAGATGAGAGGCGACAGCTACTTCTTTGGCTCGGACGGCGTTTACGGCCTTGGCAGCGATAACCCCAGCGAGCGGAACTATTCTCCCACGTCAATGCAACGCTGCTACGACAATGCGCTCGATGAGGCCCGGGCGATCGCCTCAGCAGTCGGCGCCGACCGCTTCTTCACCATCGGAGCCTACGGCGATGTCAGCCGTATGCAGGCTCTGACCGCCGCATCCGGCGCGCCTGCCACCAACTTCTATGACGCCGACAACACCGACGCCCTCAACCAGGCGCTTGCAGATATTCTGTCCAAGATCGAGATGGCCGGCATCGGCAACGCCACGATCACCGACGGCACCACCAGCAACGTGTCCACCTCCACCGGGCCGATCTCGCTGCTCGAGGTCGACACCAGCTCGTTTAAGTATTATCGTGCAGGTGGGTCTTACAGCACCACCGCCAACGGCGGGCTCGGAGACGCGTGGGCGGAGGCTCCTGTGGCGGCGTTCGCGAACGGCGCCGTTGCTTGGGATCTTACCAGTGAAGGCGTCCTTGAAGACGGCGTGACGTATACGGTCACCTTTGACGCGTATCCCAGCCAAACCGCGCTCGACTATGCAGCTCGTCTCAAGAACGGCGAGGCGTACGAGGATGTCGTTCCCGAAGAGGCGCGCGAGTACTTCAAGGAGGATGGTTCGCTCCACACCAATACCGCTGCCACCCTCTCCTACGACGACACGCGCGATGAAGAGGGCCTGCAGAATGCCCCATACGTTAATCCCGATCCTGTGGCAACTCAAACCGAGCACATGGACGTTCAGAAGCTCTGGGAAGGCGATGCGGCTCCTGACGGCGACCTCGATCTGATCGTCGAGGCCGACGGCAACGAGTTCGCGACCGTAACGATCAACAGTGCCAACGAATGGCAGAGCAAGGTCAACATCTCGTGCGGCATTATCAAGAACGGAGAAGCCCTCCCTGGCGCGACGGGTCACGACTTCGTCTTTTCCGAGCTCCCGAGCGTTCAGTACCACTGGGAGATCGACGCGCCCACCGTGCGTCCGATGATCATCGATGGCGAGACGACCATGCTTGTCAAGCAGGATGCCGACCATCAGGCTCCCGATGGAGCTACTACCTATGAGATAGGCGGTTCCACGTACTATGTCGATAGCGAGGTCTCGCGTCTCCAGGCTACCAACTACCGCCGCTCGAACCTCAACCTCGCCAAAGAGGTTACCGGTGAGGGCGCTCCTGCCGACGCGCTGTTCCCGTTCACGCTGAAGGTCGTCAACTCCAAGGCCGACAACGGCTCGCCAAACGATTTGAATTCCGACTACTACGTGTGGTTCTCGATCCAAGATGCCACGGGCTCCCTCGTCACGGATGACGGTCGCGTTACCTCCGGCGCTACGGCGGAGACGGATGACATGGGATCCAAGACGGGATACTATTACGCAGCAAGCGGTGCATCCATTTCGGTTAATCTCAAGGCGGACGAGAGCCTCCGTTTCATCAATCTTCCCTCCGGAACCACCTATACCTTCGAAGAGGGCGATGCAGACGGCTTCAAATTCGTGAAGGCAGAGAACACCGGCGAGTCCGACAGCAGCTTTGCGGTTAACGGCAAGACGGCTACGGGCACCGTTGAAGCTCCCGGCGGAAAATCCTTCGCTGTGACCTACACCAACGAGTATGCGTTGGTCGATGTTACCGTGACCAAGGTCTGGGACGACGCTAATGACCAGGATGGCAAGCGCCCCGACGAGCTCGAGCTGACCCTCGACGGGCTTCCCACCGGAACAACGGGCGTCGAGCCCACCGTTACCAAGAACGCGGATGGCACATGGGTTTATGCGTGGACAGGCTTGCCCAAGTACGACAGCGCAGGCAACCTCATTACCTACACTGTCACCGAAAACGACGAGCCCGAGGGATACACCTGCGATACGCCCACCGTGAACAGCGGCGGCACCATTACCAACAGCCACACGCCCGAGACCACCGAGGCGACGGTCGTGAAGGTTTGGGACGACGAGGGGAACCAGGACGGCATCAGGCCGAGCAGCCTCGAGGTCACGCTTTCCGACGGCACGACCGTCACCCTGTCCGCGGCCAACGGCTGGACCGCCACCGTCACCGGCCTGCCCAAGTACGCCGACGGCCAGGAGATCGCCTACACCTGGGCCGAGGCGCTGCCCGACGGCTATGAGCTGGCGGACACGAGCGTCGAGGGGACCGTCACCACGCTAACCAACAGCTACACGCCTGCCACCATCGATCTCGAGGTCACGAAGGTCTGGGACGACGCCGACGACCAGGACGGCATCCGCCCGACGTCCATCACGGTCAATGTCTTCGACGGCGAGAAGAAGGTTGCGAGCACTTCCGTGACCGCCGACGAAGATTGGTCCTACACCTTTACCGACCTGCCCAAGTATGCCAACGGCCAGGAGATTGAGTACACCGTGACCGAAGATGCGGTTACCGGCTACGATCCCACCGTCGACGGTTACACCATCACCAACACTCACAGGACCGACACCATCGATCTCGAGGTCACGAAGGTCTGGGACGACGCCGATGACCAGGACGGCAAGCGCCCCACGAGCGTCTTCGTGCAGCTGTATGCAGGCGACGAGCCTGTTGGCGAGCTTGTCGAGCTGAACGAGGAGAACGAGTGGACCTACACGTGGGCCGGACTTGACAAGAATGCATCGGGCGCGCCGATCGAGTACAAGGTTGAAGAGGTTCCCGTCGATGACTACGAGTCCGAGATCGAGGAAACCGAGACGGGCTACCTCATCACCAACATCCACGAACCGGAGCTCACCGAGATCGATGTCACCAAGATATGGAACGATGCCGACGACCAAGACGGCATCCGTCCCGGCTCCATCACGGTCAATGTCTTTGACGGCGAGAAGAAGGTTGCGAGCGCTTCCGTGACCGCCGCAGAAAACTGGTCCTATACCTTTACCGACCTGCCCAAGTACGCCGACGGCCAGGAGATCGCCTACACCGTGACCGAAGACGAGGTTACCGGCTACGAGCCCGCCATCGACGGCTACGCCATCACCAACAGCCACGATCCCGAGGTCACGAGCGTCGAGGTCGCCAAGGTGTGGGATGATGCCGACAACAAAGACGGCATCCGTCCCGCCAGCGTTACCGTGAACCTGCTCGCAGACGACGTGGTGATCGACAGCCAGATCCTGTCCGAGGACAACGGCTGGACGTATGAGTGGACCGATCTTGCTGCGAACAAGGCCGGCAAGGAGATCGCCTACACCGTGACCGAAGACGAGGTTGCCGGCTACGACGCTCCCGAGATCACCGGTACCGCTTCGGAGGGCTACGTCATCAAGAACCACCACACGGCAACGCCCGATGCCGTGACCTCCGATCCTCCGGTCCAGAAGATCGTCCAGGGCACGCCTGCAACTCCCGCTACCTTCACCTTCCGGATGAAGGCCGTGACGACGGGCGCCCCCATGCCCGAAGGCTCGGTGGACGGCGTCAAGACGACCCAGATCACCGGCACCGGCAGCAGCGAGTTCGGCATCATGACGTACACCGGGCCCGGCGAGTGGACCTACGAGATCACCGAGGTCAACGATGGTGCTGCAAACTACACGTATGACGCTACCGTCTACACGCTGACCGTCAAGGTGGTCGAGGTTGCCGAAGGCACGCAGGTCAAGCTCGTCAAGACCGAGACCGTAACCGGCGGCAACGGCGCGGTTGTCTTCACGAACACCTACAAGGAGCCCGTGCCCGAGGAGCCGAAGAAGCCTCAGACGCCGACGCCCCAGCCCATACCCAAGACCGGCGACGTCGCGCCTCAAGCAGGAACCATTGCGCTGGTTGCGGCCCTCGTCACCGGCATCGCGGCTGTCGGCGCGCTCCGACGCGAGGACTAAGCGCTTCCCCAACCGGGAAGATATGATCGAACACGGGAAGGGCGCCTCCGGGCGCCCTTCTCCCCAATGGGGGAGTATCCCCGAACGGGGTCTTTTTGCCAGCGGGTTCCTCGCCTGCTAAAATAGGTGAACCGGTAAGATGTGAATCGGACATATGCAGCTACAACACAGGAGAGTCCGTGCCTACGCAGAAGCTCGAGCAGACCCGTTTGCGCGCCACGCCGCTCGATCAGGAGCCCCTCGATCAAGTGCTCCTGGGCAGGTATCGCGTGCTTGCGGGCGCGGGCAGCGGCGGGTTCGGCGCGGTCTTCACCTGCTGGGACACGCGGCTGCAGCGTCGCGTGGCCATTAAGCGCATTCCCGTGCTCAACCCGTACTACCTCGACGACAATCCCCGCGCCTCCACCGTCGACGAGGTGCTGGCCGAGGCGCGCACCGCGTGCCTGCTGGCTCACCCCAACATCGTGACCGTCTTCGATTTCGAGGTCGATGAGACCTATGCCTACCTCGTGATGGAATACGTGGACGGCCTCACCGTCGCCGAACTCCTCCAGCGCGTCGAGGGCGGCACCCTCACCCATCATGAAACGGCGCACATCCTCTCGTCGGTGGCCGATGCGCTGGCGTTTGCCCACGAGAACGGCGTGCTCCATCTGGATATCAAACCCACCAACATCATGATCGACCGTGCGGGAACCGTGAAGCTCGCCGACTTCGGCATGGCCACGCTGGCCTCGGCGGCGGGTTACGGCGGCGCGCGCGGCGGCACGGTGGGCTATATGTCGCCCGAGCAGATCGAAGGCGGCCTGGTGGACGAGCGCGCCGACCTGTTCTCGCTCGCGGTGGTGCTCTGGCAGATGCTCACGGGCAAGAGCCCCTTCTCGGCGCAGACGGCGGAGGTCTCGCGCGATAAGATCAACCGGGGGCCCCGGCCCGCCCTCTCGAAGCTCGACCCCGCGCTTGCGGGCATCGCGGAAGACGCCATCATGCAGACGCTCGCGCCCAACCCGCAGGACCGTCCGTCCGGCATCTACGAGCTGACGGACGACGTGCTCGCCGCGCTCGGCGACCCCGAGGACGGCGCGCTCTCGCTGCGCGAGCTCGTGGAGCAGTCCGCCGAGGACGAGCCCGAAGACGAGGTGCCGTGGGGGACGCGCCACCTGCCCTTCGACGTGCGCTTTCCGTGGGCAGAGACCACCATGGTGCGCCTGCTCACCGCCGTGCTCGCCTTTCTCGTGGCGCGGATCGCCCTCGACCCCATCCTCGCGGGCGATGCCACCGCGATTCTCACCGGCTCTCTGATAAGCGCTGCCGCCGCAGCGCTCTGGCCGCCGTTAGGGTCTGCGCTCGCCGGCGCAGCCGTGGTCGGCGCCATCGCAACCTCCAACGCCACCAACCTGTCGTTTCCGCTCGCGACGATCTCCGCCATCGCGCTCGTCGCATGGTGGGTTGCTGCAGGGAGGACCGAACATCTGGCCTCTGCGGCCCTGCTGCTGCCGGCGGCCACGCCGTTTCCCATCGCAGGCGTGGCGTTGGCCATCTACGCGCTCGAGCCGCTCCCCGCTCTCGCTACGGGCATGGGGGGCTATCTGTTCGGGAGGTACTTCTCGCTGGCGGCGGAGGCGGGCTTTGCCGCAACGCCGCTCTCGGCTGCGGCTCTCGAGCTGCTCGCGCAGCCCGAAACGTGGCTGAGCATGCTCGCCTGCGGCCTTGCCGCCCTCGTGGGATCCGCCCTGGTGGGGCGGGGGAGCGTTGCGGCGGGAATCGTTGCTCAACTTATGGGCTGTGCAGTCGTTATAGCAGGCATTATTTACGCTGCTCGCATGGAGAATGGCGGAATGTGGATCGCTCCGGATGCACCCACTGTTGCGTGCGCGGTATGCTTATCCTTATGTATGTGCATTGCAACGGCTTTACGGGGGCCGCTTCAATGGGATCAGGAAGGCAATGAGCTATGAGTTTCTTTTCTGACTTCGAGGATCGCATCGCGGACCTGTTCGAAACCGCTCCGCAGGGCTATGTCGAGCCCTTCTCCTTCAAGAAGCTCGCCAAGCGCGCGGCTAAGGAGATGGAGAACGAAACCTACGAGATAGACGACATCGACACCGCCCCGGCGCTCTACACCGTGCTCGTGTCGTCGGCGGATGACGCCCTCATGCGTCCGCTCTACGCGTCGATCACCGAAGAGGTGGCCACCTTCGTCGCCGTGCAGGCTCACAAGAAGGGCTACGTGTTCGTGGGCAAGCCCCTCGTGCGCTTCATGGTCGACCCGTCGCTCAAGTCGGGCAGGTTCGCCGTATTCGCTGAGAACATCGACGCCTCGACGCTCGACCGCCTGCGCAGGGAAGAGAAGGAATTCCTCGCCGGAAACGCCGGCGTGGGCGGCGCTGCGGCGCAATCGGGCGTCATCGCCAACCCCGCGCCATCCTCGTCCGCCGATCTCATCCCCCTCGACGACCTCTTTACCGACCGGATCTTCGACGATCCCAGCATGGAAGCGAGCGACGAGCTCCAGCCGCTTTCGGCCGCCGACCTCCAGCCCGTACCCGCGATCCCGCAAACCCAGCGCCGCTCCGACCCCGTGCAGGCGCCTGTCGCGCAGCCCGCGCCTGCGCACGAGCCTGCGCCCGAGCCCGCAGCGCTGCTCATCGACCGCAGGACCGGACGCACGTTCAGGGCGTCCGCCCCGTCCGCTATCATCGGCCGCGAGCGGAGCCAGGCTGACGTGATGCTCTCCGACCCCAACGTGTCGCGGCGCCACGCCGAGCTCAGGTTCGACGGCAGCTCCTGGCGCGTCATCGACCTGCGCTCCACCAACGGCACCCTCGTGAACGACGTCGATATCGATGAATGCGTTCTGCGCAGCGGCGACCTCATCACGGTAGGCCTCACCAACCTCGAGTTCAGGGAGGGCTAACATGATCGACCTCGTCCTGTTCGCGGGGCGCGTGATTCTCGTCGTCCTGATGTACGCCTTCCTGTTCGCCGCTATGCGCGCCGGCATCGGCCTCGTGCGCGGGCAGCGTAAGGATGCCGCCATCTGGTCGGTCGATGTGGAGAAGGGCATGCAGTCGCTGCGCGGCCTGCATATCGACATCCTCGGGCCCGTCGTGGTGGGCCGTTCCCCCTCGTCCGACATCGTGGTCGATGAGCCGTATGTCTCGGCAACGCATGCGCGCTTCTCGCTCCAGGGGCCCGCGCTCGTGCTCGAAGACCTCAACTCGCTCAACGGCACGCTCGTCAACAACCACAGGATCGAGCAGGCCGTCACGCTCAGAGACAGCGATGAGATTCAGATTGGCGACACGATCATGAGGGTGACCCGCCGATGACCGACGAGCAGACCACACAGCCCATTGAGCCCGTCGAGGCTCCCGGCCGCGCTACGGTCTCCGTCGAGAACCGCGTGGGAGCCGATATCGTGTCGGGTTCGAACCACTATATCGCCTGGGGCGGCCGCTCCGACGTGGGGCTGGTCCGCAGCCACAACGAGGACTCATTCCTCGTGCGCACCCCGCTGTTCGTGGTGAGCGACGGCATGGGAGGCCATGCTGCCGGCGAGGTTGCGAGCTCCATCGCCGTGGAGACCATCGGCGCTCAGGCTCCCGCCGAGCCGGACGACATCCTGCTCGGCGCCGCCGTGGAGGCCGCCAACCGTGCCGTCATCAGGGGCGCAGAAGAGGGCCGGGGCAAGCCCGGCATGGGTTGCACCGCCTCATCCGTGCTCATCAAGGGCGACCGCATGGCCGTGGCGCACGTGGGCGACTCGCGCGTCTACCTGCTCCACGAGGGCAAGCTCGTCCGCATCACCCACGACCACTCCTTCGTGGAGGAACTCATCGACGCCGGCCAGATCACCGAGGACGAGGCGCGCATCCACCCCTCGCGCTCGGTCATCACTCGTGCGCTGGGTTCCGACCCCAACATGTATTCCGACCACTTCTCGCTCGAGGTTCACGACGGCGACCGCGTGATCCTGTGCTCCGACGGCCTCTCATCGATGATCGACGATCAGGAGATCGAGCTGCTCGCGGTTTCGAGCGCGACGCCGCAGGCTGCCGCCGACAAGCTCGTGTCGGCGGCGCTCACCGCAGGCGGTGCCGACAACGTGACCGTGCTCGTGATCGACATCAAAAACGACGGCATCGCCGAGGCGGCCCGCCGGAGGCTCTTCCAGCATGCCGGCACCTTCGCCGCCGGCGTGCTCGTGACGCTCGTTGCGATGTTCGCCCTGATCGCGGCCTTCATCAAGAGCGAGTGGTACATTGCCTCCGATGGCGAAACCGTGGGTATCTACCAGGGAATCAACTCCGACATCGCGGGGTTCCCGCTCTCCGAACTCGTCGAGCCCACGACGGTGCTCATCAAAGACCTGCCCGAGTCGGTTCAATCGCAGCTCGATCGCGGCATCCAGGTTTCGTCTGAGGACGAGGCCCGCGCCATCGTGGAGTCGTACCGCGATCAGATCGACGCCGAGAAGACGCATGCCGCCGAGAAGGCCGAAGAGGCCAAGGCGGACGGCGAGCCGACCGGATCGACCGTGGTTCCTCCCGATGAGGCTCCCGAAGGCGAGGCGACGGCCGGCGCCAACGCCGCGTCCGGATCCAACCCCGCGCAGTACACGTATTCCGACCGGACCTCTCGGGGCTTCGACGACGATCAGGGAGCATGGGATGTCGAGGTTGAGCAGGACGGGGGTTTCTAAGCCATGAGAAGCGAGCGTTTACTCGGCCGCAATACGGAGCTGGGCCTTCTCATCCTGGGGGCCATCCCGGTGACGCTGCTGTACGCCATGTACGTGCTCAACACGTCGACCGAGCTCACGCTGCAGACGATGGCCGTGCCGCTGTTGCTGTTCGCCGCCTTCACGGTGGCGCATATCGCCGTGCGGTTCCTCGCGCCGGGTGCCGACCCCGCGCTTCTGCCCACGGTGTTCATCCTCGCGGGCGTGGGCATCTCGTTCGTCACACGGCTTGCGCCGAGCCTCGCCGTCAACCAGGTTGTCTGGCTGTTCCTGTCGATCATCGCGATGATCGTCACCATGGTGATCGTGCGCAACCTCGACGATCTTGCCCGCTATAAGTACACGCTCGGGCTGGTCGGCGTCATCCTGCTCGTGGCGCCCATGATCCTCGGCGTCGAGATCAACGGATCCAAGCTGTGGATCCAGGTGGGTTCGTTCACGTTCCAGCCGGGCGAGATCGCCAAGGTGCTGCTCGTGCTGTTCCTGGCGTCCTTCCTCGCAACCAACCGCGAGGCGCTCTCCATCTCCACGCGCAAGATCGGGCCCTTCTCGGTGCCGCGCCCGCGCATGCTCCTGCCGCTTCTGGTGACGTGGGGGCTGTCGCTGCTCGTCGTGGTCTTCGAGCGCGACCTCGGAAGCGCCCTGCTGTTCTATTCGTTCTTCGTCGTGATGCTCTACGTTGCCACGGGCCGCAAGACCTACGTGTTCGTGAGCATCGCGCTGCTCGCCCTCGGCGGCATCGTGTGCTACCACCTGTTCGGCCACGTGCGTACGCGCGTCTCCATCTGGCTCGATCCGTGGGCCGACGCGCAGGGCGGCGGTTACCAGATCGTGCAGTCGCTCTACTCGCTGGCCGACGGCGACCTGGTGGGCACGGGCATCGGCAGGGGCCTGCCCACGCTCATTCCCATCGTGGAGAGCGACTTCATCTTCTCGGCCATCGGCGAGGAGATGGGTCTGCTCGGCGGTGCCGCCGTCATCATCCTGTACATGGTCTTCGCCGTGCGCGGCTTCACCACCGCGGCGCGCGCGAAATCGGACGTCTCGGCCTTCACGGCGATCGGCCTCACGAGCGCCATCGCCTTCCAGGCGTTCCTCATCGTCGCGGGCGTCACCAAGCTGCTGCCGCTTACGGGCGTCACCCTGCCCTTCATGAGCCAGGGCGGTTCCTCGTTGCTCTCGAGCTTCATCGCGGTGGGCCTGCTGCTGCGCTGCGGCGACGAGGCCACCGGGCGAGAAGCCCAGCTCGTGAGCGCCGGCCTCGACAAGGCGGTTCCCTCGGGCTCCGAGGCGGCCGTCGTGCGCGGCGCCCATGCGCTCGGCACCTTCGGCATCCTGTCTCCCGAATCGGGCGTGTTGGGCCGCGTGGCGCTTGCAAACCGCATCACGGCCATCATCAGCGTGTTCGCCCTCTGCTTTGCCGCGCTCATCGCCAACCTCACCTGGATCCAGGTCATAAACGCCGGCACCATCAAGGCCATGCCCGGCAACAACCACACCATCGTGCGCAGCGCCTACGTGCAGCGCGGTGCCATCATCACCTCCGACGGCGTGACGCTCGCCGAGAGCGTCCAGCAGGAGGACGGCTCGTATCGCCGCTCGTATCCGCAGGGCAGCACCGCCATGCATACGGTGGGTTACGTGTCGGTGCGCTTCGGCACGACCGGCATCGAGGCGAGCATGAACGAGACGCTCACGGGGCACGCCGACTACTCCAACTGGCGCAACGCCCTTTATTCGCTGGTGGGCGTCAACACGCCCGGTTCAACCGTGGCGCTGACGCTCAACTCTCAGATGCAGGCGGCCGCCGAGTCCGCGCTGCGCGGGTACGTAGGCGCCATCGTGGTGATCGATCCCCAGACGGGCGCCGTTCTCGCCAAGGCGTCGTCGCCCACCTTCACCGAGGACGATCTCGAGGAATACATCCTCGGCCATTCGGAGAACGCCCCGCTGCTCGACCGCACCACCGACGTGCTGTATGCTCCGGGCTCGAGCTTCAAGGTGGTCACGCTTGCCGCAGCGCTCGATAGCGGGGCAGCCACGCTCGATGACATCATCCCCGCGCCTCCTGAGATCGAGATCGGCGAGGGCACGGTGACCAACTACGGCAACAACGATTACGGGGAGCCCACGCTGCGCGAGGCGCTGGCGCTGTCGTCCAACACCGCGTTCGGCTCGCTGGGCGTGCAGGTTGGCGCCGAAACGCTCGTGCACTATGCGCGAGCCTTCGGATACGGCACCGAGCTCGGGCAGGATTTCTCGAGCGCCGTGTCGGTCATGCCCGAACCCGCCGAGATGACCGAATGGGAGACGGCGTGGGCCGCATGCGGCCAGCCCGTCGGCAACCATGAGAGCCCGGCGGGACCCCAAACCACCGTCATGCAGAACGCTGTCGTTGCGGCCGCCATCGCCAACAACGGCGTTGTGATGAATCCGTATGTGATCGGCCACATCCTCTCGCCCGAGGGCGTGGTCATCGCGCAGACGGAGCCGCGCTCGCTCGGCCAGGCCATAAGCCCCGAAGCGGCGCAGCAGGCCAAGGAAGCCATGCTCGCGGTCGTCGAATACGGCACCGGCTCGCGCGCCCAGATCGAGGGCGCCACCGTGGCGGGTAAAACCGGCACGGCGCAGGTGGCGGACGGCCAGGTGAACTCGGCGTTCGTGGGGTTCGTCCCCTACGAGAACCCCACGCTCGTGGTGTCGGTGTACATCGAGGGCCTGGGCGAGGATGTTGAAGGAGTTGCAACCGTGCTCGGCGGTCAGGTTCTGGCCGACTGCCTGGCTATCCAGTCGGCAGGAGCCGCCTAGGCGTCGGACGGTCGGACCGCTCGACGCCACGGGTGCGTGTAGATTAAGGAGAGGGAACGATGGTATCGAAGGTGCTCGGAGGCCGCTATACGGTCCAGGACAAGATCGGTACGGGGGGCATGGCCACCGTATTCCGGGGGCTCGACGAGGTTCTCGGACGTACGGTCGCCATCAAGACCATGCTACCCCAATATGCCAACGACCCGTCCTTCGCGGCGCGCTTCAAGCAGGAGGCCCAGGCGGCCGCCGCGCTCCAGAGCCCGTACATCGTGAGCGTATACGATTGGGGTCACGATGAGGGCACCTACTACATCGTCATGGAGTACCTGCGCGGTACCGACCTCAAGAGCGGCCTGCGCAAGCACGGCGCGCTCGATAGCAAGAAGGTTGCGCAGATCGGGTCGCAGATCGCCCAGGCGCTCTCCGTGGCCCATAAGCACGACATCATCCACCGCGACATCAAGCCGCAGAACATCATGGTGCAGCCCGACGGCAACATCAAGGTGATGGACTTCGGCATCGCCCGCGCGAAGAACAGCCACCTCACCCAGGAGAACTCGGTGCTCGGAACCGCCCATTACGTCTCGCCCGAGCAGACGCAGGGCAAGGAGCTCGGCCCCACCACCGACATCTACTCGCTCGGCATCGTGATGTACGAGGCTGCGACGGGCAAGGTGCCCTTCGAGGGCGACGACGCCATCTCCGTTGCGCTCAAGCAGGTGAGCGAGCCGCCCGTTGCACCGAGCCAGATCAACCCCAACGTGGATCCGGCGCTCGAGGCCATCATCCTCAAGTGCATGGAGAAGGACCCCGTCGACCGCTTCCAGAGCGCCAACGAGCTCTACCGCGTGCTGCGCGACTATCTTGCCGGCCGCATCACCTCGATTCCGGTGTCGCAGCGGGTCACGACCGTTGCCAATGCCGCCGACCTCGATCCCAACGGCGCGACGATCACCACCACGCGCCCCATCTCCCGCCCCTCCGGCTACGACGGCAGGACAGGGCAGTATCGTCAGCAGACGGCAACCCAGCAGGCGCTCGAGATCGAGCATGGCCGCCGCAGGCACAAGGTGCGCAACGTCATTCTCGGCCTGCTCGCCAGCGTCGGCGTCATCGCCGCCATCGTCTTCTTCCTGAGCACGATCTTCTCCAACACCACCACCAACTATGCCGTGCCCAACTATCTCGGGCTATCCGAGGAAGAAGCCGTTGCGCAGATCGAGGCCGATGAGCGTTTCGAGGTGGGCGAGATCAAGCAGAACTTCTCCGAGACCGTTGCGGAGGGCTTGGTTATGGAGCAGACGCCCGCCCCCAACCGGCAGTTCCCCGCAGGAACGGCCATCGACCTCATTATCTCCAAGGGCCCGACGCCTGCGGAAGCGGTCTACGTCCCCAACCTGCTCGATAAAACGGCATCCGAGGTCGATGAGATTCTCCGCGAGTACAAGCTCATAGGACGTGCCGCCGAAGAGGTGTACTCCGATCTGCCCGCAGGCCACGTTGCCGAGCAGGAACCCGCTCCGGGCACCGAGGTGAAGGCGGGCGACACGGTGACGTACCATCTCTCGAAGGGAACCGAGCAGGCAACCGTCCCCAACGTCATCAACGACACCGAGGAGAGCGCGCGGAATACCCTGGAAAGCTACGGGTTCTCCGTCTCGGTGAATTACTCGAGTTCGAGCGAATACTATGCGGGGCGCGTCATGTACGTGAGCCCCGGCGTGGGCGAGTCGGTCGATCGCGGGGCGACGATCACCATCACCGTCTCCACGGGGCCGGAGGAGGTCTCCATCCCCAACGTGGTCGGCCAAACGTATGAGAACGGCTACGACACGCTCAACGATGCGGGCTTCTATGTCGATATCGCCTATGCAGAAGACAGCTCCGCAGTGGGGACCATCATCAGCCAATCGCCCACGGGCACCGCAACGACCGGCACGACCATCACGATCACGGTATCCACCGGCCCCGCAGTGCCCGAAACGCCCGGCAGTCCCGGCGGCGGAGGCGATGCGGGCGGCGGCACCGGCGGAGCATAGCGGCCCTTCGTCCCGCCGAGAGGCTTGTGCCTGCAGCATGGGATACCGCACCTACACCTGCCCGATCGCCAAGAGCTGCGGCGGCTGCGAATGGCTCGCCGTGCCCTATCCCATCCAGCTCGAGCGTAAGCAGAGGCAGGTGGAAGAGCTGCTCGGGCAGATGGCCCGGCAGGACGGCGCCCGCATCGACCCCATAGCGGGCATGGCCGATCCGCGCGCATTCCGCTTCAAGGCGGCCACGCCCTTCGCGCCCGGCGGCAAAGGGGGACGGAGGGTGCGCAGCGGCTTCTATGCTGCGGGGTCGCACCGCATCGTGGCCTGCGAGCGGTGCTTGGTGGAGAAGGAGGGGCTGCGCGCGCTGCTCAACGACGTCGCGGCAATCGCGCAGCGTTTGGGCATTGCGGCCTACGACGAGGACGCGCACGCAGGGCTTCTGCGCCATGCAATCGCGCGGGCGGGTTTTGCCACGGACGATGTGCTGCTCACTCTGGTCACGCGCGAGCAGCGGCTGCCGCGCGCCGACGAGCTCGTAGATGCGCTCGTCACGGCCCATCCGGAGCTCACGGGCATCGTCCAGAACATCAACGGCAAGCGCACCAACGCCATGCTCGGCGGCACGTGCCGCATCCTGTGGGGCAGCCCCATCATGCACGACGCGCTGCTGGGCTGCGTCTTTGCCATCTCGTCCACGAGCTTCTACCAGACCAACCCCGCGCAGACCGAGGTGCTTTACCGTTTGGCGCTCGAGGGCGTGGAGCTTGCAGCGGGCCAGCGCGTGCTCGATGCCTACTGCGGCTGCGGCACCATCGGCATCTGCGCTGCCGCGCAGGTTGACGGCCTGCACGTGGTGGGAGTGGAGCGCGATGCGGGCGGTGTTGCCATGGCACGCGACAACGCCCGTGCCAACGCTGTGGAAGGGCGCGTGCGCATCGAGCGCGCCGACGCCACCGTGTGGATGGCACGTGCGGCACGCGACGGCCAACGCTTCGATACCGTGATCCTCGACCCGCCGCGCGCGGGATCGACTCCCGAGTTCATCAACGCATGTGCGGCGCTTTCGCCCAACCGCGTGGTATACGTTTCGTGCAATGTGGCAACGCAGGCCCGCGATCTGGCGCTGTTCCGCAAGAAGGGCTACCGGCTTGAGCGCGTCTCGCCTGTCGATATGTTCCCTCACACCAAGCATGTCGAGACGGTAGCATTGATGTCACGAGACGGGTAGAGATTATTAAACTGTTAAAATGCACTAAGTGTTGTTTGAAACAATTTGAGGAGGTTGCATGAGAAAATGAAAGCGGAAAAAGCATTTGAGAATACCGTCAAGAAAGTATTTGGCGATACTGCATGGGATGAAATACAAGAAATGTATAAAAATGTAATAGATAACAGGAATAATGGAAAGAAATGCGGAAAGTATGGGGATGATTGCTCAACCATTGTGCTGATGCTTCGTCTAAGAAAGAACATGCGGGAAATGGATCTCGTGACAAAAAACTGCATTGACAGAGCTAGTATTATTGAATTCTTCAAGGATAAAGAGAATTGGCTGACAGATGAGTATCGCAAGCGTTTTCCCGTATCGTGGGAATCGGAGCCGGAAGTTCGCCTTTGCCAAAAAGAATATGATTTCGATGCGTGGGATTATCGGATTATAGGTGATGTTGACAAAATCGCTGAGCGTGAATGGATTGTATGCCACGGACGCGGAAATAATAAAATCATGACGCACTATTATTATAATCAACTAGATCATTATTTGACATATTTGACAGGCGCAATTCGCAGGAATGAGAATGCGTACGATCGTATAAAAAATGGTGCGGTTATTAAAATAGATTTATGCCAAGAGGAATGCTGATGCCTCGAGCCGGGATTGGGGCAACATAGTAGGTAGGTCTGGAAGTCCTGGTATTGCTGCACACAGAATACGGGAGAATGTAAATGGGCTGGTTTTATTCAAATCTCCATATTCGAAGAACAGCGGAACTGGATGCAGATACCTTTCAGTCTGTCCTAACAGAGGTCTTGGAAACGCAGGGTTTTCGGCTTGCTAATCATTCGGATGAAGCCGATTTATCAGTTTCAATCTATGATGCAGGCGGGGAGTGGCTTTCCGTCTGTTCGGACGGCCTTGATTTCTATACGGAGGAATCGGTTCAGAGCGTCTGCAACCCGCTTTCTGAAAGGCTTTCCACTGATGTGGTGACAGTTTCATGCTTTGATAGCGACTGCCTGCTGTTAAATAGGATAAACAGAAAGCTGGATATCGTTGCCTGGGCAAAAATAGGCCGCTATCCCGGACTCAAAGTGCGCTCAACGCCTGCAAGGTGGAGCGGCATTGTTTCCGATACGGTCCAGTGGAAAGCTGTGCTCAGCGAAGAATACTTTTTTGCCGAGGACGCCTTGGACGGTCTTGAGCCTCTGCTGGGATTAAAGCACGGGCAGGGGCGGTTCTGCGATGAGCGTATTCCCGAGGATTTTATAAAAGGAGTGCGAACTGTTTATTATGTGCTTCCCGAATCGGCTTCAAAATCGGAGCCGCCTAGGCTGGCTCTTGGAGTGAATGGTTTAATGCCATGCAGGATTGGAGAGTGCAGCATTATCAGCGCGATCAACAAGGGTGGGAAATCCAGAGGTCTTGCTGTTGCCTTTTCAGGCAGCTATGTTGAAAAAGAAGACATACGCTTCCGGGAAGTGCAGCTGGAATATGATTTTGATCGTTACCCAAGACCCACCATCCCACTTCAAATGGAAAAGCGTCAAACGCAGACAGGGCAGTGGATATACTGGGCTGAAATACCACAATTCCAGCTCAGGGAAGGTGTGAAAGAAGGTCTTCCACCCAGAAAGACCAGGGAAGAAGAGTTCAAACGGCAATTTCTCGTTCGGTTCACACCCGAGGGGAATCCCAGAAAACTGCTGGATATTACTGTCCATTTCATGCCCCTGAATAATCCGGAAGGACAGTGTGGCTGGTGCGTTTGGATGTACAGCGGAAGTAAGCGCGCCTATATCGAAGATTATAATCTGGGAAGGAACGAGATGTATTTGCTCAACCCGGATGATTATGATCTCGATGGGTAACTGCTGCCCAAGCAATTGTGTTCAACGCCTTATCCTTTACGACGTGGGCCGTGATTACGACATTAATACGAGCCCGTTTTATGCCTGCTATTGTCCCTGAGGCGCATCGAGACGATGGCGCTGCCGTCACGGGCGGGCGCATAAGATGTCAGGAGGACCTGAAGCTCAAAGCTCATCCAGCCCAGATTCCCCTCGAAATTCGAAGTTATGCACGATTGGACTGACGACGGCACGATAGGCGCACATGTGCATCTGGGCATATTTGACGCGCTTGTCGCGTAAGCCATCGTAGCATCGTGCATAACTTCGAATTTCGAGGGGAATCTGGAGGTGAGCGGGGCTTCGCTGGAAACGAGCGCCGCCCCATGCCCCATCGCAAACGAAAGGCCTAGCTTCGATTGGACATCAGCTCTCCCAAGGTTGTCTCGCCCCAACTCTAATTCGCCAGATAGTTATTGGGATGATGCACCGCCGATAGCAGAAGAGAACCATAACCTCTGGCGTCTGATGATTGATCAGTGCCGCTGGGACAAAAAGCGGAACAATGCCGGCTTTCCCATGAACCGGAAAATGAGACGGACCGAAGTCTGTATCGGTCTTTTAGCTTTGTGGAGACCGGGGATATGGATGAGGGTGGAGTTATAGCAGTTTTGAAACTGTAATACCAAAGCGAAGCTAAAAAACAATGAAGCAATCCGATGAAGATACTTGCCATTTAGGCAAAACGGTATGCTGCCTGTACCACCAAAAAAGGATTTCATTTCAGTCCCCTATGCACCAAAGGACGCCGACTATTTGAAAAAGATAGAATGAAGTAGACAATCGGAGTTTGCGGAGGCCATGAGATGATTGAAGTGAAGGAGACAACTAGTAAAGATATTGATGATGTTCAGCGGCTTTGGGCTGATGGAAACGTCATGCAATTCGTCGGATTTCCGAATGGTTTGATCGAAACAGACGAAGCGATGCAAAACTGGTTCAAGTGGATTGAATCCAACAGGCCTGTCCTGAATCACTATTCGATATTTGAAGATGGAAGATACTGCGGGGAATCGTTCTATAAGATCGACGAAGAGCATAAAAGCGCCGCATTGGACATAAAGCTGTTTGGATTTGCACGGGGACGGGGCATTGCAACGGCAGGGCTATCCCATGCAATCAAAGAAGCATTCCGAAACGGTGCAGAGAGGGTTTGGGTCGATCCAAATCCAGAGAATTCGAAAGCGATTGCATTGTATAAGAGATTGGGATTTCAACAGAAAGCCTTTCCGGCGTACCTGATTTCTGAGGATGAAGAGCAAACTTCGATGTATATGGAACTACGTAGAACTGCTGAAAACAAAAAGCACCTATGATGGCGGGTGGTCATTTCACGTGCTTTACCATGCATCAAATACTGCCAAGCTGAAAACCCTTACACCGCATGCTTCAACACATGGCAAGGCGCATGTCTATGCGGTGAAGAATCGGGTTACAGCCGTTTGCTTTGGAGCATCGAAAGACGACTTTGATGTGCTGGTGGATGAGCATGATGGGAAGACGGTTTTGCACGAATGCTATCCTGATGCGCTGAAAAGGATATATGCGGGCAAGGCCTGTTCTCTCTATACGGTGGAGGAGCATGGATTTGTAGAGGGGCAAACAGGCTGGGGCGCGGAAATGGTGTGCGAAAGCAGCGTTTAGGTGCTGCGGGAGGAGCTGTCACACCGCATCAGCGCCTTTGGGCTTACAAAAGTGCAAACAGATCATGATTGGCGTTTTCAACGATATTTCTCGAGCATTCTCGGCAGGTAGGCTGCAACCTGTCGTTTGACTATGAGGTTCTCGCTGCCCGGTATCGGATGGACAACAGCATGAAAACGAATCTTCGGGCGTAACATACAAATTGAACTTGAATATTACGCCCGTTAACGGTAGTTGTGGAGGCAGGCAATGCGGATAGCGTGCGTATGGGAGCATAACGGGGACGACTCCATCCTGTATGCGAGCACTCTCATCGGGGCGTTTACGCGGGGGGCAACGAAAGATGAGGCTGTCAGAAAAATGCCCTGCGAAGCAGCTGCTTACATGAAATGGACGGACGGTTCCGTCATTGCTCCATCCACCTTTGACGTTGAGATTGTCCAGGAAAAGGTCTCCGACCTGAACATCCGTGACGCGGATAGCGATGTGCTGTTCGACTCGGAACGGCTTGACTTGTCAGAGGATGAGTATTTGCGTCTCAAAGCACGTGCGCTTACATCAGCGGAGAGTTTTCAGGCACTTTATGATGCGTTCCCAGACAAGCATCGCTCCGTACTTCCTGAGAGAAAGACGTTCTATGGCAGCGTTCCCCGCACCGCCGAGGAAATGTATCAGCATACGAAACATGTCAATGCCTATTACTTTGGCGAGATTGGGGTAGAGGCAGACAACAACGGAAGCATTGCTGAATGCCGAAGAAGGGGATTCGAAGCGCTTGAGGGGCAGCCAAACTATCTTGAGCTTGGCGTGTTTGACGGCAGCTATGGCGAACTGTGGTCGCTCAGGAAGGTGCTGCGCAGGTTTATCTGGCATGACAGGATCCACGCGAAAGCGATGTATCGAATGGGAGTCAAGACCTTCGGGAAATCAGCCATTCCCGACATCTTCTGCTTTGAGTGACAGTCCCCAGCTCGTCGGCATGTTCCCGCCAACGTGCGCATGTCCCCGGGCATCAACTCGTGAGCGGTCGAGATACAATGAGGTCGTGACATAGCCCACATGACGTTGATCAGAACTCCAAGGGGAACGCATGCTGCTGCCATGCAAGAAAGATGGTTTTGAAAAGCACGCAGATTTTGCCTATGCATTGGCCATGGACTTATCAAAATCCAGCTATCCGACATACTGCGATGGAATAAAAACTCGGGAGATGTTTGTCGAGCGTTCTCTGAAGGCGTTTGAACGGGAAACCGAAGACATGCTCTTGTTTGTGTGCGAAGGAGAGGTGCAGGGGCTGATTCACTATTATTGGATCCCCGACGACCTTTACCTTGCAACGAATGTTTTTGCCATCAACAGGAACACTGAACAGGCGCTTTCGGAGTTCTTGTCCTATATAGGCGATCGCTTCAGCGGCTATGACGTAGTAATGGGCTTTCCCGCCGAGAATCATTCGGCAGTGAAGTATCTCTCCGAACAAGGATTTGACTGCATAGAGGATGATTACAACAACACTGCTCTTCTCGATAGCATGGCCGATATTCCTGTGGACAAGGGCATAACGCGTATTCATAAAGAAAATTATGACAAGTTCCAAAGTCTCCATTTCCAAATTGAAGGCGAGATGTACTGGGATTCGGAAAGAATCCGTGCGGATTTGGACAGCTGGACCATCTTCGTCAAGCAAAAAGACGGAGAGTCGCAGGGTGCAGTGTATTACATGAATGCAGGGGATGGATGGTTTGAAATCTTTGGAATCGACATCATGCATGGAGAGCACAACCCCGAACTCTTCAAGGAACTGCTGAATGCGGCGCTGTCTGATGCAAAGCATCGAGGTGGCAAGGTCATGACCTTCTTCTGCGAGAAGGACTATGAGGCAACTGCGCAAGAGTGCGGATTCGTATGCGTTGGAAACTATCTTTGTTTTAAAGCTCACGTGCGATGACGCACGCTAACGCCTTGGTCCACGGGTTTCCGGCGTCAAAGAAGTCACTCGCCAAGGACGAAGCGCATGAACGCCTTTATGTTGCAAAAAAGAATTAAGCAGGTTTACTGTCTGACGTAATCAACACCTTTGGCGGGCGCTGATGGCCGATGCCCCCGCGTGACAGACCGCTGACCAGCTCAAGGTCAACCGGGGGCACGGCTTCTGGGCGGCTGTGGCAGGAACCGGTGCTTCGACAGTGCTTTGGATCGTGATGGGAGCGGTAACGCTCCTTCACCATGGGCACGCTCAAACCCGTCAGCCAGCACGAGGAGCTGTTTACTCCCAAAACGATGCTGGGGGATGGCGAATCGCCCCCGCAATCGGCTTTTTGTATAATTACTTAAACGCCAAGATAAACAGGACCCGTTTCAGGCAAGCGAGGAAAGAGGATTTAGCATGATGATCAAAGGCGCAAGAACACTGCAGATCATCGCCCTCGTCTTGGCGGCAATCGCCGTCGCGCTATGCTGCATTGTCGCAGTGAGACCCAAATGGGTGGGAATCACCGGGCTCGGAGAAATCCGGGCAGCCCCAACAGCAGCCCTTGTGGGCAGCGCCGGGTTTGCGGCAGTCGACATCTTCTGCCTTGTGATGCTGGCGCGCGCAAAAACATCGGGTAGCACCAAGGCAACGGTCATCATCTCCACCCTGCTTCTGTGCATTCTGGCAGTTGTCGTGGAACCAACGGTCTACGCCCTGGAGTCTCGGCAGCTCCAACTTCAGGAACTTCAGGTCGGGGACGCCGCCCAGGCAATTGCTTTGATATCCGCGAAGCAGGGCGTGCGGGAGCTGGTTCGACTGATCCTGTTTGTTTCCGGGGCGTTCTCCTTCCTTTCCATGGGAGGCTTTTGGGGCAAGCGTGCAGATGAGGCAGAATAACAGCGGCGGATACATTGAGCGTGAAGATGCCGAGACGATCCGCTTATACGGGAGGCACGAGAGAGCTTGACAAGCACGTGGCGTCCCCTGCGTTTTTGTAGGACTACCTGCAGTTGGAGCACGGCGGAATCGAGCATATCGTAACTGATGAAAGAATCTGATGCGTGCGGAGGTGCTTATCGGTGGACATGGTCATAAAGCAGATGGAGACCGCTGATGAGATCACGGGCAAGGTGTACGTCCATTGGAAATCATGGCAAGAAACCTACCGAGGCATCGTAGATCGGCAATTCCTTGACGAGCTGACTTTGGAAAAGTGCGAAAGCATAGCCCGTGGCAGGTTCGACAATACGCTCATCGCAAAAGACGGCGATGCCGTTATCGGCTTTGTGAGCTACGGCCGGTATCGCGGTGACGAACTCGAAAACACCGGGGAGATTTACGCCATATACGTTCTTGCGGAGTATCACGGACGAGGCGCTGGCTATCGCCTGATGCAGGAGGCGCTCTCGCAGCTTTCCGAGTATCCCACAATTGCAGTTTGGGTGCTGAAAGGCAATGAGAAGGCGATTCAGTTCTATATGCGGTGCGGATACCATCTGGACGGAGGCGAAGAGACGCTGCTGCTCGGCTCACCCGTCACGGCAGTCAGAATGATTTTAGAAAACTGCGGATAGTTCGACGGCCGAAATGCGCCGAGAATACCCTGCTATATAAAATCCCCGTACGTCAGGGGTTGCTCGTGACGCTGCGTCGTGAACTACGCTCGGCATGAAGGAGGTGAAACGCTATGTCGAAATACACGACGGGCGAAGTTGCCAAGCTCTGCGGCGTGACCGTCCGCACGGTTCAATACTATGATGCGCGCAGCATCCTCGTGCCGAGCGAGCTGACCGAAGGCGGCAGGAGGCTGTATTCCGAAGATGACGTGAAACGCATGAAGGTCATCTGCTTCCTTCGGGAGCTTGGTTTCTCTATCGGCTCGATCAGCCAGCTCCTTTCCGAAGAAGACCCCGAAAGCGTCATCGCCTTGCTGCTCGATCAGCAGGAAGCGACGTTGAGGGAAGAAGCAGATGAGCTGCATGAGAAGCTGCGCAAACTTGAAGAGCTGAAGGTCGGCCTTAAGGGCGTGAGCGAGTTCTCCCTCGAATTCATCGGCGACATAGCGCATGCCATGACCAGCAAAAATAAGCTCAAGAGGATTCATGCGACCATGGTGATCGCCGGAATACCGCTGGCCGTCCTGCAGTGGTCGGCCATCATTCTGTGGATCACCCGGGGAATCTGGTGGCTGTTCCCCGTATGGGTGGCTACCGCAATTCCTTGCGGTGTGCTGATAGCCCGTTGGTACCTCAGAAACGTTGCGTATATCTGCCCGCAGTGCCATACGGTTTTCAAGCCCGCGTTCAAAGAGGCGCTTTTCGCAAACCATACGCCTGCCACGCGAAAGCTTGTCTGCCCATCCTGCGGACATCACGGCTTCTGCGTCGAGGTGGCTGCCGAGGCGAGAGCAAAGAGCGGCGCGTGATGTAACGCTGGCGAGCCCGAGGGCCTGCATTCTCCCATCGGTTGAGGGCGTATATCCAACGTGCCCGTCTCGGTCTATTATTCGAGACGGGCCCACGCGATTTCCTGTCCCGAACAATCGACCGAGATGGGCACGCTGCGCCATGTGCCATGCGGATGTTGTCCTGTGCTCTGGAACACAAACCTGCCTAGCCCCATCTGCAGGTCCATCAGAGGGAAGCTGGGCTTTGTAAGCGAGAGGAGAGCCCCGCATGTCTCCGCCCAATCTTCTGACACGAGCGAAGTTCCGCATGACGCACGCTGCGGTCCGGTTGCTAGTACAGGTATTATTCCGCTCATCCTGATATCATTCCGATAAAACGAAGCTGCGTCTTCGTGATTGGAGAAACGCCCATGGTAAGGGCGGAGGTTTTGTTCAGACCGAAAACCGAGGGGACAGCCAGATGGACATACTATGCGTTGGTGATAGCCTGACGTTTGGGAATGTCGGATACTCGTACATTCATTTTCTTCGGCAGAACACACGTCATAGGTTGATAAACAAAGGCAGGAACGGAGACACCGTCAGGGGAGCTTATGCCAGGCTCAAGGGCATGATCGATGCAAGAAAGTATGATGCAGAAGCGTATATTCTCGGCATCGGAACAAACGACCTTCTCTTGCCGTATCTAAAAACCGTCTCCCCACTGTGGTCTTTACACATGAGTCTGCGATGCAAGGTCATGAAGTGCATTGAGAACGATGAGGAGTTCCACCAGGCTTTCAAGAAGACGGTAAGCCTACTCCATGAGAGGTGCAAACCGGTCATTGTCCTGGGGATGCCCTTTATCAACTTGGAAGGCTTCCCTCACGAGCTCCTGAAGAAGAGGAATAGGGCGATGCATGAGGTGGCCGATGCATACAGCTGCCCGTTCATCGATACGTATAGGCTGCAAACGGAGATGATACCTTCCGATTTGCGTGAATACACATGGCGGCACAAGAATGTGATCAGAATTGCAGACGCCCTTATGATGACCCTGTTCCCGCTTAGCAAAGACTGCTTTTCAAAAGCCAGGGGCTTAACCACGAGCGTGGACGGCGTGCACCTCAGCTCCTGTTCGGCAAGGCTTTTAGCTGCGGAGATAGAGAAAACGTTAGCCGCTCGCGCTGCAGGCCATGGTGGGCCGGCAGCCGAGCGCGGGGGCCCGTCGGCTGCCTCTCTTCGTCAACTGATATAGTTCAAAGCAGGTAGATGTCCTAGAACATGTGAGAAGGTGAGCGCATGAAACATTGCGGAACGCAGCGGCTGGAGACGGACAGGCTGGTCTTGCGGCGGTTCTCGGTCGATGATGCGGAGGCCATGTTCAAAAACTGGGCGTCCGACGACGAGGTGACGAAATACCTTACCTGGCCTGCCCATACCAGCGTCGAGGTCACACGGGACGTGCTCGAAAGCTGGGTTTCGGCCTACCAGAACGAGAGCTACTACCAATGGGCCATCGTGCTGAAGGAGCTCGGTGACGAGCCCATCGGCAGCATCTCCGCAGTTGGTATGAATGACGGCGTGTCCATGGTGCATATCGGCTACTGCATCGGGCGAGCCTGGTGGCATCAGGGCATCACCTCGGAAGCTCTGCAGGCGGTGATCGATTTCTTCTTCGAGAACGTGGAAGCGAACCGTATCGAAAGCAGGCACGACCCCAACAACCCCCATTCGGGCATGGTCATGAAGAAGTGCGGGATGAGCTACGAGGGCACCCTGCGCAGCTCCGATCGCAGCAACCAGGGGATCTGCGATGCCAGCTGGTATGCCATTTTGAGATCCGATTGGCTGGCGCATCCTTCTCGCGCGTAGCCCGCCGCACCGCACGCATGCGGTGCACGATATCGTCGAGCTGCACCCGGTCAACCCAGACGCGCCGTCTCCTAGGGGGCGGCGCGTCGTGCTGTCGGGTTCGGCCTGCGATCCAATATCCGTGCTGGTAATTTGCACTAACCGAAAAGTTGCAAATGCACGCTTTTCATATTGACATATGTAATAGTGCAAACGTAAACTCATTGTCGAGGCACTGTCTTTTTTGATTGCAAACGCACGCTCATCACAACTGGCATCAGGGGAAAGGAGGGTCCGTCATGAGCAGCACGCAGTCTGCCACCACCAAGACGGCAGGGGGAGGTGGAAAGCTCCATAACGCCTTGGTCTATGTGCGCCAGCATTGGCAGCTCTATGCGCTGTTCATCCTGCCTGCTTTCGTGCTGACGATCGTCTTCCGCTATATCCCGATGGGCGGCGTCCTCATCGCATTCGAGGAGTACAACCCGTTCCGCGGCGTCTTCGGCAGCGAGTGGGTCGGCTTTGCCCATTTCGAGCGCTTCCTATCTTCGCCGGACTTCATGCGCTACCTCATGAACACGCTCAAGCTGAGCGTGTTCGGCCTGCTCTGGGGGTTTCCCGCACCCATCCTCCTCGCTTTCCTGCTCAACAGGGTTCTGAGCACCAAGCTCAAGCAGAGGATCCAACTCATCCTGTACATGCCTAACTTCATCTCGGTCATCGTTCTCTGCGGTATCGTGCGCATCCTGCTGTCGCCCACGGGCCTCATCAACATGGTGCTCGGCACCAACTGGAACTTCATGACCATGCCCGAGGCGTTCCGCACCATCTATATCGCATCGGGCATCTGGCAGGGCGCAGGCTGGGCATCCATCATCTACACCGCCGCGCTCTCCAATGCCAGCAAAGACCTTAAAGAAGCCGCGGTTATCGACGGTGCCAACATCATCCAGCAGATCAGGGCCGTTGAGTGGCCTGCCATCCGCGATACCGTGCTCATCCAGTTCATCATGAGCGTCGGCAACATCATGAGCGTCGGTTTCGAGAAGGCCTACGCCCTCCAGACCGACCTCAATCTGGCTTCGTCCGAGATCATCTCCACCTACGTCTATAAAGTGGGTCTTCTCGACGGCAACTACGGCTTCTCCACGGCCGTGGGCCTGTTCAACACCATCATCAACGTCGTGCTTCTGATCTCCATGAACCAGATCGTCAAGAAGCTGAACGACGGCAAGGGCATGTATTAGGAGGTGAGCGCCGTGGCAAAGAAAAAAGCGAGCGCATTCGCCAAACTTCCCGCAGAAGACAAGACCATCATGGTCATCGGCTACGTCATCCTTCTCGTGTTCTGTCTGGCCATCATCCTGCCCATGGTCTATATCGTCCTGGCGTCGTTCGTCGATCCGGTCACCCTGCAGAACACGGGTCTGACCTTCGACTTCGCCAAGTGGACAACCACCGCATACGAGCGCGTTCTCTCCAACAGCCAGATTTGGACCGGTTTTAAGAACGCCATCATCTACTCCGTGGTGTTCACCGCCCTCTCGGTTGCGGTCACCCTGCTTGCCGCCTACCCCATGTCGCGTGACGACTTCAAGGGCAAGGGGTTCTTCAGCCTGGTCTTCATGATCACCATGTTCTTCGGCGGCGGCCTGATCCCCACCTACTTGCTCATCAGCGACCTCGGTATGCTCGACACCATCTGGGCCATCGTGCTGCCGGGCGCATTCGGCGTCTACAACATGATCATCGCGCGCACCTACTATCAGGGCATCCCGCGCGATCTGCAGGAGGCAGCCGAGATCGACGGCGCCAATGAGATGGTCTACTTCTTCCGCGTGCTGCTCCCGGTGTGCACCCCCATCATCGCCACCATCGCCATGTGGAACTTCGTCGGCATGTGGAACAGCTACTTCGACGCGATGATCTATCTCAACAGCGCGTCCAAACAGCCCCTGCAGCTCGTGCTGCGCTCCATCCTGATCCAGAACCAGCCGGAGCCCGGCATGGTGTCCGACATGCAGAGCACGGCCGAACGCGCACAGCTCGCCGAGCTGCTGAAATACGCCACCATCATAATCTCCAGCGTTCCGCTGCTGATTATGTACCCGTTCTTTCAGCGGTACTTCGACAGCGGCATCATGGCCGGCGCTGTCAAGGGTTAGGCACCGCACCGGCTTTCCATACGTATTGTAGCGTCAAGAGAGGATTCTCACCATGAAGAAAACCCTGAACCGCCGCTCGTTCCTCGCCCTGTCCGCCGCTGCAAGCGCAGCTGCGCTCGCTGCCTGCGGCGGTGGCGGCTCCCCCACAGGCGGCGACACCGCCGACGTCGACCCTGCCGACCTTGCCTTCCCGCTCGCGGAGACCGCCACGCTATCCGGTCTCACCAACTTCCCCGCAGGCAGCGAGCCCGAACCCAACAACCGCACCATCTTCAAGCGCCTCGAAGAGGCGACCAACGTCCACATCGACTGGAAGACCATCCAGGGCGACCAGTGGGGCGATAAGATCGCGCTCGAGATGTCCAACATCAACACCCTGCCCGACTTCGTGTTCAACGCGGGCTTCGGCGACACCGAGCTGCTCAAATACGCAAAGCAGGGCGTCATCATCCCCGTGGAGGAGCTCATCGACGCCTACATGCCCAATCTCCAAGCGGTCTTCGAGCTTGCCCCCGAGTACCGCACCATGTGCGAGGACGAGGACGGCCACATCTGGGCCTTCCCCTGGATCGAGCAGCTCGGCTACGAGAAGACCGCCATCCAGACCATCGGCAACATGCCCTTCATCAACAAGGATTGGCTCGACCACCTCGGCCTCTCCATGCCCACCACCGTCGACGAGTTCGAGGCTGTCCTCGTCGCTTTCAAGGACAACGCTGCAGAGCTCAGGAGCCAGTTCAACATCGACGGCGACATCATCCCTATGTCCTGCATCCTGAACGATGGCGATCAGGACCCCTACATCCTGATCAACGGCTTCGGCGAGGGATACGGAGACCCCGACCGAGGCAAGCACATCGTGGTGACCGATGACGCGCAGGTGCTCTGCGTCGCCAACTCCGAGGGCTTCAAAAAGGGCACCGAATGGCTGCACGGCCTCTACGCGCAGGGCCTCATCGATGCTGAAGCCTTTACCCAGGAGTGGTCCACCTACGTCGCCAAGGGTAAGAGCGGGCGCTATGGCGTGCTCTTCTCTTGGGACGTAGCCAATATCGCCCAGGTCAGCATGGATGATCTGATCGCCGGCGAGCACTGGGTGCCGCTGCCTGCCCTCAAGGCGGATATGGTCAACATCACTCCGCAGACCGGCTCATTCACCTCCGGCTTCCAGCGCGGCCGCTGTGTCGTCACCGCCGCTGCCGCAAACCCTGCCCTCGTCGCCGCTTGGATCGACCAGATGTATGATCCTATGCAGTCACCGCAGAACAACTGGGGCACCTACGGTGAGGATGACGAGTTCGATATCTTCGAGATGAGCACCAACGAGGCGGGCGAACCCATGCTCAAGCACACCTGGCTCGGCGACGCCTCTCCCGTCGAGGTTCGCGAGGCCGAGTCCGTCAACGGCCCGCTCGCTATTCTCGACAGCTACTACGACGTGTATGTGACCTGCCCGGACGATGCCCAGTACCGCCTCGACTGGATCGAGCAGATCTACACGCCCGATATGAACTTCAAGTACTGCTATCCCAACGTGTTCATGAATCCGGATGACACCACGAAGGTTTCCAACCTTATGGCCGACATCATGAAGTGCATCAATACGTTCAAGTCCGACAGCATCATGAACGGCTTCACCGACGCCGACTGGGACAAGCTCCAGTCCGATCTCGAGGCGTACGGCCTGCAGGAGTTCCTGGCCATCCACCAGAAGTACCTGGACGCCTACCTCGCATAGCAATCCCCCTGATGCCCCGCTCCTTCGGGAGCGGGGCATCGCGAACCGCCCTATGATCACGTTGAAAGAGGAAATCCGCGAGCATGAGTGCCTATACCGACAGCGAAACCCTGTATGCGGCGCGCCGCCACGAAGCACTGTTCAGCGGGAACATTCCCGAGGGAGATCGCCCTCTCGTCCATCTGCCTGCACGCATAGGATGGATGAACGATCCCAACGGCCTTTCCTTCTATCAAGGGAAGTACCATCTTTTCTACCAGTACTACCCGTATGATACCAAATGGGGCCTCATGCATTGGGGCCATGCTGTGAGCAGCGACTTGGTTCATTGGGAGCATCTCCCCGCAGCGCTCGCGCCCGATCAGCCCTACGATGGGTACGGGTGCTTCTCGGGCAGCGCGATCGTGCTTCCCGATGGTCGCCACATGCTCATGTACACGGGCGTCAGGAAGATCGACAACAACCTCGACGGCTCCATCGAGGTGCGGCAGACGCAGTGCATCGCCTTCGGCGATGGCATGGACTACGTAAAATACGAGGGCAACCCGGTCATCGACGGCGGTCAGCTTCCCGAAGGCTTCAGCCACCGCGATTTTCGCGATCCGAAGATCTGGATGGAACCCGACGGAACATTCCGCTGCGTGCTGGGCGCCTGCGACGATGCGCCCCGCGAAGAGCTCTCCAACGGCAAGATTCTGCAGTATAGGAGCCCGGACGGCATCGCATGGGAGTTCGAATGCGTTTTGGCCGAGAACAACATGCGATACGGCAGCATGTGGGAATGCCCCGACACCTTCGAGCTCGACGGCAAGCAGGTGCTTCTGGTGAGCCCGCAGGACATGCTCGCGGAGGCGGACGAGTTCGCGAGCGGCAACGGCACCCTTGCCATCATCGGCCATCTCGACGGCGCAACCGGCATGCTCGTGGGAGAGGAGCTGCATCCCATCGACTACGGCATCGATTTCTATGCCACGCAGACGCTGCTCTCGCCCGACGGACGCCGCATCATGGTTGCGTGGATGCAGAACTGGGATTCCATCTCCATGGGCGGCAACAGGCCGTGGTTCGGCCAGGTCACCATCCCGCGCGAGCTTTCGGTGCGCAACGGCAGGCTCTACCAGCAGCCGGTACGCGAGCTCGAGGATGCGCGGGAGAACCGGGTTGCCTATGAGAACGTGCTGGTCGAGGGCAAGGTGGAGCTCGAAGGCATATCCGGCCGCTGCGTGGATCTCACCGTAGAGGTGCGCCCCGCCGAGCAGGACCAGCCCTACCACGAGTTCACCATCTGGTTCGCCCAGGGCGAGAAGTTCCGCTCGTCGGTGCTGTTCCGCCCTTCGGAGTGCATGCTCAAGATCAACCGCAAGCACTCGGGCCTGCGCCGCGCCGTGGTGAAGGATCGCAAGTGCCATCTCGCCTCCTACGACGGCGTGCTGCGCCTGCGCATCATCCTCGACCGCTTCAGCGCCGAGGTCTTTGTGGGAGAAGGGGAGCAGACGCTCACCATGACGATACCAACCGATCCCGTTTTTGGCGGCATCTCGTTCTTTGCAGACGGGCGCGCGGTCATGGACGTGGAGAAGTACGACCTTGTATAGCAATGCGCCCGCGCGAGACGCGGGCGAGAGGAAGGAGCAGCAAACATGTCTGAGGTTGTGCTGAAAAACATCAAGAAGGTCTACGATGGCGACGTGACCGCCGTCCATGACGTGAATATCGAGATCCGTGACAAGGAGTTCATCGTGCTCGTCGGGCCCTCGGGCTGCGGCAAGTCCACCACGCTGCGCATGGTCGCGGGCCTGGAGGAGATCTCCGACGGCGAGCTCTACATCGACGGCAAATACATGAACGACATCGCTCCCAAAGACCGCGACATCGCGATGGTCTTCCAAAGCTACGCGCTGTACCCGCAGATGACGGTCTATCAGAACATGGCCTTCTCTCTGGAGCTGCGCAAGACTCCCAAGGCCGAGATCGACCGCAAGGTCCGCGAGGCCGCCGAGATCCTGGACATCACCCAGTACCTCGACCGCAAGCCCAAGGCGCTCTCCGGCGGCCAGCGCCAGCGCGTTGCCATCGGCCGCGCCATGGTGCGCGACCCCAAGGTCTTCCTCATGGACGAGCCGCTTTCCAACTTGGACGCCAAGCTCCGCAACCAGATGCGCGCCGAGATCATCAAGCTGCGCCAGCGCATCAACACCACCTTCATGTACGTCACGCACGACCAGACCGAGGCCATGACCTTGGGCGATCGCATCGTCATCATGAAGGACGGCTTCGTCAACCAGATCGGCACGCCGCAGGAGGTCTTCAACAAGCCCGTCAACCTCTTCGTGGCCGGCTTCATCGGCATGCCCGTCATGAACTTCTTCGACAACTGCAACCTGTTAAAGGAGAACGGCGTCTACTACGCCGAGATCCGCGGGGTCAAGTTCAAACTGAGTCCCTTCCAGCAGAAGGCGCTCGCCCAAAACGGCCAGGAGGCATGCGAGGTTGTGGCGGGCATCCGCCCTCAGCACATCACGGTCGGCGAGGGCGATCTCACTGCGCAGATCGAGGTTTCGGAGATGATGGGCAGCGAGTACAACATCCACGCCCGTTCCAACGAGGACGAGGTCGTCATGGTGATCCCCACGGTCGATCTTGCAGCCGATGTGTCGATGGGCGCCACCGTCAACTTCACCACCAAACCCGACCTGATCCAGCTCTTCGACAAGGCCTCGGGCAACAACCTCATCTGGTTCGACCCCGATTCCGCAACGCGCAACGAGCCGGTCTGCAAGGACTACGACGTATAAGGCCCTCCTGTCGGTGGACGGAGCGCGGATGCCCCCGATCGCTCTGCCCGCCCTCCTTCCTTCCCGAGCGCCCCGCCCCCAGCTCATGGGGCGGGGCGCGCCTGATGCTCGGGCGCAGCGGCCTGCGCCGCACGCCCCGAGCCCGTAGACCGCTGCCCGCAAGGAGGCGAACGCCATGAAACTCAACAACTCGTGCATGCTCATCACCTACGCCGACAGCCTGGGAGCAAACCTATCCGAGCTCCGCGCCGAGCTCGACGAGCACTTCGACCGCGCTGTGGGAGGCGTGCACATCCTGCCGTTCTTCCCTTCGTCGGCCGACCGGGGATTCGCACCCATGCGCTACGATATCGTGGATCCCGCCTTCGGAACGTGGGACGACGTGCGCGCTATCGGCGAGAAGCGCTACCTCATGTTCGATTTCATGGTCAATCACATCTCGCGCCAATCCCCGTATTTCCAAGACTTTCTCGCCGAGAAGGACCAAAGCGAGTATGCGGACTTCTTCATCCGCTACAAGGACTTTTGGGCACGGGAGGGCGGCTTCCCCACGCAGGAGCAGGTGGACGCCATCTACAAACGCAAGCCCCGCGCTCCCTATGCCGAAGCCGAATTCGCGGACGGAACGTCCGAAAAGGTGTGGTGCACCTTCGGCGAGGAGCAGATCGACCTCAACGTGCAGAGCGAACGGGTGAGGCGGTTCTTCGCACACACGCTCGCCACCATGGCGGACGCCAACGCCTCCATCGTGCGCCTCGATGCCTTCGCCTATGCCTGCAAAAAGGCCGGGACCAGCTGCTTCTTCGTGCAGCCCGATACGAGCGAGCTGCTCGACGAGCTCCAGGGCATGCTGGGAGAGGACGTGATGGTGCTGCCCGAGATCCACGAGCACTACTCCATCCAGCTCAAGGTTGCCCAGATGGGATACTGGATCTACGATTTCGCGCTGCCGGTGCTCACGCTGCATGCCCTCTATGCGGGCGAGGGGCACCACCTCAAGCGCTGGCTCGAGATGAGCCCCAAGCACCAGTTCACCACGCTCGACACGCACGACGGCCTGGGCATCGTCGATGTGAAGGATCTGCTTCCCGACGATCAGATCGATTGGGTTAAGGACCGCATGTTCGCGCAGGGGGCCAACGTCAAGCGCATCTACAACACCGAGGCCTACAACAATCTGGACATCTATCAGGTCAACACCACCTACTACAGTGCGCTGGGCAACGACGATGCGGCATACGCTCTCGCCCGCGCCATCCAGATGTTCGCGCCGGGCATCCCCATGGTCTATTATGTGGGTATGCTCGCGGGTGCCAACGACATCGAGCTGCTTGAATCTACCAAGGAGGGCCGCAACATCAATCGCCACTACTACACGCGCGCGGAGATTGCGCGGGAGGTGGAGCGCCCGGTGGTCAAGGAGCTGCTGCAGCTCATGGAGCTGCGCAACACGCACCCCGCCTTCGATATCGAGGGCGATCTGGAGGTGTCGATTCCCGGCGAAGGCCGTCTGCGCATCAGGCGCACGGCCGGCAGCGCGTGGGCGCAGCTCGACGCCGACCTGCTCGGCCACACGTACGAGATCGCGTGCTCATGATCGATGGCGGCCAAGACCTCGAACAGCTTCCGGCGCTCTCCTTGCGAAGCAGCCCCTATGGGGAATACAAGAAGGCCCTCAGATTGGGCAAGCGCACGTATTGGGAGTGCTTGAGAAAGAAGTTGGATCCGTATCCTGCGGTGCTCGAGGAGCGCTGTCCCAGCCTCTCGACGGCCTCGCGGGTCGATCTCGGGCTGCGCGAGATTCCGGTTGAGCTCATCGGCGGCACGAAGACGCACGGCAGGAGCAACTCGCTCGCCCGCGACTTCATGCCGCTGCTCGATGCGGGCACCGAGTTCTCAACCAAGTGGATGGCCCTCTATGACCAGCTTATGGAGGAGGGCCTCCGCGACCCCATCGACCTGCTCGAGTATCTCGGCGACCTCTACGTGGTCGAGGGCAACAAGCGCGTGAGCGTCATGCGCTACAACGGGGCCGTCGCCATTCCCGCGCACGTCATTCGCGTGGTCGTGCCCGGCACGGCCGACGAGCACTATCGCGATTTCTTGAGCTGCTTCGAGCGGACGGGCCTCTACGAGGTTCGCTTCGAGAAGCCGGGAACCTTCCCCAAGCTGCAGATGGCGCTTGGCGTGGATGCGGACTACGTATGGAATGACGACCAGCGCAAGCGGTTCTCGGCAGGCTTCGCGCGCTTCAAGACCGCATACGAGCGATTCGCGCGGGGCAAGAAGGGGGCCATCGCCCCGATGGATGCGTTTTTGGCGTGGCTCATGTACGTGCCCTTCTCGCAGCTGAAGGACTTCAGCGAGAAGGAGCTCGCCGAGAGCGTGAAAGACCTCGTGGCGGGCCTCGAGATCCTGCGCAAGGGCGCGAAGCGCGACACCAAGTACCCTGAGGCGAAGTGGGACGAATGAGGGTCCTCGCCGTTTCAGACGTGGAGTCGCGCCGCTACTACGACTACTACAAGCCCGGTATGCTGGAGGGTTTCGACCTCATCATCTCCTGCGGGGATCTGCGCCCCGACTACCTTGAGTTTCTCGTGACGCTGGCGGGCTGCCCGCTCCTCTACGTGCACGGTAACCACGACGGCCTGTACGATGAGCGGCCGCCCGGCGGATGCATCTGCATCGAGGATCGCGTGGTGAAGGTGGGCGGCGTGCGCATTGCGGGGCTGGGCGGATCGTACGCCTATGCTCCGGGCCCGTACCGCTACACCGAGCGGCAGATGGCCAAGCGGATGCGGCGCATCATGCCGCGCATTTGGATGCGCGGGGGCGTGGACATCGTGGTCGCGCATGCGCCGGTGCGCGGCATCAACGATACCGACGCGCCCGCACACCGGGGATTCTCGTGCTTCGGCGCGCTGATCGACCGCTTCGAGCCGACCTTCTTCGTGCACGGGCACATGCACCGAACCTACGCCATGAACGTTCCGCAGACGACGGCCCACGGGGCGACGACCATCCTCAACGCCTTCGACCACGTAGTATTCGAGATCTGAGGCGCGCCTGCCTAGGCGCTCGCGCCGAGCACGTAGGCGAGGTAGTCCAAAGCCTGTTCCATGCGCGGCGTGTTTGCGATGATGCCCAGGTAGATGTGCTCATCCTCCGAGAAACCCTCGAAGAGCGCAACCTCCGACACGTCGATGGCGTTGGGGACCTCGATGGTTTCCGCCACATACGCGTCGGCTTCTCCCAGCTCGACCTCCACCCGGTTGTCGCTCAGAATCACGGTGTTGCTCACCATCGCCGCAGCAAGCTCCGCATCCGCTCCGCCGTTTTGCGCGAGCGCATCCTCGAGGTCGATGAGATAGCCCCACCCGGAAAGCAGGTCGTATGCCTCCTGGTTCATGAGCACCGCATCGAGCTGCTCGCCGTCGATCGAGGCGAGGAGCTTGAGCTTCGAGGCGTAGGCGTACTGGTGGTTCTGCAGGCTGTCATCGGTGGAGACGTACAGCTCGCGGTAGCAGGCCACCTCGTTGTCGGCGGAGTCTGCGCCCACGTGCTCGAGGTAGCCGCTCGTGAGCGCCGCGTCCGCCGCGCCTGCGGGCACGACGTTGCAATATCCCACGTACAGCACGGCTTTTTTGCTCGTGACGGCTTTATGCACGGCGGAGCCCACGGCGATGACGGCGATGAGGATCAGGACGATCGGCAGCTTGTAGTAGGAGAAGATGTAGTCCGCTTTCTCGGAGATGCTCATGGCGCGAAACGCCGCGCGGTTGAAGGCGCGCTCGCTCTCGGGCAGCCTCATGAGTCCTGCTCCGAAGAGCCGCCCGCAGCATCCAGCACATCGCTCGCGCCGGAGGAATCATCCGGCTTCTGAGAGACCGCGCGCATGACGGGCAGCAGCAGGTACGAGCTGATCACGGCGCAAAAGCCCACGCCGAGCACGATGAGCGGCGTGAAGAGCGCGATGATCGCGATGGCCATGGCGGCATAGATGACGAAGACGCAGATGGTGCAGAACAGGTAGTGCGTGCCGATGAGCAGGGAGTTCTTGATCATGGCCCACGTGGTGTTCTCAACGTAGGCGATGAGGGGGAAGACGTAGATGAGCACGATGGCCAGGGCGATGCATCCCGAGATCACGATGGCGAGGGCGAGCGTGAGGAGAACGGCCAGCGCCCCCGTTGCTGCAGCCCTGAGGTGGGAGAGGATGTAGATATCGGTTCCCAGCAGCAGGCCTGCGGCGAGCAGGATGAGCCAGACGATCGTGGCCTGCTTGAAGTTGCTGCGAAACGCGCGGAAGAACTGGAGGAAGACGTCGCCCTCTTCGTCGGCGGCGATTTTGAGGGCCACGGAGTAGAGCGCCGCCGTCGATGCGCCGATGGTGACGATGGGGATGCAGCCCACGAACCACAGCAGGTTGAGATAGCATCCGTAGGCGATGCGGAAGAGCACCTGGCTGAACCTGCTTTCGTACGAAAAGAACCGAGGCATGATCCGGGCCTTTCTGCGGGGCTACTCCCGCATCGTGGACGCGCGGTAGATGAGCTCGGTCTCGGTGTACATCCGGCGGTAGTCGAGCGAGGGCTCTTCGGCGCGCGTGCGCAGCAGATGGATCGCGGAGTATGCCATAACCTGCGTGTGGATGTGAATCGTCGTGAGCGGGGGCACGCTGCGGCGCGATTCGGCGGAATCGTCGAACCCGGCGATCATCACGTCGCGCGGCACATCGAAGCCAAGCTCGCGCACGACCTGCATAAAATCGAGCGCCACGAAATCGTTGGCGCAGATAAAGAGGTCGGGCAGCTCGTCGAGGGCGCTGAGCGCGGGGCGCAGCGTGTCGGTGAGGTTCAAGGGGATGCAGAAACGCTCCTCCACAGGCGCGTCCGCCATCAGCATGGCAAGGCGGAATGCGGAGTAGCGCTCGAAGAACGACTGGCAGTGCTCCCAGTTGCCCACAAAGCCGATGCGGCGGCAGCCCCGCTCGAGCATGTCGTTCACCAGGCGCATGACCTGCGTGGTGTTCTCCATGTAGAGCTGGTCGCACGGGAGGTTCTCGCCGTGGAGGCTTGCCGGGCCGTCAACGAAGAGCACGGGAACGTCGAGCGCGCAGACCATCTCGTCGTAGCGCCGGTCGAACATCTCAACGCCGATGACGGCGGCGACGCGGCTCATGTCGAGGGTGGACGGGAGCGTGAGGTTATCGATGTTGGCCTGCGTGACGCGGTGGCTGTTGAGGGTGAGGCCAATGTGCGTGAGCGCGTTTTGCAGGCCGTCAAGCATGAGCGAGGAGAAGTGCGGCGCGGCGAGGTAGGCCACGGAGAGCAGCGCGACCTCGCGCTTATCGCTATCGGCAAGCAGGTGCGTCTGGGCATCGTCTTGGTAGTGCGAGATGAGCTGAGCATAGGCGAACTGCTTGTATCCCATGTCCATCGCCTTGGCGATGATGCGTTCGCGTGTTGCTTCGGCGAGGCCTTCGGCGCCGTTGAGCGCCTTCGAGACCGTGTTACGCGACAATCCGAGTTCATCGGCTATATCTTGGATGGTGACCCTGTTGGCCATGTTTCCTCTCTCTTTTGGATTTGAGGTCATTTTATCATACCGACCTATACGCTTTGTGCATTTACATCGTTGTTAGTGTGCATTTGTAAATTATATGTTAATACCGAATGGCATTGTCCTATAGTGTGAGAAAAGGTGCAGGTAAACGCGCGCACGCGCTGGAAGATAGGAGAGATCCCATGGCCGATGTCACTGCTCTTGGAGAGGTCCTCATCGATTTCACCGACGCGGGAACCTCCCCGTCTGGTCAAAAGCTCTTCGAACGCAACCCCGGCGGCGCGCCCGCCAACGTGCTCGTGGCGCTCAAGCGCCTCGGTCACGAGGTGGCGTTCATCGGCAAGGTGGGCGACGACATGCACGGCGCCTTCCTGCGCGAGACCCTCGAGGACGCCGGCATCGACTGCTCGGGTCTCATCTCCGACCCCGACTTCTTCACCACGCTGGCCTTCGTCGCCCTCGACGAGAACGGCGACCGCTCCTTCTCGTTTGCGCGCAAGCCCGGTGCCGACACCCAGCTCGCGCCCGACGAGCTGCGCCGTGACCTTATCGAGGGGTGCCGCGTGTTCCACGTGGGCTCGCTCTCGCTTACCGATGAGCCCGCTCGGTCCGCCACGCATGAGGCCATCGCGTGCGCGAAGGCGGCCGGCTGCACCATGTCGTACGATCCCAACTACCGTGCGAGCCTGTGGGCGAGCCCCGGGGCGGCTGCGGAGCAGATGCGCTCCATTGCGGGATTCATGGATCTCATCAAGATATCCGCCGAGGAATGCGAGCTCATGACCGGCGAAGCGGAGCCCGAAGCGGCTGCGGCCGCGCTGCTCGCAGGCGGGGCGTCGGTGGCGTGCGTCACGCTGGACGCCGAGGGCGCCTATGTGGCGGCCCGCGATGGCGCGCGGCTGGTGCCGAGCTTCCGCGTGGATGCGGTCGACACCACCGGCGCGGGCGACTCGTTCTGGGGCGGGTTCATCGCCGCCTTCATCGAGAGCGGCCTCGCGCCCGCCGAGATCGGCATCGACGATGCGGCGTCCTTCGCGCGCTTCGGCAACGCCGTCGCCTCGCTGTGCGTGCGCAAGCGCGGCGCCATTCCCGCCATGCCTCTGCGCGACGAGGTGCGCGCGCTTCTCGCGTAGGCCGCCCGCATGCGGCGGCGCATTCGGCAGTTCATGCGCGAGGAGGTTTCCATGGGCAGGAATCACGAGGTCACGAGCGTGCAGCCGCTCCTTGATGAGCGGGGAGAGCTGCGCGAGCCCGGGTGGTCGCGCAGGATGGTGCAGCGCTACAACCGCGCCGACGTCAGAGCTCCGGCTTGGCGCATCAAGGAATGGGATTACTATCTGGTGCTGGCCGACGGCTTTGCGGGCGCGTTCACCATCTCGGATAACGGCTATGTGGGCCTGCAGTCGGTGTCGCTGCTCACGTTTGGCGACCATCCCTGGGAGCACACCGAGACCGTGCTCAAGCCGTTCCCCTTGGGCAGGCTGCATCTGCCCTCAAGTTCCGAGCGGGGCGTCACCGCCTATCGCGATGGCCGGCTTCAGATGACGTTCTCGGTGGAAGGGAACACGCGGCGCATCCGCTGCATCTTCGCCAGCTTCTGCGACGGCAAGACGCTCGCCGCCGATATCGCTCTTGCCCAGCCCAGCATGGATTCGCTGGTCATCGCGACGCCGTGGGAGCAGCAGCGCCGCTTCTACTACAACCAGAAGATCAACTGCATGCGTGCGAGCGGCTGGATCGAGCTCGGCGCACAGCGCTACGAGTTCGATCCTGCGACGGATTTCGGCACGCTCGACTGGGGGCGCGGCGTGTGGACCTACGACAACACCTGGTATTGGGGTTCGGGCAACGCCGACATAGACGGGCACGCCTTCGGCTTCAACATCGGGTACGGGTTCGGCAACACGGCTGCCGCCACCGAGAACGCCATCTTCTGGGACGGCGTCGCCCACAAGCTCGATGACGTCACGTTTCACATTCCCGAGCGCAGCTGGTACGACCCATGGACGTTCACCTCGTCGGACGGTCGCTTCGAGATGGATTTCTCGCCCGTGCTCGACCGGGCAGCCCTGCTGGACTACAAGGCGATCGTCTCAGACCAGCATCAGGTGTTCGGGCGCATGACGGGCACCGCCATTCTCGACGATGGCACGCCGATTCACATCAAAGACGTGATGTGCTTCGCCGAGAAGGTTCACAACCGGTATTAGATTCGCGGCGGCTTTGCGCCTGCCGGCCACGAGGCTACAGCACGTCCACCTGCAGCCAGCGTTCGGCGTTGCGCCAGCATATCAGCTCGTAGGTCTTCTCGGAGAAGCCCAGCGAGCGGAAGATCTTGTATTCGGACGCAGGGCTCCACATGGGGAAGTCGGAGCCGAACATCATGCGCTCGGGCCCGTAGAGCTCGCACAGCTCGCGCGTGCGGCGCAGGCCCAGGAACTTCATCGAGCTCGACATGTCGAGGAAACAGCGCTCATCTTCGAGATACTCCAGCGCGAGATCCTGCACCGACCAGCCGCCGAAATGCGCGGCGCAGATCCTGAGCTGCGGGAACTCGTGCAGGATGCGCTTCATGCGCGAGGGGTGGGAGTAATCGTAGCGATAATCGCCGCAATGGATGAGCAGCGCCAGGCCCGCGCGCTCGCACAGCTCGTAGATGCTCATGAGCCGGGGATCGTCCATGTTGACGTGCTGGGTGTCGGGGTGGAGCTTCACGCCGAGCAGCCCCAGGCTCGTGGCGCGGGCGATCTCCGCTGCGGGATCTTCGAAGTCCTGATGCATGGCGGCGAGGCCGAGGAGGGTCTCGTCCTCTGCGCACGCTCCGGCGATGAAATCGTTGATCGACACCACGGTTTGAGGCTTCACGGCAACGGAGCACACCACGTTATGGGTGATGGGCGATGCCGCGCGCAGCTCGTGCAGCGTCGAGACCGATCCCTCGTGGGCGGTCATGGGAATGTCGTAGAACATGCCCACGCTTTCGGTGGCCTTTTGGGCGATCTTGTCGGGGTAGATGTGCGTGTGCATGTCGATGACGGGCATGGTGTCCTCCGAGGTTCGATAGGTGCGGAGCCAGTATAGTTGAGCTGCGTTTCGTGCGCGTAACCGGTTGCGGAGCGGTGCCGGAGCCGGCGGGGCGTACAATCGGAGCAGGCCGGCGTGCGCCCGGCTCTCGAGGGGAGGAGCAATCCGTGTTTCGTGAACTTGTCCGTAAAAAGCAGCAGCTCAGCGACGAGCGGTGCCTCGAGATCCTCGAGCACGGGCTACGCGGCGTGCTTGCGGTTAACGGCGACGGGGGATACCCGTACTGCATGCCGCATAACTACTACTACAACCCCGACGATGGGCGCATCTACTTCCACTCAGGCAAACGCGGCCACAAGATCGACGCGCTCAAACGCGATGCGCGGGCGTGCTTCACGGTTCTCGATGCGGGCACGCCTGCGGATGACAGCGACTGGGCGCTCTATTTCAACAGCGTGGTGGTGTTCGGGCGCGTTGAGTTCATCGAAGACCAGGAGGTGGTCGATGAAATGAGCCGCCGCCTCTCATATAAGTTCACCGACGACACCGCCTACATCGAGGCGGAGATCGCGCGCGTGGGCAAGGCGACCGCGCTCTTCGCGCTCGTTCCCGAGCATATGGCCGGCAAGCGCGTGCGCGAAGACTAGCGCTTCTCGCTTGACCGAACCGCTGGCTGAGAGTAGAATTCTTACGCACGCGGGCGTGGCGGAATTGGCAGACGCGTACGGTTCAGGTCCGTATGGAGGCAACTCCGTGGGGGTTCAAGTCCCTTCGCCCGCACCATGAAAGAGCCCTCTTTTGCCTTTGCGGGCAAAAGGGGTTTTTTCTTACGCTCAGAGTGAGCAGCGGGCGCGGAACATCCGGATCTGAGGCGACTCGTCCGTCTGCTGAACCAAAAAATCTTCTAATGCTGCAGGGTTTCGGCAGCGGAGCATGTATCGGCTTTAGAGACTGCATATTATCGGCAAATATGCAGCATTAGATGCATAGAAACTGCTTCCAAGGCGGTCTCGAGCCGAAACCGTGCAGCATTAAAGACTTTTTTGGTACACGCCCCGCGTTCGCGCGGTGATGTTCATGTCTGGGCGGTGCAGGAAAAGGGCTTCAGGAAAAGGATTCGTGGATCTGCACGAGAAATCGTTCTGCAATCGGGCTGAACGCCTGGTGCTTCTTCCATACCAGGTACATGTTGACGGCGAGCACCGGCTCAAGCGGTCGGAAGACGAGCCCGCTTCCTGCTGCCGTGTCGATAAGATGGTCGAACGTCAGAAGATATCCAAGCCCCTCGCGGACAAACACGCCTCCGTTGTAGGCAAGTCGAAAGGAGCCCTCAAGGTGCAGATCATCCATCCGTTCGCCGCACCAGCGGGGGATATCCGCACGCCATGACTGCTCCGAGCAAAACAGCGGAAGACCTGCCAGATCATCAACGGTAACGCTCGATTCACCTGCCAGCGGGTCTTCGAACGGCATGACCAGCCCGAACACGTCTGCTTCGGGAAACTCGGCAAACTCGTATTTCGATGCATCCGGTCGCTCGGCCAGCACGGCAAAATCCAGAATGCCCCGATCCAGCTTTTCGATAACCTGCTCCGTGTCGCCGCTGGTCACGTGATAGCGCATGTGGGGATACCGCTCCTTAAACGCTCGGATCTCGTGTGCAAGATAACGAATCTGATATGACTCCGCCAGACCGAGGTAGATGTCGCCTCCGGAGATGTCGTTCATCTTCTGAAACTCGGCGGATATCTTATCCGCCATCGCCACCAGATCATCCGCGCGCTTTCTGAGTAGGATACCCTCGTCCGTCAGGCTGATGCTGAAGGAATGCCGCTCAAACAGCTTGTGCCCCAGCTCCTGCTCGAGCGCCTTGACCGTTTTCGACAACGTGGACTGCGACACATGCAGAAGCTCCGCCGCACGCGTCATGTTCTCTTCGCGGGCGATTGCCAAGAAGTACCGAAGCGACTTGATCTCCATGTGGCGACCTCCGTTGCTGCACGTCAGATCATGAATTTCGATAATAGAATAATAGATATTCTAAAATTATATTAGCGAATATCAAAAGGAAGGTGCTATACCTAAGGCATAAAATCGTACACAGAAAGGCGGTATGGCAAGATGGCACACGAGGAACTTGCGCTGGTGGAAGAATGGGATAAGACTTTCCCGAAGAGCGATAAGGTGGAGCACCGCAAGGTGACCTTCCACAACCGCTACGGCATCACGCTGGCGGCCGACCTGTATGTCCCCGCACACGCGGAAGGCAAGCTCCCCGCGCTTGCGGTCAGCGGGCCGTTCGGCGCGGTGAAGGAGCAGTCGTCCGGTCTGTACGCTCAGGCCATGGCGGAGCGGGACTTTGTCGCGATCGCCTTCGATCCGTCCTTTACCGGGGAGAGCGGCGGTCAGCCCCGCTACATGGCCTCTCCCGACATCAATACGGAGGATTTCCAGGCCGCGGTCGACTATCTCTCCACCTGCGAGCTGGCGGACCCGGAGCGGATCGGCATCATCGGCGTCTGCGGCTGGGGAGGGCTTGCGCTCAACGCCGCAGCGATCGATACCCGCATCAAGGCAACGGTCGTCAGCACCATGTACGATATGGCCCGCGTGAGCGCAAACGGCTATTTCGACAGCGAGAACAGCGAGCAGCAGCGCTACGAAAAGAGGAAGGCGCTGAACGCCCAGAGAACCGCCGATTACAAAACCGGCATGTACCAGCGCGGCGGCGGTGTGGTCGATCCTCTGCCGGAGGACGCGCCTTCCTTCGTTCAGGACTACTACGACTACTACAAGACCGCACGCGGCTATCATGCGCGGTCCCTCAACTCCAACGACGGCTGGAATGTGACGGGGTGCATGAGCTTTCTCAACCAGCCGATCCTGCAGTACTCCCATGAAATCCGCAACGCGGTCCTCATCGTGCACGGCGAGCAGGCGCATTCGCGCTATTTTGCGGAAACCGCCTATGCGAACATGATGGACGGCAACCCCTGCCCAGACAACAAGGAGCTGATGATCATTCCGGGTGCCGTGCACACCGACCTGTACGACGGCGGGGATGAGGGATATATCCCGTGGGAGAAGCTCGAGGGCTTTTTCAAGACGTATCTCGCATAAGGCGGAGAGGGGTGAGCTTCGTGGCGAGGTGTCTGCTTGCAGTGTTGATCTGCCTGCACCTTCTGCTATCCGGGTGCGCTGCGCAGGGAGAAGTCGAGACCACGCCTATGACCTCGCAGGATGAATCCCATGACGAAGCGACGAGCACGAGCGATACGCTGCATGAAAACCAGATACGCGTCCTTGTGGGGGAGGCGTCTTTTGTCGTGACGCTGGAGGACAATGAATCCGCGCGGGCCCTCCAGGCGCTGCTCGTCGAAGGAGATATGACGATCGCCGCCTCCAACTATGGCGGCTTTGAAAAAGTCTGCCCCCTCGGCACGACCCTGCCGAGCAGCGATGAGCAGACCACGACGCAAGCCGGAGACGTGATGCTGTACAGCGGCGATCAGATCGTGTTCTTCTATGATTCCAATTCATGGGCCTACACCAGGATCGGACACGTGGACGAGCTGTCTGCCGAAGAGTTGCGTGAGATTCTGGACGGCCCCGAAACGGAGATCACGCTGAGCATCCATTGATCGCGAAGCGGTATGAGGCGCCCGCAACGCGCGCCCTATGATTCCCGTCTATGGGGTTTCGGTGTTTTGCCTGATCATCGCCTTCATGAGGTATGTAGTGCGCCAGCATGGAGCCGCCGAAGGGAGCCTCTATGAACGGATCGGTGAAACGGGTCGTTGCCACCGCCGCCATCGTCCTGCTCTGCGCCGGAGCGTTCATCGCGGGTTTCCTGAGCCCGCAACGTACGCGCGGGGTCGAGACGGCCCGGTACGTGTCGGAGAACGTCGAGGTCGTCAGCATCTCCAAAGACTCATACGAGATCGCCGACGATGGCACCGTGCTCATCTTTCTCAGCTACAGATTGAGGAACACCGGCGATGAGGCGCTCTGCGTGTCCGTAGGCGGCATCTTCCGCACCGAGAAAGCAGCCGGGTTCCTAGAAGAGGAACTGCTGATCGCGGATGAGCCGTATGTGCTTGAACCGGGGGAGGACACCTGGCTCTCCGTCGTGCTTTCGGGACGCAACGGAGCCAACCCCACGATGCCGGACAGGTTGCCGCCCGACCCCTATGTGGTCGAATGCGATTCAAGCGCCGCGGCGTAGGCGCGCGGGCCTACCGCTTTGGCAGGAACGCGGGCACGATGATGCGCGTGAAGACGACCAGCCACGCAGCGGCAACGCAATAGCCTGCGATGACGTCCGAGAGGTAATGGACGCCCAGATACACGCGGCTGATGCCGATCATGACCACGGCGAAGAACAGCGCGAGCGACCACACCCAGCGCAGAATGGCGTCCTCCTCATAACGCATGATCAGCCAGATCATGAACCCGTAGAACGCCACGGCAACCATGGAATGGCCGGACGGAAAGCTGTAGCCGCTCTCGGCGATGAGGCGGAACCCCTCGGGACGCGGACGCTGCACGATTTCCTTCAAGGCGTAGTTGAGCACCACGATGCCCACCAGATTTGCCATCGCGAAGCGCCCCGGCATGCGACCGGGCGCAAACGCGGCCACCACGACGAGCATGACCGTGAGCACGATGGGGGATGAGAGGCTGGTGAACGATTGCATGATGGGGGTCAGCCAATCGCGGCGCATGCGCACCACGAAGAACTGATAGGCAATGCCATCGAGGCGCCTGATGTCGCCCGAGAGCACGTTCTGCAGCAGATACACGAAGATGAGCAGCGCAACGGACAGCACGATCGTCAGGAGATTCTCGCGCATGACGCGCAGGACAACCCGCAGAGCGCCCTTGGCGCGCTGCGGTGCGTCGCTCCTCTCGTCTGCCATCTCGCCTCCACTGCTGGAAAACGGCACGCCGATAGTCGGCATGCCGTCCGATTCATCGTGCTTTTAGGATATACCAGGCGCGCACTGCGCGCATAGGAGAGCGCTTACAGGTGTGAGAGGATCTCGTGCTCGAGGTCGTCCTTGGGGCGGTTGCCCATGATGGTGTGGGCCGGCTTGCCGTCCTTGAAGAGGATGAGCGTGGGGATGGAGACGATATTGAAGCGGGCAGCGATGTCGCTCTCATCGTTGACATTGCACGTATAGAAGGCGAACTTGCCGGCGTTCTCCGACGCAACCTGCTCGAGGGTGGGGCCGAGCGCGCGACAGGGGCCGCACCAAGGCGCCCAGAAATCTACGAGCACGGGAAGCTTGCTGGCAGCGAGGGTAGAATCAAACGTGGCAGCGGTAATCTCCTGTGCCATGACAACCTCCTGTAGGATGAGGGGAAATGCGATGCGTCTTAGCTACCCGAGATATACCCGGATTACAATAATCTAGTACGACGTTGGGAGGTTCCATGGCGCGCGACCGGGCGGCACTCAGAAAAGCGTACCAGGGCAAGGTGGACGCCGAGGCGGCCGCCCTCGCCGAGCAGGGCATCTGCTTTTCCGGAAACGCCTTCTCGTCGGTGACGCTCGCCAAGGGCGACGCGCGCGACGAGTGCGCCGCTCCGCTTTCGGGCGAGGATGGCACGGCGCTGCGTCGCTCGCTCATCGCCCTTGGCTACGCGCCCGAAGACTGGAACGCATTTCTCACCTGCGACGAGGAGGGCATGCCGCTTTCCGCCGAGCTGTTCTTGCACGTGGTGGCGACGCTCGATCCGGCAACGCTCATCCTGTGCGATGAGGCCGCCGCGCATTGCGCGCGCAACGCGTTCGCCTCCGACCTTGCGGAGCTCGACGATTTTGACGCCGCCATGCTCGCACCGGGTGCGCTGGCGATCGTTCGCGGCATTCGGGTGATGAACCTGGGCGGTTTTTCCGCCGCGTTGGACGATAATCGTGAGAAGCAGATAATGTGGGCTCGGCTCAAGAAGCTTCCGCCTCTCGGCGAGCCTTACTAGTACGATTCCATCGGGGAAGGAGCCAGCATGAGCACCATCAAAGCACCGGTCGATCCCACGTCATGCGCTGCCTGGAAGGCGCTGGATGAGCACAAGGCTGCGTTCGACACGCAGGGCATCACCCTCAAGGAGCTGTTCGCCAACGACCCCGACCGCGTTGCCAAACTCTCCTTCGATGTGGCCGACCTGCACTTCGATCTCTCCAAAAACCTGGTGACCGACGAGACGCTGCCGCTGCTCGTGCAGCTGGCCCGCGAGGTGGGTCTGGAGGAACGGCGCGATGCCATGCTCGCCGGCGAGCACATCAACACCACCGAGGATCGCGCGGTGCTGCACACGGCCCTGCGCAAGCAGAAGAACCAGGCGGGCAGCCTCATCGTCGACGGGCAGGATTGCATCGACGACGTGCACGGGGTGCTCGATCGCATGTACGACTTCGCCGAGCGCGTACGCTCCGGCACCTGGCGCGGCGTCACCGGTCGCGGCATCAAGAACGTGGTGTCGATCGGCATCGGAGGCTCCGACCTGGGGCCGGTCATGGTGTACGAGGCCCTGCGCCCCTTCCTCGACGGCCCCGCGTGCCGCTTCGTCTCCAACATCGACCCCAACGACATGGCCGAGAAGCTGCGCGGCCTCGACCCCGAGACCACGCTGGTGATCGTCGTCTCCAAAACCTTCACCACGCTCGAGACCATCACCAACGCCCGCGAGGCGCGTACGTGGCTGCTCGACACCCTGGTCGATCAGGGCGCCATCAACAACACGCCCGAGGATGCGGCCAACGCCGTCGCCCACCACTTCGTGGCCGTCTCCACGGCGCTCGACCTGGTGGCCGACTTCGGCATCGATCCCGCCAACGCCTTCGGGTTCTGGAACTGGGTGGGCGGTCGCTACTCCGTGGATTCCGCCGTCGGGCTCTCGCTCATCCTGGCGTTCGGTCGCGAGCGGTTCGTGCAGTTCCTCTCGGGCTTCCGCGCCATCGACGAGCACTTCGCCGCCGCGCCGCTCGAGCAGAACGTGCCCGCGCTCATGGGCCTCATGAACGTGTGGTACGTCAACTTCTTCGGCGCCGAGAGCCACGCCGTGCTGCCGTACTGCCAGTACCTGCATCGCTTCCCCGCCTACCTGCAGCAGCTCACCATGGAGTCCAACGGCAAGGGCACGCGCTGGGACGGCTCGCCCGTCACCACCAAGACCGGCGAGGTGTTCTGGGGCGAGGCGGGCACCAACGGCCAGCACGCGTTCTACCAGCTCATTCATCAGGGCACACGCCTGATCCCGGCGGACTTCATCGCCTTCGTCAACACGCCCAACCCCACGCGCGACGGCGATCAGGACGTGCACGAGGTGTTTTTGGCCAACTTCCTCGCCCAGACCAAGGCCCTCGCCTTTGGCAAGACGGCCGACGAAGTGCGCGCCGAGGGAACCGCCGAGTGGATGGTGCCCGCCCGCGTGTTCACGGGCAATCGCCCCACCACATCCATCTTCGGCAAGGAGCTCACGCCGTTCGCGGTTGGGGCTCTCATCGCCCTCTACGAGCACATCACCTTCACCGAGGGATGCGTTTGGGGCATAAACTCCTTCGATCAGTGGGGCGTCGAGCTGGGCAAGCAGCTTGCCAAGCAGATCGTTCCCGCGTTCGATGACGATGAGGCCCTTGCCAAGCAGGATCCCAGTACGCAGGCGCTGCTCACCTACTATCGCACCTATCGCACGTGGAACGAGCGCGGCGGCAGCCCCTTCGTCCGCGATTCGGGAGCGTAGTGCCGAGCGTGGGCAGGCGGACCGGCCGCATGCCCACGCGCACTGCAGCCTCCGCCCACCTTGCTCCGGCGCAGCCTGTTCCACTGCTGAAGCGTGGCAAGAATATGGTGTTTATATGGCAACGCACACGATGCTGCAGCGCCAATCTGTTAAGCGGCTATCTGTTTCTGCAGGTAGCGGGGCTGTTGGCTGCTCGTGTCCGCGGCCCGCGCCGCCGCGCCGCCGCGCCTCGCCGCCCTTGACACGGAAAAAATCGGAGCCTAGCTTGTGAAGTTGCATAATCAACTATTACTCCGATCAACGATGAGGAGGGCTGAGAGTATGGCGCAAACGCCGTTTGAAAACTTTATCGCCGCATTCGGCCTGAAAAGCAAAGACTCCCGAGCCGTCGATGTGGTGGCAGGATGCCCGGTATCCCTGAAGTTCGGCAAGCGGGATGTGACGATCAGGACCGCGATGGACAAGGAGCAGTTCGAGGCCGTCAAGGACGCGCTCAACGCCAGCCTCGCCTCATCGGGCATCAAAGAGGCGAGATTCTACAACGGCTTCGTGCAGTTCGAGTTGAGCTCGCCCGGCGGCGCCATCGAAGACTACACCCTCATCCGTAACGCGATCCAGACCTATATCGCGCCTGCGTCCGCGCAGCGCCCCTGCCCCATTTGCGGCAAAGGCTCGTGCGATATGGCGGCATTCCACGATTTCTCGGATGACACGAACCCGTTGAACGAGTTCGTGCGGGTTCATGCTTCCTGCCATGCACAGGCCGTCGAACAGGCGCAGGCGAGGATCACGTCGGGCGCGGGAAGCTACCTGCGCGGCATCCTCGGCGCCCTCCTCGGCGCCGCCCTGGTTCTGGCGATCTGCTTCCTCATCGTCATGGTGAGCGACACCGTTATCGCGCTTCTGTTCGTCGCGGTCACCGGTGCGGCAGGCATAGGCTACCGCCTGCTCAACGGGCCCTACGGCGCCAAGGGCACGATCACGTTCGTCGTGGTCAGCATCCTCGCGTTTGCCGGATATATCTACGTCGAGTGCGCGCACTATATCGCTCAGTACTATGAGCTGTCCATATTCGCCGTCCTGCCCGAGTTCGAAGCTGTCGTACAGACGGCGTTTTCACCCGTGTATCTTGCCGAGGACTGGTTCCAGATCATCTTCTTCATCGTAGGACTCGTTCTGGCGGCTATCGCGAGCCCGGCATCTGCAAAATCTGCGCTCAACGATATCCAGGGCTTCGAGTCGATGGTGCTCCCCCTCGATGACGCCGGAGAGCTTCCGCAGCCCGTCAACCGATAGCGTGCCAGTTCCGCCCGCCTAGCCGCTCCGCTCCCTGAGCATCTTGACCAAGTTGCGGAAGCGCGTCTCGGAGAGCGCCTTGCAGGGAATGTAGACGTACCTGCGCTGGCCGAACTTTGCGAGCGCGCCGTCGGAGTCCTCGGCGATTCCCTTGAGTTCGGCGAGGGGATACGTGCAGGCAGTGCCGTCGTGCCCTTCGACGATCATCGCCTCGGCGGTCACGGAGATGCGGCGGCCGGGAGCGCTGCCCTGGGCGAGGTTCGATCGCGCCACGTAGCGTTCGCGCAGCGAGGGCCAGTTCCTGCCAACGGCACCGCAGGCGAAAAACAGCATGAACCCGGCAATCGTTGCCGGATAGAGGGGCTGCTCCCGGTTGTAGACCGAGGCGATGATGACGAGCAGGAACACCGCCGAGGACACCGTTACGATCTGCTGTATGCGGCTCGGTCCCACCAGCCGCGCAGCGTTGAGGTAGTTCACATCATCCATATCGTATGAGAACGAATAGAGCGCTTCGCCGTGCCGGTCATCGTCGCGGCGCGCCGTCTTCTGCGCGGTGCTCTTGTGAGCCATGGGGATCCTCTCGCCCGCCCTGCATGCCTTAATCCTACTCTGGATGGAGGATGCGTGGAGCAGATGTGTAAAAGTTTTGGTGCCAGCGCGCCCCTCGTGCGCTCGCCGAGATAACCATCGCGCTTGCGCGGCGTTCGTGTAAGGCGGAACCCGATGGGGGATGATATAAGTGCGGATGGCGAGGAAAGTACTTGACTCGGCCGAACTGCCACCCGTACAAGCCGGAACGGCTTGAAGCGTTACCAAGTGGAGGGCTTTGACCTATGTCAGGGCCCTCCGTCCATTTTCATGCATGCGGGCATGCTGAGCACGCTCGATGTATCCGCAGCGTGCCCGCATGTGGTACAGTACGTATTCGAGCGTATTGGATGGGTGCGGGCGACGCCACACCCCGAACCTGGTCAGGGCCGGGAGGCAGCAGCCATAAGGAGTCACTGGCGGGCGCCCGCTCCCATCGAGCACGCTCAGCACCGGTGCCGTTTGGCAGACCGATGGGAACACATGAGATTCATCAACTACATCATCGACCTTATCAAAGACCCGCGAACGGCCATTGCAACGTGGATCGGCATGGGCCCCGTTGCCGCTTACGGCTTTGTCTTCCTCATCATCTTCATCGAGACGGGCGTGGTGTTCTTTCCGTTTTTGCCCGGCGATTCGCTGCTCTTTGCGGCGGGATACTTCTCCCACCCCGAGAGCCTTCCGCAGGGCCACTTCACCCTGCCCGCGCTCCTAGGTTTGGTGTGGGCCGCCGCCATCATAGGCGACCAGATGAACTACGCCATCGGGCACTTCTTCGGCCGCTCGATCGTCGATTCGGGCAAGGTGAAGGCCATGACGCCCGAACGCATCGCAAAGAGCGAGGCGTTTCTCGAGAAGTGGGGTCCGCTCGCCATCTTCCTGGGGCGCTTCTTCCCCTTCATCCGCACCTTCGTCCCGTTTCTTGCGGGCATGGGCGGCATGCACTGGCGCAGCTTCGCGATCTACAACGTGACGGGCGGCATCACCTGGTCCACGATCTTCGTGGTGCTGGGCTACCTTGTGGGCGGGATCCCCGCCGTGCAGGAGCACTTCGGCCTGCTCGTGGGCGCCATCATCGTGATCTCCGCCATCCCTGCGGGCGCGACGTTCATCCGCTCGCAGCTCAATAGGGGCAAGAACAAGCAGAGCGCGTAGCCTCCGCCCATGCCGCAACCCGCAGACAACGACCTCGAGCTGTTCGCGCGGTGCGCAGCGGGCTTCGAGGCGGTTCTCGCGCAGGAGCTGCGCGATCTGAGCATGCACCGCGTCAGGTCGCTCAAGGGCGGCGTCGCGTTTTTCGGACGGGTGGGCGACGCCTACCGCGCCTGCCTGTGGAGCCGCGTTGCCACGCGCATCCAGCTCGTGCTCACGCGTCTCGACGCCCGCGATGCCGAAGCGCTGTATGCGGGGTCCGTGCGGTTTGCATGGGAGAAGCACGTGGCGGCAGGGGCTACGATCTCCGTGCGGGCGCATGGCGTCAACGATCAGCTCCGCAACACGCAGTTTACGGCGCTCAAGGTGAAGGATGCTCTGTGCGACCGCCTGCGCGAGAAGCGCGGACAGCGTCCCGATGTCGATGCGCATGACCCCGGCTTCTCGATAGACGTCTCGGTCCATCGCAATCATGCCACCCTGTACCTCAACCTGTCTGGTCCCTCGCTGCATCGCCGCGGATACCGTGAGGAGGCGGTGCAGACCGAGGCGCCGCTCAAGGAGACGCTCGCGGCCGGCATGCTGCTCGCCGCAGACTGGCACCGCCTCGCCCGCGCGGGAGCGGGCTTTGCCGACCCCATGTGCGGCTCGGGCACGCTCGCCATCGAGGCGGCGCTGATCGCCGCAGATCGTGCTCCCGGCCTCACGCGCACGCGCTGGGGTTTCACGGGCTGGGCCCGTCATGAGGCATCGGCATGGCACGATTTGATTGAAGAGGCGCGCAAGCGCGCCGATGCCGCGCATGTCAGCATCCTGCTGGTTGCGGGAGACCTCGACGAACGCGCCATCGCCATCGCACGCGCCAATGCGGAGCGTGCCGGGGTTGCCGACCTCATCGATTTCGGCGTTGCACATGCGGAGGACCTGGGCAGGCGTCTCGAGGCGGCGTACGGTCGTCTGCCCGAGCGCGGGCTTATCGCCGTGAACCCGCCCTACGGCCACCGCCTGCAGAGCGAAGGCGGGCTTCTGCAAACCTATGCGGCGCTCGAGCGGGGCATCGCTGCCGTGCCCGAACGCTGGCGCATGGTTGCAATCACGCCCGACGCGGGCATCGACACGGCGCTCGGCCGCCGTGCGGAGCGCGTCGTGCCATGCTTCAACGGCCCCATCCGCACCGCCGTGCGCCTCTATGGGCTCGCGCCCGTCCACCGCATGCAGCTCGAGGTGATCTCGCTCTCAGGCACCCGGCGGTCGGTTGCCGTTGCCGAGAAGAACAGCGAGCAGTTTGCGGCGCGGCTGCGCAAGGTGGCCAGGGAGCGCGCAAAATGGGCGCGGCGCGCGGGCGTGGCGAGCTATCGCGTCTACGATTCCGATCTGCCCGACTATGCGCTCTCGGTGGATGTGTACGCAGGCGCCGGACCCGATGAGGGCGCGCGCTTCGTCCGCGTGGCGGAGCACCCGGCGCCCGCTTCGATCGATGCGGACCGAGCGGACGTGCGCTTTGCCGACGCCTGCGCGCTCATCCCCGCC
>Ga0079305_1000696_pt1 | contig 62773 bp, 53 predicted proteins | sample LMS_cellobiose_e_FD_79183 | JGI IMG/M metagenome (GOLD analysis project Ga0079305, IMG submission 79183) | Rumen-fistulated moose microbial communities from Alaska, USA - LMS_cellobiose_enrichment | ecosystem: Host-associated > Mammals > Digestive system > Stomach > Rumen fluid ...
AAGGGAAGCCGCGGCGGAAAGCTCCTCCGCTTCGTTTATCCTTGCCTCGGATATGCGGTTTGCCATCTTGATCCGCGTCTGCGTCGTATAGCAGCCGGTGAACAGAACGTTGAGCTCGCTGTCGACGGTCGGGAATTCGGTGCCGCTGTTTTCCGCGGCTCTGAAAAATTCGCGCACGGTCCCGAAACGTATGGTGGGAGCCAGCGGCCACGTCATGTATTCGGTTATGCGTTCTATATCGCGCCTTGAAGGTCCGCCTCCGTGATCGCCCACGCCGAAAACGCAAAGATATGTGTTCACTTTTTCTTTAGCGCAGAAGTCCGGTACGATCTCGAATTTTTCCGGCGATATCTCTCCGTTGTACCACACGTACTCGCGGTAATTGAGAGTTTTCTTTCCGGACGGTGATTTGTAATAGTACAGGCACGGACCCTTGTGACCGCGGCAGTGATACATGTATTTTATACCGGCATCGCAGAGGATCTCGGGTACGTTTACGTTATGTCCGAAGGTATCGGGGACGAAATCGACGTCGAGACTGTCCGGGTCTATCCCGAGAAGGCGCGAGAGATACTTTTTTGTCTGCAGTATCTGGCGCGTCAGCGACTCTCCGTCCGGCATGTTCTTGTCCGGCTCGACCCATTCGGCGGCGTTGACCTCCCACCGCCCTTCGTGAACGAGACGCTTTATATCGCCGAGCATTTCCGGCGCGTATTTTTCGATTATCTCATAAGTGGAAGCCTGCGACTGTCCGAACGTCATTTCCGGAAAATCGCGCATAAGACCGATCACCGTACGGAACGTATCGACAGTGACCGCGGCGGTCTCGTTGTAACCCCACATCCAGTTCATGTCGATATGGGCGTGCGAAATGAAAAGCTCCGTGTAGCTTTTCGCGGCGGGTCCGAGATCGGCGAGCATTTCCTCGGCGCGTTTTACGGCGCCGAGAGTTATAACGCCGTCGCGGCCGCATAGATCGAGCAGCATATCAGCCGCCTCTTCTATACGCGCGTCGAAGGCGCCGCCTCTGTTTTTCGATACGCCGTCAAGATACGAAAGCTCGGAGCATATTCGCTCGGCGTGCTTTCCCTGTCCGCGCATCAGGTTCAGCTTTTTAAGCTTTTGCAGATAAGTCATGGAACGTACCTCTTTCATTGTTTTCCGGCAAGATCCCGTGCCGGTGATTTCGTTTTCCGCCCGGATTTTACAGACCGAGCTTTTTTATATAGCTTTCCGCTTTTGCGAGATCTTCCTCGGTGTTTACGCCGAAGATCTCAAAATCGTTTTCGCACATCATGGCGCCCACCTTCAAGCCGTTTTTCAGGAACACCTCGGGAACGTCCGTGAGATACACCTCGTGTTTCGTATTGTTTTCGAGTATGTATTCGAGAGCGGGGAAGAGCTTTTTCGCGTTGAATATGTAAGTCGCAGTGTTGTATTCGCATATTTTAAGCTGTTCGGGAGTGCATTCCCTGTGCTCGACTATGGCGGCGAGACTTCCGTCTTCGTTCCTGACTATCCTGCCGAGGCAGAGTCCCTCTTCGCCCGGGCACGAGAGCACCGTGCAGTCGTTGCCTTCCTTTTTGTGAAATTCGAGCAGCTTTTCGGCGGTGCTCCTGAGGATCAACGGCGTGTCTCCCGCGATTATCATAACGTCTCCGTCGTAATCTTCAAAATAACTTTTCGCACAGAGCGCGGCGTGCCCCGTTCCGAGCTGCTGATCCTGAATGGCGAAATGCATATCCGGATAAGCGCTCATCAGCTTCTCCTTTTCGAATCCGACGACTATGACGATATCTCTTCTGTCGATAAAGCCGATGGTGTTCATCACGTAGGAAATGAGCGGTCTGCCGTCAGCGAGACGCATCGCCTTGGGGATCCCGGTTATCTCCGAGCGGAGACGCTTGCCTTTTCCGGCTGCGAGTATGATTGCTTTCATGGATGTTTATATGTCCTTTCGTATTGTGACTGTGACAAAAAAATCGCGGCGGCATAGAATATCCTGAAAAAAAGGTCAGGAGGCATCTGCCATATGAATATATCATATATCGACGGTAAAAATGATTATTTCGCGTCTTCAAATACGAGGTACGGCTTTTACACGCGCTTTGACAGCGTGTTCGACCGTGATAAATTCGACCGCGTGTTCATTATCAAGGGAGGCTCCGGGACGGGAAAGTCGTTTTTCATGAAGAGGATCCGGGAAGCGCTTTCATCGCGCAGGCTTTCCGCGGAGGGCGTCCTTTGCTCTTCGGATCCGTCGTCGCTCGACGGGCTGATCTGCAGAGACGCGAAACTAGCCTTCATCGACGGTACGCCGCCGCATACGACAGATCCGGTCTATCCCGGAGCCGTGGACACGATAGTGGATCTCGGCGAGTTCTGGTCGTGCGCCGGGCTCGCGGAAAAAAGAAGCGAGATAACGAAGATCGTCAAAGAAAAAAAGGCGCTTTTCGATTCCGGATACCGTCTTCTCGGGTGTGCCGGAGACGTTTCCGATGATATTTTATATATTTTAACAAATCGCTTCGATAAAATCAAGGCGCGAAACGCGATAGAAAGATTTTTTGACGCCGAAATATCAAAAAAAGGCGCGTTTTCGGAAGAAATAATGATCGGCGGATGCATAAACGCCGCGGGCGTCGGAAGGACGGGATTTTTTGAAAACGCCGCTGAGAAAAAATGCGTAACCGTGAACGACGACGCGTCCTTCGCGCTTTTTTATTCGCTCCTTTACGAATCCGCAAAAAAACGCGGCTCGCGAATATGCGTGAGTTTCGATCCGCTCGATCCGAAACATGTCGACGGAGTTTACTTCCCGGACGACTCGGTCAGCGTGACGCGGTGCTTCGATCTCGGCGAATGGAAAAAGCGCTTCGGCAGCGCATATAAGATCTTCAACGTTGACAGATTTTTCCGCGCGGACGATCTCCGCGCCGTGAAAAACAAGCTCAGACTCGAAAGAAAACTGCGCGACGACGTCATAAGCGAGGCTTGCGGAGCTTTTGCGGAAGCTTTCGCCCTGCACGTTAAACTTGAGAAAATATACGGCGACAACATGGATTTCATGGCAAAAGACGAGTTCACCGAGCGTTTCATTTCGCGTATCTGCTTCGGTTTCTGACGGCGCGCGGAGCTTTTTTTGCGAAAGCTCCGCGATTTTTATATAATTTTCATTTCGCATGTTGACAACACGTGTCGCAGATGATACAATTGTCACATGTTCAAAGCAATAAATAAGCAGGTCGACAGAACGAGAAACTGGATATTCAACGCTCTTTTGTCGCTGCTCGGAAAAAAACCGTACGATGAAATAAAAATCGCAAATATTACGGAAGAAGCCGGCGTTGCAAGACAGTCGTTCTACAGGAATTATGACAGCAAGGACGATATCATCTACAAATTCGTAAGCGGAATAATCCTTGAATATGCAAAAAGGCTGAAAGGGCTTTTGAATGCGGGCGATTTAACTCATTTGCAGACGCTTGAGGAGTTCTTCAAAGTGTTCCTTGAGAAAAAGGACGAGCTTCTCCGTATAAAAAACGCGTCCCTAACTCCGGTGCTGCTCAACGCGTTCTGGAATTTCTTCTTTGAGCTCAGCGACATAAGCGAAGCGCTCGAAAAGGAAAAAATGATAAATCAGGAGGCGTATATGAGATATCAGCTCGGCGGCTTTATCTCCGTCGTTGTCTGGTGGATCAACGGCGACATGGAAAGATCGCCGGCGCAGATGGCGGATACCGCTCTGGTTATGATGGAAAATGAAAGCGGCGAAAGCGCTTTTATAGATTTTGTTGCCGAAAGGCTCAGAAAAACGGAGCTTATCTGAGCGCTTTTCGCTTTTGCGGAGCGATCGGGTATTTGAAAAGAAAAAAACTGACGATTTTGAAAGGATTTCGGTTTTTATGGAAGAAAGAAAAAAGAGATGGGGAGACCGTAAGGACGGATATCTCGTCCGCGACATAGACGCGCTCCACGTTTTCATGCCGTATCTCATGCCGAACAGAGCGGACAACGAGGCGGTGGCGAACATCAGGATAGACATGACGAAGGCGGACGAATTCATTGCCGAGAAAAACGCTCGGCAGCCGGAATTCAAGTATACCGTGTTCCACGTCGTCTGCGCGGCGCTTGCCAAGACCATCGCGCTCAGACCGAAGATGAACAGGTTCATATCGGGGCACAGGCTTTACGACCGCAAGAAGATATCGCTGGCGTTCGTCGTGAAAAAAGAGTTCAGGGACGACGGGCAGGAAGGATTCGTCATAGCGGAAATGGATGAAAAATCCGATGATTCTCCGATCACCCAGCTCCACGATCAGATAACGAGAAAAGCTCATAGAGTCAGAAGCGATAAATCCGGCGACGGAACCACGCAGAAGATAGAGTTTTTCACCCGCATGCCGCGATGGCTTCTCAGATTCGTTGTGGGCAAGGTGCTTCATATGCTCGATTATTACGGCAAGATGCCGGCTTTCGTGTGCGCCGACGACCCGGATTACTCGACGGTGTTCATATCCAACCTCGGAAGCATAAAAATGTCCGCTTCTTATCATCACCTTGCCAACTGGGGCACCAACTCGTTCTTCGTGGTTATCGGTGAAAAGCGTAAGCAGCCGTTTTTTGACGACGACGGAAATTGCGAGATGAGACAGGCGGTAGACATCGGAATGACCATCGACGAAAGGATCGCCGACGGCTTTTATTTCGCCAAGAGCATGAAGCTTTTCAAAAAAATAATGGAAAATCCCGAGCTTCTCGACAGACCGCTCGGCGAACCGGTCGAATTCGACGACTGAAATAATAACGGAACAGTTAAAAATCAATTATGCCGAAAGGAAAGGTTTTTAGATATGAGCGATATCAAAGCGCCGTGGCTGTCCAGCTACGGCGACGTGGAATTCCATTTGAAGTACAGTGATCTGACGATGTGCGGCAAGGTCTTCGAGACAGCCGACAGGCTCTCGGACAGCACGGCTCTTTCTTTTATGGGAAAGAACACCTCCTATGCAAAGCTGAAAGAAAAGATAACCGAGACTGCAAGGGCTTTTGCGGCGCTCGGAGTAAAGGACGGAGATAAAGTAGCCGTCTGTATGCCCAACGTGCCGCAGGCGGTATTTGCGCTTTACGGACTCAATTACATAGGCGCGGTGCCGTGCATGATCCATCCGCTCTCCGCGGTGGGAGAGATCGTCAACTACATAAAGGAGACGGAGAGCAGATACGTTCTCACTCTGGATCAGTTTTATCCCAAGCTCAACGACGTAAGAAAGATCCGTCCGTTTGAAAAACTGATAATCGCCGCCGTCCGCGACGAGCTGCCCGCGATAAAGCGTATCGCATTCGATCTGACGTCCGGCAAAAAACTTCCGAAGGTCCCGGATGAGGAGGGCACGGTGAAATGGAACGATTTCATCGCGGGAGCCGCGGGTTATTCCGGCGACTGCCGCGCGGACAAGAAAGCCGACGACACCGCCGTGATACTGTTTTCCGGCGGAACGACCGGCGTCACGAAGGGCATACTTCTTTCAAATCTTAACTTCAACGCTCTCGCCGCTCAGACCGTGGCGATGAACCACAAGGAAATAGAGGGGAAGAGCATGCTCGCCGCCATGCCCGTGTTCCACGGCTTCGGACTCGGAATCTGCATTCACACCATGCTCGCCGAGGGCGGCAGATCTATCCTTGTGCCGAAATTCAACGTCAAGGAATACGCCAAGCTTCTCAAGACCGAAAAACCGAATTATATCGCCGGAGTTCCGACGCTCTTCGAGGCGATAACGCGCAACCCTTATATGAAAAACGCAAAGCTCGATTTTCTCATGGGCGTTTTTTCCGGCGGAGATTCGCTTCCCGTTGAGCTCAAGAAGAAATTCGACAAATTCCTCTCCGATCACGGCGCCGGCATCAGAGTCAGAGAGGGATACGGAACTACCGAATGCGTCACCGCGAGCTGCCTGACTCCGTACAACAAGGAGAAGGAGGGAAGCATCGGTCTTCCTTTCCCTGACACGTATTATAAGATATGCGTCGTCGGCGAGAACGTCGAGGCGCCTTACGGGACTGAGGGCGAGATATGCCTGACCGGTCCCACGGTGATGAAGGGCTACCTCCATCACGAACAGGAGAACGCGGACACTCTCAGACTTCATGACGACGGCAGGATATGGCTTCACACCGGCGACCTCGGCGTCATGGACGAGGAGGGCTTCATTTACTTCAAACAACGCATCAAGAGAATGATAATCACGAGCGGATACAACGTATATCCTTCTCAGATAGAGAACGTGATCGACTCGCTCGGCTTCGTGCGTATGAGCTGCGTCATCGGAGTCAAGGACGAATATAAGATGCAGAAGGTCAAGGCGTTCGTCGTGCTCAAGGACGGATATGAGCCGTCGGAGAGCATTCGCGCCGAGATCATGGAAACGTGCAAAAAGAACGTTGCCAAATACGCTATGCCGTATGAGATCGAGTTCAGGGAATCGCTTCCTCAGACTCTCGTGGGCAAGGTGGCGTATACGGTGCTTGAAAAGGAAGAGGCGGCAAAGACCGCCTGAGAACGCGGCTTCTCTTAAAACGACCGGCGGAGAAAACTTCTCCGCCGGGATTTTTTTGCATATACGGCACGGGAATCGGCTTTTTTTCGCGCCAGGGTTTGCATTTTTTCTCATTATGTGATATACTTGAACGAATGAAGATGGTAAGTTAGGATGATTGTTTATGAAAGCGGATCTTTCACGCCTTAATAAGATAAACGTCCGCGGTCTCGACTTTTATGATATGAGCTTGGACGACGCCGCGATGATATGCGCCGCGGCAGCCGACGACCGGGAGGGAGGACCGTTCGTGGTGTTCACTCCCAACGCGGAGATAGCCCAGGCGTGCCTTGAGGATGAAAAATTCGCGGAGTGCGTGAAGAGCGCCGACCTCCTGCTTCAGGACGGCGCCGGAGTTATCCTTGCTTCAAAAATACTCGGTACTCCGCTCAAAACGAAGATAGCCGGTATAGATCTCGGCGAGAGAGTAATCGAACATTCGGCAAAGACGGGCAGAAAAGTTTATTTTCTCGGCGCGGCTCCCGAAAACGGCGAAAGGAAAGCCGTCGCGGCGCTCGCCGGTGAAAAACTCGCCGAAAAATACGAGGGCTTCCGTCTTTGCGGATATCATCACGGGTATTTCCGCGAAGAGGAATCGGATCAGATCATATCCGAGATCAATTCTCTCGGCTGCGACGTGCTTTTCGTATGCCTCGGCGCTCCAAAGGAGGAGTATTGGATAGCCCGTCACAAAAGCGAGCTTTCGGTGGGACTCATCCTCGCCCTCGGAGGAAGCCTTGACGGGTACGCCGGCGTCGTGAAAAGGGCGCCCGAGGCTTTTATAAAAATGAACTGCGAATGGCTCTACCGGCTCATAAAACAGCCGTCGAGATTCAAAAGGATGCTGAAACTTCCGAAATACGTTATCGGAGCCGCCGCGGAGAGGATAACAAAAAAGCGCTGAACGCATTATTACCAAAATTTATCGAAAGACGGTATCGTTTCAAATGGGCAAGCTGATAGTCATAGACGGGCTCGACGGATCGGGCAAAAATACACAGTCGCATCTTTTCTGCGATCATCTCGGCGTCTCGGGAAAGCGCACGCGCCTTCTTTCTTTCCCGAATTATCATACACCGGCGTGCGCTCCGGTGGAGCAGTATCTTTCCGGCGCTTACGGAAGCGATCCGGAAACGGTGAACTGCTACGCCGCGTCCGCTTTCTACGCCGTGGACAGGTATTCGTCTTATATGCTTGACTGGAAAAAGGATTATGAGAGCGATTGCGTCGTGGTCGCAAACAGATACACCACTTCAAACGCCATCCATCAGATGGCAAAGCTTCCCGAGAGCGAGGCGGACGGCTTTCTTTCATGGCTTTACGATTTTGAATTTTGCAGACTCGGCATCCCGCGTCCGGATCTCACGCTCTTTCTCGATGTGCCCGTGAACGTATCGCTTTCCCTTATCGAAAAGCGCGGCGAAAAGAAGGATATACACGAGGTGGGAGATCACCTTGAAAAAGCGAGAAAAGCTGCGTTTTACGCCTGCGAAAAGCTCGGCTGGACGCGGATCGAATGCACCGAGAACGGAAAGATGCTGCCGGTGGAGGCGATCACCTCGCTGATCGTAAAGGCGGCGTCCGACCATGTCTGACGCTGCGCCCGGGGGCTTTGAAAAAAAGGAATTCAGACTGAGCGTTTACAGTCCGGGACTCGCCCCGGTCGAAAGGATCGCCGGTTTCTGGACCGGAGCCCGCGGTGAAAAGGCGGGCGGCGATATCAGAGAGCTCGCTTCGTCGAAAAGCGGATCGCTGTCGTTTTACTGCATCGAGGAAGGCGGCGTCATGTTCGGATGCGCCGTTACGGTCGTATGCGCGATCGTCTGCGGCTTTGAAGCCCGCGCTCTTACCGTACCGGCGGTATGCATCCACCGCGAGGCTTTTACCAGAGAATATCCGGGGCTCGTGTTTTCCAACGTCATATGCGACGTGCTCGCCTCGAAATTTTCGTCAAACGGCATGACGGCGGTCTCCGTTGTGACGCCGGACAGCGCCGCGGAATTCCGCAGATATGAAAAACTGGGCTATAAAACGCTGTTTTATTCATTCAGACTCCGTGTTCCGGAGGGAACGCTGAAAAGCATTTTCCGTACAGACGCCGCCGATGCGCATACGGCTTATCTTATGAAGCACAGGTCTTCCGCGTCCTTTTACGGCTTCCGTGATATTTTTACTGCCGGTTCGCCCTCCGTACGTCTCGTAGAGGATAAAGAGACGTTCCTGCTGAAAATGAAAAAGAAAAGGCTCCTTTGCGGAGCGGCGTCCGGCGGATCGGGATATGCTGTTTATACCGTGTCAGACGGCGTTGAAACGGTTACGGATTTCGGATTTGAAAACTCCTTCGACCGTGATGCGCTTATGAAAAGCGCGATATTCGCCGAAACAGTACCGGCGGCAATGTACAGACCGCTTCTTTATAAAAACGGATGTTCGGATCCCGATATACCGTGGCGCGGATTTTCGGATCCGATCCTCGACGGTTATCTTTGATCCGTAAATCCGGATAAACTCTTATAACACGAAACAGAGAAAGGAATTCCACCATGTACGTATACGTTTTGTTTGCGGACGGTTTTGAAGAGATCGAGGCAGTAACTCCGGTCGACGTTTTGAGACGCGCGGGGTTCGACGTGATCACGGTAAGCATATACGGAGACAGAAAAACGGTGACCGGCGCTCACGGTATCCCCGTCATCGCCGACGAGACGATCGGAAACGTGAAAGTCTCCGAGGCGCTTTGCATCGTTCTGCCCGGAGGCGGGACCGGCGTGATGAACCTGAACGCTTCCGGCAAGGTCAGAGAGATCGTAAAAGAGCAATATTCCGGAGGAAGGTTCGTCGCCGCCATATGCGCGGCGCCCACGATCCTTTCCGGACTCGGTATACTCAAAGGAAAGTGCGCCACCTGCTATCCGTCCATGCGATCCGAACTTGATGCCGCGGAAAGAGACGGGAGGTCGCTCTGCATACGCGACGGCTGCGTTATCACGTCCGTCGGACCGGGGACCGCGGGCGAGTTCGCATTCGCTCTCTGCGAGATACTCGGAAAGCCGGAAAAAGCGAGCGCTCTCAGGACCGGCATGTGCTGCCCCGAAAAGACGGAGCAAAGTCTGCGGATAATCGGCTGAGCGGTGAATACGAAAGCCACCAAACAGCAGATAAGAGAAATTTATCTTTCGCGCAGGAATGGGCTTTCTCCGGAATACCGGACGTCCGCCTCGCGCACGATCTGCGATGAGATACTGAAGACAAGGGAATATTCACTTGCCGGCACGGTGCTTCTCTACAGCGCCGTAAGATCCGAAGTCTCGCTTGAACCGCTTTTTTACGCCGTGATCGCATCCGGGAGGACCGCGGCTTTTCCGCGCTGCGGCAAAAACCATACGATGGAATTCAGAAAAACGGACAGCTTGTCGGAGCTTGCGCCCGGGATGCTTTCCATACCGGAGCCGTCTGACGGCTGCCGCGTCATTGAAGACGGAGAATATGAAAACGCGCTTTGCGTAATACCGTGCGTAGCCGCCGACGTTTACGGTTTCAGGATCGGGTACGGCGGGGGATATTATGACCGTTTTCTGTCACGCAGGCGCGGCGTTTCGAGAATATGCGTCTGCTTTGACGCGCAGGTATCGGATAAACCGCTTCCTTACGGTGCGTTCGATGAGCGGTATACGCGGCTCATAACGGAAAAAAGAAAGGTCTTTCTATGAAAAGAAACCCGGCGTTGACGTCGCCGCTCTATATCGGCGCCATACTGATCTTCACGAGCTTTTCGGCTTATATGCTGTTGAAGATAAACGAGCTGAGTGAAAATCCTTTCCTCTCGGTGGCGATAATACAGTTGTTCATCTTCCTTATTCCGACCGCGTTTTACTGCGCCGTCGGAAAAATCAGCTTCGCAAGTTCCGTAAAGCTGCGCTTTTCCGTTTCGGCGATACCGGTGCTTCTCGAAAGCTCGGTGCTTTTCGTGCTCGGGTGCGCGATAATGAAATACGTGGGATATTTTTTCCTTGACGGAGCGTATGTCGACACTCCGCAGGTCGTCAGCGTCAACGTGTTCGGCTCCGACGAGGTAATGCTGATAATCAGCATGGTGCTTCTTCCTTCCGTGCTTGAGGAGATAGTTTTCAGAGGCATACTTATTGACGAATACAGACGTTACGGTGATCTGTGCGCCGTGCTGATGAGCGCGATATGTTTTGCGTTTCTCCATTTTTCCCTTGAAAATTTTCTGTATTATCTCTTCGCCGGGATCGTATTCGGACTCGTGACGACGGCGACGGATTCCTGTATACCGGCGATGATACTGCATATGCTCAACAACGCCGCGGCTCTGTGGGCTGAGGAGAGCTATATGACGTATATAAAGCAGCTTGGCGGCACGATGCTGTTTTTGTATATAACCGTGGCTTTGTTTTTGCTTTTCGCGTTCCTGCTCTTCGCTTCCGTCGAGCATCTGTATTCCAAAAAGGCGTACAGAGAAAAAACGAGAGAGAGATTCATCCTTGTCGAAGAGGATAAAATGATCGAAGAGGCGAAAACGCGTAAAACGGGATTCTTCCGCAAAAAAGACGGAGAAGCCCGGAAGGAGACGCCGCAGGGCTCAAAGGCGCCCGGACTCAAGGATGCGTTCCTTTCTCCGACATTCATTATTCTTGTATTGTTCTTTCTTATAAAGTCGGCGAACATCTTCTGATGTCCGCTGTGTGACAAAAAGGAAATGGTTTTGATATGATAAACAATAACGACGGCAAAAGCGGCGCTTCACGCATGAGACCGAAGCGCAGTCTCGACGATTTTACCGATAAGACGGTCCCTTCCGCCGCGCCCGATGAGATCAAGGACGCGATCACGGACGGGAGCGCGGGTAGTTCTTTGCCTCCGGAAACAGAAGAGACGAAAAACGCCGCCGGTGAAACCTCAGAGGATACGGCGCTTGCGGACGATCAAAAGCCCGTTTTTGCAAAACCGCGCAGAGCAAAGCGCGGTCCCGCGTCTTTTTCCGAGAGCGCGGATCACGGTGATGAGAACAAGCCCTCCGACGATGAAACGCGGCGTGATGACGCGGTTTCGGGGTCAGTGACCTCAGCGGAACATGAAGCGGTAAACGACGAAGGCGAAAAACGCTCATATAACGGCGTTTTCGCCTCCGGCGATACGTTAACCAAGGAAACTCCGGACGGATCGTCCGGCTCTGTATCTGACGTCAGCTCCGCCGCGTCTTCGGACGCCGACGAGCTCGATATAATTACAAACAAAAAAAGCGGCACAAGTTCAGACGCCGAACGCGTTTTTTCTTCGACTGACGGCGAAGCCGCGGAGACGCCGGAAGAAACCCGGCGCGAAGATCGCGGTGAAGATATGCCGGAAAGCGGCAAGAGCGCAGAAAACAAAAAGAAGAAATTCGACATGCCCAAAAGAGCCGTTAAAGCTCCGCCGGCGTCAGAAAAATCAGAAAAGTCAGAAAAAAGCGGGAAAAGCGGGAAAGACGCTCCCGTGTCTTTGAAGTCCGCCGCGCGCGATAACGGCGAGCGCGGAGAGGAAGGCGCGGAGAAAACGATACGCGTAAGAGGCGTCGTAAAACCGTCCGTCTCTTCTCAGGAGAGGTCGCTGATAAGAGCCACTCCGAAGAAAAAGCCGACGTATTTCATGGAGACGGAAACGCCGACCGACGACGAAGAGTACGAGGTGCGCGACAAAGGCGGCGTCGTTTCGACGATCGTCAAGGCAGCGGTATATATCATCTGCGTACTGCTCATTTCCGTCGGGCTCGCGGTGGCGACGATCCGCGCCGCAAACGATATTTTCGCTTTCGTCAAAACCGAAAAAGAAGCCGAAGTCACCATCCCGGAGCTTGCCACCGTTTCCGAGATAGGCGACATCCTTGCCATGAACGACCTTATCGAGTATCCGAAGCTTTTCGATATTTACGTCGGATACAAGTACAGGAAGGTAAAGAACCTCGCCTTCAAAGCGGGAACTTATACCCTCAGCTCTACGATGAATTACGACGAATTCGTGAAAACGCTGATGGTCAAGGCTGCGAAAAGGCAGATCATCACACTGACGTTCACGGAGGGAATGACCGTCGACGAGATCATTGATAAGCTCGTCGAAAACGGCGTGGGTACGAAGGAAGGGTATATCGACGCGATACAGAATTATCCGTATGTTTATCACTTCATGGACAATATCGACTTCGATACCTTCTCGAAAGACAGAAAATACAGACTCGAGGGATATCTGTTCCCCGATACGTATCAGTTCTACACGGATTCCAAAGAGATCGCGGTCATAGATAAATTCCTCAAGAATTTCGAAACGAAGTTCGAAAAGGAAAACTACGACCGGCTCACAGAGCTCGGTATGTCTCTCGACGACATCGTGATCCTCGCTTCCATCATCGAGAGAGAGGCGAAATATCACAGCGAATTCAAGATCGTTTCCAGCGTGTTCCACAACAGGATCAACTCTCCGTATTTCACCAAGCTGGAGTCGGACGCGACTATACAGTATCTGCTTCCCGAGCATAAAGAGGTGCTGACGCATGAGGATACTCTTATAGATCATCCGTACAACACGTATCAGATAGAGGGGCTTCCTCCCGGAGCCATATGCAACCCCGGACTCGACGCCATAAGCGCGGCGCTTTATCCGGAAAGCACGGACTACTATTATTTCGTAGCGGCAACAGACAAGACGACCGTGTTCGCAAAGACTCTTGCCGAACACCAGGAAAACATCAACAAGATAAGGCAGGGGCTTCTCTGAGCCTTTGTCTGAGAAACGGCGGATAATGGATCTTAACATCATTCTCTTGATTTTATCAGGCGCGGTGCTGATCATATCGACGGTCACTCTCGTGATAACGCTCGTGAGGACCGCTTCGTATGAGAAACGTCTCGGAAAGCTTGCGGAATCGCTGAAAAGCGTATCTGACGCAGCCGAAAGCACCGAAAGACGCCTTTCGTCTCAGATAGACGGGAAACTGTCCTCCACGAGGACCGAGATCACGTCCGGCATACGCGATTTCCTTTCCGCGTTCTCGTCTCAGCTTTCGGCGTCTCAGAAGAACGTCTTTGAGCAGAACGACAAGCGCATAGAACAGCTTTCGGAATCTCTCGGAGAGCGTCAGGATTCTCTGAGACGATCCGTCAGCGAGAGCGTAAGCGGACTCGACGAGCGGTTTGTAAGGCTGTGCAAGGACGTGGAGAATATGTCCGAGCAGCTCAGGGAAACTCTCGACGCCCGCATGAAGGAGATGCGCGCCGAAAACGAAAAACAGCTCGCCGAAATCAGATCCACCGTGGACGAAAAGCTCCAGCAGACGCTTGAAGACAGGATAAGCCGTTCTTTCAAGGACGTCAGCGAAAGGCTCGAGCAGGTCTACAAAGGACTCGGAGAAATGCAGACGCTCGCTTCCGGAGTAGGCGATCTGAAAAAGGTGCTCTCTAACGTCAAGACGCGAGGCATCCTCGGCGAGATACAGCTCGGAGCGATACTCGAACAGATACTGTCTCCGGATCAGTACGAGACGAACGTGGCGACCGTGAGCGGATCGAAAAACGTAGTTGAATTTGCCGTAAAGCTTCCCGGAGCCGAGGACGGAAAATGCGTTTATCTGCCGATCGACTCTAAATTCCCGACGGACGCGTATTATAATCTTTCCGACGCTTACGAGAGCGGCGATCCTCAGGCGGTATCCGCGTGCGGAAGCGTTTTCGAGAGAAGACTTACGGATTTTGCCAAGGATATACACGACAAATACGTTTCGCCCCCGGATACGACGGACTTTGCCGTCATGTTCCTTCCCACCGAGGGCATATACGCCGAGGCTGTCAAGAGAGGAATGCCGGAAAAGCTGTCCGAACTTCGGATATCCATTGCCGGACCTACCACCATGGCGGCGCTTCTCAACAGTCTGCAGATGGGATTTCGTACTCTTGCCATACAGAAGCGTTCGAGCGAGGTGTGGGAGATACTCCAGGCGGTAAAGACGGAATTCGGTAAATTCGAGGACGCGCTCCAGAAGGTCCAGGCGAGACTCGAAAGCGCGAACAAGGACCTTGATTCTCTCGTTACCACGAGGACCAAGGCTATAAGAAGAAAACTTAGGGACGTCGGCGAGCTTCCCGCGGACGAGGCGGAAAAGCTCATCGACGAATGACAGACGCCGCTCGGCGGCGGTAATACAATGACAAAGAACAAAGAAGAGATAAGGACGATAGCGAAAAACAGAAAAGCTTACCACGACTATTTCGTGGAGGATACTTTCGAGGCGGGCGTCAGCCTTTGCGGCACCGAGGTGAAATCGGTGAGAGAGGGCGGCATAAACCTCAAGGATTCCTACTGCGAGATGACCGGCGGCGAGATCTTCGCGCTCGGCGTTCACATAAGCCCGTATGAGAAGGGCAATATATTCAACCGCGACCCGCTGAGAAAAAAGAAACTTCTGATGCATAAAAAAGAGATCCTCAGGCTCCGCTCGGCGGCGGCGCGGGAGGGGTATTCCGTTATACCTCTTTCCGTTTATCTGAAAGGGAGCCTGATCAAAATGGAGATCGGTATCTGCAAGGGCAAAAAGCTGTACGACAAGAGGGAAGCGGACGCCGAAAAACAAATGCAGAGGGAGATCGCGAGAAAGATCTGACGCGCTTCCCGGACGGAGACACATGACTAAGAAAATAAGAAATTTTTCCATAATAGCCCATATAGACCACGGTAAATCAACTCTCGCAGACCGCCTTCTCGAGCTTACGGACGCCGTAAGCAAGAGAGATATGCAGGAGCAGGTCCTGGACAACATGGAGCTTGAAAGGGAAAGAGGAATAACGATAAAGGCGAGAGCCGTGCGGCTTTCCTATAAGGCGGACGACGGAGAGATATACGAGCTGAACCTCATAGACACTCCCGGTCACGTCGACTTCAATTACGAGGTCTCGCGCTCGCTTTTCGCCTGCGAGGGAGCGCTTCTCGTCGTGGACGCCACCCAGGGCATACAGGCGCAGACGCTCGCAAACGCGTATCTTGCGATAGATCACGATCTTGAGATCGTTCCCGTGATCAACAAGATCGATCTTCCGGCGGCGGATATCGAGGGCGCGAAAAACGAGATCGAGGACGTCATCGGTATCCCGGCGGATTACGCTCCGTGCATTTCGGCGAAGACAGGACAGAACGTGGAAGACGTCCTGCGCGCGATAGTGAAGTACATCCCGGCTCCCGAGGACAAGGATGAAATGCCCGCAAGAGCGCTCGTTTTCGATTCGTATTACGATTCATACAAGGGCGTCATCGTTTACTTCCGCCTTTTTGAAGGTAAGCTCAGACGCGGCGAGACCGTAAGGATGATGTCTAACGGCGCCGAATTCGAGATAGTCGAGCTCGGTTACCTCAGACCGTTCGGCTTCGAGCCCGTTGAGGAAATGTCCTCCGGAGAGGTCGGATATTTCACGGCATCCATCAAAAACCTTTCTCTCACGAGAGTAGGCGATACGGTCACGAGCGCGGCGGAGCCTGCCTCGCAGCCCTTCGACGGATTCAAGAAAGCCCAGCCCGTGGTGTTCAGCGGTATTTATCCCGCCGACGGTGCAAAGTATCCCGATCTTCGGGACGCTCTCGAAAAACTCAGGCTCAACGACGCGGCGCTTTCCTTTGAGCCGGAGACGTCCGCTGCTCTCGGATTCGGATTCAGGTGCGGCTTTCTCGGGCTTTTGCACATGGAGATCATCCAGGAGAGACTCGAGAGGGAATTTTCCCTTGATCTTATAACAACCGCTCCGAGCGTCATATACAAGGTGGAGCTTACCGACGGCAGCGTGATGATGATCGACAATCCTACGAATTATCCGTCGCCGGACGTCATTAAAGCCGCGTACGAGCCCGTAGTCAAGGCTTCGATCATCACGCCGACTGAGTTCGTCGGGAACATAATGGAGCTTTGCCAGGAAAGACGCGGCAGGTTTTCCGATATGAAGTACCTTACCGGAAACAGAGCCGAACTTCATTATTTCATGCCCCTTAACGAGATCGTTTACGACTTTTTCGACGCGCTCAAATCAAAAAGCAAGGGATACGCGTCCCTCGACTACGACGAGCCCGTTTACGAAAAATCCAATCTCGTAAAGCTCGATATACTTCTCAACGGAGAGATAGTCGACGCGCTTTCGTTTATCGTGCACAGTGAAAAGGCTTATCCGAGAGCGAGAAGAATCGCGGAAAAGCTCAAGGAGAACATACCCCGCCAGCTTTTCGAGATACCGATACAGGCTGCCGTCGGCGGCAGGATAATCGCCAGAGAAACGGTGAAGGCGATGCGCAAGGACGTTCTTGCAAAATGCTACGGAGGAGACATAACGAGAAAGAAAAAGCTCCTCGAGAAGCAGAAGGAAGGAAAGAAGAAGATGCGCTCCCTCGGGACAGTCGAGCTCGGACAGGAAGCGTTCATGGCTGTGCTCAAACTCGATGAGTGAAGCTTTTGATATAAAGGCGCCGACAAGTCGGGATAAGATCGGGATATATATCCACGTGCCGTTCTGCATACGAAAATGTCCTTACTGCGACTTTTATTCGTGCGAGAAGCCGGAGCTTATCGAAGATTATACGCGGGCGCTTGAACGCTGCATCGCGTCGTGCGGACCGCTTATGCGCGGGAAGACAGCCGACACCGTATACTTCGGCGGCGGAACTCCGTCACTTCTGCCCGAAAAAAATGTCTCGAAGATAATTGAAGAGCTGTCTTGCCGTATCGGCATAGAGAAAAACGCCGAGATAACGCTTGAAGTCAATCCCGCGTCCGGAGCGGAAAGGCGCTTTGCCGGATATAAAAGCGCAGGCGTGAACAGGATTAGCATCGGTATGCAGAGCGCGTCCGACGAAATGCTCGCGCTGATAGGAAGGCTTCACAGACACGCGGACACTCTGAATACCGTGAAAGCGGCAAGAAGAGCGCTCTTCGACAACCTCAGCCTTGATCTGATGTACGGCTTGCCTTATCAGACGCTTTCGGATTGGAAACACTCATACGAAGAGGCGATAAGACTCTCGCCGGAGCACATATCTTTTTACGCGCTGACGCTGTCGCAGGATTCACGGCTTTACAGATCCGGGTACGATTATCCGGACGACGACGTACAGTACGAAATGTACGAAAGCTTTACAGACGCGGCGGCGCGCGCCGGATACGTGCAGTACGAGATATCCAACTGCGCAAAGCCGGAAAGGCGTTCGGCTCACAACCTGAAATACTGGAGCCTCGGCGATTATATCGGCTTCGGACCCGGCGCCCATTCATTTATGTCCGGCAGGCGTTTTTACACGCCCGAGGACCTTGATGGCTTCATTGCCGCAAAGGAACCGGAAACTCTCTTCGTAACGGAAGAGGATTGTTCGGACGACGATCTGCTGTACGAGCTCGTGATGCTTTCACTTCGTACCTCGGAGGGGCTTGCATTTTCAAAAATGCGAAGGTTCCTGCCGGACGATGATGCGTTTTGCGCGCTTGTCGAAAAGCTGAAAGAGCGCTTTGCTCCCTTTGAAAAAGCCGGATGCGGTACGTGCGGAGACGACGGGATAAGACTGAATACAAAGGGCTTTTTCATATCAAACAGTATAATATGCGGTCTTACGGACCGGTGAAACAAGGAGTTTAAAATGTTTAAGAGAATTGCGGCATTCATCATCGCGGCACTCACGGTCGTGACGCTGTTTTCGTCCTGCGGCGGCAAGGATGATGAAAACGAGCTTCCGGAGGGCTTCCTGATGGCAACGAACGACGCTGTGGATTATTACTTCTATTATCCTGCCGGCTGGACTCTCGACAAAAACGACGGAATGATCTCCGCTTACGCCTCTGAGCAGGATCCCGCCACGCTTTCCGTGACGACGTTCAACGCACCGTCCGATTTTGAAAACCTCGACAAGTATTTCAACGAGACGTACGAAGAGCTTTTCAAGGCGAATTTCGGCGACGCGGCGTATACCGAGAAGGGCACCGAGATACTTCTTGAAAAATATCCCGCGTACAGATGCCAGTTCGTCTCGGATATCGCGGGCGGAAAATACAAATTCATGCAGGTCATGAGCGTTAAAGGCGGCTACATATATCTGATCACGTACACCTCTTCCGAGGAGAATTACGATAAATACTACGATGACATGGTCAAAGCCGTCGAGTATTTCAAGTTCAAATAACGGATATTTTTGTTGACCGAAAGGATAAAACATGGATAAAAACGACGTATCCTGCCGCATTGCCAAGGTCGGCGGGCAGGCTGTGATCGGCGGGATCATGATGAAAGGTCCGAAGCATTATTCCACCGCGGTAAGATGCCCGGACGGCAGTATAATCACCGACGACCACGACAACAAGTCCGTAAAGGACAAGTACAAGATACTCAGACTTCCCATAATACGCGGCATAGTAAATTATATCGAGACGATGGCGCTTTCCTTCAAGACTCTCGATTTTGCCGCCAACGCCATGGGAATGGACGAGGAAGAAACGAAATTCGAAAAATGGCTCAACGAAAAGTTCGGTAAGTCGATCATGACCGTCGCCGCGATGATCGGCGGCGTTCTCGGCGTTGCGCTCGCTCTTTTCCTGTTCATATACATACCCGCGCTTATCAGCGATCTTGTCTTCAAGCCGGACAGCGTTTATTTTCTCAGAAAGCTGTTCGAAGGCGGCATAAAGATCGCGATATTCGCCGGATATATACTCCTTATATCCCTGATGCCGGATATAAAAAAGATGTTCAGATACCACGGCGCGGAGCATAAGTCGATCTTCTGCTTTGAAAAAGGACTCGATCTTACCGTGGAGAACATAAAAAAACAGTCACGCTTCCATCCGAGATGCGGGACAAGCTTTCTGTTCGTCATGATGATCCTCGGCATACTCATCTCTTCGCTTTTCAAGATAGACAACAGACTTCTCTACGTGCTGTACAAAGTACTCACTCTTCCGGTCCTTGTCGGGCTCGGCTATGAAATAATCATTTTTTCCGGAAAACACGACAATTTCATCATGCGCATACTTACCGCCCCGGGACTCTGGATGCAGAGACTTACGACGGCGGAACCGGACGACAGCATGATGGAAGTAGCGATAGTCGCTTTGAAATCCGCTCTTCCGGAGGTCTTTGCTCCCGAGAAAATACCTGAAAGCGGCGACTTTCGCTACGACGGCGCGGCGGAGAAAAAAAGCGACGGCGATACCGGAAGCGCCGCCAAAGAAGGCGCTGATCCGGAAAAAGCCGCGATAACGGATAATACGGAGAAGGACGAAAAAACGAATAATGAAAACGCTCGGTGAAGCTTCCGTTAAGCTCAGAGCGCTTTTTGAAGCAGCCGGAAAGGATTATTTCTCTTTCGGCTGTTTTCGTGACAGCGTCTTTGAGAAAAACGGTTTCGATAAACAGTCGTTTTACACTCATCCCGGCTCGCCCGTAGACGAAGATAAATATGCGAAGATGATCTCCGACGGCGAAAAGCTTCTCGGAGGATATCCGCTGCAGTATTATCTTTCGTGCGAGTATTTCTGCGGATATGAATTTTACGTCGATGAAAACGTGCTCATCCCGCGCCCTCTCACGCAGGCGATACCGGAACAAGCGCGTGAGATATTGCCCGAAAACGGAAGATTTATCGATTTGTGCTGCGGTTCCGGCTGCATCGGATGTTCCGTGCTGAAGATGAGGGAAGACGTGCGCGGCGTTTCCGCCGATATATCCCCCGGAGCCGTAAAGGTTGCGGAAAGAAACGCCGCGTCCCTCGGCGTTTCGGACAGGATGACTTTTTTGTGCCGCGACGTTTTCACCGTAGGGACTCAAAACGCGGAGGAAGTGTTCGGCAAAGCCGACGCCGTCCTTTCAAATCCCCCGTATATTAAAAGCCGTGATATGGAAAAACTGCCGGAGAACGTCAGGCACGAGCCGGAAACGGCGCTCGACGGCGGAGCGGACGGTCTCGCTTTTTACGACCGGATTTTTGAAATATCATCCGCCGTCCTGAATGAAAAGGGCGTCGTACTGCTCGAGTGCGGATTCGGCGACGAGCCTCTGGTGGCTCATATCGCAAACCGCCGCGGATTTGACGTGGTGCGTGCGGAAAAACAGTTAATTTTTTGTCAAGCGCGATAAATCATATTGCGGAAAAAGAAAAACCGTGATATAATATCCGATGGGGTGTTATGGTTTCGCAGACGCCGTAAAAGCGCTCCGGAAATGCCTGCCCGATGCTTTGGATAAACAAAAAAAATATGCGTAAAAACATACAATTCGGAGGAATAAAATGGCTACAAAAAAGGTGACTTCCAAAAAGACCGACGTTGATGAGAACGAAGACGTGCTTTCCGCTGAGGAAGCCAAGAAAAAGGCCATAGCCACCGCTCTCGGTCAGATTGAGAAAAAATACGGCAAGGGCGCCATAATGAAGCTCGGCGAAAACGCCGATATGAACGTCAGCGCCATTTCCACCGGTTCGATAGCGCTCGACCTTGCGCTCGGCATCGGCGGCGTACCGCGCGGAAGGATCGTCGAGATATACGGGCCGGAATCCTCCGGTAAGACCACCGTCGCACTCCACATAATGTCAGAGGTTCAGAAGCAGGGCGGCATCGCCGCGTTCATCGACGCGGAGCACGCTCTTGATCCCACGTACGCGAAGGCGCTGGGTGTCGATACGGCCAATCTGCTCGTTTCACAGCCTGACAGCGGCGAACAGGCTCTCGAGATAGCGGAATCTCTTGTGAGAAGCGACGCGGTGGACGCGATAGTCATCGACTCCGTCGCGGCTCTCGTTCCAAAGTCGGAGATCGAGGGCGATATGGGACAGTCCTCCGTGGGCGTTCAGGCGAGACTTATGTCTCAGGCGCTCCGTAAGCTTTCCGGCGCGGTCGCAAAGAGCAAATGCGTTCTCATATTCATCAACCAGCTCCGCGAAAAGGTTGGTATCGTTTACGGAAATCCCGAGGTGACCACCGGAGGAAAAGCGCTGAAATTCTACGCTTCCGTCAGGATCGACGTGCGCAAGGGAGAGCAGATAAAGAACAAGGGCGATATCGTCGGAAACCACATAAAGGCAAGGATCGTCAAAAACAAGGTCGCTCCGCCTTTCAAGGTCGCTGAATTCGATATACTGTACGGCGAAGGCATAAGCAAGGAAAGCGAGCTCGTCGATATGGGCGCCGCACTCGGCGTCATCGTCAAGAGCGGAGCGTGGTTCTCCTACGAGGGCGAACGCATAGGGCAGGGACGCGATAACGCGCGCCAGTACCTCAAGGACAATCCCGAAAAGGCCGCAGAGGTCGAAGAGAAGATAAGAGCACTCGCAAAGAACGGACCCGAGGAGATGCCCTTCGACGACGTTGTTGATACCGACGGAGAAACGGATTCATCAGATGACGACGAGCTTTTCGGTGAAGACTGATTCGAATGACTGACGAGGTAAAAAAGGCATACTCAAAAGCTCTCGGCATGCTGTCCGCGTGCGATCAGACGCCGCGGCGCGTGTATGAAAAGCTCTGCGAAAGAATGCCGGACGCCGATAAGGAAGACTTGAAGACCGCCGTAAAAACGCTCATCGCCGAGGGAAAACTCGATGAAAAGCGATACGGAGAGCGCGTAATAGAGCTTGCAAAACACAAGCTGTACGGAGAAAGACGCATAGTCACGGAGCTTGAAAACAAAAAGTTCACGAGGTCGTTTATCGAAAAGGCGATTCCGATCATCGCTTCCGACGAGCATGAGCGGGCTTTCAAGCTGTTCTCAAAGAAAATGGAGAACTTTCCGGCAGACGGAGATACCGAATCGGCGAACGGCTTCATGAAAAAAGCATACGCCTATATGGCGAGGATGGGATATTCATCCGACTCCATACGCTCGGCGATGGAGAGATACCGCAAAGAGGAATAATCAGATCACCGAAAGGAAGAGATCATTGAGTATAAAAGTTGGATTTGTAACGATGGGGTGTCCGAAGAATCAGGTCGATACGGAGCTTATGCTTTCGCGCCTTGAGGAAAAAGGATACGAGATCGTCGACGAGGACATAAAGGCGGACGTCATGATCTGCAATACCTGTGCGTTCATCAAAAGCGCGAAGCAGGAGTCGATAAACGCCATAATCGACCTCGGATGGCTGAAAACTAACAGAAATCTCAAGGGCATCATAGTTACCGGATGCCTCGCTCAGAGATATTTTGACGACGTAAAAAAATCTCTTCCGGAGGTCGACTGCGTCCTCGGACTCGGAGCCGAATCCGACATATGCGATGCCGTCGAGAAGGTATACCGCGGCGAAAAGCCGCAGAGCAAAAACGGGCTTCCCGAGGAGCTCGGCATCGAAGGCAGCCGCATCATATCGACGCCGGGATTTTACGCCTACCTCAAGATCGCCGAGGGATGCGACAACAGATGCTCCTACTGCGCCATACCTTATATCCGCGGTCCCTTCAGATCCAGACCGATGGAGAACATCATCGAAGAGGCGAGAGGCTTGTCGCAGATCGGCGTAAGGGAGCTTTGCCTGATAGCGCAGGACACGAGCAGATACGGACTCGACATATACGGGAAGTATGCTCTTGCCGAGCTTCTTGAAAAGCTTTGTACAGACGATAAGATCTCCTTCAAGTGGATACGCCTCATGTACTGCTATCCGGATAAGATAACCGACGAGCTTTGCGAGGTCATGGCAAAATACGACATGATCGCAAAATACATAGATCTTCCGATACAGCATATAAGCGATAAAATACTTGACGCCATGAACAGACACGGCGGATCCGAGGCGATAAAAGGTGCTGTCGAAAAGCTCAGAAAGTATATGCCGGATATAGCGATAAGGACCACCGTTCTTCTCGGATTCCCCGGAGAGACCGAAAAAGACGTCTCGATGCTCAAGCAGTTCATAACAGACGCGAGATTCACCCGCCTCGGCGCGTTCGCTTACTCGAGAGAGGAGGGGACTCCTGCTTATTCGCTTGATAAGCGTGTATCCGAGAAGGCGAAAGAGATCCGCGTAGACAACATAATGAACAGACAGTACGAGATACAGCTCGAAAACAACAAAGCCATGATCGGAAAGCGCGTGGAAGTGCTGTGCGAGGGCTACGACAAAGTCAGCGAATATTATTTCGGGCGCACGGAGAGCCACGCTCCCGAAATCGACGGCGGCGTTTACTTCACGTCCTCGGCGAAACTCGAGCCGGGACAGTTCGTGAACGTTCTTATAGAAGACACCATGGATTACGACCTGGTCGGTAAAACGGTCAGAAGCAAATAAACTCACCGAAAGGAACGGATGTTATGAAGTTAAATCTGCCGAATAAACTTACGATTTTCCGCATTATATGCGTGCCCGTTTATATGTTCTTCATCATGGTGCCGGTCATAAGCGACACATGGTCGAGAGTGTTTGCATGCGCCGTATTCGTTCTTGCGGCGATAACTGATTTTCTCGACGGACATCTGGCAAGAAAAATGGATCAGGTGACCGATTTCGGTAAATTCATGGATCCCATCGCGGATAAGTTCATGATAATCGGCGCGTATATCGCTTTTGCGGCTTCGGAACAGTACAGATACATATACTGGATCACAATGATATCGCTCGCGGTGATAATTTTCAGAGAGCTCGCCGTCACGTCTCTCAGGCTTTTAGCCGCCGGTTCCGAAAACCATACGGTGATAGCTGCGAACTGGCTCGGAAAGATAAAGACGGTGCTGCAGATATTCAGCGTCATAATGATAATCATCGAGCCTATCATCATCCCGGAGGATTCTCCCATTTTCCGCCTCAGCCTTTTCAGCGTGATCTTCATGGCTCTCATGATCGGAGCTACCGTGGCTTCCGGAATAAACTATTTCAACAAGTATAAAAATGTCATTTTCAAAGCTGATTGAATTCAAGGACAGAGTATCAAGAGAGATCTCGTCCATAAGAAAAAGAGATCCCGCGGCGGAAAGCGATATGGAAGTCCTCCTTCTGTATCCGGGTCTCCACGCAGTTATATTCCACAGGATGGCGCATCGCTTCTATGAAAGCGGTCATCTTCTGGCGGCGCGCACGCTTTCTCAGTTTTCAAGATTCGTCACCGGCATCGAGATACACCCCGGAGCCGTTATAGGCGACGGACTCTTTATCGACCACGGCAGCGGTGTCGTGATCGGGGAAACGTCGGTCATAGGAAACAACTGTACGATATACCAGGGAGTCACTCTGGGCGGAACCGGAAAAGACATCGGGAAACGCCATCCGACCATCGGAGACAACGTGCTCATCGGAGCGGGAGCTCACGTTCTCGGACCGGTCGTGATAGGCAGCAACGTGAAGATCGCTTCCGGCGCCGTTGTGCTCGCGGATATCCCCGACGACTGTACCGCCGTCGGCGTTCCCGCAAAGATAGTAAGAAGAAAAGGCGAAAGGATAGACGCGCCGAAGGTTTCTGACGAGCTCGATCAGATCCACGTGCCGGACCCCGTTTCGCAGGAAATAAACGAAATCAGACAAAAACTCGCCGAACTCGAAAAGAAAACGGATTCCATGTCGCTGTCCGAGATAGCGGGAAAATTCGGGCTTTCCGATGTTTCACATGAGAAAAGAGATTGAAAATATGAAGTTTTATAACGACCTCACAGGTAAAAAAGAAGAATTTGAAATAAAAGACAATAAGGTGCGCATGTATGCATGCGGACCTACGGTGTACAACTTTTTCCACATCGGGAACGCGAGATGCTTCGTGGTTTTCGATATGGTCAGAAGATATCTTGAATTCAAGGGAAACGAGGTGACGTTCGTTCAGAATTTCACCGATATCGACGATAAGATGATAAAGCGCGCGAAGGAGGAGAATACCACCGTCGCGGCGGTAGCCGATAAATACATCAAAGAGTATTTCATCGACGCAGAAGGACTCGGCGTAAAAAGAGCCACTTATCATCCCAGAGCGACCGAAAACATCGATGAGATAATAAGCATCATCCAAACACTCATTGATAAGGGACACGCTTACGTTTCCGGAGGAGACGTTTACTTTTCGGCGCGTTCGTTCAAGGATTACGGAAAGCTTTCCAAGACCGACATAGACGATCTTGAATCCGGCGCCAGGATAGACGTGAGCGAGATAAAGCGCGACCCGCTCGACTTTGCGCTGTGGAAGGCGTATAAAGAAGGAGAACCCTTTTGGGAAGCTCCCTGGGGCAAAGGAAGACCGGGCTGGCACATCGAATGCTCCGCCATGGTCAACAAATACCTCGGAAAGACGATAGACATCCACGGCGGCGGAGCCGATCTGACGTTTCCGCACCATGAGAATGAGATAGCTCAGTCAGAGGCGTGCTTCGACTGTGAATTTTCAAGGTTCTGGCTCCACAACGGATATATAAACGTAGACAATCAAAAAATGTCCAAATCCCTCGGTAATTTCTTTACCGTGAGGGACGCGGCGGCTCAGTACGGTTACGACGCGATAAGATTTTTCCTGCTTTCCGCGCAGTACAGAAGCCCGGTGAATTACTCCGCCGAGACGCTTGCTCAGGCAAAAAGCGCGCTCCAGCGCATGTACAACTGCGAGGAGAACCTTATAAACGCTTCCGCCGGCGCGGATCCTTCAAAAGCCATACCCGACGGAGAGCTTGAAAAGGTCGAGAAGATCCTTGCTTACAAAGACAAATTCACCGAAGTCATGGACGACGATCTCAACACCGCGGACGGCATTTCCGTGATATTCGAGATAATAAGGGACGCCAATATACTTATTGCCGAAGGGTGCTCTCCGGAGGCGGCGAAAAAGATATTCGATCTTTATGCGCAGCTCTGCGATCTCATGGGCTTCAGGATGCCCGTGAAGAAAGCCGCCGTCAGCGAAGAGGAGATAACAAGGCTCATCGAGGAACGCGCGGAAGCAAAAAAGGCGAAAAACTACAGCCGCGCCGACGAGATAAGAGACTATCTCAAAGAAAAAGGCGTTCTGCTTGAGGACTCAAAGAGCGGTACGACTTATAAGATCCTGTAAGCTTCAAGGCATATAAAAGACGTTCGGGAGGTGAAGACGTTGAACGGAAAATTCAATAAACGGTATTTTACGATCGCATTGTACGTGTTTTTGACGATCAGCGCATGCGTACTGTTTTATCTGCTCGTGCAGAACTTTGATTCCGTCAGAAACGCCTTCGCCTCCTTTTTCAATACGGTAAAGCCGATCTTTTACGGATTCATTATTGCATATATACTGAATCCGATTATGAATTTCATCGAGAGGCTTTTCAAAAAACAGAAAAAGCTGAAATTCAAAACAAAGAAAAGCCTGCGGGCATGGACTCTCGTGCTGACGTATCTGTTTGCGTTCACGGTGGTGGCTATTTTTCTGCTCATCATTACGCCTAATCTTACCGCAAGCGTGAATTTGCTCGTAAGCAATATTTCGGTATATTCGAAGAACCTCAACGGTCTTATCCAGGAGATCATTTCATCAGCGCAGGGGTATCTTGAAAACATCCCGATCCTTTCCGATCAGCTCGAAAACTTTGCGAAAGCCTTTGAAGATATTACCGGGACGCTCGTCGACTGGATCAAAGATCTGTTTCCGACCGCTGTCGGGTTTATTTCCCGCATTTCCGTAGGAGTCAGCAACTTCATCGTCGGACTTGTCGTTTCCATGTACATGCTGGGCGACAAGGAAAAATTCATCGCTCAGATAAAGAAGTTCTCCCTTGCCGTGGTAAAGCAAAAATACGTTGACAGAGCCATAAAGCTCCTCAGATTCGTTCACGTTACCATAGGAAGCTTTCTGAACGGAAAGATAATAGACAGCCTTATAATCGGCGTCATCACCTTCATTACCCTGTCCCTGTTCAGGATACCGTTCCCGTTGCTTCTGAGCGTTATAATCGCAATAACGAACATCCTTCCGTTCTTCGGCCCCATAATCGGCGCCGTGACGTGTATTTTCCTGCTCCTTATGATCGAGCCTATGCAGGCTGTTTGGTTTGCGATACTCATCCTCATCATCCAGCAGGTAGACGGCAACATCATAGGTCCGAAAATACTCGGAAAGACTACCGGTATATCGGCTCTTTGGGTCGTCGTTTCCATACTCGTCGGAAACGCGCTGTTCGGTTTTTGGGGAATGCTTCTCGGCGTTCCCGTATGCGCGGTACTTTACGCGCTCATGCGGATAGACGTCGCAAAGCGTCTTGAAGCCAAGGAATTGCCTTCGGATACGGAATACTACATGACGTACATGAGAGAAGAGCCCAAGATCATACTTCTCGATAAGATCGACGAGATCAATGAGAACGGCACTGAAGGCAAAAAGAAGCCGTTTATAGTCGTTGTCTTTGAATTCGTCAAGGAAAAGATACTGTGGATCTGGAGCAAGATAAAGAAATTTTTCTCGGCGATCTCCGGCTTTATAAAGAAAAAATTCGGCGGAAGAACGGACAAAAGAAAAAAATGGAAGTAACGCGCTTATTTATTAAAAAAGTCAGAGAAAACGCAGTGATCCCGGAATATATGACGTCCGGGAGCGCCGCGATGGACCTGTATTCCGCCGTTGATTCCGATACTGTCATAGAGCCCGGCGGGAAGGCGTTGATACCCACGGGCATAGCCGTGATGATAGAAGAAGGATACGCGGGTTTCATATACGCGAGAAGCGGTCTTGCGGTGAAGAGCGGCATAACGCTTTCCAACTGCGTGGGAGTGATCGACAGCGATTACCGGGGAGAGATATGCGTTGCGCTTTACAACACTTCGTCCGTGCCGTTCACGGTGACCGACGGCATGAGGATCGCTCAGATGGTGATCTCTAAGGTCGAGACTCCGGTCATCGTGCTGACCGACGAACTTTCCGATACGGAGCGCGGAAAGGGAGGCTTCGGCTCTACGGGTGTCAGATAAGTGGAAGTGATCCTTGCGTCAGCGTCTCCGAGAAGGCGCGATATACTTTCATCGCTCGGCGTAACTTTCAGAGTCCGCCCGGCAAACGTCGACGAGACGGTCGATACGCATCTTCCTCCTTGGGAGATATGCACCTTGCTTTCGAAAAGAAAGGCGGATTCCGTCGTATCAGAGGTGGGCGGCTCGTTTCTTGTCATAGCCTCCGACACGATCGTATGGAAAAACGGCAGGGTGTTCGGAAAGCCCTCTGACAGAAACGAAGCGCACGCCATGCTTTCGGAACTTTCCGGATCGGTCCACTCCGTTTATTCCGGCGTTGCGCTGTGCCTCGACGGAAAATGCGCCGTGGGATATGATCACGCCGACGTCACTTTCAAAAAGCTGACGCCGCGCGAGATCGGGTATTACATAGACAATTATCCTCCGTACGACAAGGCGGGTGCTTACGGTATTCAGGATTTCGCCTCGCTTTTCGCCGAAAAGATATCGGGAGATTATTTAAGTATCATAGGCTTTCCGCTCTTCAGAGCGTCAGAGCTTTTAAAAGATAATTTCGGTATGGATTTTATTGATCTGACCGAAAACAGACGTTAAACATTGTTTTTACAAGGAAAGGACGAAAAAAGAAATGATACCGCACGGAAAAAACATCAAGATTTTCTCTGCAAATTCGAACGTTGAGCTTGCAAATCAGATAGCCGCAAACCTCGGTCTGCCCATGGGCAGAAGTGAAGTGGGCGCGTTCTCCGACGGCGAGATCAGCGTTTCGATCTTCGAAACAGTAAGAGGAAGTGATGTTTTTGTAGTACAATCCACTTCTGCTCCCGTCAACAATAACATAATGGAGCTCCTTATAATGATCGACGCTTTCAGGAGAGCGTCCGCGGGAAGGATAACCGCCGTGATACCCTATTTCGGGTATGCGCGTCAGGACAGAAAGGCAAAAGCGAGAGATCCGATCTCCGCAAAGCTCGTGGCAAATCTTCTCACCACCGCGGGAGCCGACAGAGTCCTCACCATGGATCTCCACGCTCCTCAGATCCAGGGATTTTTCGATATCCCTCTCGATCACCTTCAGGGTGCGCCGCTTCTCGCCTCGTACTACATTGACAAGTTCGGCGGCAACATGGACGACGTGATCGTCGTTTCTCCCGATTTCGGCTCCGTCACGAGAGTCAGAAAATTTGCACAGCGCTGCAACACCTCCATCGCCATGATCGACAAGAGAAGGGCGAGAGCAAACGTCAGCGAGGTCTGCAACATAATCGGCGACGTAAGGGGAAAGAAGTGCATTCTCGTGGACGATATCATAGATACCGCCGGTACGATCTGCAACGCTGCAAAGGCTCTCGTCGAGATCGGCGGCGCCACCGAGATATACGCCTGCGCTACGCACGGAGTCCTTTCCGGAGAAGCGATAAACAGATTCAAGGAAAGCTGCATAAAAGAAGTCGTATTCCTCGATACGATAGATATTCCGAAAGAAAAACTTCTTGACAACTTCAAAGTCCTTTCCGTTTCAAAAGTTTTTGCGGAAGCTATCGAGAGGATCTACGAGGAACTTCCCGTTTCCACTTTATTCAATTGATCCTTACAGATCGATCTGTCACACGTCTACGTCCGGGACGCCGTCCCGGACGCGGACTGTTTGATTTTACATTTTAATTTTGAAAATCCAGATCCGTGCGCGAGCCGGATCATCCGGAAGGTCCTGAAAAAATGAAACATACCGCGGAGATACTTTGCGTCGGGACCGAGCTGCTTCTCGGTGACATACTCAATACAAACGCGAAATTTCTGTCAAACGAGCTTGCCGCCATCGGCATCGACGTTTATAATCAATCGGTCGTCGGAGATAATCACGACAGACTGAAAGCGGCGATAGAGCTTGCTCTTTCCCGCGTGGATATACTCATAACGTCCGGGGGGCTCGGGCCGACGCTTGACGATATAACGAAAGAGACAGTCTGCGAAGTTCTCGGTTCAAATCTCGTTTACGATGAAAGCGTAAAGGAGAACATCATCTCGTTTTTCAAGCGCCGCGGACGACCCATGACGGAAAACAATCTCAAACAGGCGCTCGTGCCGGAGGACGGCGAGGTGCTTTATAACGAAAACGGCACCGCTCCCGGACTTCTTGTGCGCAAAAACGGTAAGCTCGTCTTTATGCTTCCCGGTCCGCCCAGGGAGATCGAGCCGCTGTTCGTAAAGATGGTTCTGCCTATATTAAAAAACATCAACCCGGACAGGGTCCTTGTCTCCAAAAACATAAACATTTTCGGCATGGGCGAATCATCTGTCGAGGCTCTTCTGAAACCGCTTATGGAATCGTCCGATAATCCGACCGTCGCGCCGTATGCCAAGGACGGCGAGGTGCTTCTCCGTGTTACGGCTTCCGCGGCGACTGAGTCTCAGGCGTCCGCGCTTATAGACGGCAAGATCGACGAGATCAGGAAGTTCGTAGGTGAATACATTTACGGTATCGACGAAAACAGCCTTCAAAGAGCCGTCGTTGAACGCTTTACAAAGCGCGGACTTACCCTTTCCACCGCTGAGTCATGCACCGGAGGATACGTCTCAAAGCGCATTACGGAGATCCCGGGGGCGTCTGCGATGTTCGGATGCGGCGTATGCTCGTATTCGAATGAAATAAAAGAAAAGGTGCTCGGCGTAAGGCACGAAACGCTCGAAAAATACGGAGCCGTGAGTCCGCAGACCGCCGATGAAATGGCGAGCGGCGTGATGAAGCTTTCAGGCAGCGACGTTTCGGTTTCCGTAACGGGGATCGCGGGTCCCGACGGCGGCACGGACGAAAAGCCCGTCGGGCTCGTATATATCTGCGCAAAGTTCAAAGATAAGACGATGAGCGAAACGCTGAACCTCGGAAGGACGAAAAACGAGAGGCAGTTCGTACAATACCTTGCCGCTTCTTCCGCGATCGCGCTCGCTTTGAAGATCACCGGCGAATTCAACGCGTGAAATGAACGTCATCGGAAACAAAAAAACGCTTGAATATATCAGAGACGCGGTAAAAAGCGACCGCGTGCTCGGCGCTTATATCATCGAAGGCGCTTCGGGAAGCGGAAAGACGCTTATTGCAAGATATTTCGCAGCTTCTGCGCTTTGTCCCGAAAGCGGCGGAGAGCCCTGCATGACGTGTCCCGTCTGTACGAGGATATTTGAAGGTATCCACCCCGATGTTGCTGAAATCGGCGGCGACGACGCGCAGATCCCTGTCGACACCGTCAGGGAAGCGGTGCTTTCCGCGCAGCTGACGCCCACCGAGAGCGATCGCAAGTTTTATATTATAAGGCGTGCTCACAACATGACCGCGCAGGCGCAGAACGCTCTGCTCAAAGGAATAGAAGAGCCGCCGAGAAACGTTACGTATATTTTGCTTACAGATGATATAACGCTTCTTCTGCCAACGGTCATATCCCGCTGCTTCCGTCTTAAAACAGAGGCGCTGAGCACGGAGGATACCGAAAAAGCTTTGAAAAGCGATACCGATCTTGAAAACGCATCGGAAGAAGATCTGCATTTTGCCGCCGTTGTTTCGGCGGGATCGATCGGAAAAGCAAAGAAGCTGATATACGATGACGATATCCGCGCGGCGAAGAGCGACGCAGAGAATTATCTGAGGGAATTCATAAAAAAGTCTTCACCGGCGGCAAGGTCGGCGTACCTTCCGTCCGGAGCCAAGAGAGACGCGTTTTTTCTCCGCGTCCAGATGATCAACATGGCGGTAAGAGACGTGCTCGTCCGCGGCTGCGGCGCAAATGGAGCCGAAATGACTCTTTTCACGGATCCCGCCGCGGTCGAAAAGCTCGCCGGACGCTGCGAAAAAAAGTCGCTCGTAAAGCTTTTTGACGCGACCTGCGAAATGCTTCTGCCTGTCAACAAAAATGCGAACGTCACCGCCGCGGCGTCGTATTTGAACAATATTTCATGATATGAGATGAACGAAAGCCGAGAGAATAAAAACGTGACGGATCAGGCACGCAAAGCCGCGATATCTCCGTTTGCAGCCTTCAGATACGCCGTACTCGTCATACTTTTCGTTTCGATGGCGACGCTGTGGGCGCTTATATTCTTTCAGCGTCTCGGACCGATAACCATCGTGCCGGGTCTCGATCCGTCGTTCCCCGAGGACAGAAGCTGGGTATTCAGCGGTGAATATGACGCGAAAGCGTATTCCGCAGGAGATTATAAGCGTATAATGCCGGAATTTATCGGCATAACCGCGGATCAAAGCAGAAAGGGCATATGCTGTGACGACGAGCTCATGTCGTCGGTATTCAGGGATTTCATACCCGTTCTTGAAGCGATGCTGTCGGACGGTTCCGCAGCCATCTCGTTCGGATCCGAAGGAAGAGCGGAATATGAAGCCGCGCTTTCGGCTTCGCCTTCCGTCGTTTTAAGATTCTGCGGCGCGATCCCGGACGCGGCGCTCCTTGCGCTTTGCACGGAACACGGCGCGGTATCGCGCGAAAGTTCCTGCAATATTATAAGAACGATAGTCGTTTACACAGACAAAAACAAAAACGTACGTGCATGCGCCAACGACGGGAGCGGGTCGTTCACTTCCTATTTTCCGAATACTCAGACCGCTTCCGTGCTTTTTAACAACTTTCTTGAAAACGAATATAATACGAACGTGGGCTTTTGCGATTATACGTTCGGATGTCTTGAAGGAGATTTGCGGGGAAGCATTCAGCCTCCGTGTGACTTTGACGCTCCGATCGTAACGTCGCTTCTCAAATCGTCGACCGTGATGATACTTCAGCCGATGAACGATATAATTGAAGAGTTGAGCGCCGATTCTTTTGCCGACACCCCTTTGTTCGAAGCGCTTTTGAATTGCTTTTATATAAATCCGAGCATCACAAAGTGCTATAAATCGGAAGACAAACTGATATACGTGGACAAGAGCATGTCAATGACGATATCTCCGGACGGCAGGATCGTTTATGAGGCAAGGGACGGCTATCTTCTCGTTTCGAAGCTGACGGGAAGCGCGGGAGGAGACAGGGATTTCGAGAGCAGGGCGAAAGCCGCGGACGTTGTCGTTTCATCGCTGCCCAAAACGCTCTTCGGCGGTCAGGCGGATCTTCGGCTCAGCGGCGTCTACGGATCCGAAAGCGACGATACCGTATATTTTGCCTTTGATTTTTACTATGACGGGATCCGGATCCTCCGTGTCGCCGATCGCAGACCGGGCGTCGTCGTCGGAGTTACGCGCGACGAGATCGTTCGCGTAGATATGCTCGGCGTTTTCGTAGGAAGCAATATGCTCGAGAAAACGGCGGTGATGCCGTATCTTTCGGCTCTCAGCATCAAAAACGCGTCCGCGATACTTGACGGAGAAGATAAAAAAGTCATATCCGCGCTTCTTTGTTACGACGCAAAGAATTATAACGAATGGCTTCTTGCGGATTGGACTTTCAGAACGGAGACCGATTCGTCGACGGATAATGGAATATGAATTCGAAAAGGCTGGAACTGTTCATCATTGCGATCCTGATTTGCATCAACGTGTGCTTTTTCCTGATCTATGACGAGCAGAAGAAAAACGACGGATATGTTTCGGAAAGCGCCGCGTCCGACGCTTGCAGGATACTTGAAAAGCGCGGCGTGATTATCGAGCGGGACGTCATGTTGACTTCTCTGAGAAAATACAGGATACTTTCATACGAGCAAACGCCGAGCGTTTACGACGAGGTTTCACAGGCTTTTCTCGGCGACGACGCAACTTCTTTCGTGCTTCCCGGCGGGATCGCGTATATCGGCGGTGAAGGGTACGTCGAAATAACCGACAAGACGGATTTCACGTACCGCGATCTTTCCGTTTTTCCGCTTCCCGTGGACGACGTCAGCGAAAGACCGGATCTGAAAAAGCGTTTTGACGCTCTCCTTGCCAAAGCAAGCGAACTCGCGTCGCTCCCTGATTCGATCGAGAGCGCAAACGGCGCGCAAAGATCCGATGACGATCTGCCGAGTATATCGTCTCTCCGCTTCGGCGGTAAGGATATGTCGCAGTTTTTCTCGGAGGCCCGTCCGGTGAACTCCGAGTACTTCGACGGCTTCAGGTTCATCATTTTCGTCCAAAGCAAAGACGGTATCGACGTATGCACGAGCAGACTCGTTCTCGTTGCCGATCAGAGCGGCAGAGTCGTTCTGGCACGCGGAAAATACGTTTTTTCGAAGCCGGCTTCCAGATATGACGCCGATATGTACGACGGAGCGAACATACTGTTTTTCGTTCCCGCAGACAGCGGAAGAGTTACCGCCATGCGTCTTGCATACTATTCGGTTTTCTATTCGGACACGGGCTTTTACATGATCCCCGCTTACGTTATCACGTTTGGCGACGGACGTATGCTTTATATTGACGCTGTGAGCGGATATATCAGAAATCAGGCGTAAAAAATCCCGCGATGTACGTTTTTCGGTAAGCAGACGTCCGCAAACGGATTTTTGCCGTAAAAAACGCGGAAAAAACGAAAAAATTCAGAAAAACCCCTTTTATTTTTTTCAATTAAATGTTATACTGTCACGTAACTTGAAAGGAAACGGCAATCAGCATGGATAAGATTGTAATTAACGGTAAGCGTCCGCTGAACGGAGAGATGAGTGTCTCCGGCATGAAAAACGCGGCGGTAGCCGTTATTCTTGCGACTCTTCTTGTCGAAGATAAATGTCTGCTCGAGAATCTTCCTGATATTTCCGATGTCAATGTTTCTCTTGAAATATTGAGATCCATGGGAGCTACCGTGGAACGCAGGGACAGGAACACAGCTCTTATTGATACGAAATTCATAAAGCCCGGATCGTCTCCGTACGATCTCGTAAGGAAGATGAGGGCTTCATATTATCTGATCGGCGCGGAGCTCGGAAGATTCGGAAAAGCCTACGTCGGATGTCCCGGCGGATGCGATTTCGGTACGCGCCCCATCGATCAGCATATAAAGGGATTCCGCGCGCTCGGTGCGACGGTCGACGTCGCCGGAGGGTACATCGATGCTAAGACCGAGGACGGACTTCACGGCTCCTCGGTATATATGGACGTCGTTACCGTCGGCGGCACCATCAATACGATGATAGCCGCGGTAAAAGCCGAAGGTACTACCGTCATAGAGAACGCCGCTCACGAGCCTCACATAGTCGATACGGCAAACTTTCTCAACGCTTGCGGAGCGAAGATCAGCGGCGCCGGCACCGACGTTATCAAGATACGCGGCGTAAAACAGCTCCACGGCACCTCTTATACGATTATCCCGGATATGATCGAGGCGGGCACGTTCATGATCATGGCGGCGGCTACCGGCGGACATGTGAAGATCACGAACGTCATTCCGAAACATCTTGATTCCATAACCGCAAAGCTCGACGAAATGAACGTAGGCGTCGAAGAGGGTGAGGAATCCGTAACGATATACAAAAAAGGCGATATTCGCAGCGCAAACATAAAAACTCTTCCGTATCCCGGATTTCCCACGGATATGAATCCTCAGATATGCGTACTTGCTTGCCTTGCCGGCGGAACGAGTCTCATTACGGAGGGCGTTTTTGAAAACAGGTTCCGCTACACCGAGGAGCTCAAACGCATGGGAGCGCACATAAAAGTCGACGGCAGAGTGGCGGTCGTTGAAGGAACCGGAAGTCTCACCGGCGCGCCCGTCAGAGCCGTTGATCTCAGAGCCGGCATCGCCATGGTGATCGCCGGTCTTGCGGCTGACGGGATCACCGAGATCGACGACATATTCCACATCCAGCGCGGATATGAGAATATAGTCGAAAAGCTTACCCGCGTCGGAGCGGACATCAGACTGGTCCACGTTCCGGACGCTATATCATACAGCAAGGCGGAATGAGCAGTTCCGCCGCTGTTTTATTGCGCAAATAACGTCAAGGATATAAATATGGCTGAAGATAAAGAAAACGGTATTGTATCAAGCGATAATCAGGGCGACGCCGGTCAGAAAAAGCGCCGCTATAACAGATATAAAAAGCACCGCCGCCCGTCGTCGGAAAACGTTTCGGCTCAAAGCGAAGGAACGGTTACGGACTCCGCTGAAAACGCACCTGAAGATCCCGAAAAAAACGGACGCGCCGGAAACGAAAAAAAAGTTTTGTCCGATCCGTCTGATACAGGAGACGGCTCAAGCGAAGCAAAATCAGGCGACGGTGCGCCGGAAAATCCGTCTGGCGGCGCCGAAAAGAAAAAACGCAGCAGGCACAGAAGACGCCGTCGTTCAAGCGGTCATGGCGACACACGGGAGGACACAAACGCCGGGGGGAACTTTTCGGATGATCCCGACGAGGAGTTGGATCCGGACTCGGAAGAGATCGATGAGGTCTCGCCGGTACAGTCTCCCGAATTGTTATCGGAGCCGGTCGGCGCTGAAAAAAAGTCCCCGAAGCACAAAGAGCAAAAAAACAGATCCGGCGGATCCGCGCCTGAAAGAAAACCTCAGGACACAAAAGCCGATAACGCCGCGCCGGCGGACGAAGCTTTGCATACCGCGGGCGATACCCGGGATCCAGTTCCGGTTGAGGAACCTTTCGTGACGAAAGAAGGTCCGGAGGTCGAAAAGACCGAGGTGATCGGTATACGTTTCAGATCGAACGGAAAAATTTATTATTTTTCTCCCGGCGGTTTTGTTACAAAAGCGGGAGATCACGTTATAGTTGAGACGGTAAGGGGAGTCGAGATCGGCGAAGTTGCGATCCCCAACAGAGAAGTACCGATCACTGAGATAGTTTCTCCTCTTAAAAGCGTGCTTCGCATCGCCGACGATAACGACCTGAGACATCACGAGGAAAATAGGGAAGCCGAAAAGAAAGCGCGCGAGATATTCTGCGAAAAAGCGGCGCTCCACAATCTGGCGATGACTCTCGTCGACGTGGAATACACGTTCGATAACACAAAGCTGCTGTTCTATTTCACGTCAGACGGAAGAGTTGATTTCAGAGAACTCGTAAAGGAACTCGCTTCCATATACAAGACGAGGATTGAACTCAGGCAGATAGGCGTCCGCGACGAGGCGAAGCAGATAGGCGGTCTCGGGATCTGCGGAAGACCGTTCTGCTGTAAGACGTTCCTCAGTGATTTCCAGCAGGTCTCCATCAAAATGGCAAAGGATCAGAACCTTTCCCTCAATTCCACGAAGATATCCGGTACGTGCGGACGGCTTATGTGCTGTCTCAGATACGAAAACGACGTATATGAGGAGGAAGCACGCAGAACGCCGCGCGTCGACAGCGTCGTCGATACCCCTCAGGGCAGAGGAACGGTCGTGGAATCTAACGTTCTTTCGGGCAAAATCAAGGTCGTTCTCGAGAAAAATCCCGAGGCTTCTCCGGAGACGTTCCACCGTTCGGAGGTCAGAATAGTTTCCGAACGCAAAAAAGAAGAAAAAATCCCGGATGAATTAAAAGCACTTGAAGAAAATTGATTTTTATTGTATAATAGTCACGGAGGCTTTGCGGACCCCTTTTTCCGCGGAGTCATACATATAAAACGACATGGGAGGATGTAAAACATGGCATACAAAATAGGTGATGAGTGCATCGGATGCGGTGCATGCGCGGACGAGTGTCCCGTTGAAGCCATCAAGATAAAAGACGGTAAGGCAGTCATTGACGAGGAGCTTTGCGCTGAATGCGGTTCCTGCGCTGATGTTTGCCCCGTTGACGCACCCAAGGCTGAATAATTTGCTGAGATGATCGGCGCGGCGTTTGCCGCGCCGATTTTCCTTATTTATGCGCATCATGACATCGCGGCGGGATTTTTTTTGCATAAACTGTGATTTTTGACGAAAATCGGAGGTTTTTGTATATACAAATCTTCGAATACGTGATATAATAAGCAGTGTATATATTTGGATTTTGAATCTGCGCGGTAAACTGTTTGGCGCATATATTCCGGAGACCGCCGCAACGGCGCGTGCACCGGATATCAGGCGTTTTCGCGCGATTCGGGAGATTATGAAAGAAACTGAAACAGTCAGAAACGTATCGGATTACGGCGAAGGATCGGACGTTATCATCGGCAGAAACGCGGTGCGCGAGCTGCTGAAAAGCGGCAGGACCGTCGATAAGATAATCATACTTCACGGCAAGCGTGAGGGAAGTATAAACGAGCTGATCTATAAAGCGCGTGAAAAAAAGATCCCGATAGTTGAAACGGACAAGCATAAACTGGAAACAATATGCATCGGCGAGGGGCTTTCGGAGAATTCTCATCAAGGCATAATCGCGTTCGCTTCCTGCGTAGAATACGTTACGGCGGACGATATCCTTGAAAACGCCGAAAAGAAAGGCGAAAAGCCGTTCATACTGATAGTAGACCGGGTGAACGATCCTCATAACCTCGGCGCGCTTATAAGATCCGCGGAAGCCGCGGGAGTACACGGAGTCATCATTCCGAAGCGGCAGTCCGCCGGTATATCCGGAGCCGTTATGAAAGCTTCGGCGGGCGCCGCGGAGCACGTTCCGATCTGCAAGGTCCCGAATCTTGCCGATACCGTTGAAGCATTGAAGAAAAAGGGTGTCTGGACCGTCGCGTGTGAATTCGGCGGTACTGACTATACAAAAATAGATTTTACCGTTCCCTGCGCGGTCGTTCTCGGCAGCGAGGGGCGCGGAGTATCGGAGCTTTTACTGAGCAGATGTGATTTTCGTGCTTCGATACCGATGAAAGGGAAGGTCAATTCCCTCAACGTATCCTGCGCCGGGGCAGTCGTCATGTACGAGGTCGTCCGGCAGAGATCGTGATTTTCGTTCGCGGAAGGAGAATACTCAATGAGCAGTGTGAAAAAGTATAAAATCGTTCGGAAGACGTTCAAGCACGATTCTTCCGCCTCCGGCTCGGCATTGTCCGGAAGTCCGGCGGCGGATGAAAGCCGCGGCGCTTTCGCCGCCGATACGGAAATAGAACGTTCCGACTCCTCGCCGTTCACGACGGATTCCGCCGACGTCAGATCTTCTTCCGTTTTTTCCGGAAAGGATTTCGGCGATTATGACGACAACGGCAGGATAAAAAAGAAAGAATCCAGAGGATTCCTCAGCGGTCTTCGTTCTCTGTTTCTCGGAACTCCCGAGGATTACACCGAAGAAGACGAGGAGGATAAGATACGCATCTCCCTCACGAGAGATTTCCCGGTCATAAGGGAAAAGAAGGACACGGAAGAAAACGCCGACAAGCAGGAAGAGCCCGCAGCACGCATTTTATCCGGCACATATGAGCCGGCAAACAAACGCTCCGGAGAAAATTCGTCGGAGTCCGAAACGCCGAATGCTGCTTCGCCATCCGAAAATCACGCAAAAGCAGATAGCAGAGATCTTTCATCCGATGAAAACGACGATCTCGAATTCTTTGACACGATAAAGACGAAAAAGCTCGCCGATACGAAGGAATACGACAGAGAGAAATTCCACGCTTACATGAACAGCAGGAAGAAGCCATCCGTCGATCCCGAAGAGGAGGAAGACGATATATACTTTGCTTCCGCCCGAAACGTCGGGAAGTCAGGGGCTCCGGAAGATGCGAAAGATCCCGGCACCGTGAAATCAGACGACGTTCCGGAGATCATCTCCGACGACTCGGAGCTTATCGCAAGCGCCGCAAAAGCCGATCCGGAAGAAGGCGGCGACACCGCAAAGGAAAGTCACGAATTCGACGTAGACGGCATTCTCAGCGCAATACTGAAGGAAAACGCCGAGCTCCGCAAAGCACGTGAAAACGAGCCCGCCGAGGAAAGTGCGGACGAAAAACGCATGTATACGGCTTCGGATGAAAAAGATGCCTCTCAGCCGCCGCACGAAGAAACAGGGTCGCACGACGTTCCCGCGGACGATCCGGGCAGGATAAGCCGCGCGAAGGGTCAGTCCTTCGACGCTTATATCGGTTCCGATCACGGAGTCAAAAAAGCGAGCGACGCCGTCGGCGGTAAGGTAAGAGATATTTACGGAGGATCCCCGTCATCCTCTCAGGATAATTCTTCCGCCGCCGATCAGAGCGAAGCTTCGACTGAAAAGCGCGAAGCCGGCGAAAGATATACGAGCGAGACCGACCGCAATCTGCAGGCGATCTTCGGAACCCTTTCCGACGACGAGGGAAAAAAGAAAAAGAAGAACAAAAACAAGATAAAAAAGACCAAAAATACCGACGATGCCGACGAATACGACATGGAGGTATCAAAGTCCGCGGATATTGACGAGGATGCTGACGAAAACGGGGAAACGGCTTCCTCCGGCAAGAAGAAGCGCGCCGCTTCCGGCAAACTCTTCAAAGAAAAAACCGATACCGAGGTTTTTCCCGACGAAGATGCCGCTGACGACGATGCCGATGATGAAGACGAGGCTTCCGAGGAATATGAATCCGCCGAGGATGCCGCATCAGTCTCGGCTCTCATAAAGAAAAACACGAAGAGGTTTTTCCTCAACTTCCTTATCTCCGTCGTGCTTTCCGGGTTAATTATCTATATAGAGTCGGCTTCGTTCTCGTCGATACCGCACCCGCTGTTTTTGACCCCGGGCAAATTCGGACTCGTGTTCCTGCTCGTTGATCTGCAGATACTGCTTATCGCGGCTGTGGTCAATCTCAGAAACGTGATCGACGGAGCCAAATCGCTGTTTACCGGCAAAGCGAATATGAACAGCGTCATGTTCGCGTCGATACTGATCGCCGCTCTGCACGTCATCGTGAATATTATCGCCGCGCCTACTTCCGAATCCGTGATGCTTTTCTCCTCCGTGGCGGTCATCACCGCGGCTGTGAATGCGTTCTGTTCGTTCATCAACGAAAAGAGGATATACCGCGCGTTCAGGATCGTATCCAATAAAAAGAAGAAGTACGTGGCGAGAAGGCTCGATAAGGACAGCGAGGAAGCAAAGAGCTTTTCCGAATATCTTCCGGAAAATCCCGATATATTTACCGTCGAAAAAGCCGATTTCGCAGAGGATTTCGTAAAGAAGACCCGCGCGTACGCGCCTTCCGACGCCGTATTCAGAATAAGCATACCGCTTTGCTTTATATGCGGATTCGTTCTTGCCGTGGTATCGTTTATTTCCGACGGCTCTTTTGTGCACGCGGTCGACGTTCTCGCGCTTATGTTCCTTATGAGCATGCCGGTATCGTCAGCGCTCGTCGTATCCCTTCCGTTCTTCCACTTCTCGAAAAAAGCGGATAAAATGGAAGCGGCGATCCTCGGCGAAAAATCCGTTGACGAATACTGCAACACCGCCGCCGTTTCGTTCAGCGACAGTGAAGTATTCCCGCCTAAGGGCGTTAAGCTCACGCATATCAAGATCTACGGACAGACAAAGCTCGACAAGATCCTCCTTTATCTCGCCGAAGTCTTTGTGAAGGTCGGCGGACCTCTTTCCGTGACATTTGAAAATTATATTGCCGAAAACGGCGAACTGCTTTCTTCGGATATCGAGATCCTCGAGATCGCCAAGAACGGTATCTGCGCAAGGATCGAGGGCAAAGAAGTGTTCGTCGGCGGTAAAGATTATATGTCCGACTACGATTTCACGTGTCCTTCCGACAACGTGGACGCCACCTTTGAAAAATCCGTCGGGCGCATTATGTACGTCGCCATCGGAAACGAGGTATCGGCTAAGTTTTATATCAAGTACACTCTCAGCTCCAGCTTTGAGAATCTTCTCAGGCAGCTCGCTCAGGTCGGTATATGCGCCGCGATCAAGACGTGCGATCCCAACCTTGACGACATCTTCCTTTCCGTACTTCTTAAACAGAAGAAGTATCCGGTAGTGATACTCAATTCGAAGGAAGCCGCAAGGACGAATGCTTCTCCCGCGAGAGCAAAGAGCGGTATCGTATGTACGTCTACTACGGCGAATATGCTGAAAACGTTCATTCTCGCGGATAAAATAAAGCAGAGATCGAGCATGAACTCCCTTGTGAAGTTTATTTCGATCCTTCTCGGTGTCGTAACGACTATATTCCTTTACGCCACGGGCTGCGCCGACAGAGTAACGACATTCTACGTCTTGATCTACCATTTGATCTGGTCTTTGCCGATCGTTATTCCGTCTATCATAAATTGACTCGGTGATAATAAACGACACTGCCAAAGCCCTCTGGCTTTGGCAGTCGGAAAATATGGAGCGGATACGATCCGCCCGCGGCTTTTGCCTAAACTTCAAAAACGAGTAAAAAAGGAAAAGGCAATGAAAAACAAACGACTCAGTAAACTTTTGAACGGCGAATACGACGAATGCTGTGTATTCTGCGAAAACTCCAGGCTGCTTTCGGACGGCACGTACCTTTGTGAGAAGAAGGGCGTAGTATCTCCCGATTTCCGCTGCCGCCGTTTCTATTTCGATCTCATGAGGATCAACATGAAAACAAATTTTTCCCACACGGAGATAAACTTAAATGAAGAATAACACGGAAACAAAAAAACTCATGCTCGGCAACGAGGCGATAGCACGCGGACTTTATGAGGCCGGGTGCCGCTTTGTTTCGAGCTATCCCGGTACGCCCAGTACCGAAATATCCGAATATGCCGCAAAATATGATGAGATATACGCTGAATGGGCTCCCAACGAAAAGGTAGCGCTGGAGGCCGCGCTCGGCGCCGCGGTCGCCGGCGGCAGAAGCTTTTGCGCGATGAAACACGTCGGACTGAACGTGGCGGCTGATCCTCTCTTTATTACCGCTTATACCGGGATCAACGCCGGAATGGTCATCACCGTGGCGGACGATCCGGGAATGCACTCTTCTCAGAACGAGCAGGATTCCCGCAGATACGCCGCGGCGGCAAAGCTCCCGATGCTCGAGCCCTGCGACAGCGGTGAAGCGCTCAGCTTCACGAAGACGGCATACGAGCTTTCGGAAAAATACGACGTTCCGTTTTTGATAAGGATGACTACGAGAGTTGCGCATTCACAGAGCCTCGTTCCCGTATCTTCGCGTGAAGAGGTGCCCGTCAGGGATTACGAAAAGAACGCGCCCAAGTACGTCATGATGCCGGGATACGCGCGTCCGAAGCACAAGGTCGCTGAAGACCGGCTGAAAGCTCTCGCGGAGCTTGCCGACAATGAAAACAGCGGTCTCAACAAGATAATATCCGGCTCTGACGAGATAGGCGTTATCGCTTCCGGGATCGCGTTCGATTACGCGATCGAGGCGCTCGGCGACAAGGCGTCGTATCTCAAGCTCGGGATGATCCATCCCATGCCTGAAAAGCTTATAAGAAAATTTGCATCAAGCGTAAAAAGGCTCATCGTGATCGAAGAACTGGACGATATTTACGAAACGTACGTAAAGAGTCTCGGCATTAAATGCGAAGGTAAGAGCATATTCCCGAGAACAGGCGAGTTTTCTCACGCGCTCGTGAAAAAGCTGATACTCGGTGAGGAAAACGAGACGCTTTCCGTTTCCGAACAGCTTCCCGGACGTCCTCCCGTGCTTTGTCCAGGATGCCCCCACCGAGGTCTTTTTTACACGCTCAAGAAGCTCAAGCTTACGGTCCTCGGCGACATCGGATGCTATACTCTCGGCGCCGTCGCGCCCCTTTCCGCAATGGATACGACGTTTTGCATGGGTGCTTCCGTCTCGTCCATCCACGGCTTTACGAAGATACGCCCCGAAGCGGCGAAGAACACCGTCGCGGTCATCGGAGACAGCACGTTCATGCATTCGGGAATAACCGGACTTGTGAACATTACATACAACAAGGGCATATCCACCGTTATGATCCTCGACAACAGTATAACCGGTATGACCGGACATCAGCAGAACCCATGCACGGGCTTCACCCTCAAGAACGAGCCCGTCACCGGTATACTGCCTGAAAAGATCTGTGAGGCGGCGGGAATAAGTAAAGAACATATCCGTATTGCCGATCCCGGCGATCCGGCGGCTCTTGAAAAAGTCATAAAAGAGGAGCTTGCCTGCGACGAGCCCTCCGTGATAATCGCAAGGCGTCCCTGCATGCTTCTCAAAAAAGTCGTCAAGGACAGCGTGTGCGTGATAGAAAGCGATAAATGCAAGAACTGCCGTATGTGCATGAAGATCGGATGCCCGTGCATCTGCATAAGCAAAACGACGGGCACTCCCGTGATCGATACCACGCTTTGCACCGGATGCGGGCTTTGTGAGAAGATGTGCAAATTCGACGCGATATCCACTCACAAAAAAGCGTAAATCAGTATTTGATCTGGAGGCATTGCAAAATGACAAAGAATATAATGATCGTCGGCGTCGGAGGTCAGGGAAGTCTTCTGGCGAGCAGGATAATAGGTAACGCGGCGCTTGCCGCGGGTTATGACGTTAAGGTCAGCGAGGTCCACGGAATGGCTCAGAGAGGCGGTTCCGTCGTGACGTACGTGAGATACGGAGATAAGGTCGAATCGCCGGTCATATGCGAAGGAGAAGCCGACGTTGTGCTTTCCTTCGAGATCCTCGAGGCGGCTCGATGGATATCGTATCTCAGAAAAGGCGGAAGGCTCATAACGAGCACGCAGGAGATAAACCCTATGCCGGTCATCGCCGGTACCTGCGAATATCCCGCCAAGCTTGAGGAAAAGCTCAGGGCTCTCGGCATAGATCTCACCGCGGTAGACGCGGTAAAGCTTGCCGAAGAGGCGGGCAGCTCCAAAGCCGCCAACGTCGTTCTCATAGGCTGTCTTGCGAAAAGCTGTGATTTTTCAAAAGAAGAGCTTTACGATGCAATGAAGGCGTGCGTCCCTTCAAAGCTTCTCGGCATAAACGAGAAGGCCTTCAAGCTCGGACATGAGAGCTGATATTGCCAATTTTTAATTTTGAGCTTCGCTGCTCAGATAAGGAAGTTATATGTCGAACTATTACAACAAAATGATCGAAACGGCTCCGCGCCATGAAATGAGGGCGCTTCAGAGCTACAATCTGTCTAAAACGGTCAGAAGAGTCTACGAAAACGTACCTCTTTACAGACAGAGAATGGATGAAGCCGGCGTCAAACCCGACGATATCAGATCTATCGACGATCTGAAACTTCTTCCGTTCACTATGAAAAAGGACCTCCGCGATACATACCCGTACGGTCTTTTCGCAGTACCGATGAGTCAGGTCGTAAGACTTCACGCTTCATCCGGCACTACCGGAAAGCAGATCGTCGTCGGATACACCGAGAACGATCTGAAAATGTGGGGCGAGTGCGTCGCAAGAGCGCTCACCGCGATCGGAGGATCAAACAAGGACTTTGTTCACGTGTCTTACGGCTACGGCCTTTTCACCGGTGGTCTTGGACTCCACTACGGTGCCGAGCTTCTCGGCGCTACTGTAATTCCGACATCGACGGGCAACACAGCGCGTCAGATCCTGATCCTCAAGGATTTCGGATCCACCATACTCTGTTCGACTCCGTCATACGCACTTTATCTCATCGAAGCACTCAAGGAAAGCGGCATCAAAAAAGAAGAACTGAAGCTCAAAGCCGGATTTTTCGGAGCAGAGCCCTGGACCGAAGAAATGCGTCTTCAGATTGAAGAAGGACTCGGCATCAAGGCGTACGATATTTACGGACTCAGCGAGATCGCCGGACCCGGCGTTTCCTTCAACTGCGAATGCCAGGACGGTCTCCATGTGAACGAGGATAATTTCTATCCTGAGATCATCGACCCCGTCACTCTCGAGCCTCTGCCCGACGGAGAGCAGGGAGAGCTTGTATTCACCTGTCTTACCAAAGAAGCTTTTCCGCTTATAAGGTACCGTACGCGCGACATAGCTTCCATCACCCATGAGAAATGTAAATGCGGCAGAACGCTGGTGCGCATGACGAAGCCCTGCGGAAGAAGCGACGATATGCTCATAATTCGCGGCGTCAACGTCTTTCCCTCTCAGATCGAAAGCGTGCTTCTCAGCATGGGAGACACGTCTCCGCATTATCTTCTGATCGTTGACCGAAAGAACAATCTCGATACTCTCGAAATAAAAGTCGAGGTTTCGGCGGAGATTTTCAGCTCCGATTCGATAAAGCATCTTCAGGAAGTCGAGGCAAGGATCCGTTCAAAGATCGAATCCACGCTCGGTATCGCCGCGAAGATAACTCTCGTCGAGCCCAAGACTCTTGAACGCACAGAAGGAAAAGCAAAGAGAGTCATAGACAACAGAAAGTTTTGATTTTGGCGTTCGCCAGGAAAGGAAATAAAATGGCTATTATCAAACAGATTTCCGTTTTCATAGGAAACGAATCCGGCAGACTCGCCGAGGTGACCGGCATAATCGCGGCAAACAATATCAATATCCGTGCTCTTTCCGTCGCCGATACGTCTCATTTCGGAATAATGCGCTGCATAGTCGACGATCCGGAGCTTACGGAACGTGTTTTGAAGGACGCCGGCGTGCTCGTTTCCGTAACGAGCGTCATTTCCGTGCAGATTCCCGACGAGCCGGGTGGGCTTGCGAAAGTGCTTTCCGTCCTTGCCGAAAACGGTATAAACGTAGAATACATTTACGCGTTCATTTCCAAGGAGGACGACAAAGCTTTCGTCGCCATGAGGATCGAAGAAGAATTCCGCGCATTACAGATTTTGAAGGACAACGGGTACGAAAAGCAGTAAACCGCGATTTTTTGCCCACAGGAAGGGATTTTATCTTATGAAAGAAAAGTTTTATATAACGACAGCCATAGCTTACACATCCGGAAAGCCTCATATCGGCAACACCTACGAGGTCGTATTTACCGACGCCATCGCAAGGTTCATGCGCCTGATGGGGAAAGACGTCTATTTCCTTACGGGCACCGATGAGCACGGCATCAAGATCCAGGAAGCCGCGGAAAAGGCGGGCATATCTCCAAAGCAGTACGTGGACAACGTATCCGCTCAGGTCAAAGCGATCTGGGATATGATGAACACGAGCTATGACAGATTCATCCGCACGACGGATAAGGATCACGAAAGGATCGTATCTGATATTTTCGACCGTCTGTATCAGAACGGCGATATATATAAGGGAGAGTATGCCGGTTGGTACTGCACGCCCTGCGAGACGTTTGTACCTGATACTCAGGTGATTGACGGAAAATGCCCCGACTGCGGAAGTGAAGTCAAACGCGCCAACGAGGAAGCGTATTACTTCAAAATGAGCAAATACGCCGACAGGCTAATGAAGCACATCGAGGAAAACCCCGATTTCATAGTTCCGGAATCGAGAAAGAAGGAAATGGTCAACAATTTCCTAAAGCCCGGTCTTCAGGATCTCTGCGTTTCCCGCACGAGCTTTTCATGGGGTATTCCGGTATCTTTCGATAAAAAGCACGTGATCTACGTGTGGATCGACGCTCTTTCGAACTATATAACCGCTCTCGGATACGATGTGGACAAGAGCAAGCAGGGCGAGCTTTATAAGAAATACTGGCCTTGCGATACCCATGTCATCGGCAAGGATATAGTCAGGTTCCATACAATATACTGGCCCATAATCCTTATGGCTCTCGGCGAGCCTCTGCCAAAGCAGGTCTTCGCTCACGCATGGTTTTTGAACGGCATAGACAAGATGTCCAAGTCAAAGGGAAATACCATTTACGCGGACGAGCTCTGCGAACTGTTCGGCACCGACGCCGTGAGATACTATCTCCTCAGTGAGATGCCCTACGGAAACGACGGCACGATAACGTACGAGGCGGTCATAAAGAAGTACAACAGCGAGCTTGCGAACAATCTCGGCAATCTCGTTTCGCGTACGATCGCAATGACGAAAAAGTATTTCGGAGGAGTCGTCCCCGAAAATTCCGCTCCGGACACTGTAGACGATTCGCTCAAGGAAGTCTGCGCAAAAGGTACCGAAGCTGTTATCTCCAAGATGAAGGAGTACAGAGCCGCCGAAGCGCTCGAAGCGCTCTTTGACGTTCTTCACAGAGCAAACAAGTACATCGACGAGACGACGCCGTGGATCCTCGCAAAATCAGAGGAAACAAGAGCGCGGCTCGGGACCGTGCTTTACAATCTGCTCGAAACGATACGCATCTGCGCAAATCTTTTGAATCCGTTTCTTACCGCCACGAGCGACAGGATACTCTCCGTTTTCGGTGAAAGCGCCGATTTCGGCACGCTTTCTTTCGGAAGCCTCAGATCCGGGACCGTTCTCGGCGACTGCGGCATGCTCTTTGCGAGGATCGAAGATGAGGATAAGCTCCTTACGGAGATCCATCTCAAACACAATCCTCCGGAAAAGAAAGCCGAAAAAGCCTCCGAAACCGAAAAAAACGATAACGGCGTTATTACCATTGACGATTTCAGAAAAACCGAGCTTCGCGTGGGCGAGATAAAGACCTGCGAGCCGGTCAAAAAGAGCGACAAGCTTCTTGTTTTCTCCATTGATTTCGGCGACGAAACGCGTCAGATAGTATCCGGCGTTGCAAAGTTCTATAAGCCTGAAGAGCTTATCGGCAAAAAGGTGGCAGCCGTATACAATCTTGCTCCGGCAAAGCTGCGCGGAGTCGACAGCAACGGCATGATACTTGCTTCATGCTATGAGGAGGACGGTGAAGAGAAAATAAATCTCGTATTCATCGATCCTTCCGTCAAAAACGGTTCCGTCATAAGATGAGCGCTCCGGATCTTCCGCTTTGCCGCGGGATATTCGATACGCACGCACATTATGACGATGAGAAATTTGAAAACGACAGGGACGAGCTTCTTTCCGGGATAACTCGTCCCTGTGACGCTAATCCGCTCGGTATCGAATATATCGTCAACTGCGCGTCGGATATCGCGACTGCCGAAAAGTGCATCGCTCTTGCAAAAAAATACCGTTTTATAAAAGCCGCCGTCGGAGTCCACCCGCATGAAGCTGACAGCTTCACGGATAAAACGGCGGATGAAATAAGAAAAATGCTCGATGATCCGGTCACGGTCGCCGTGGGAGAGATCGGGCTCGATTATCATTACGATTTTTCTCCGCGAGACGTTCAAAAGAGAGTTTTCGAGGCACAGCTCGATATCTGCGGGGAAACGTCTTATCCGGCGATCATCCACGACAGAGAGGCGCACGGCGACGTCATGGATATCCTGCGGCGTCACCGAAACGTGCGCGTCGTGCTCCATTCTTTTTCGGGAAGCGGAGAAATGGTAAAAGAACTCGTTAATATGGGGCATTACATCTCATACAGCGGATCGGTCACGTTCAAAGGCGCGGTTAATCTGTGCGAAAGTGTAAAGCACGTACCTCTCGACAGGCTGTTAGTCGAAACGGATTCTCCGTATCTTTCTCCCGTCCCTTACCGGGGAAAAAGAAACGATTCGCGGAACATATACGCCACGCTGTCAAAGCTTTCTGAGATTCTTGACATACCTTCCGAAAGGCTTGCCGTCATAACGAGCGATAACGCAAAACGATTCTTCGGGATCGAAAAGTAAAACCGATATCATGCCTCAAGAGGAGAAAATATGAGGATTTCTTATTATTCGGACGAAGTAAGAAAAAACGTCAGAGACAACATAGCAAAATACGAATGGGCGAAAAACGCGCGTGACGGCGCAGCGAAGAAAGGCGACGAGATCGTTTCGATGGGATACGAGGCGCTTTGGAGCCTTCCGACATCCCAGGAAATGCCGCGAAACAACTTTGTAAAATACTGCCCGTACTGTAAAGGTGTCAGCGGTTTTTCCGTCGCGTCTCCCGAACATCCGTGGAAGGTCGTTTGCGGCGACTGCGGCAGACTGTTTCCTTCCAACGATTTTGCCGGTTATTACGCGTCTTCTCTTGATGAAAACGGGAATTTTATTTACGGATCCGGCGATGAAAAGTATCTTACGAATATTCTTTATCCCGAAAAAGGCGAGAAATGGGGCGTCGACGACGGTTGGGCGTTTACAGATACCGACGGATGCGCTTATGCGTTCGCCGGACTCGCGGCGCATTCGCGCTGGCTTAAAACGCTCGATCTTGTCGACACTCTTTCCAAAGCATATCTGTATACCGGCGACGGAAAGTACGCCGACGCCGGCATCGTCCTTCTCGACAGGATCGCGGATCTTTATCCGACCCTCGATATACGGGAGATGACCGTTCCGAGAGGCTTCAATCACAGCCACGGCGGCGGAGGACAGGGAAGGATAGTCGGTTCTATTTACGAAACGTATTTTATGCCTTACTATCTTCGCGCGTACGACGCGTTTTATCCGGCGTTTGAAAGTATGTCGGAAGGCGCCGTGAGTTTTCTTCGCCGGGTTACCCGCGGCAGAAAAAAGACGCCGGAGGACGTAAGAAAGAACATAGTATCCGGGATCGTAGATCAGATTTATCCCGCCGTAAAATGCGGTCAGATAAGGGGCAACAGCGGTATGCACCAGTATGTGCTCGTGCTCGCCGCGCTTATCACCGACGATAAAGAAAAATCAAAGGAATGGATCGATTTCGTGTTCAGAAACGGGATCACCACGTGCACCGAGATCACCGGCGGCAATCTGTCATCGATATTCATTAACGATATCGACCGTGACGGATACGGAAACGAGGCTTCGCCCGCTTATAACGACGAATGGCTCGGACGATATATCGGGATCGCGGAGCTGCTGCGCGGACGTGCGAAGGATCTGTCCGAAAACGCCTTTGACCTTTACGAAAACGTAAAGTTCAAAAAGATGTTTCCGTCGATGGCAAGGCTGATAATCGCCGACAAGTTCACGCCTAAAATAGGCGACATAGGTCAGGCGGGCAATCCAATGGTGCTTGCAAAGCAGGGGCTCCTCCTCGCGGGATACCGCGTATATAAAGATCCGTTTCTGGCGCAGGCTGTTTATTTTATCAACGGGAACAAAGCCGACGGCATAAGATTAGATATAACGCAAAAGGATCCGGAAAGCATAGCCGCGGAGATAGAAAGCGTCGTATCAAAGTACGGTACGTTTAAGACCGACAGCAAAAATCTCACCGGGTACGGTCTCGCCGTGCTGCAAAACGAAACAAAAAAAACGGATACAAAACGCAATATCACATCCGCCGCTTTATATTACGGAAGAAACATAGGCCACGGTCACAACGACAATCTCGATCTTTATCTGTATTCGTTCGGTATCGATCTCTCGCCCGATCTCGGCAATCCCGAGCATAAGGACGCATACGACCTGATGCGGAAGTATTTCATTACGAGCCCGTTTGCTCACAACACCGTCACGATCGACAGGACCCGTCAGAGCGGCGTCATCGTTTCAAAGCCGCTCCACTATGAGGATACGGACAGAGTAAAGCTTATAGACGCTGCGGCTCCATGCGCATATCCAAGCGCGAAAGAATACCGCCGGACGACGGCTCTTATAAGATATGACGATACTTTTTCCTACGCCGTTGATTTCTTCAAGGTCTCCGGCGGGAAGAATCATATATACAGCTTTCACGCGGCGGAATCCTCTTCCTATGATACGGAAGGGCTTACTCTTGCTGCACAGACGGACTCTCTCGGGAACTACGTCGGAACGCTGCTGTCGGAAAACGTATCCTGGGGCGGCAAGGAAGATCCGACCGGCTTCCAGTATTTTACAAAAGTCAGACGTTCAAAGGAATCGACTGACGATTTTTCCGTCGATTGGAGCATAGTCGATACGTACGAAAGCTCGTCGTTTGAAAACGTTCATCTCAGACTTTCGATGCTCGGCGGGTACGATAAAGTCACTCTTACGACGGGAACGCCTCCGAGAAACCGTTCACGCAATCCGAAGGAGCTCGAATACGTGTTCGCGGAAAACGAGTCGGACTCCGGAGAGCTCGTCTCGCTTTTCACGTCGGTTTTGGAGCCTTACGTCAATGAGCGTTTCATATCCTCGGCGTCTCTTTGTCCGGTCACGCTGCCGAGCGGAGAAGCAGCAGATAAAAACGTGATACGCGCCGTCAAACTCGAATTCAAAAACGGACGCACCGATTTCGTCGTGTTCAACAGCGGAAGTAATGAAACCGAATATCTGATCGACGGAAAGCACGCCTTTTCCGGTTTCTTCGCGGTCATATCTTCCGAGAACGGCGTGATATCGTATTTCTCGAGCGACGCATCGCTTGTCTGCGGAAATGCGCAGAAAAAGGGGATCTCCGGAAAGCTCATATCGTTTACAAAAGAGCTTTCGGATGAGAATCATCTTACCGTATCGCTTAAATCGGATATTTCGCCTGATGGTCTCGCGGGAAGATTCGTTTATATCGAAACCGACGCTGCGAAAAACGCCGCTTACAGGATACTTTCCGCTTTGAAAAACGGCGACGGTGCTTACGATCTGTTCATCGGAGACGTGACACTCATAAGCAGATATAAGACAAACGATCTTTCTGACGGATTTGTTTACGACGCGGCGCCGGGAGCAGATCTTTATATTCCTCTCGGGTTTTCCGGTAACGCGGGAGACCGCCTGTAAGAATTACGTTCGCGGAAAAGAAAGGAACACATGATGAAACAATCGAAAGCCACAGGCAGGATCGCCTCGTTCTTCCTATGTGCCGTGATGCTCCTCACGTGCTTTACGGATCTTTACGGTCTTACCGCTGCCTCCGCTGACTCTTCTCCCGTCAAGGCGATGGCGTCGTATTTTACGGAAGAGATCCGCGAAATTATAAAGGAGAATATCGAGAATCATTCATGGGCGCAGGCGACCGCGTCTTCGTTTTCCGCGAGTGCGGACAACCTTTTGAAAAACGGTTTCGACGCGATATGGAGCCTCGTTCCTTCTCAGGGTATGCCCAGGAGCGCCGAAGTTAGAAAATGTCCCTACTGCGGAAGCCTCAACGGAATGGGCAGCGGTATCACGAGCGATCCGTGGAAGGTCGCCTGCAAGGACTGCAGCCGCAAATTTCCTTCGAACGATTTTGAAAGCTACTATAAATCATCGCTTGATGAAAACGGCAGATTCGTATACGGCGCAGGCGACAATAAGTATCTTAAAAACGTTCTTTATCCCGAAAAGGGAGAGGGATGGGGCGTCGACGACGGATACGGATACAAGGATAAAGAAGGGTATATCTATACCTTTGCCGCGTATTCCGCGTATATCTACTGGGTAAGAGCGCTCAGCAACATTGATATTCTTTACAAGGCTTATCTTTATACAGGCGAACAGAAGTACGCCGATCTCGGAATAATCCTTCTCGACAGAGTCGCTGATCTTTATCCCGAACTTAACATCAAAGAAATGACCGTCGCGCGCGGCTTTTATCACAGCCACGGAGGCGGCGGGCAGGGCAAGATCGCCGGAAGCATTTCCGAATGTGATTTCGTTCCCCATTTTCTCTACGCTTACGACGCGCTGTTTCCGGCGTTTCCCACCATGTCCGGCGATGCTGTTAAATATCTTTCCGACAAGTCCGGCGGAAAAAAGAAAACTTATAAAGACGTGATGGTCAATATTGAGGACGGTTTCGTAAAGCAGATCTTTCCCGCTGTCAAATGCGGACAGATAAGAGGCAACAGCGGTATGCACCAGTTCGCGCTCGCGCTTGCCGCCGTCGTCATTGACGATGCGAAGCTCTCAAAGGAATGGCTCGATTTCGTGTTCAAAAGCGGCGTAACGACCGTTACTAAAATAACCGGAGGAAACTTAAGCTCCGTATTCGTCAACGATATCGACCGCGACGGCAACGGAAACGAAGCGGCGCCCGCCTACAATCAGGTCTGGCTTTCGAAATATATCGAGATCGCAAATCTTCTCAAGGGATACGTCATCAACGGCACCGAGCTTTCGTACGATATCTACGAAAACGTGAAGTTCAAGAAGATGTTCTATTCGATGGCGCAGATCATCACAGCGAACATATACACTCCGAAGATCGGTGATTTCGAACAGACAGGAAATCCGAAAATACTCGCATCCCTTTCGCATCTCATAGACGGATATCTCGTTTATAAGGACCCGTATCTTGCAAGAGCGGCGTATTTCGTAAATCATAACACGTCTTCCGGGATCAGACTGGATATCACCGATAAGGATCCGGAGGCGATAGCCGAAGAGATAGAAAAGGTCGTCAAAGAATACGGCGAGTTCCGGATGGAAAGCAACAATCTGACCGGCTACGGTCTTGCGATCCTGCAGAACGAAGCGGTGAGGGAAGAAGAGGTGCGTGAATATCCCGGAAGCTGTAAATATCTGCCGGATGATATCGAAATTCTCAATGAAAAGAGCGTTTCTCCGGAAGAACTCGGAGCCGCGCGTACCGGCGACGGCATAGCTTTGAAAGATAAGGCTTCAACGCTTTTGTTCTATCTGGACAACGAGGAAGCCGTATACGATGTCATCATCAACGTCAGGCGCGGCGGGTCAAGCGGCGTATACAACGTGTTTCTGGACGGCAAACTCGCGCAGGCGAAGCTTGAACTTTCCGGTAAAGAATCGCTCGGTGAAAAAGCGTATATGAGAAAGACGTTCAGACTTTCGCACGGTCTTCATATGATCTCGTTCGATCCCGTGTCCGAAGACGCTTCCGCGACAATCACGGCGCTTAATCTCATAAAGAGCAATACGCAGATAAACGACGGAAATACAAAGCCGGCAAATACCACTTCGCTTGCGATTTATTACGGCAGGAACGGCGGTCACGGTCATAACGACAACCTCAATCTGTTCCTTTATTCATTCGGCATCGATCTGACCCCGGATCTCGGAAATCCGGAGCATAAGGACGCGTACGATATGATGCGCAAATATTTTGTAGAAAACGTCATCTCGCACAACACAGTTATGGTGAACAAAGCACAGCAGGTCGAGACGGTCATCGCCTCCGAGCCGCTTCACTATGACGAGAACGATTGGATAAAGCTGATAGACGTCGACGGAAGCCAGGCGTACACAATGGCGAGCGAATACCGCAGGACGAGCGTTCTTGTCAAATACAGCGACGATCATTCCTATGTCGTTGATTTCTTCAGAGTCGCTGGCGGATACGATCACATTTACAGTTTCCATTCCGCCGAGAGCGACGGGTATAAGACGGAAGGGCTTGAGCTCGTTCCGCAGACGAACGCGTCCGGCGAGTATATCGGAACGCTTCTGTCAAAAGGCACGGCATGGGGAGAAAAGAACGATCCCACAGGGTTCCAGTATTTTACCAAGGTCAGAAAAGCGTCAAACGATATTAACGGCTTTTCCGTAGATTGGAGCATCGTCGATACATACGGCGTTTCTTCGTTCGACAAGGTCCATATGAAGATGCATATGCTTGGCGAATACGACGGCGTCACTCTCTCCGTCGGTACACCTCCGAGAAACAAAACGGGCAACCCCTCGGAGCTCGAGTACGTTTTCGTTGAAAACAAATCCGAGAAAAACGGTCTCGAATCGCTTTTCACCTCAGTTATAGAGCCGTATGACATTGCCGGAAGCTATATCGTTTCATCCGAACTTTGCCCGGTAACGAAAAACGGCGCGGAAGCAGACGGCAAGAAGATACGCGCGGTCAAAACCGTCCTCGCGGACGGCAGGACCGATTACATAGTTTTCAATTCCGGAAAACAAGACGATGAATATCTCATCGACGGAAAGTTTACGTTCAAGGGATATTTTGCCGCGATTTCGGAAAAAGACGGGAAACTTTACAAATACGTAAACGACGCATCGCTGCTTTGCGGCGATACTTTCAGCGACCGTATCGGCGGAACACTCTCGTCGTTCACAAAAGAGCTTACCGACAAAAACTATCTGAACGTAAAGCTCGATACCGACACGGACGTTTCGTCGCTTGCCGGAAGATACGTTTATATTGAGAACGATCTTTTGAAAAACACCGTGTACAGGATCGTTTCTGCTGCAAAAAAAGACAGCGGATACGAACTTTATATAGGCGACGCCACCTTGATCGGATCGTATAAGGACAGCACAAATTCATCCTTCGTATACGACGTAAAAGAGGGCGCAAAGCTCTATATCCCGCTTTCAAAAGTATCGGGCGACGGTTCGGTCGTGGAGTCCGGCACCGAAACGAAACTGTTTTCACAGATATCTGTCTCAAACGGAGTGAAAAACGGCGCGAAAGCCGGCGACTTTGTTGCAAAGATAATATGCGTACCGAATGACGCGAAAAGCGCATCTCAGATACCTGAGTACACCGTATCCATCGACGAAGGCTCTTCCAATAAAGAACTGTTTGAGATACGCGAAAACTGCGTATATTTGAAACAGGACAGTGCGAATGTTTCTTCAAAGTCGTATGAGCTCGTCCTTGCGATAAGCTCCGGCTCAAACGTCGAACATCACAAAGTTTTTATAACTTCGCTTTCCGCGTCGGCTTCCGCGGACGCTCTCTATCCGGATCTGCCGTTGACTTATATACCTGTCATCGATCCGGAAGACCCGGGCAACGATCCGGGAAGCGGTGAAGAGCAAAGCAAAAATCCCGACAAAACCGTCCTTTTCGTGATAATCGGGATCGCGGTCGTATGTATCGCCGCCGCGGCTATACTTATCGCTTTGAAAAAGAAAAAGAAAGCGTGATTTTATCCGCGAAAGCAAAAATCTTCCGCGGCTTGTCAAAATCACGGAACTTTTTTCCGCTTTGACGTGTCTAACAGGCATAACAACAAAAAAACAGCCGCTCCGGCGGCGTGGAGGTAATTATGAAACGCGGATTTTCGATCGTTTTATCTTTCATTTTAGCGGTTTTGATGCTTGCTTCATGCTCCTCGGTCTCGGTCAGCCCTTTCGTAACGGGCGATCATATAAACGGCGGAGAAAACGGAGCCGGCACAACGGTTCCCAACGTTGACGGTGAGATCGGCGGCGGCTCCGGCGGTTCGGATCACTCGGGAATATTCGATAAGCTCGCTCCTTCGAGAAAGGAATTTTACGCCGAGGATTCGGCTTCAATGGGCGTTTACGACGGTAAGACGGATATAGACGGCGTGCCTTTCCCGGCTGTTCCCGGTGAAAAAACGACCGATATCCAGGCGGGAACTCTTACCGCGGGCGAGTGGCGGGACAACGCGGACTTTGAATCCTTTATAAAGCTCATGAACGATAATTCATGGTATCCTTATATGGAAACGTGGAAAATGTTTCCGACAAGACGGATAGCCGTAAAAATCACCGATGAGAATAAGAATGCGCTCAAAGGCGTAAAAGTGGCGCTTCTCAGCGAAAGCAATGAAACTCTTTGGGATGCGGTTACCGATATGAACGGCGACGCTTATCTTTTTGTGGATCTTACAAAGAAAGAACAAACGTCAAAGCCGTCGAGCATCAAATATACGTTCGGCGATATTTCATCGACTTATAAGCTCAGCGACGGCGAGGATTCCGTGGAGATCGCCTTTAATGCTTCAATTTCCAAAAAGAAGAAACTAGACCTTCTTTTCATGATCGACACGACCGGTTCCATGGGAGACGAGCTCTCTTATATCCAGGCTGAGCTGAAGGACGTCATACTTCGCGCCGCGTCCGCATATGAAGGCATGGAGATCAGACTTTCCGTAAACTTCTACCGCGACATCGGCGACGAATATCTCGTCAGATATTTCAAGTTCAACAGCGATATAGATGAAGCAATAAACAATTTGGCGGAGCAGTACGCTTCCGGCGGCGGCGACTATCCGGAGGCGGTAGATACCGCGTTCGATAACGCGGTGACCGGTCACGCATGGGACGACTACGCAGTAAAGCTCATGTTCTTCGTTCTCGACGCTCCACCTCATTCCGACAGGCAGGGAAGTGTTGAGCTCATGCAGAAGACGACTGTCCTCGCGGCGAAGGAAGGCATCAGAGTGATCCCCGTCGCATCCAGCGGTGTCGACACCGAGACCGAGTATCTTCTCCGTACTCTCGCGTCCGTTACCGGCGGTACGTACGTGTTCCTTACTAATCACAGCGGTATAGGCGGAGATCATCTCGATCCCACTGTAGGCGACTATAACGTTGAAAAGCTCAACGAGCTTATGGTCCGCCTCATCAAGGAATACTGCGCCTGATCGGATTTGCCTCATAACAAAACTAAAAAACGCATCTGCTTTCGCAGGTGCGTTTTTATGACTCTTTGCATGTATAAGCTCTGAGACAATGTCTCGCGCGGTAAAAGCCGGCAGAACTTACTGAAGAATATAAACGAGTATCGCCACTATGACGAACACGATGGAAAGTATCGTGGTGAGCCTTGCAAGGATCGCGTCCTTCTGCTTGCTCTTCGCCTTGCCGTAGAACGATTCGGAATTGCTTCCGGAGATCGCCCCGGACAAGCCGGCGTCCTTACCGGACTGAAGCAGAACGAGAACGATGATGCCGACTGCGAAAACGATAAGGAAAACGCAAAGGACCGTTATAAAAGTATCCATTCTATTTCTCCTTTATCATCAATCGCTTATATACGGCAAAAGCGCGATCTGACGGGCACGCTTGATAGCGGTGGTGAGCTGTCTCTGATGCTTTGCGCAGGTACCGGTGATCCTTCTGGGGAGTATTTTCGCTCTCTCGGAAATGAACTTGCGAAGCTTGGCAGCGTCTTTATAATCGATATATTCAACTTTATCGGCACAGAAAGCACATACTTTTTTTCTCTTTCTGTTCTTGAAGCTCTTTTGATCTCTATCCATAATATGAAACCTCCTTGAAATAATTTTTGAAAGATATCAGAAACGTTGGGATCTTTTTCAAAAAGACCGAAGCGCGTCAGAACGGGAGGTCGTCGTCCGCAGACATCTCCTCGAACGCCACGTCCTTGGGACTTGCGCTGAAAGGAGCGGGAGCGGCAGCGGCGGGGGAGGAAGCATCGCCCTTCTTATCAACGAAGGAGACTTCCTCTGCGATCACCTCTGTAGTGTAACGCTTCTGATTGTTGTTGTCAGTCCAGCTGCGGGTCTGAAGAGAACCGCAGACGAGAATGGCTCTGCCTTTCTGAAAATACTTGGCGACGAATTCAGCGGTAGCGCGCCAGCAAACTATGTTGATGAAGTCTACCTGATTCTGATCGCCGGCTTTGGAAAAACGTCTGTTGACGGCGATGGAGAACGAACAGACCGGAATACCGTTCGTAGTCTGCTTCAGTTCAGGATCACTTACCAAATTCCCAACTAAAATTACTTTGTTAAATGCCATACCAATTCAACCGTCGATATCGTTTCGACATTTTCCTTTCGCATGATTTGCCTGATTTCCGGCACTCTGTTATTCGCCGTCTCTTACAATGATGGAACGGAGTATACCGTCAGTGATCTTGAAAATTCTGTCAAGCTCTCTGGGGAACTCATGAACCGATGTGAAACGGATGAGAGTGTAGTAGCCCTCGGTAAGATCGTTGATGGGATAAGCGAGTCTCTTCTTTCCCCACTCATTGACCTCATCGATGACCGCGTTTTCTTCGATAAGCGCCTTGAACTTGTCGGAGAGAGCTTTCGCCTCTTCGTCGTTGAGCTCGGGACTTACGATGAAAATCGTTTCATATTTGGATTGAATCTTTTCCATAGTCGCACCTCCTTTTGGACGTTAGGCCGTTGCCTTCACGGGTAAGACCCTGCAACGGCAAGAAAGTATAAAAATACCAAAACGTACACCTTACAGCATACGAAGTATATTATAAGACGCTTTCCGCGATTTGTCAATAGAAAAAGCGAATTTTTTATTTTTACCGCGAAAACATACGCATAAACGGGCGATACCGAATATCCGCGTCTTGTACCATATATGCAAATGCCGGTATTGACAAAGGCAAATATGTGTGCTATAATAAGGAAAATAACAACTTAACGGAGGCAATCATGAAAAAAATTGCAATATTTCTTGCGGTTTTGATGGTCATTTCTTCCTTAGCCCTTTGCGCGTGCGATCAGCCCGGCGTAAAGCCCGCCGGAAAGACAAGCGGCGGTGAAAAGAATACGCAGGGAACTGATCAGACAACCGCGCAGCCGAAGTCTTCGGAAGAAAACAAAGATCTTTTCTACGGGTATGAAAAACTTCCCGCGCTCGATTCCGTAGACGGATTTGAGCTCAAGGTATATTCCCGCGGTAAGGAAAGCGGATACAACGCATGGCTTACGGTCGACCTTGTCGCGGAAGAGCTCCTTGACGAGCCGATCAACGACGCTGTTTACACGCGTAATGAGATTCTGAAGGATAAATACGGATTTACGATAGTTGACGTGCCTTCTCCCAAGGATCAGGCGGTCCAGGCTATGGCAGAGATAAAAGCGGGCGGTGAAGCCTTCGATCTTATTATCGCGGACGGCGAGAAGAGCGCGGCTCTCGGAGAAGGCGGATATCTGCTCAATCTTTATGAAGTGCCTTATCTCCAGCTTGAAGCTCCATGGTGGGATCCTCACGCAGCGCCCAATCTTTCCATAGGCGGCAAGCTCTATTTCACGACCGGAGATCTTTCGATATCCGCGAACGACGCAACCTGGATAACAGCTTTCAATAAGCAGGTCCAGGAAGAACACAACGTAGAAGACCTCTACAAGCTCGTTAAGGAAAACAAATGGACAATAGACAAGGTCGACGAGATCACTAAATCCATTTCCTCCGATTTGAACGACGACGGCAGATTCGATAACAAAGATATTTACGGTTACGTTTACGAGCCCTTCAACGGATACGCACTTTTCTATTCCCTGGGCTGCTCGATCATTACGAAGGATGAAAACGATTATCCCTCTCTTTCTGTCTTCTCGACCGAATCTCAGAGTATTTTCGAAACGATCAGACAAATCTCCGACGACGATGCGAACTATTATCAGGGATGGTCAGGCGATTGTACGAGCATCATAAAGGATAACCGCGCGCTTCTTACTTCCACCACTATGTTTACCGTCAGGGCAAATTACAGAAAATGGGAGCAGGATTTCGGTATCCTTCCGATGCCCAAGCTTGCTGCGGATCAGAATTACGTCGACGTCGTTTCGACCGCTACGTGCGGATCCCTCTATTCCATCCCTACCTCGAGTGAAGACAGGGTAGAAACCGTAGGTTATTGCCTGGAAGCACTCGCACGCGAATCCAAAGAAACGCTCAGGGAAGCGTATTACGACGTCGCTCTCACCGGCGTGCTTTTCAGAGATAACGATTCGTCTGAAATGCTTGACATAATCCTCGCCAACCGGTACTTCGATCTTGCGATCATATACAACTGGGGCGACTGGTACAAGTATTTCTACAACCTCTGGCAAACCAAGGCGTCCAATTTCTCTTCCACTTACGACAGTAAGAAGGATATGACCGAAAAAGCTATACAGACCACGATCGACAAGTATATCGAAAATAACTGATAGTACTTCAAAAAGCGATCATACGTATTGAGATACCGATCGGGATACGTTTTCCCGGTCGGTATCATTTACGGTACAATCGGCTCGCGGCTGTTTCGGTAGTATGCCGGCTTACGTACAGACAAAAGAATTCCCGGGAGAATTTCCCGGGAATCATTTTTTTGTTTTGATTACTGATCGTCGTTTTCGCCTTTTTCCTCTGAAGCTGTTTCCGCGGAATCATCGGAGGCTTCTTCGCTTTCGTCACTTTCAACGGAAACTTCGATGTTTTCGGATTCGTCGCTCTTGAAAAGATCGTCGGAAGATTCAGAATCTTCGGAAAGATCGCCGCAGTCGCAGCAGCATTCGTCGTCGCATTCGCTGCAATTATCGCAGCAGCCGCTCTCTTCGGCTTTTGCGTTAAGAGAGAGCTGGTACTCGGTGTAGAGCAGGTAAGCGGAAGCGATCGCGCCTACCAAGCCGAGACCGAAGAACGCTTTTGCGGCGGTCTTGTTCTTTTTAAGCTGAACGATGAACATTATAAAACTGATGAACGACTGTACTCCGAGAGCTATCCCGATGTAGAATTTTTTGCTTTTTTTCATGATGATCTCCTTTTCATTGTTTGAGAGTTATGTCTTCGATTTCAGATACGCGTTCATGAATCCGTCAAGATCACCGTCCATGACCTTGTTGATATCTCCGTCCTCGTAATTCGTTCTGTGATCCTTTACGAGAGTGTACGGCATGAACACATACGAACGGATCTGCGCGCCCCATTCGATATTCATCTTGATACCCTTTATATCTTCGATCTTTTCCAAATGCTCGCGCTCTTTTATTTCAAGAAGCTTTGACTTCAGCATTTTAAGAGCTACCTCTTTGTTTTGAAGCTGGCTTCTTTCATTTTGACATCCGGTAACGATTCCCGTGGGAATATGTGTGATGCGGATAGCCGAGTCGGTCTTGTTTATATGCTGGCCGCCTGCTCCGCTTGATCTGTGCGCCTCAATCTTCAGATCTTCTTCACGGATATCTATGGTGATCTCATCGGAAAATTCCGGCGTGACCTCCACGGAAGCGAAGGAAGTATGTCTGCGTCCGGACGCGTCGAACGGG
>Ga0079305_1000698_pt1 | contig 62551 bp, 57 predicted proteins | sample LMS_cellobiose_e_FD_79183 | JGI IMG/M metagenome (GOLD analysis project Ga0079305, IMG submission 79183) | Rumen-fistulated moose microbial communities from Alaska, USA - LMS_cellobiose_enrichment | ecosystem: Host-associated > Mammals > Digestive system > Stomach > Rumen fluid ...
AAATCTCTCCGCTTCGAGCTGAAAGGAGATAGTATGAGAAAGAAATATTGATATCTTTGCGAATCTAACTCAGGTGGCCGAGTATCACCGGAATCGGTGGCCGACTATCCGCCGGAATATCTAGGGTAAACTCCAGTGTATGCTTGATGCAAAGCGTTCCGGTAGCGACAATGTGACCTTCATCCCTGATCACATACACGTGAACATTGGTATCGTTCAATGCATTTTTCAAAAGCTCTTCGTTACAGAAACTTGTGGTAGATAACTCATGCATCAATGCATCAAGGTCAACCAAGTCCCGAGGTGAATATGAACTTAACTCCTCTACCATTATCATCACTGGCCTTTAAGCGGGCAAACAATACGTATAATGTTCAGACCGTCTTAGAGTAATTCACCAACTTATCATGCATCCACTGCGGATACTTGCCGAAGGCTGTATAAAGGATTGCCAACACCGTCCAGACAATCAGTTTAATATCTCCGAAGAACGACGCATGCTTCACATAATACACATCCAGCTTCAGGCGAATCGGGAGCACCTTCTCGTTGTACTCCTCCTCATCGGGGAATCGGTCACCATAGATGTAATCCCACAGACTCGACTGACTCGTCAGCCCGCAGGGAACAGTTGCAGCAATTGCATTCTCACCACCACGGGTAATCTCCACCTGGTCCACTGCTGCCGGACGAGGCCCCACTATCGACATCGTACCATTCAGGATATTGATCAACTGAGGAAGTTCATCAATCTTCAGTCGCCGCATAATCTTACCCCACCAGAATATCCGGTCCTGGTCCGGGCGCAGCGAAGCCTCGTTAGCTCCCCGTGCCACCCGCATCGAGCGGAATTTCCACATCTTGAACTCCTTATTGTCCTTACCCACTCGCTTGGCGAAGTAGAACAGAGGCCCCGGGTCGCTCAGCTCCGTCATGATAATGGAGAACAACCAAATGGGCGAAGTCCCCACAATCCCCAGCAAGGCACAAACAAAATCAAATATTCTCTTGATAACTCTATACATATATTCGTTCAATTCGTGAAATTCGTGTTCGTAACCTCATTCCGCACTTGATGCGGAATCTCTTTCTGCGATTTCTGTACCACCTGTGTGACTTAATCACTCGTACGGAAAGGCCACAGTGCCTTAAACACCAAATACGTCTTATTGCTCTTTCCAAACACCAGTCTGAGGCAATGATATCCACATACCACCATCCAGCGGGGAATCCGTAGCACGTGCCTGGCCCGGCCTTCGGCCTTCTCCTCTGCTATCACCTGGGCACTGTCCAACAGTTCCTCGTCTTTGATGATGTGGATGGTATTATCCACAGGAGAATCCACCCAGTCCACCATAGCGGCGACAGCCTTCTTGACGGCCAGCACCTCAAACTGCTGGCCGCCACCGATCAGGTAGGCCCAGTCGGGATACTTCAGGTAATAACGTTTCTGGATATCCCGCTTCACGTCCTCCGCATAGACCGGCGAGAAGCGATAGATATTGTATCCAAACGTCTGCTGGTTGTGCTCAGTCGCGTCCATATCGGCAGGGCTATCGCTCCCGTTTGCATGATCGTTTCTATTGTATCCAAACGTCTGCTGGCTGTGCTCAGTCGCGTTCATACCGGCAGGGCTGTCACTTTCATTGGCACGATTGTTCCAGTCATCCCAAATCTCCTTCAACCTGCCTTCGGCCATGGCCTTGCTCTTGCCGTAATAGGAAATCGGATTCAAGGGCGTCTCAGGCGTAATCGGGCCCTTGACCATACCGATGGCATCCACCGTACTGATAAACAGCACAGGCACATTGTGGGCAGCACAAGCTTCAAACACATTTTCGGCACACTCCACATTGATCTTATGATATACCTCCCAAGTAAGGTTTTTCATGCCTGCCGTATGCGCCAAAGCAGCCAGATGAATGACCCGGTCTATCTTGTGGGTATCAAACAACTTGCCGATAGCCTCCTTGTTCGACAGATCCAGCACCACATCCTCTCTTAGCTCTTCGCCCTTAGCTCTTAGCTCTGCCTTTGGCAGAACGCGATCAACACCAATCACCGTATGACCCTTCTCCTTCAGGCCTTTTACCACATAGCTGCCAATCATCCCGGCAGAGCCTGTCACAAGTATATTCATATTGTTATTGATTCATCGTTTTGTTGGCATCCGCCACCAGTTCATTGAGCATCCACGTGCATTCTTTCCCGCACAACGAATACAGAATGCAGATCACCGTATAGACAATCATTTTCAGATCGTACCACAGGCTGGCCTTCTGCACATAGGTATATTCCAACTCGCGACGTGTGGGATATACCTTTTCCATGTATTCCTTCTCATCGGTTATCTGGTCGCCGTAAATATAATCATACAGCGCAGCCGGTCCGCTCAGCCCTACAGGCACCTTGGCCGCCTCATCCCATTTGCCAAAGCGGAACATGTCAAACTGATCCTCCGCCACAGGGCGGGGACCAACAATTGACATCGTTCCGTTCAGGATATTAATCAACTGCGGCAACTCGTCGATCTTCGCCTTGCGAATAAAATGACCGAATGGGAAAATACGATCTTCATCAGGTCTAAGGCTTGCTTCCGCCCCTTTCTTCGGACCCTTCAGCACTTTCATAGACCTGAACTTGTACATCTTGAACAGCCTGTTTCCCTTACCAATACGGTTAGCCATATAAAAAACTGGTCCCCAGTCACTGATGAGGATGCCGATGGCTGTTAAGATAAAAATTGGAGAGAGAGCAGCCAATGCCAAGAAGGCACAAAGAAGATCAAAAAGTCTCTTGACAAATGAATACATAGGATACTCTTTAGTTAGTAGAATCCAAACGATGCGGTATTTCCTTCACCACTTTGGCCGGACGGCCAGTGGCAACTGTATAGGGAGGTATATCCTTCGTCACCAAAGAATACGCACCAACAATCGCACCGTCACCGATGGTCACTCCTGGCATAATCAAGGTTTCCATACCTATCATCACCCCCTTGCCAATATGTATTTCCCCTAGCTTGTAAGGCAATGATGCAGCATTATCACCTACTCTGTATCCTTTCAGATCCCTCTGATGGCACAAGAGCCTGCATCCTCCTGTAATATGTGCATAATCATCAATATATATCAAATCTGCGTGTCCTTGGTCAATCCTTACATGGTCTCCCATAAAAACATGCTTGCCCACATGACATCCCATTTTTCTTGCCAAATGCGGGCGTAACTTACGAGGTGCAAAGGGTTCTAATATTGCCCAATCCATCATATTTTGACGATGCTTCTGCCGTATATTATGGAAAAATTGCCATATGACACGCCATAAATTCACCTGTCCATATTCCTCCTCTGAATAGTTAAAACCTAGTGATCTCAGGAGTTTATACGTTGTACTCAACTTCTCTCTCTTCATTTCCTATTCCATTGTTCTTGACATTTAATCCGAATTACAGAAAGTATTTTTTTATTTTAAAGAAATACTTCAGCCAAATCATAGGCGCACAAACGAACAATCCATTTTCTTTCAATGCTCTTACCGTCTCTTTATTAAGCAGCATCTTATTTGACAACTGAGTACTTATCCCACCCATCCTAAAAGTAAAATAGGCTTCTGGGACATATTTCGTTTTCACATGGTTGACATATACAAAACGTAACATCAACTCAAAATCTGCAGCAATTTTGTAGCCGAGTTTATAGTATCCGAATTTCTCGAAAAGATATTTCCTTGCATAGAAGGATTGATGTCCAGGCATCATTCCAATTCTATACATCCATCTCCTAAATCCTGCACACGAATTTACTTTCTCATGTCCATCATCAAAAAGCAGACGGCTATCACCATAGATGGCATCAGTGTTTTCATCTTCAAACGCCTTTGCAATAATATCAAATGAATCATCTCGATGAAAATAGTCATCAGAATTAATAATTCCAACGACATCGCCAGTTGCGATGTTTAATCCTTTGTTAATGGCATCATACATTCCCTTATCTGGTTCGGAAATCCAATGCATGCGTCCTTCAAACTTAGGTTCATATTCTTTTAAAATGTCAACTGTATTGTCTCTCGACCGCCCATCCACTATGATATATTCATAGTTCTTATATCTCTGCTTGAGTACACCTTCAATTGATTCTTTAATAATATAAGCCCTATTAAAGGTGACTGTGATTATTGAAATCTTGATCATTTCTCAGTTATCTACTTAATGCTCTTTCAACCACTTCAGTGTCTCACGCACTCCGGTAATCCTATCAAACGGCGGATTGGGTGCTATAGAGTATGTTTTATCCAGATTTCGCGTATTGCGAGTTGTCATATTTCTTAGTCTAAGGGAATTCATAGGAAATCGTTTTCCTGTCATAGTATAAAAAATATCACCGAATATTGCGGCACACTTCAGAAGCGAGTAAGGCATCCTTGGAATTTTAATACATAATTCCTCGCCAATCTCGTTGGCCCAATCTTCAATAGGAATAGGAGGATTGTCACCTATATAAAAAACTTTATTATTCTCGTCTTTCGTCTCAGCATGAAGAATACAATCTATCTGATAAACAGTGTTACCCACGTAGCCATATGTCTTAGTCGCCGATTTATGACCTATATGGAAGTATTTCTTAGCCATCACCATATCAAAGAAATTTCTATAAGGGGTTCCGAACCATGGTCCCCAGATGGAGGTAGGCCTGATAATTGCCCAGTCGCATTGTGGTTTGTTTGCCCAGACTTTTTGCTCTGTAATCACCTTGCTATACCCGTAGTTGTCATATGGTGCATAGTCAAATTGGTCTTTAGGATAATAGCCTGTAGGACAGATATGCTGTGAGGATGTAATGATGATTTTCTTGATGTTCTTTAAATCCTTAACCACATTTAGCACATTCTCTACACCTAAAGTATTTGAGTCATAATCATCTATGCTCTTTCCATCCAAATCTGTACGAGCAGCCATATGCAGAATATAGTCTGGATTAAAATCAAGTACTATTTCTTTCAAAGCTTCATAATCTCTTATGTCTATATTCTTCCATAAAGAAAAATGATCTCTATTCTTTGGCTCAACTATATCTATGTTTAAAACATCATATTCAGTCTTGAAATGCTCTATTAGATTCGTTCCAATAAAACCAGATCCTCCAGTAATTAATATCTTCATTGTTATATCAGCGTTTTATACATTTCAATAAATTGCCTGGCAACCGACTCGCTCGTGTACTTGGATTCAACCAGCATACGGCCCCGCTCTCCCATTTCCTTTAATTTGTCTTCGGAACATGTCAGATAATCCATAATTGCCTCAACCAATGGTTGAGTGCCTAATTCTATCCACCATCCACACTGATTGGTAATTAACTCCTTCCAAGGGGCTCCCTTGGTTGTTATTACAGGTGTACCACAAGCTAAAGCTTCCGCCACCACTATTCCAAAATTCTCTGTATATGTTGGTAAGACAAACACATCTACTTCATGTATAAGCTTTATTTTTTCCCCACCATAAACGGGTCCAATAAAAACAACAATATCAGAGACCCCATATTCGCGAGACATCTTCACCATTTCATCATAATAATCATTCTCTTTGGGCCCCGCAATATAGAATTTATATCCCTTCAATTCTTGCTTTAGAATAGCGGCAGCTTCGACAATATGATGAACCCCTTTCGAAGACTTTACTCGACTAAGAAATAGTAATTTTTTATTCAGAGTCCACGATTGCTTCATGGGCATTTTATCAATATGGATGCAATTGGGGATCTGATAACATGATCTGTTCCACCCTAAATCTAACTGGTTTTGCTCATCAGCATCTGATGTCACATGTATCAAATCGGCAGCACACACCCCTCTCTTTTGATAAAAGAATATTGCCGGGATTTTCTTGATGTAATGATGATGAATAGCTTTTGGCGCCAATTCACCATGTGGCGTATATACAACCCTAAAACCTTTTTTTTTAGCCCATATGGCTGTCAATGCGCAGAGAGGCAACCAACAAGCATTAGTATGAAATACATCAGGCCGTATACCTTGTAGAATCTGAATAAACTCTTTTTTACGACTGTGCCAGAGAGACCATTTCGGGATGTAATGAACTATACAATTATCTAAAACGTAATCATCCGGATATTGGTGAGTTATTACATGCAATTCACACAATTGACCTAGTTCTCTTGTCAAGAGATGCATAAAGGCTGGAACTCCGCCAAGACTCTTGCTTATAAATGGGGTATAATGTAATATTTTCAACATACTCTCAAAACATTACTCGCGTTTATGACTCAAAAAATAGAAATCAAACTTTACTGGCATATATGGTTCAAAATGCCTACGGTTAATAACCTTACCACGGTATGAAAAGTAATGTCTATAGTCACTTTGCGAGAAAACGTACTTATAATACTTGAACGCAATCTCTATCGATTTGGGATTTGCATGTTCCAACCGCCCGTATGGGAAGGCAAAACATTCGCAGGGCACGCCAAGTCTTTCTTCCATGACACTCCTGCAATCACCTATCTGATGTTCCAGTTCAACAACATTGTCATCATTGATACAATAATGATCAAGTGTATGGGCGCCAAATAAAAAGCCCCTCTTTTGCAAATCTTTCATCTGTGCCCATGTCATTGGTAACTTGCCCGGGCTTCTTGTGGTATTCACCGTAAAGTCCTCAATGTATACAGTATCATTATTATCTGCCGCGTCTGCAAAATTAGGATTAACAAAGAACATGGCATTTACACCATACTTCTCCAACTGAGGTGCAATCTGTGTATAATCATCCCTATAACCATCATCAAAAGAGAACGCAACAGTACACCTGTCAACCTTCTCTCCCTCCAGAATCATTCTAACCGCATCCTCAAAATTGACGAAGTCACAGTATTTATGCAGGCGGTCTAAATGCTTCGCAAAACGCTCGCCGTCCTTATCATTATCATGATGCCGATTCACCATATGCCCATTCAAAATGTGCACAGAAGGGACAGGTCTATAAAACGAACCCAATACATTCAAAATAAGACTGCGTACTGCAGACCTAAAATAACCAAATAATACCATAATTGTCTACCCAACTATCTTGCTTCTCTTTTTATATTTCCTAATGGAATCAACTACTGATGATGGAATAATACCCATTATTGAATATTTCACTCTGATTAAAAAAAGCATTATTACATGACGCACCCCGCACGAGTTTCTTCCAAATATCCGTGCATTCTCTTCATAGAGCAATGTCGGATGTGTAAATGAGAACCCCGACATATCATAGTTTGAAATAATCAAATCAACCTGGAGAAACTTATAGTTATTCTTGTAGAAATAATAAAATGATTCCAGATCAGCCAAAATTTTGTATGACAAGTCGAATTTCCGTTCTTTCAGCAGCCGGGTCCTAACCATTGATGACTGATGTGTAAACGGAAGATTATACTTAAAAGCCAATGGCTGCGGCGTCACTTCAAGTGTTTTTCCCCATTTATAGACATAAACAGTATCGCCGAATACAATATCAATACTTGAGTCGAAGTCGTTTTTAAACAGTTCTTCAAGCGTATCGTCACCATAAAAAGTATCGCCTGAATTCATGAATAGGATCCATTCTCCGCTTGCCAAATCGATAGCTTTATTCATTGCATCGTAAATACCACAATCTGGCTCAGAAATAAATGTTGTTACTTTGTCTTGATGAGAATAAACAACCGCCTGAGTGCCATCCGTACTATTGCCGTCTACAACGATATATTCAAAGTCCTTGAATGTTTGATTAGCAACACTAAGAATGGTTTTCTCAATATTATAACAGTCATTGTACACGACTGTTACAATCGAAATAGTTTTCATTTTAAAATGCACAAATAGAAATCAAACCTGATCACTTACGTAAAGAGAGCGCTGTTTTGTAGACCCATACATAATAAGAGTCATAAAAAAGACCGTATAATACACTTCTTCGTTGGAAAGCATTAACAACATCGCCAAAAACAAAAACAAAGACAATATCACATTCTTCCTTAATTGAATCATTCCAGCGAATTTGAACAAGAATCTTAACATTATGCACAACATCAATACCCCATATATAGCACCCAAATTTAGCAATGTATTTGTTGCGCCTCCATCACGGGTATAAGAAACCCGATATACACGTAGGGCAAATCTTTCAAATTCAGTAGTAAACATTTCTAGCCCCGTGCCAAAGACCGGGTGATTGAACATAATATTCAAAGGAGCTGTTGTTGATGCAAAACGCGCTTCTGCACTCACATATTTATCGCTTGATATACTGAATTTTCCAATAGTATTAAGAAACAGATCAGATTCAACGACATAAGAGTAACTAACGGCAAATATCATGGACAACAACAATATGACAAATATGCCGATTCGAGATCTCTTTACTCCATAATAAACAAGTAATATGAGCAATAATACAACATATCCTGCTGTTGATAATGTTGTTATCATTGCGATAATATAGACTGCCACATTTCTCCAATTTGGTTTTTCATAAGAAAAAAGATTTATGATTATTGCCAAGTTCAAATACATCATATAAACGCCAGGCTCTCTAAAAAAACTCATATTTCTTAGATGCACATAATCTCCTTCTGGAAAAACTGTTAAGAATGCAATCCTATAACTGCCGCCTACGATGTTACTATTAACTGGAAAAAATGAGAACAGTGTGGGACTAATACTATATAAACCGTAAAGTAATAGATTTACTATAACCAGATAGAAAAACAGGTGATCAAATACCGTAAGAAACCGCTTTATCGAAATTGTACTTGCAATACAATATGAGATAATCAAAACAATGATTAATAGGAAATTCCCACCTCCAAAATCATTATTAATCACACATGTAAGTAATATCAAAAAACAGGTCACAAACAATGGTGTAATATTTCGTCGGTTTACGAGGATAATTATCACACAAATCAAACCTGCCAGGATATGCCCAGCATCATGAATAGTCCTCATAATTGGCATATCGAGTGTCCCGAAAATAAGAGTATCGAAAGATGTATACAGAATAACAAACATCAAAAGGGCCAATCCTTTGTTAGCTCTCAACACATTATCAACAAAAAAGCCTTCACTTTTTTTTAAGTGAACCGATCTACTACGCATATTTTCTGTAAACATTAATGGTCCGTTGCATGTTTATATCCGATTTATACTCTTCGTGGATTTTTTGTGATGCACACTCAACCAATTTCTCACATGTGTCATTATCCAAGGATTGTTCCATTGCCATAACAATAGAATCTACATTTGTGACATCACATAATAACCCGGCTTTCCCCTCCTCTAACACTTGAGGTACGGCTCCAGAGTCGCTTCCACCGATACATACAACCCTTCTTGCCATAGCCTCTAACAATATATTTCCAAAAGTTTCCTCTAGAGCAGGATGTATCAGACAATGAGCACAATCAATATAATTGAATAAATCACTATGACTTACATTCCCCACAAGCGAAATACCCTCTATACCATTATTGATGTTAATAATTTTCTCTTTAAAAGAATCAGTATAGTTTCCTATTAGAACTAACTTTGCATTAATGTGCTTTTGCCTAAACGCGCGAAAGGCTTTGATTAATACTAATATGTTCTTTCGGGGATCTTCCAAATTACCGCAAATTGAAATAAAGGATTCTTCGGCATTTGGGTGTTTCTTAGTATCTAAGACAAATCTCTTATCTATGGGATTGGGAATAATATCTATCCTATTCTCATGGACCAGCGATTTGATTTTTTCACAAGTATAGAATGAATTGGCAATATAATGAATATGTGAATCAGAAAACACTTTTTTAAAACAATAAAGATAGCTGATATACCATACGATTTTGTCTCTTAGTCTATATTGCATTTTCATGATTAATGGACACCAATCACGTACCGTACAAAAAGTAGGAATACAATCCGCGAATTTCAAAGAGGCCACTGCGGCTTCGTATGTCCATTGGGCATGCAGTATGTCTATGTCTGATACATGTATCCTCATTACACGATACAATCTGTGTGACACATAAACTCGGGAGAACAAAGCAGCCCCCTTAATTATATTGCCTTGTGGCACCGCGTAAACAGAAAGTCTTTCTCCATAAAACTCGTAATTAGAGACCTTTCCTAGATGCGATGTGAAAACAGTAACCCTATATCCAGAGCCTAGCAATTCCTTAATATATGTCGTAACAGCTGTTGCTGTTGTCGTAAAACGAATCCCAGAATCTATCGAGTATAGATAATCTGTTAATTCATATGGATTACAATCGCCAGCGATTCCTATATGCAAGACCTCTTTCATAAGAAATTACCACACACGTACTAATAGAGAAGTGCCCCAAAGAATTTATTTTTTGATTATTCCAAGCCTCTTTTGAATATCAGCTATTGCCTGTTCCCTAATAGTGTTGGACATCTCAAATTCCTTTATGACACACTGTTTATTGTGTTGCATATCCTCAAGGGAAAGAGGGGTCAGGAAACTATTCTCATCTATATCTTCTATGGCAAACACTTTAAAACCAAGATCATGAAAATACTGATATGGGATACTCTCCTTGTATAGGAATAATTTCACTCCAGTCGATAAACACTTAAACATATTTCCAATTCCAGCCTCTCGTAAAAGTCCCAAAATGGCGTAGGAACATGCTCCTACCAAAGCATAGTACTCATCTACTGGAAGGAAATCTCTAAGCAATTTTATATTGGCATCACTGGCTTTTAAATAGTTTGCCAGATAATTAGCATAATCTAAATCACCATAATTAATGGGGAAAATAACTGTGCTTGACTCAGGCACATATTTCTTAACCCTTTCCCAAACATCTAAATGATTATTAATAAATGCCGCAGAATGACCTATCAGAATGTTATCATTGTGTTCAGGGAATATAGGGCTAATACTACTAATGATTCCACGCCACGGATGATAAAACTCCTTCGCTTTAAACCCCTTGCACTTTTTCATCAGTTCATACTCTATGTGTATAACTGGCTGAAAGAAATCAACACGTTTTATCGCTTTTTTCTTGCTACCCTGTTTTATATTTCTTATAGCATCTATAAGAAACGGTATTCTTCCTATCTTTGAAAATACACGTTGTAAGAAACCAGCTTTGTGCAGATCTTGATAGAGTCGTCTAGTTAACGGCTTATATAATGGGATATCAATGAAACGATTTCTTCCATATATATCATAGCCCCACGCCCACCAAATAACAATTTTGTTATCTGGAATGTATTTAAAAACGTGGAAATCAGGAAGCGAATAAAATAGTATTACATCATATGTATCACTATCAAGCACCTCTTTTATTACCTTTATTGAATATAGTAATTTTATTCCCTGAGTATTTTTTACACGTGCAAACTTAAAATCTGAGGCTTTGACAATCATACAATACCGATTAAAGAACCGACCGTCTTCTTCAAATTTTTCACGTGTATTGTCTATAAATTTATCATCTTGCACAAAATGTAATACACGTATTACATCTCGTCTTTCCTCTTGATTATTTCTTTCAACGCCTCTAATCATTTCTTCTTATAGAATGAAAACAATATATGCTTTACTTCCGCATACTCTTCTATACGAGTTATTTCACATAAAAAAAGTAGCACGCCAAATCCTACCATTATCTGCAATGGCAAGATTATCCACATACTCAACGATAAGTACTTTAGAAACCAGACCACTAAAGCAATGCCTGTTGCGATCAAATAACTTGGGGCAATGTCTTTTATTTGCATTTTCGTTGAGTAGCCAAGCAACTTCCCAGAAAAGAAGCTATTCAAAAAGTAAGACATTATCGATATTATAATGTTCACACACAGCATTGGAATGATACCGACCAAAATTCCCACAAATAAAGGAATCATTCCTAACGCTTTTTTTACAACTTCCAAGCCCAAGAAAAGATCACTTCTGCCTTGTACCTGAAGCATATTCAAATTAATAGCTTGAAGAGGGTATAATGAACTGCTTATACATATAAATGGTAAATATATTGACGCCTCATGCCATTTAGGTCCAATAAGACAATATAACAGAGGTTCACTGACAGCACCAAGAAAGAACATACTAGTAGCAGTTATAAACATTGACGTTTTTATTATACGCCTATACGCGTTTAACATCCGTATTTTATCGTCCTGAATATCACTGAGCACAGGAAATGTTACTCGTTGGATCACATTTGTAAGATTGCTCGAAAACAACTGAGAGAACTGGTTAGCTCGAGTATATTGACCTAATGCAGCAGGACTATAGAACTTTCCAATCACCACTTGATATAGTTCCTTCCAAACAGCATTAATCAGTTCACTAAGAAGCATTTTCCATCCAAAACCAAATAGATCATTAAAGCTATTCTTTGAAAACAGGAGCTTTGGAATCCAATGAGTGTACAACCAAAGCAGTGTGGTTTTAATAAACTGACTTGAGAGAAGCTGAGCAACAAGACTCCATACACCACAGCCGCATATCGCCATGACTATCCCAACAATGCCACTTACTATAGCTGCTGAAAGTGTTATCCGGGTCTGTGTTTTAAAATCTATTCTTTTAGTCAATCTCGTTTGAGGCACAATAGCAAGTGCCCCTATTACGATGCTGAAAGTCGACACCCTCGTCAATAAAACCAACTCCTCATGCTCAAAAAAAACCGCAATGAGAGGGGCAGAGAAGAAAATGATGATATAGAGGATTATGCTTACTGCTAGATTTATGATAAATGATGTATTATAATCATTTTCGTTTACATCTTTCTTTCGAATTAATGCATTGGTAAATCCGCCGTTAATTAACGCGGTACTTATTGCAGTAAAAATCGAGATAATTCCCAAAAGGCCATAGTCGTCTGGTGTCAGAAGCCGAGCCAATACAATGCTCACTATAAACGACACAGCGTATTGTGCGACATTATCAATAGCGCTCCAACCAACCCCCCTTACAGTTTTTTCCCTTAAACTCTGTTCGGCCATTTTTTCTAACGACGTACTTTCTTATTAAATCGCTCTTAGCACTATCTTACGAAACTGGCGACATATTCCTTATCTCTTCCATATCTTCTTCTTTAAAATCATCTGACATAAAAGATGACAACTGTGCATCTAACCTTTTCGCATATGGTATCCAGTCAGTTTTGTTTTCAAAATATGTATCAAGAGTAAATTGATCAATTGATGCAAAAACCTCATCTAAAGTGTCAAAGGATCCATTTTTCAAATTAATAACTCGAAAGAGGTCGACAAGACCTCCTAAGCGCCCAGGGGTATTAAAACTCCCTGTCATAGAAGTTACTTCATCATTTGCGATGAAAACAACAGGAGTCCCCATTCCTAAACAGGGTAGACCCGCATGAATTCTGCTTGTTATGACCATTTTTGCCTTGGCATATTTTTTTACAAGGCCCTCTGCGATATTCAACATATCCATATTTGACTGATTGGCCATATCTATATCCATCCAATGAGTTATATATTCTGCACGCAACATAAACTCGTCAGAAAAGAGTTTTGAATATACTTTATAGAAACATACAGCCTTGTAAAAGGGACGATAAAAAGACTCATCTCTATCAAGAAAACCTGTTGGTAAATATTCTTTAAAGAAACTTCTTGATGCCAGGTTGTTTATTACTTCTGAGTGTTGAGAAAAAAATTCAACAAACTCATTGAAACGCTCTAAATTTAATACATCCTTCCCTTCCACATCTTCATATAGCTCAGGGATTTCAAAAAAAGGATCAGCGAAGTAAAATCCTTCTCGCTCAGAATCATCGACTTTATACTTCTTGCCCATTGTAAGTGTTACACAGGCAGAGAAGTAAGCAGGAATCCCGTATGATTTAAGAAGCTCTTCTGTATAATGGTCTCTACAGCCAACAGGGCTATTCTTTTTCAAGAAAGCAATTCCTTTAGGAGTAAGTAGTTGATCCTTCTTTATTGGCGAAATGTGCATTGAAACAAGCAATGGCAGTATATCATCCGAAGGTGGCCAGTTTTCTGTTCTCCATTGAAACCAGCCATTCATTATTAGTCTTGTCCTTCGACCATTTTTAGACTTATAAAAATCCGCCTCTTCTTGTTCTATACATTCTTCACTCTCTCCAACGTACTGCCTGGATGCAATGGATTGAACATAGTCTCCAATGTTCTTACATACATAAGGTCTTGTACGACCAACGGGGAACTGCGTCATTAACGCCTTATTCAGTTTTTCCATTTTTTATTCTAAATTATTTCACCTCCATTTATTTTAAACTCCGTAGCCGTGAGCATTGACGAATAATCAGACAGCAGGTAAACTATTCCGGGTACAATATCATCCGCCTCAGTCATACGCCCCAATGGTAGGGCCGCAGAAGCTTCCTCACGTAATTCATCTTCTGTAATACCTTGTGACTTCCGCAAAGCTAGTTCTCCGTCTGTCGGAGTCCACCCCATAACAAGATAGTTGCAACGGATATGATCACAAGCATAATGCTTTCCTATGTGATTCGACAATGTGAATAGCGCACCTTTAGCACACGCATAAGCTGTGCGGTCTTTATTGCCACGTGTATGATGAGTCGAACCGACCAGGACGATAGAACCACCTCCGGAGCGCTGCATTAATCTAACCGCAGACTGTGATGCAAAAAAAGCCGCCTTGATATCGATAGCGAATACCTCATCGAAATGCTCTTCGGTTGCTTCAGTAAGTGCGGCAGCAGGTGTGACGCCAGCATAATTGACGTAACCATCAAGGCAACCATATTTTTTTTCGACATAATCAAAGAGGTCACGTATTTCGGCCACACTATGAAGATCTGTTTTCTTAAAACTGACTTCTCCGCTATAATCCTTGGCAGCTGATATTATTTCTTCCGCACTCGTCTGATCTCTGCCAGAGATCACAACCTTTGCTCCGGACGCCGCGCATCCAAGAGCGAGTTGCCTACCGACCCCCTTGGTTCCACCGGATATGACAACCACCTTGTTCTTGAGCATCTGAGATGAGGTGAAAAATTTATTTTCAAACTCACTATTAAGAGAAGGAAGAACGAGATTATCGCCTGACGGCGTGAAAACTTTGAGTCGGTTCTGAAAGTCTTTAATCGTTGCTTTAAGCTCCGATTCATTCCTGCAGTGCATAAAAATACGCAAGAACACCTGTCGTTCAGTTCCTTGCATCTCATTTGTAACCTCATCTCCCTCTTGGAAACGTTGAATTACAAAATCCACAGAATGATGGTTCTTTATATAGTCAAGACCACTAATTTGATCAATCATTCCCGGCTTGAGCAAGAACCACACGGTGGCAGCACTCTGACCATGCATTTGGGGATCATTAAGCTTATCCAAATCGTAATAGGCCATCGAACCGGTCAGAGCAAAGTTAATAAGCATTTTGCGCTGATCAAAGCCATTGACACTCATCAATGTGAGATGGAAGCCGCCCCCTTGCAAACGGAATCCGGGGTCATAAACATAAAAGTGTCCATTCTCATAGAATGCAGACACATAAAGAACACCATTTTCAACGCCAAGTCCTTTGAGCATATTTACATACTTGGGGTGTTCGGTCAGCATAAACTTGTCATAATACTGGGAAGGGAAGACATCGCCCAAGCAAATCGGAGTAGCACTTGTGTCCGTCCGAAGGGTGTATCGATCGGAGAGAGAAGAAAGATATACCTTGCCATCAACAATGGTATAATAGATACTAATATCACTACACTCCATGTAACGTTCAACAAGAACTGTCCCTGTGCGTGATTCCGTCTTGGCACGAGAAACAGCTTCATCAAGTTCACTTCGATGCCTCACAAGGGTAATACCCTTTCCGGAGTTGCTATCAGCAGGTTTTACAATAACAGGATAAATAATTGAGTTCTTGTCTTCAAGTGAATACTCGGGTATACCTTCAATGCCATATTTTGCACATGTTTGCTTGAAGAACCGCTTATTATTAAACACAACGGCCGTTTTTTCGTTTGCATAACACGGTAATCCAAGTTTCGCACAAAGTTGCTGATAAGGGCGAACAAGGACGTCAGCTATGCCAACCATTACGCCATCGATGTTCTCTTTCCGAGCCATTTTGTATAATGCGTCTACATCCATTCCATCGATGTCATAACTGATATCTGCCACTTTCTTAGCTGGGGCATTACTGTCATAGTCTGTTACTATAGTGGTGACTCCCATTTCCTTTGCCACATTAACGATATTGCAAGTTTCCGGATTAGCACCTAAAAACAGCAATTTTTTCCCCACGAATTCTTTAGACATATTATTTCTATTAGTTTTGTTTTCTAAGTTCAATTCCCTCTCCCATAGTGAACAATTTGTAGGACTGACCAGGAAGGTTTTGTTCTAACAATTCTTTCCACAATCCAGGATTACCGCCATGAGATGAAAACATCCCAAAGTGACAGGGCACTGTCAATCCAGGGCGTAACACAGATGTCAACTGTATATTATCTCTTTCGCTGAGGTTTCCATAGGCACCGTTGATTGGAGCGATTAGGACATCCAGCCCACCCTTTTTGAGATATTCTTCCTGCCAATTCAAATGAAGAGAAGTATCGCCCACTACTAGAATACGAATATTATCGACCTCAATAATCACTCCAACAGCCTTTGGGGCTCCAGCACCATGATCACAATCGATAAAAGTCAAATCAAAACCTCCTTCATTAAATACATTTCCTGGTTTTACATAGATTGTACGATGTGAATCTATACCCAAGACATTTACATCTTCTTGACAATCGTATGAGCAATACAGTCTCGTATATGCATTTTTCATCATTAGAGGAATGGCATCAATGTCAAAATGATCTCTGTGAAAATGTGTGGCTACGATCACATCCAAATTCAAATCTACCGGATCAACAATACGAGGCATTAGCCTATGGTACCCGACATGGCCCTCAATGGATTCTACACACTCTGACAAATACAAATCTACCCCAAGCAATCGTCCCTCGGCGCTTTTGATGATAAAGCCGGCTTGTCCGAGCCAAAAAAGCCAGGTTTTGCCCTGCGCTGCATCTGTAATGATTTCCTTTATAGATTTCATAGAATCAGAGAATTGGGGCCTTACCTTGATGCCTTCAAAGTGATTTCTGAAATAACATCCACGTCATGCATCTTTAAATCCTTATACAATGGCAGGCAAAGGATGCGACTTGCAATGTCCTCGCTCTTGGGCATAGGAATATAAGGTACCAGTTTGGTGAAGGTGTTTACCGATGGATAGAAGTACCTACGAGGGAAGATGTTCTCTGCATTCAAAGCAGCGATGACCTTCAATGCAGTTTCCTCATCTTTGAAGATGGCAGGAAAGTAACTGTAGTTGCAACCGGTGGTTATTTTCTGGAAAGAAATCTCCGGATTCTGTCCAAGGATCTCCTTATAGTGAGCATACTTTTCTTTACGGTCGGCAAGAGCAGCTTCCAGATAACGGAGATTGGCAATACCAACAGCTGCGTGAACCTCGGTCATCTTACCATTAAAACCGTCCTCAACAATATCAGCATGGTTCTCAAATCCAAAGAAACGGATACGACGCAATTTCTCATCGATATCCTTATCCAATGTAAATAGACCACCGCCTTCAGCCGTGTTGAGCATCTTCGTGGCGTGGAAACTGGTTACTGATATGGCACCTTGTTTAAACACGCTTTCTCCCTTGTAGGTGGAACCAACAGAATGACAAGCATCATAAATTACAGGGAGGTTATGAGCCTTAGCAATTGCCTCTATTGCCTCAAAGTCACAGTTGTTTCCAAACACATGAACGGGCATGATGGCCACCGTATGGCAAGTTATGCGCTCCCCAATCTTCTTGGGATCGATATTCAAGGTTTCAGGATCAATATCCACAAATACCGGGGTACAGTGTTCCCACATAATGGAACTGATCGTGGCTATGAAAGTAAAAGGCGTAGTGATAATCTCTCCTTGCTTGCCTAAAGCTTTCACCGCCATTTGGAGAGCCAGCGTTCCATTGCAGCAACTCACCATCCGAGGCACATTAAAATGCTCACATACTTCTTTCTCGAATCGTTGTACCAACGGACCATTATGGGTCATGATGCCGCTTTCCCAAATGCCCTGCATCAGTTCGTTGACTTCCTCAAGTGGCGCCAAAGTGGGCATGGTGACATATATAGGTTTTCTCATATCTGAATTGTTTATTATTTCACATCAATATCTGCCAACTGTCTGAACTGTTCAACCAATCTGGCTTGGCGCAATAATGTCTCGTAGTTGGCCTTACGGGTTTCTGCGTCTTCTATGCACTTGCAGAAATGTAAGATAGATTTTTTGAATGCATCATCTGCAGGCAGAGGTCTCTTCTCCTCCTCGTTCCCTTTGCGGATGATCACTTCCGGGACCAGTCCGGCCGGAGCAGTAAGGATACGATTGGTATAGAGTGTTCCTTTGCTGCCCCACACCTCCAGTTCGCACTTATAGTTGTGATCCATGCCAAAGGCTATCTGAGCAGTGATGCCTTCTGCATTTACCATAGCCGCTGAGCCATACATGTCCACACTAAAACCATCAATACTATTTGACTGAGCATATTTGAGTGTGGCCGTAGGACCTAGCAACATAGAAGCATATTTCAATGTGTATCCGCCACAATCCAAAAGTGCGCCACCGCCAAGTGCTTTGTTATAGCGAAAATCGCTTTGTGAACGCATAGGGAATCCAAAAGATATGCGATAAAGTCGGACATCACCTATCTCACCAGATTTCACGATATTATTTACTGCTTCCAACTGGTCATGGAATGCAAACATATAGTTCTCATGAGCGGCCAAGCATTTTGCATCAGCATCTTTAATCAAATCCTCGGTAGTTGCCAAAGATGTCGTACATGGTTTCTCACAGAGGATATGTTTGTCGGCAGCAAGAGCTTCTTTAGCCCACTTATAATGAAGGCCAGGTGGCAAAGGCAAATAAACAGCATCGACTTTGTCTGATTGAATCAGCGTGCCATAACCTTCGAATACTATTCCACCGTAGTTATCTACAAATGTCTGTGCTTTTGCTCTTTCTTTAGTCAATATCTCATCCGTCGCACCCACGAACTCTTCCTTGCCGGCGACAGCCACGCCCGCATATTCAAAACAACCTGCTTCTTTCAGCGCTGGGAGGAACCTCCGAAAGGATATCTCCGAAGGACATATAATTCCGATTCTTCTCATTACTTGCTATACTTTAAAGCAGACAAAATGCTGCGTGCCTGAATGTTCAAGTAGTTGTTGAACTTTAGAAAATGGTTAATCTGATGAAGTGTCATCCAAGTATAGTGCTCTGGCAGTTCCTGAGGCAAATCTTTCCCTGCTTCCACAATCATATTGCGGTTCTGTTCACGAAAGAAACGGCCACCCTCCTCGCTCTGAAGGACATCATAGCGTATCTGTTCGGGCTTTGCATTGAGGACATATTCCGTAAAAGGAGGTTTCTTTTCAGCAGCAAACACATTACCAGTCAAACATTGTACAGTAGGAGCCAATTCCATCACATCGTAGTTGCCACACTCCAATTTGGCTTGAACCAGGAAATGATAAATACCACCTATCTTACGCACGATGAAAGCACACAGACCCTGCTGTAATGGCTGTACAAGTGGTTGGCACCAACTGGTCACTTCCCGGTTGGAGATGCTCACCCGTACACCTATAATACGAAAATACTTTCCTTCGTCATTGGAGATCTCTGTTTCACTGCGATGCCAGCTCTCCAACTTATCTATCGGTTTATTGGTGACGAACAAGTCATATCGTGACTTCAAACCAGACAACCATGACAATATCTGCGGCATTGTATGGATACCATCCTGGGTACGGGCAGATTTCAACATGTCCCGACCAAAAACTGATAGATTGGAAAGATTGGTCAAAGGCGTGATATAATCTATATACTCAATACCTGACAATACGGTACGAGTATCCATATTAACCATATTGTCCGTGTGCATAAACTCTTTGATTTGACCGAGTGTCATCCAGCGGAAATCAGGCAATACTTCCACATCTTCATCCACCTTGATGATGATGTTTCGATTACGCTTGCGCAAGAATCGAGCCCCTTGCTCTGATTGAAGCTGGTCGAGAAGCACATTTTCAGGCCTTACGTTTACAAAAAAATCAAGATAAGCAGGCTTCTTCCCTTTATGGACCTGAGTATAATTGCTCTTGGTTGCCTGAAGAGTAGGGCTGATTTGTACACAGTTCACATTTCCCGGCTCAATCTTGGCCTGCATCAAGAAATATAGAGTTCCGTTTATTTCCTTGGTTAAAATACCTAGATAACCTATCTCTGGCTGATTGATGATTGGCTGATCCCAGCTAGATTTCTTTCCATAATCAGTTTCTACATGGATACCTTGAATGGAGAAGAAGCGTCCGCTGTTGTGTCTAAGACTTCCTTCTTCATCCACATGCCATCCATCCATTTCTGAAAATGGAATCATTTTAACGTCAACCTGAACTTCGCGGTTACGTTGTTCTATCCAAGCACGTAATTGTTCTGTGCTATTGATAGGATTATCTGTTGTAAGCAGTGAATGTATCATATCTTACGCAATCTCTTAAACTCTTCGTAATCGTATGTATATTTATTCCTGGCATATTCTTCTTCTGCAAGAATCAGAGAAACACCATCATCCTTATATGAATGAGTTCGGAACCAAATACCCGGTCTAATAATCAATCCTTTTTCTGGTGAATCCAGGAGAATACTTGTTTTGTTTTCTGTATCATCCAAATCCACCACAAAAGATCCATGAACAGCCACCATTATCTCTGAACTATCCAGTAAGGCATGTGCCCCCCTATCTTTCCCTTCAACAATGTGATGTAACCAAAAAACCCGTTTGACTTGGAACGGAAGTTCTTTATCCAACACACTGATTGCACCTCGCTCGTCGGTGAACGTGGGAATTTCGATAATAATACAGTCTTTTACTGAAAAGTCCGAATTCATTTCTCTTGCGAGCCTTTCCTTTCCGGATGCGTAAATGTATCTGAAGTTATCTCCTCCTTAATCTCGTCTATCACCCTCAACAGGTACTGCCCATACTGATTTTTCAACATCGGCTTAGCCAAATCGCGCATCTTCTCTTCCGTGATCCATCCATTGCGGTAGGCAATGCCTTCCAGGCAAGCGATCTTCAGCCCCTGTCTTTTTTCGATGACCTCAACAAAAGTTGATGCTTCGGACAAGCTGTCGTGAGTGCCGGTATCGAGCCAGGCAAAGCCTCGGCCAAAGACTTGGACTTTCAGTTCGCCGGCCTTGAGGAATTCCTGGTTCACTGTGGTAATTTCCAATTCTCCACGTGCACTGGGCTTGATATGCTTGGCCATATCCACCACTTTGTTGGGGTAGAAGTAAAGGCCTACCACAGCATAGTTGCTTTTGGGCACTTTGGGCTTTTCTTCAATTGAGAGGCAATTACCCTGCTTATCAAATTCTGCTACGCCATAACGCTCGGGATCTGAAACCCAATAGCCAAAGACAGTTGCCTTCCGGTTCTCCTCCGCGTCTTTCACGGCCTTGCGGAGCAAGTTCGTGAAACCGGAGCCATAAAAGATATTATCGCCCAGCACCAGACAGGCACTATCGTTGCCGATAAACTTCTCGCCGATGATAAAAGCCTGGGCCAGACCATCGGGTGAAGGCTGCTCGGCATATTCGAAATGGACACCATAATCAGAGCCGTCGCCCAGCAAACGCTTGAAGCCCGGCAGATCATAAGGTGTAGAGATAATCAGGATATCCTTGATTCCTGCCAGCATCAACGCACTGATGGGATAGTAAACCATCGGTTTGTCGTAGATGGGCAACAGCTGCTTGCTCACACCCTTGGTAATCGGGTAAAGCCTGGTGCCGGAACCACCGGCTAGAACGATGCCTTTCATATTCTTGGGTTTTAGAGAAATGAGCGAGCCCGCCGCCTTTGAAAACCTTACTATCTTTCTCCAAAAAGACAGCGGGTCCCCGCTCATTTATTGTTTAAATAATCATGCATTGGAAATACCTGACATTCTTTCATACAGAGAGGTCCGTACAAACAATTGAACCTGTCGTTGGTGATCAGTTGACCCACTCTATCCCAAACAAACCCAACAAAATGGCTAACACCACATACTTCTGAGCCTTCTCTTTTTTGCTTTGATCTAACATGATAGTGCTCTAACATCAATTATTTACATCTATCAATCAGGGACCTTCTTCCTTATGATTACTTTTGTTTTATCTGCGGCCAGACTGGCGGGGTTCAACTGGGCGGATGGCTGCTATTCCCCGCCATCATTAAAATCCACAATGCCGGTAAATACCTGCTGGCTCCTGAACCGCAAGTGTCAATTCTTCCCCTCTAACTTTTGTAGTATCTGCTTTATCTGATCATCCGTATACGTAGATTGCTCTTCTTCACCAAGCTTCTCAAGGATTTTCTTAAGGAGTGTCTTAGAAGAATACAGACCATGCTTATTACCAGTAAGAATGGTCACCTCGTCCTTATATGGCATAAAGGGTTGATACAATTTAAAATAAGTGGGGCCAATTGCACCCTCAAACACCTTCAAATCTGGTTGTTTAAAACCTGCTGAAATAATATGTTGGCGAGCTATGCCAGGATATGGATCAATATAAACAATCTGCCTTACCCCTATCTGGTATAGTTTTTTAGAACATAGTTCGCAAGGGCTGGCTGTCACATAGATAACTCCGTCTTTTAGTGCTTCACCTCCATACTTTGACATTTGGATTATGGCATTCTCCTCTGCATGTAAAGAACGAGTAAATACCTGATTCCTCTCCCCCTCATACAGATTATGTAACGACTTGAAACAATACGAGAACGGAAGCCCATGAAGTTGGGTCGGTACCGCAAGGTCTTGTCCAAAATCATCTTTTAGTTTTTCAATAAAGGTCTTTCCATCCTTGTATTTCATTGTGCCCATCATCTCAAACTCACTATATGAGCATTTAGCACATTCGTTGGATTGCTCAATGCCATCTATGGTCCTCAAAGCACAAGAAACCTGACCATGTGGAACTTCATTCCAACCTATAGAACGTACTGAGCCATCCTTATTCGTAATAGCCGCTCCTACCTGACGAGAAAGACAGCCGGAATTCAACTTTGCGGTATAGGCAACAGCCATTCAGCGTTCCGCTGTGGTGGGTGTTACCAGTCCTGGATGTAATATAAGGGCTGCATAGCGTATCCACTGTTCAGCCATATACTGCATTGATTCTTCTCCTTTCAGTACGGGTAATCCCCAAATGTTTTGTATGTGAATTTCAGCACGTTCTATGACGCGGTTAGTGTCTGGAGATGAGAAAATTCCTTTTTCAAAGTCATCCTGCTCAGACTCCACCTTATCAAGTTTCAAAAGGCTCTTGTAGAACAAGTCAACAATCTCCTTAGGATAGCCGTGGTGTTCATATAATTTCTGGACTTTGCTTTTCAAATGAGTAATGCTATTCTCATCATGTATAGCAACAAGGTAAAACCCAGAATAGCGTTCACGAAGATAAATGGCTTCAGCGGAATTGCGTATAGAATCAATGACCACTCGGCGATGACCACCATTCTCACGCCTGCCATCAAGTAACAATACAAAAAGACGAATAACCACGTACAGACTCTCACATCCTTCTTTGTCATCACCATTGAACCATTCACTATATGACACAAACGGCGTTCCAATCGAACGAACCTGCGTAGCCAAGCGATGATAGAAGAAACAACTTGAATAGTAATCTACTGCTGCAAGTTGATTGATGAAATAATCGACAAAATTATGGAAGGAACTATCCTGGAAGAAGAAGATCGCCAGTTCTTCCTTCATTTCTCTTGGCTCTGACGGCTGAAAGTTCTTTTCTACCCAGTCATTATGCAAAGTTTTCACCTTATCTGCCAGCTCATCCCATTCTTTGAATCCAGTTATGATAAAATCAATTTCCTTGTATCTGCTTTCTTGAGTATAGCCAATAGCTTCTTTAAGCTGAGTGTCATGCTTCGTACTAAGCATGTATTTGTCTGCCAACACTGAAGCCACCGCACGAGCAAGGTTATCGCCTGTCAAGTCCTTAATATCATGTTTGATATAAAGCAACAGGTACAGCCAAAGCAACTTTGTATACTTGATTACATCATAGCTTGTTGGGTTAGCAGTCAAGAAATTATAGCATATTTCGTACTTCTTCTTGGTAACAAAACTCTCAAGAGATGCATTTACATCAACATTTTTTAGTTGTTTCTGCTTCTCTGTATTAGTCTCTTCCGGATATGTAACCTGCAACACTTCTGGTTTACGGGAAACTCGAAAAAGCAAAGCAGGGTCTGAAAGGAGTTCTGCAAAACAGGAACAGCCACTGCCCGCAACGCCCGTCAAACCAATGATGGCATATTCAGAGCGGTCGCGGTAAAAAGACTCTACTGGTACTTGTGTCGTATCTTTCTTCACAGCGCATCCTGATTAATACCGAAGGTAGTGTCATTGGGTGAATGAGCTACATATTCATTGTTATAGAAATCAATAAATATCTTTCCTTCAAGGATATATTTCCAAAGCATTTTACTCACCCGCGTATACTCTGATGGCTTTAACTGGGGTGATTGATAGTACACATGCTTCTCTGCGCCCTCAAGGCTACCTTCCTCAATGGCGTTTTCTATCAAAGCACGACAAAGCCGGAGATAGGTAAAAGTACCATTCTCTTTCTTTGATATGATATAAGACATGATTGTATCGCCAAGCTTCTCATCCGAGTAAGAAAGCCCAAACATCACATCTCCATAAATTGTATACTCAAATGACATATTTGTATATTCCTTGTTTGAGATTTATTAAATTTCTTTCCACATGTCCGCAAATTCCCGGCCTTCTGATTTTAGTAGTACAAGTAAACGAGGATCATCATTCACATAGGTAAAGAGTTTTCCACGTCTCACATCAAGTATAGCGAATTCAACATTCTCATCTACTTTTTCGCGAAGTTCGCTTTCCATCATTGCAAGGATAATGTCTGCATGGCGTTTGTCAAGATTTTCGTTGGCCTTCAAGTACAACTTGATCATGTAGTCCTTACCCTGCCACCTTACTCCGAGTTCTGGATTAAGAATCATCTTCACGCCCCCTATATGAACCATCTTCTTGACAGGGTTTATCCACTCCATGCGAGTAGGTTTCCAGAATTTCAAATAACCAGCAATCATCTGATTATAATTCTCTCGCATATCTTCACGGATATCCTCTACCAATTCCAACAAATCTTCTTTGGTTCCTTGACGTTTAAGTTGTTTATTTACTTCATCCTTGAAGTCCTTCCAGTAATCATAGGGGTTGCCTTCTTGCTCAAGATGCTTCGCTTTGGCAGCAGAAACGATTGTCATCTTCGCCATGCCAGAAGAATTAATGAAGTTAACAAACTCTGTCAATGAAATTTTAATGTCGCCCTGTTTCATTCTCAATACAATTTGTACTCATAATACAGTATATGCGGCTTTGCCGCTTTAATAATCCAGCCAGTGGCGGAGTGAAACGCAGTCACGGGCTGGTACCGCTTTCTGGGTGGAAGGCTCTAATGGCTGCTTGCAGACATTTGTGCCTGTGACCTTCACCATGATGCCCTGCTGGGAAAACTATTTCTTATCAGGATTCTCCTTGCGCACGCGCTTCACGGTGTGCTTAATCTTTCCTATCAGGAAGTTAATTTCCAACGAGCTCTCGGTTTCAGAGGTCTGCAGGTCGGGCATCACGATGTCGGTGAGCACCTCACCGAAGTGCTGCATCTTGGAGGCCTGCTTTTTCTTGTCGGTCTCTTGATGCAACTCGAGCAATTCACGCTTCAACTCACGCACCTTTGCAAAGGTCTCAATGATGGCGAAAGTCACAGCCCTGGCCCGCTCACCCTTTAATATAGTGGCCAACATATAGAGGCCACGCTTGGTGAAGACCTTGGTGGAATTGCGGTTCATCGTTGACACATTTGTGGTCAAAATTTTTGACCGCAAATTGAGCAACTTGCCGTTTCTCTCTCTTCACTTATTCCGGGGCGGAATAAATCCAGCCCCCGAGTTATTTCACTTCATAACTCTCCACAAACTTCAGCGCTGAGATAACTCGTTGCGTGTGAAAAGAGAGTTGATCGTATGTTTTATAAGCCCGGAGTTGTGCTATGGCAGCTGGTGCGTCAAGAGCTCCAGTTTCGTAAAGGTTGACTGTCAAGAAGACATTATCGTTGGCTACGGGGCCAAAAACTAAATCAAAGTCATGTTCAACGGCATCTTCCTTCCGACATCCTACCACAAAGTTGAGCCAGGCTTCGTCCACACCATGGAACTCGCGGATGTGCAGAGCGGTATCCGTCAACAGTGTTTCATCGATTTCATATACGCTCACCACAGCTCTGGTCGCTTTAGCACGATCTTTCTTAATCTTGGCCCAATGCTCAGCTTGCTCAGCAAGGGTGGTTGTATAGAAGCCCTTGCCGAAGTCGGTATGCTCGCGTCCGAAATGGAGCGAGGGCCTGCGGACTTCTACCGTGGATCCGTGATACAGCCTCATCATCTTCTCTTCCTCCGCCGAATAAACCTATCCACCTCGTCCAGGACATATCCTGTACCCTGCGTATGCAGCAGGTCGTAATGAGAAATCAGGAACTCATCTACATCATACTCCTTAAACAGAGCGTATGCTTGCAGACCACCTATGCCCTTGCTGATGGCATATTTTTCCAAGGTGTAGCAATAGAACTCAAAAGCCGGTTGTGACACTTCTAGAAAGCGTTCTTTGCGTGCCCGTTCAAATTCCCCATACAACGCCTCCGTGCTCAAGTACCACCATTTAGCCCCCTCATCGTATAATTCCTTGTACATCGGGTTGGAGTATACATACACCAGCGCATCATCCAATGAGATCCGCTTCCTCCTGGCCACATATTCCGCCAAGCGGGAGATTTTGACTGGTACTATGTTTTCTTCGTATACGCCCATAACCGTAGTCAAGGTAGGAAGACTAAATATATTTCTTGGCCTTGCACATTCGGTTGAAGTCGTTCAACGCCTGGATAAATTCACTGGCATTAAGGAAGTAGCTCGAATAGGCCTCCTTAAGTTCTTTCATATCAGAAACAGCGACCAATACAACTGCAGACTCGTCGTCATTCACCGATTTCTCAACCTCGGCATAGTACATAGTCGCATCGTCGGGTTTCTCCGACGGAAAATGTCTTAGCTGAACCTTTCTCTCGGCAAACCGTATGTAGATAACAGCATATCCTTCCCTCAACGTGTGCTCATCGGTAATCTTCACTGCACTCACAAGCGCGTTCAACTGATCCAGAAACTTATATTTGGTTTCCAAATCAGCATAGTGGACGCAATAATCCCTCTCTGTATAATTATTAAAAGATTCGGCAACAGGCATGCCCTCCTTCTGTGCAAAAACCGCGCTTGATATTTTGAAGAAAGCCAACCAGTTCTCATCTCCAAGACTAGCCTTAAGCGATGATTTCGAAATGAGTTCTCCAATTTCGACCGCCATAGCCCAGTCGTGCTGCAGACGAGTTCTGATTTGGAGTTCTACCCTCAATCCGTCATAATCGGGATTATCATCGACATATTTGTACACAAAATGGATACTTCTGTAGCCACTCTCCTTGGGTCGGGCCACATAGTCATAGGGCTTTCTATCGGCCTCGAAATGGTCGAAACTGGCGGCTGCTATGACTTGTTGTGCTTGCAGTAGTGATGAGATATCTTCAAACACAAAGCGGGCGCCACCGATGTCCTGCAGTCCTCCCAGCCTCATCTCCGGATTGTGTCGCAACTTGGCCACAATGGAGGTCATGCGCTTGAGCCGGTGGGAAGAAAACGCAGCCCTTACACCAGCTTGAGACAGCACACGAGTAACCTCTGCCACCAGTGCTTCGAGAGGCTGCATATGAAGTTTACGCCAATCCTCTATGACAAGGTTGGCATCGGTGTACGGGAAACCCGTTTCCGGGCCAGCCAACAGTGCCTTGCCGGCAACGTTTATCTTGTTTCTTGAATATTTCATTAATAGCGTGCGCTTATTTCGTTCCAATCTACTATCTGCCACAGGGCCTGGAGGTGGGCGGCGCGGCGGTTCTGGTAGTCGAGGTAGTAGGCGTGCTCCCAGACATCGAAGGTGAGGACGGGCTTGAAGCCATGAGCCACCGGGTTGTCTGCGTTGGGGTATTGGGCAATGGACAGTCCGCCTTTCTCGTCTGCCTGCAGCCAGACCCAGCCACTGCCGAAGAGGGTGGTGCCTTTGGTTCCGAAGTCGGCCTGGAAGGCTTCCACACTACCCCACTGTATGATTATCTGGTGTGCCAGGGCGGATGCCGGGTCGGGCCCGGCATGAGGAGCGGGGGCGGTGAACTGTGTGAAGTACAATTCGTGATTCAGGATCTGGCCGGCGTTGTTGAAGATGGCGCGGGCGTTGGGCAGGGCCGTGTTGGCGGCGCTGTGGCGGACGATGTCCTTCAAGGTCTGGTGTTCCATGCCACTGCCGGGCAGCAGTTTGTTGAGGTTGTCGACATAGGCCTGCAGGTGCTTGCCATGGTGGAACGACAAGGTCTCGGCAGAAATGACCGGTGCCAAGGCATCGGGTGCATAGGGTAATTCGATAAGTGTAAACATGTTCATGGATTTAAATTGATTATTGATTTAAATTGATCATTTTCCCGGTCTTCTGATCTTGAGCGGGAAGGATTCGGAATGAGTCTGGCAAAACTGCCTGGCGTCTTCGACCACCAGGGCCAGATAGCCGCCGCCACCGGCACCGGGCATCTTCCAGGCCAGCACGCCGGGCTGGGCCGACCAGCGGTCGATATGGGGTTGCACGGAGTTCTCGGGCCGCGGCGTGTGTTCGCCGTTCACAACGGGATTGATCATGGCCGGGAACATAGCCACCTGGGCGGCAAAGGAGGCCTGGTAGGCGGCGGCAAATGCCTTCAGGTCCATGGCAAGGATGGCCTGCCAGCAATGGTCGGCGGCTGTGGCCAGCGCCACGACTTTCTCGCGGGTGATATTCTTGCCTTCCACCACGTTGCAGCCGGGTTTGCGGGGCTCGAGCGGTATCATGGCCAGATGGCTTTCGAGCCAGTCGAGCACGCGGGCGTCGGTGCAGCTTTCTATCTTCTCGGGCCAGAAGCGGTTGTTGTAGTAGTGGCGCACCAAGCCGGGGATGCAGATGCCGATGCTGTCTTGCGCGCCGCTGATGATGCCGTCGCTGCGTTCGGGGTCGTTTTCGAAGCAGAAGACCAGCTTGGAGAGCATCTCGGGCTCCATGTCGGGCAGTTTGACCGGCCAGATCTTCTTGATCATATTACGCGTCGAGGTGCTCAGACCGCAGCGGTCGCGCACCTCGAAAGTGGGTTCCAGGGAGATGGTGAGGGCCCAGCCCGGGGCGTACTGGCTCACGTAGGGCTGGTCGATCCAGGTGCCGGCCAGGTCGAGGCGCGTGGGGATGCGGCTGGTCTCGGCCTTGAGATCGGTCGATGAACGGGCCTTGAGCCCTTCGGCCGGGGTGCGCTGCAGCACCACATACTCGATGCCGTGCTCCTCGCAAAAGCGGCGTTTGTCGTCGTTGCTGCCGTCGGCATTGACCACAAAGATGTCGGGCTTGAGGGCCTCGACGGTGGGGATGAAGTCCATCACTCCGTCGCCGGCGTTGATGAAGGCGTCCTTGACATAGCGGATGCTCTTGACCATGAACAGGCGTTCCTGCTCTGGATAGAGGGTCTTGTGGTTCTTGTAGTGCAGGACGGTGGCGTCGGAGCCGATGCCGACATAGAGGTCGCCATACTGGGAGGCCTGGCGGAAGAACTCGACATGGCCGCTGTGCAGCAGGTCGTAACAGCCTGAGACAAAAACTTTCTTGGGCATAGTCTTGGGCATGGGATGGTGTTTGGGAACAGCCTTTACGAGGGGCTTGGGCACGCTTCGCGGCCGCCTGTCACAGTCGGAGGGCGCGCACCGGGTATACAAAGTGCACAAAAATACAGAATCCCATGGAGATATGCAATATCTTGTGTGATATAATTATATCCATTTGTGAATCTCGTCGGCGGATAGTATATTTGCATTGTCGCAATTCTGTCCAAGCAGCATGAAGAAAGCCGCTCATCTCATCGATCTGCCGAAGGTTCTCGACAGCCGGGGCAATCTCTCTTTTATCGAAGAGTGCCGGCAGGTGCCTTTCCGCATCAGCCGGGCCTACTGGATCTACGACGTGCCGGGCGGCGAAACGCGCGGCGGTCACGCCTTCCGTCACAATCAGGAGTTTATCGTGGCGCTGTCGGGCAGCTTCGATGTGGTGCTCGACAACGGCAAGCGGCGGCGCACCTGGTCGCTCAACCGTTCCTACTACGGCCTTTATGTGCCGCGCGGCTACTGGCGCCAGATGCAGAATTTCTCGACCAATTCGCTGGCCCTGATCCTGGCTTCCGAGCCCTACGACCGGCAGGACTATCTCTATCGCTATGAGGACTTTGTCCAGCTGCGGCAGGAAGGGTATTTCGACCGGCTGGAGGAGCCGAGGATGGTTTCGGCCAAAGAGGTAGTGAAAGCAGTTTCGGAAGGCCGTCGTGCTGTTATGCCTGCCGTTCTGCCGACTGTGAATGACGCCAAACTGTTCGACCTGAACAAGATTCACTACTCTGAAGGTAATCTCACAGTGATCCAGGGCGGCAAAGATTTACCCTACGACCTGCGCCGGGTGTTCTATCTCTACGATGTGCCGGGCGGCGAGTCGCGCGGAGCCCATGCCCACCGGCAGTGTCATCAGTTTCTGGTGGCGGCCGGCGGCGCTTTCGAGGTGCTGCTCGACGATGGCGTGAATCGGCGCACCGTCCAGCTGAACCGCCCCTTCTACGGGCTGCACATACCGCCGGGCCTCTGGGCTTCGGAGCAGAGTTTCTCTTCGGGTTCGACCTGCCTGGTGCTGGCCTCCCACCCCTACGACGAGGCCGACTACATCAACAGTTACGATGAGTTTCTGGCTTGGCGGGGGATTTCCACTTTACATTCCAACAGATGATGAACGCCGAAAAAAAATGGTTTGTGGCCTTCGTCAAATCCTGCCAGGAAAGGCGGGTGGCCGAGCAGCTGCGCGATTCGGGCGTCGATTGTTTCCTGCCTGTGCAGCGGGTGGTGCGGCAATGGAGCGACCGCAAGAAGGAGGTGGATGTGCTGGTGCTGAAGGGTTTGATTTTTGTCCGCACCGACGAGAAGCGCAGGATAGAACTGATCAAAGACATTTACGGCATCTACGCATACATGAACGCCGGCGGTGCCTATCACCCGGTAATCATCCCTGACAAGCAAATGCAGACGTTTATGTACATGCTGGGGCAGACCGAACTGCCTGTCACCGTGGTGACTGAGCCCCTGCAGCCTGGCGACAAAGTCCGGGTGCTGCGCGGCTCACTGGCCGGACTCGAAGGTGAATTTATCGAGAACGGTCATCATCACCAAGTCTTCGTCCGCCTGGACATTCTCGGCGCCGCCTCGGTCGAAATCTCTCCGGCCGATCTTGAAAAGATCAATTCATAAAATTCATAATATCATGGATTTACGTTCAAAGCACAGCATCCATATGAATGGGCATAAGTTCTTGGCCGCAAAGTTGTTTTGTCTGGTCATGACAGTATTGCTCGCCGTGCCGGCCCAGGCGCAGTTGAGTCGGTTGAAATTCAGCAACAAGTATAAAATCGAATCCATCGACCCGCTCAGTCTGCGTGAAGTGAAGGGAGCCGTGCAGGTGACATTGAGAAACGATACGACAACCTTTACCATGAGCGACATTACCGGGGTGATCTACAAGAAGGGGAAGCCTTTTGTACAGGGCCAGGCCGACCCTGTCCGTGTTCCCGCTGGCAATTCAACGGTCAGGGTGACAGGCGTAGCCTCCCTATGTCCGGGCATCAGCCTTTGGACGGTTTTGGGCTGTCTGTTTGGATTTGATATTGACGATTATACGGCCGATGTTTCGATGGTTATCACCGATGCTACCGGTCACACCCGCCAGGTTGACAAGAAGGGTGTTTCAGTGGCGGCCATCCTTCGGAACCGGCACAAGAAATAATCCTCAAAACCACCTGAAGATGAAGCAGGAGATTAATCCCAAGGACACCAGTCGTGCACAGGCATTCGAACTGTGGATGAAGTCGCCCATGCCGATGGTGACGCTCACGAAGACCTTTGATGTGACACGGCTTCGCATGGTGAGCAGGCGAAGGGACATTAAGTTTAATCTTCTTCTGTGCTGGTGCATCGGCAAGGTTGCCAGTCGGATGGCAGAGTTCTATTTACTGCCAGAGTATGGGAAGTTGTATCAATACGACCACCTTGCCATCAACGTGATAGTAAATAACAGGGCTGGTGGTATCAACTCTTGCGACATTCCCTACACTGACGACTTGGAGAAGTTCTGTACAGACTATATGGCTCTGACGCAATCGGCAAGTAATTCCTGCCAGAGCAGTTTTGTAGACGGGGCAATGGTGATAGGCACATCAGCGATGACTGCCACCCAGCTCGACAGCATCGTCAATCAATACACCAACCAGTTCTGTAATCCGATGGTGATGTGGGGCCGTTACCGCAAGGGCTGGCTGAGGACAACCTTGCCCATCTCCTTCCAGTTCCACCATGTCCAGATGGATGGCGGTCATGCTGCACGGTTTCTGGATGGACTCCAAAAGACAATCAAAACGATATAAACACGGGGGCGTTGACCATCCCGTTTGGTTAGTCGTAGAGGCCAGCCAAATCGACGCCTTGGCTGCGCTTAAAAAGCTGTTGGGCGACTTGGCGATTTTTAGCACTTTTGCCGGGTTGCAAATTAGTCAAATCAGCATCGTAGCGGAGGTGTTCGTAGCCCAGGGAGTAGGCGTCGCCCACGACTTCGTACTTAACGATGGCGGTGAGTCCGTGGTGGAGGTATTCGACCAATTTGGTGGGGGCGGAGACGCGGTTGAGCAGGTGCTCGTCGCGCAGGATGAATCCATAATGCGCTATTTCATAATATTTTGAAAGCTCTTCTGGAGTTACTTTCCTGATTGTATAGCGAATGTCGCTGCGCGTGCCGCGCTGTCTGATCATTTCCTTCAGCTGGTCCGGCTGGCCGGAAAGGAAAATGAAGAAATAGTTATCCCGGGCGATGCGATTCATGCAGTCGATGGTGAGATCGACATTCTGCCACTTTTGCAAATTTCCCGAATAGACAAAAACCACATCGTCGGGTCGGATGCCGAGTTCATGGCGGAGGGAATCGGCCTCGTTTTCCGCTGCCGGAGCCAGGAGATTCTTGGGATAAATGGGGTTGAGCAGGTGGCGGCGGCCGGCGATGAAGGGATAGGATTCGAGGTAGAAGCGGCGCATCTCGTCGCTCACATGGATGAAATTGCTCACCTGGGGCACCAGCCTGCGCTCCAGGCATTTGAACAGGCGGCCCAGCAGCTTTTGGCAGCGGAAGGCGACTTCCTCGGGCACCGTGCCATGGAAATCGAGGCTCACATTCTTGCCCTTGAGCGAGAAGGGGAACAGCTTGACATAACCATGGACAGAGTGGATATAGACATTGTGATACTGCCTGACGATGCGCCGGATGCAGGGCCAGTGGACCAGGAAATTGAGCCGCCAGACCTCTACATCGCCTGCCTCGTTTTGCCAGTGGAACGGGTGCCAGTTCTTAGTGAGAGATACCGACAGATAGATGCGGCGGCAGCCTTTGAAGTATTCATCGACCGCGCTGATGCGCTGGAACATGCCTTCCTGGACGTTGTCGGCGGTGGGGTATTCGGCATAGAACAATATCTCTTTCATAGGCTTTATTTACGGGCCAGAGCATTGATGAGAAACTCGATGGAGGCTTGGCGTTGGGAGGCCAGGCGGGCATTGACGGCCTCCCAGTCGACGGGTTCGTCGAGCAAGGCCGGGGTGATTTGTTCGGGGCGGGTGACCAGGCGGTTTTCGAGCCCCACCATGGAGAGCAGCGACTGCAGTCGCGAAAGGCCGCGTTCCTGGTTGGCCAGCACGACAAAGGGCCGGTTGAGCAGGATGGCAAAGACCGTGGCATGGAAGGAATCGGCTACCAACAAACGGCTCTGGTTAATTCCACCCAGCCAGTCTTCGATGGCGGGTGGGATGCGCTCGGCCATAGGGGCGCGGTAGTCGTCTATCTTGGCGTTGAGGCGGCGGGAAGGCAATTGTAGTATCGAAGCTATCTGCTGAATCATATTGAGATTATAAGCAGAGAAGTCGATCAAGCTATAGCCGACAAACGGCGCAGGGATCGCGGCGTCCTTCGGAGCCGCGATGAGGAGGGAGCGATAGTCGTCGCTGGTGAGCAACATGGAGGGATCGAGCACATGGTGGGCTTTCACGCCGAAGTGTTCGGCACAGAGACGGACGCCTTCGGCTTCGCGCACGGAGACGGCGTCGAAGCGCCGGGCCAGCGGGCGGCACATGGCCTCCAGGGCCGGGGGATACTCCCAATGGGCAGTGCCGAAGGAAGGGGCGTAAGCGATGCGCAGCACCGAGCGGTCGGCCGGCACGAAGCTGAGGAAATAGTGCCGTACATCGTACACATAGCGGGGTCGCCAGGTCTGGTCGCTGCCCACCACGTAGGCATCGACATCGAGGCAGCCGGCTGCGGCGAGCTCGCGCTCGTTGTGCACGGTGAGCAGGTCCGGTCCGAAACTGCGCTCGATGAAGCCCTTGAGCCGGCTCATCATGACCGGGGGATAGTCGCCGCGGTAGAAGACGGGGCCGTGGTACATTCCCAGCAGGCGCTTGACCAGCCGCGAGGCGGTGGGACGCAGCCAGCGCTTCAGGGGCAGCGGCCATTGGGCATCGACCACGGTCACTTCGTGGCCCAGCTGCCTGAGGCAGCGATAGAGGGCGTAGCTTTGCAGGATGCTCCCATGGCTGGGGCCCAAGCGGAATATGACCAGTGCGACTTTCATAGGGATCTCAGTTTGTTCAATATCTTTTGGTAGAGCGGCGGCATGACGGCCTTTTTGAGCAGGGAGCCCACTTGAGTTTTATCGGCTTGATAAGCGTGGAAGAAGGCTTCGCGCGCTTTTGAGGGGGCGCCGGCTCGGGGGCCGGCGTGAGGAGCGGCGTGAGGACCGGCTCGGAGGCCGGCATTGAGGGCAAGGGCCTTTTCGTAATTGCATTCGAGGCCGACAAGAGGCAGGTCTTTGAGCAAGGATGCGCCTTTTTCGCTGCGCACTACCACCAGGCTCACCCCCTTGTCGTCTTGGAAGCGGCTATCGTTCAAATGGCTGGAGGGGACCAACTGCTCCACGCCCCAGCAGTCGGCCAGGGTGAGGTCGCTGCCGCTGCGGCCTTGGCTTTTGAGCTGGCAGCTGTAGCAGCCGGGGCGGGTGATGAGGCCGGTGTTGAGGGCCTGGAAGAACGGGTTCTTGTAGCGGGGCATCGACTGCTCTCCCCCACCCTTGGTCTTCAACACGAAGCGCGAATCTTTCCAGCCCTGCGATTTATCGCGGAAACAAATCTCTTGCACGCAGGCAGGGAAACCGTCCGTCGAATCCTCCGCAGACTTCAGCACTTCGGAGCGCAGATAGTCTTGCCAGACGCCCGGGCTGGGCACGCCAACGCAGGCCACATCGACCAGGGTCAACCGGGGGTAGTCGCAGCCCAGGAAGGCTTTGAGGCCGGCAATCTGGCAGGGGGTGCCCGTGAAGAGCACCTCACGGCCGGCTTTCAGGAAAGCGGCACAATCGGCATAGGCCCGGCCCATGGCGGCCTGGACATATTTGCTACCCCGAAAGGCGGCCAGGCCCTCGAGGGTTTCGGTATGATCGATCACGACTTGCCACGACTCGTCGAAACGGGCACCAAAGACCACACCGCCCCGGGCCAGCACGGCCTGGGCCAGCAGGCTGAAAATGCCGCCGGAGGAGCTTTGCAGACGCAGGGCTTCGTCCTCGCAGACGGCAGCCAGCGTTTGCAAGGGTCTGCGAGGAGCGCTATGCTCTTGCTCCGGACAAACGTCCTCGCAGCGGCCGCAATCGATGCAAGACGTGGTATCGACCCGGGGGTAGAGAAATCCTTCCTCGTCGGGCACCATACGGATGCAGCCTTTGGGGCAGCGCGACGCACAGGCCCCGCAACCACAACATTTGGCTTTGTCTTCGATCCGTATCATGTCTTTTATTTCTTTCCGCGCCGTAGCAGCCCGGCTATCTTGTCCAATACAAAGCGCCTCTCCTCGCCGCTCAGGCCCAGGCCATAGGCGCCGGCCAGCGCAGCGGCCACGCAGACGGCCAGCATCAGCAGATGACCCCACAGGCCCTCTACCGGTTGGAAATGCCACAGCAACAACGGCAGGGCCGAGGCCACCACTGTTACCAGCAGGCAGCGCAGCAGCACGCCCGTCACAAAGCGACCGAGGGGTAGCTGCACCATGGGACGCACCAGCAGCAGGCGCACCACATAGGCCACACAGCAGACGGCCAGATGGACCACATAGACGGCCCAGGGCTCGGCGCCCGTGCGCAGCACCAGGTAGGACACAGGCACGATCAGGAGCAGGACGCTGCCCACCACCGACTGATAGACCTTGACACGGCCGGTGGCGGCGGCCGAGATCATCAGGGGGTTGGCGGTCATGTCGATGAGGGTGATGACGACCATGAGGCGCACGAAGACCACGCTGTAGGCGGGCACCTTGTCGAGCCAGAGGTCGAGCAGGAAGGGGGCTTCGAACAGCAGCGGCAGGCAGAGGGCCAGCAGCATCAGGTAAGAGAACTTGGCGCTGCGCAGCACCAACTGATGCATCTCGGGCAATTGGCCGGCTGAGTATGTCTTGGTAATTTGCGGATTGATCGCCGTCTGGAAATTGTTGGCAAACTGCATCATGACCGACTGCACCTGCACCGAAACAGCCCGGGCGGCATTGACGGCGGGTCCGAAGAAGAAGTTCAACAGCAGGTTCAGGCCCTGGTTGGCCATCACTGCCGCGGTATTGCCCCAGAGGTTCCAGCCGGCAAAGCCCAGGATCTCGCGAAACAGCGGCCGCTCGTGATAGAAGCGGTAGTGGCTCTCGTCGAAACGGCGGTTGGCATAGCCCTTATAGCAGAAGCAAACCACCAACTGCACGCCCACCACCAAAAGGGCATAGAGCACCAGCTTGTCCATCAGGGCCACGGTCAGCAGAAAAACGATGAGCAGTTTGAGCACGGCCTCGACAATCGAGATGCGGGCAAAGGCCGACATCTTTTCGCGGGCGATGATATCGGCCATATAGGGGAAGGTCATGATGGAAACCACCGTCGAGAGGATACTCAGCTGGAACACCCAGAAGGCGGCCTGCAGGCGCTCGGGGGGGATGACCATGTGGGTGCGGAGATACCACAGGCCCAGCGTCTCGGCCAGCACCACCAGCAACAGCGAAATAAGCACATGGATATGGATGCAGGTGGCAAAGATCTGTTTGAGACGGGCGGGATCGCCCTGCTCCAGGTGGAAAGTGAGGAAGCGCTGGGTGGAGGACGTCATGGAGGCGTTGACAAAGCCGAAGAGGGCCACCAGGCCGGCCACCACGCTGTAGATGCCATAGTCCACCTCGCCCAGTTGCTGCAGGATGACGCGGCTGGCATAGAGTTGCACGGCCATGATGAGGAGCATCCTGAAGTAGAGGAACAGGGTGTTTTTGGCGATGCGGCTGTTATCGACCTGGTTCACGATCAGATATTGGCCAGCCAGGAATTGCGGGAAACATACTCGGGCACGAGTTCGCGCACCAGGTGGATCATAGCGGGGATATCGACGTTGCGGGCATGCTGGATGATCTCGCTTTCGGCCTTGAACATCTCGTCGAACTCGTATTCGCGGGCTTTGGCGATGCGGATCTTCTCGCGCGAGGTGGGGATGGTGTTCTCCTCGTTGCTCAGCACCTCTTCGTAGAGTTTCTCGCCGGGACGCAGACCGGTGTACTCGATCTGGATGTCCTCACCCTCGCGCAGGCCCGAGAGGGCGATCATGCGCTTGGCCATGTCGGCGATCTTGACGGGCTGGCCCATGTCGAAGACGAAGATCTCGTTGTCGTTGCCCAGGCTGCCGGCTTCGAGCACCAGGCGGCAGGCCTCGGGGATGCTCATGAAGAAGCGGATGATGTCGGGGTGGGTCACCGTGACGGGGCCGCCCTTGGCGATCTGCTCGCGGAAACGGGGCAGCACCGAGCCGTTGGAGCCCAGCACGTTGCCGAAGCGGGTGGTGATGAACTTGGTCTTGCCCTGCTTCTGTCCGCGGGCCACGGCCTTGCCCAGGGTCTGGACATAGATCTCGGCCATGCGTTTGGAGGCGCCCATGAGGTTGGTGGGGTTGACGGCCTTGTCGGTGGAGATCATGACCATCTTCTCCACGCCATATTTGAGACAGGCGTTGGCTATGTTCTGGGTGCCGAAGACATTGACCATGACGGCTTCGCAGGGGTTCTCCTCCATCAGGGGCACGTGCTTGTAGGCGGCGGCGTGGAAGACGATCTGGGGATGGTAGCGGTCGAAGACCATCTTGATGCGCTGTTCGCTGCGTACGTCGCCGATGATGGGACGCAGGCTGACATAGGGGTATTTCTCCTCGAGCTCGAGGCGCAGGTTGTGCATGGGGGTCTCGGCGTTGTCGAAGAGGACTATCTTGGAGACGCCCACCTTGATGAGCTGGCGGCAGATCTCGCTGCCGATGGAGCCGGCGGCGCCGGTGACCAGGATGACCTTGTCCTTGAGCATGGCCTTGACCTCGCTCATGTCGATGGAGATCTCGGGGCGGTTGAGGAGGTCTTCGACCTCGACTTCGCGGATGTTGACGTGGTGGTCCTGACGTCCGTCGATGCTGTCGACGGGCGGGGAGACGAGCACTTTGAGCTTATAGCGTTCGCAGAGGTTGAGCAGACGGTCCTGCTCCTTCTGGACGGTGCGTTCGTTGGGGAAGAGGATGGCCTCGATGTTGTAGCGGTGGATGGTCTGGACGAAGCGTGCCTCGTCTTCGAAGAGATAGACGTTGAGGTCTTCGACGCGCAGGTTCTTGAGGTGCTCGCTATAGGTACAGAAGCCTTTGACTTTGTATTTGATGTCGTTGCGGAGCCTGAAGGACAGGGAGATGGACTCGGGGCCGACGCCGTAGATGAGCAGGTGGCGAAAATGGGGCGTGGTGCTGGCGGCCAGCTGGCCCGACATGCGTTCGTAGACGAAAATCATGAACGAACGGATGAGAATCATCAGGCTGAAGGTGAGGATGGCGTCGGACAGGGAGACAAACAGCAGGTCGCGGAAGGCGATCTGATCCTGGAAGATGACCAGGTAGAAGGCCAGCAACACGACAAACTTCACCATCGAGGCCAGGGCCAGGGTGAGCGAGTCTTTCAAGCGCGAGAAGCGGATGATGTTGCGGTAGGTGCGGAACACCCAGAAGGCCAGCAGGCTGGCCAGTGCCGAAGCCATGGCAATGTTGACCATCTGTTTCCAGATGATGTCGATATCCAGGAAGTGGTAGGTGACCAGCACGGCGGCCAGGGTGCTCAAGAGCGAGAGCAGCAGGTCGAGCAGGGCCACTACATAGATGCTCAGGTATTTGGCGTGGGTGATTTTTTCGTAGAGACTGTTGATCAGTTTCATAGGAGGTGCAATTGGTTCAATCGACAAAGGTAGGCATAATTATGCACAACGCCAACAATTTAACATTGCGGGCAAAAAAAATCCGGCTGCCAAGGGGGCAACCGGACTTACTTGACGGGGGATCCGTGAGCCGAAAGCCGGACTCGAACCGGCGACCTACGCATTACGAATGCGTTGCTCTACCAACTGAGCTATTTCGGCAACTGGAAAACCGGCGGCAAAAGTACAGGTTTTCCGCCAACCGGCCAAATCTTTTTACGACAAATCCGACATGAGTTTCCTAAAAAAGTCTTCCAGGTCGGCATCGACCTCCTTGAGCAGGTTTTCGTCGAGGCTCACGTTGTCGTCGTCCTGGAAATAGAGCTCAGCGAGCGTCTCCATATCATCGTCGACCATCAGGACGGAGAAGGGCTGCTGCAGTTCGATGCCTTCGAAGATGTTTTCGGCCACCAGCTTGGCGATGACTTCGCGCAGGGCGGTTTCAGCCTGTTTGAGCTCATTCTCGTCGTCCTTCTCGTCGCCTGTCCACTGCTCCACCCTCACTGAGGCCAGCTGCTCGTGCTCATCGTTATAGACCGTGAATTCGCCGGCTTCGGGATTGGGATAGAGGAACAGGTCGGTGACGGCTTCACCGGCATAGCGGGTTTTGAGCGCGCCCACGGCCTGGCGGAGGGCATGTTCGAAGATCTGCTGAAGGGATTCCTGAGGATTCATATCTGTCGGATCTTGGGTGTTAGACAGCGCAAATGTAGAGTTTTTTTTCGTTGGGCGTATTGCCGGGCGGTTTTTTCTTGGTTTCGGCCTGCCTTGTTCTTATCTTTGTATTGTCAAACTATCATTATTGTTTTACCGACTAACTCAGTATTTATATGGCATCTCTTAGCGAAATGATCATGCAGCAGGTGACGTCTGCTGCCGGCGGTGTGCAGATTCCCGCCAATCTCAAAAACCAGGTGATCGGCGGTCTGACGGACTCCATCCTGGGAGGTTTCACCCAGACGGCCGCCAAATCGGGCGGCTTGGACCAGATCAAGAGCCTGCTCACGGGCAAGGCCAAGGTGGCTTCGAGCCCGGTGACGACGCTGGCCACCAGCTTGTTTTCGTCGAACATCCTGGGCAGCCTGAACCTGGACAAGAAGCAGGGTTCGGCCCTGACGGCCCTGATCCCGACGGTGATCGGCAGTGTTTCGACGATGTTCAAGGACCAGGACGGCGACGGCGATGTCGACCTGAACGACATCCTGGCCGGTCTGTCGGGCGGCGGCAAGTCGTCGCTGCTGGGCGCGGCTGCCAAAAGCCTGCTGGGCGGCCTGTTCAAGAAATAGGGGTGAAATGTTTTGGATTTCCAGATAGTTTGCTGTACCTTTGCAGGCCAAAAATTTTATATGTCTAACCCCTTAATGTTTTTTGCAAATGAGCGAAGAAACAAAAGATCTGGCTATGGAGGCTAACGCCGAGAAGGCCGCTCCGGCAACCAAAGTAGCACTCGAACCGGACCAGAATTTCGACTGGGACGCCTTCGAAAAGGGCAGTGTCATTGGCCAGGCTGCCAAAGAAGAACTCACCAAGACTTATGACGAGACCTTGAACACGGTCAAGGAAAAAGACGTGATCATCGGTACGGTCATCGCCATGAACAAGCGTGAAGTAGTCGTCAACATCGGTTTCAAGTCGGACGGTATCGTTTCGCTGAACGAATTCCGCTACAACCCCGACCTGAAGGTGGGCGACAAAGTTGAAGTCTATATCGAGTCTCAGGAAGACAAGAAGGGTCAGTTGATCCTTTCGCACAAGAAAGCCCGCCAGTCGCGCAGCTGGGAGAATGTCAACGCTGCCCTGGAGAGCGGCGAAGTGGTCAAGGGCTATGTCAAGTGCCGCACGAAGGGCGGTATGATCGTGGACGTCTTCGGCATCGAAGCTTTCCTGCCGGGTTCGCAGATCGACGTGAAGCCCATCCGCGACTACGATGTCTTCGTAGGCAAGACCATGGAGTTCAAAGTCATCAAGATCAATCAGGAATTCAAGAACGTGGTGGTTTCCCACAAGGCTCTCATCGAGGCCGAACTGGAACTCCAGAAGAAGGAAATCATCTCCAAGCTCGAAAAGGGTCAGGTGCTGGAAGGTACCGTCAAGAACATCACCTCCTACGGTGTATTCATCGACCTGGGCGGTGTGGACGGTCTGATCCATATCACCGACTTGAGCTGGGGCCGCGTCAACGATCCGCATGATATCGTACAGCCCGACCAGAAGGTCAATGTCGTCATCATGGATTTCGACGAAGACAGAAAGCGCATTGCCCTGGGTATGAAGCAGCTGACTCCTCATCCCTGGGATGCTCTGGATCCCAACCTCAAGGTGGGCGACAAGGTGAAGGGCAAAGTCGTGGTCATCGTCGATTACGGTGCTTTCGTAGAGATCGCCCCGGGCATCGAAGGTCTGATCCACGTTTCCGAAATGAGCTGGTCGCAGCACCTGCGCAGCGCCCAGGACTTCCTGTCGGTGGGCGACGAAGTCGAGGCTGTCATCCTGACCCTGAGCCGCGAAGAGCGTAAGATCTCGCTGGGTCTGAAGCAGCTCAAACCCAATCCCTGGGACGACATCGAAACGAAATATGCCGTTGGCAGCAAGCACATGGCCAAGGTCCGCAACTTCACCAACTTCGGTATCTTCGTAGAAATTGAAGAAGGTGTCGACGGCCTGATCCACATCAGCGACCTGAGCTGGACCAAGAAGATCAAACATCCGAGCGAATTCACCCAGATCGGTGCCGAAATCGAGGTCATCGTCCTGGAAATCGACAAGGAGAACCGCCGCCTGAGCCTCGGCCACAAGCAGCTTGAGGAGAATCCTTGGGACAACTTCGAGACGATCTTCACCGTGGACAGCATCCACGAGGGTACCGTCACCGAAATCACCGACAAGGGTGCTGTCATCAGCCTGCCCTACGGTATCGAAGGTTTCGCCACTCCGAAGCATCTCGTCAAGGAAGACGGTTCGGCCGTACAGGTGGGCGAAGTGCTGCCCTTCAAGGTGATCGAGTTCAACAAGAACATCAAGCGCATCATCCTGTCGCATAGCCGCATCTTCGAAGACGAGGCCAAGAAGGAAGCCCGCGCTGCCGCCAAGAAGGCTGCCAGCGAGAAAAAGGCTGAAGAGAAGGCTACCGAAGCCGTCAGCGCCAAGGTCGAGAAGACCACGCTGGGCGACATCGACGCCCTGGCCGAGCTGAAGAAGCAGATGGAAGCTGCCGAAGAGGCTCCGAAGGCTGCCGCCAAGAAGCCGGCTGCCAAGAAGACTGCCGCCAAGGCTGCCAAGGCTGAAGAGGCTCCCGTTGCTGAAGCTGCTGCCGAGGCCGCTCCCGAGGCTGAAGCTGCTCCTGAGGCTGAAGCTGCTCCCGCTCCCAAGGCCAAGAAGGCTCCGGCCAAGAAAGCCGCTGCCAAGAAGGCCGACGAGCCGAAGGCTGAGTAATTTGAGTTTTTGGGGCGTCCCTTGGGGGAGCCCTTCGGGGAAGTGATTGAAGGTCCTTCCGGATGGAAGTGATCGAGAAGCCTTCCCGCAGTATAGTTTGAGAAGCGTGAATCCTTTGCGGGGTTCGCGCTTTTCTTTTTGTCCACCAGCAACCTTCCGTGTCGGCAGCGACCGCACCAGCTTTCATCGCATTGGCTTTGAACGCACTGGTTCGACGTTTTGGGTTGTCGCGATGGCCTTCTCCTTGTTATAATATGGGGTTAATATTGAATTAACATCATTTAACCGCACTGGATTTGTAGGTGTGGAATCGCTGCCCTACATTTGCGGCGTAAATGCAAAGTTAATTTATTGCTTACATAACTAATACTATGAGGAACACTTTCTTAATGTTCGCGCTATTGTGCTGTGCCTGTCAGTTGCCGGCCCAAACCTGGGGCCTGAAGACCAACCTGGCCAGCGATGCGGGCGGACACCTCAACCTGGGGCTGGAAACGGCCCTGCGCAACCTGGGTCCCCTATGGACTTTCGAACTTAGCGGCGACTACCGCTCGTGGGACGGCCGTGACGACCAACGCCGCCGTCACCTGCTCTGTCTGTCTGAATTGCGCCGTTGGCGCTGCGACCGCTACCTGGGCGACTTCGTAGCCCTGCACTGTCTGAGCGGCACCTTCAACTATGGCGGCATCCACACCGGTATGAAATTTCTGGGCACCGACTTCAGCGCCCTGCGCGACCACCGTTTCCAGGGCTGGTGCATCGGGCTGGGAGTGGGCTTGGGACGCGACTGGGCCATCGACCGTCACTGGAACGTGGAAGCGCAACTGGCCCTGGGCTGGGTGCACAGCTGGTACGACCGTTTCAACTGCATTGGCTGCGGACGCCTCACCGACCGCCAACTGGAGCACGACTATTGGGGCCCGACAAAAATCTCCTTAGCCATCATTTATCTGCCATGAAAAAAATGTTTTTCTCCGGCTGGGGACTGCGCTCCCTGATGCCGTCCTCCACGACACTATTTTGCTTGATACTGCTTTCTTTGGCATCGTACTGCCTGCCGTTGCTGGCTGCTTCCCGGCCTACGCCTGCGGCCAGTGTCCGCATCGAAAAAAGCGACTGCCTTCGGGTGGGCGATGAACTGCTCGTCGTGCTGCAATGCGACCTAAGCCGCCTGCAATTGGATCAGGACCGCGCCTTGTTTATCACTCCTTTTATAGTGGGCACCACCGATGACAGCACGAACCTACCCGCTGGTGAAACACGTCTGCTGCCCACCGTGGGCATCTACGGCACCAACCGCTATTGGTATTATCTGCGCAGCGGCCTTTACGAGCGCCAGTCGCCCGAGCTGCAGTTTCGGCAGGGGCGCCAACCCGATACCCTATTCTACAAACAGTTTATTCCTTTCGAACCCTGGATGTCTCAAAGCAGCCTGCGTGTCCTGGCCCGCGAACTCTCGTGCGACGACTGCGAGGAAGACCGGCAATGGACTTTCCTGGGGGCAATCCAACCTTCATTGTCCGATATCTCAGAGGCTCCTCGGGCCGATTCTTTCACTTCCCTATCCGACTCCGTGGCATCTTTGCCCACCTACGAACTGGCCCTTACGGGCAGCGCCCGCATCGATTTTCCGACCGACCGTTGGGACATTTTGGAAGACTTTAGCGACAACCGCCGTGAACTGGGCCGCATCCGCGCCTCCATCGACACGGTGCTTGCCCACCCCGACTGGCAACTGACAGGCATCCGGCTCACCGGCCATGCCTCGCCCGAAGCCCCTTACGAATACAACCGCCAGCTGTCTGCCCGCCGGGTAGAGGCAATTCGCGACTATCTGAATACTCTTTTGACATTGGATGGAACTACCCGGATAGTCGTTGCCACCGTGCCCGAAGACTGGGACAGCCTGCGTCGCATGGTAGAGAATTCTTCTCTGCCCGAGCGGACAGACATGCTTGAAATCATCGACCACACGGCCGATCCCGATGAGCGGGAGGAGCGCTTGAAATCACGTTTCCCCGATGCCTACCGGCAGATGTACCAACAGTGGTATCCCCTTTTGCGGCGCACCGACTATCGTATTAATTACGTGGTGAGGCACTCCGGCCCCAACCCTACCGACGGCCCCGACTCAGGCCGCGCCGCGCTACCTGAAGAACATTGAACAATACCTCTTTATAAACCCTTATGTCTAACTTTAAATCAAAAAGCAATGAAAAAGAGTCTATTACCTATTTGTATCGCCCTCATTTCAGGGCTGGTTTCCTGCGAAAAGCACCCTCTCGAGCAAGTGGAAGTGCCCCAACCTGCCGGAGCCAATTATCTGTCTGTCTCGCTGAAGATGTCCGGCTCGATGGGCACCAAAGCCTGGGACAACGCCAATGCAGACGGCTCGTATGCGGCCGGCACCGCCACCGAAAACGCCTTGAGCGGCAAAGCCCAGTTCCTGCTCTTCCAAAACGGCACGCCCCTGCCCGACCTGGCCCAGGAGATTGCTTCGCTGGGCACGGCAGGTTCGGCGCACCACGCCAACGATGAACTGAGTTCGGACATCGTGCTGGTCTTCGACAACGACGCCATCGACCAAATGCCCACCTCGATCATGGCCATCCTCAATTCGCCCTTCGACCTGACCACCATCAAAGGCAAGACCGAAACCGAAATGAGGGCCATGCTCGTTAGCAGCAGCGTGGCCACCCAGGCGGCCGGGGCCTTTGTCATGTCGAACTCGGTCTATTACGATGGCGACAACCAGGTGGTGACCAGCACCCCGGTCGATCTGGCCAGCATCTGCAAAACGCCCGAAGCGGCCCGCAACCATCCCGTCGAAATCCATGTGGAGCGCGTGCTGGCTGGCATTGAAGTATTTTTGGATGTAGCTGCCACCTTGTTCTCCAAGAACGGCAGCGAAAACCACACCACTTCGGGCGGCACGGAAATCCACCTGGCCTACAACGGCTTTTGGATCGGCAACCAGTACAACCAGGCCAAACTGCTCAAGGACATCAGCCCAGCCTGGACACCCACGGTGGCCTGGGCCTGGAACGACCCGTTCAACGCCCGCTCCTACTGGGGCAACGAGACAGCCGCCACGGCCAAGAGCCAAAGCACCTACACCACCGACAAAGCGCGCAAGTACACTTATCCCTACACGCCTGCCGCAGCCGCCGTCACGCCCGATGCCACCACCGGGGCCTACAGCGACGGCAGCCTGGTGGTCGTGGCCGGGCAATTGTATGATGATGCGGATGCGGATGGGGAATTTGATGCTGGAGAAGAATTGCCCATTGTGAGATACCAAGGCACTTATTATTCTGCCGGGGATTTCTGCACCCTGCTCTCGCATGCCAACATCTTCAAACAGTATTATTACAAGGTGAATGCTGTTACCTACAAGACGGTGGATCAAGTGGCACTGATGTACACGCCTCTGACAGATACTTGGAAGAATGCCTATATAATAGTTACAAATGCATCCAACACAGACTTCTATCAAGTATCCAATCCAGATTGGGACCTGAGTAGTACTCAATATGGTAAGCGTCAGTATATCGAAGACTGGGAAGCCGTCTTCACGGCCAAAATCGAAGCTGGCACGCCTGGATTATATACTTTCGATGGCTCGCAGTTTGTACCCACTCCTATCACCAGTGACATCGTCTATCAAGTCAAAGTCCCTTACTGGAAGCGCGGGCAAGGTTATTTCTACCTGCCCATCGTCCACAATGCCGACCAGGTGGACGGAGTGACCAAGAAAGACGGCTACTATGGTGTGTTGCGCAACCACCTCTACCAGGTCAACATCACCAGCATGGTCGGGATGGGCACGCCCAACCCCAGCGAGGACAACCGCACGATTACGCCGCAGAAGCCCATCGAAGACGAGTACTACGTGCAGGCCCAGGTCAATGCCCTGCGTTGGCGCTTTGTCAAGCAAGACTACCAATTTGAATAGGCCATGACTACTATGCAAATCCCTGCCAGACCCTTGATCGGTCGCAGCTGCCTGTCCAGTCTGTTGGGCTGGGGGCTAGTGCTGACCGGCCTGGGCCTGGCCGCCTGCAACGCCATCTTCGAATATCCCGGCGACTGCGATGCCTGGATCCGGCTGGTCTATGACCGCAACATGAAATATGCCGATGCCGCGCCCCGCGAAGTCAGTTCGGCCCAGGTGTATGTGTTCGATGAGGAAGGGCTGCTCTACAAGAGCTACTCGGCCTCGCGCGACGAGTTGCAGGCCCAGGGCTGGCGCATCCCGCTTCGCGGTCTGCCCCGGGGCGACTATCAGTGTGTGGTGTGGTGCGGATTGGAAGAAGCCACGGAGAGTTATTCCCTGCCCCGCATGCACAACGGCCGCTCGCGCATCGAAGAGCTCTCCTGCCGCCTGCAGCGTAATCGCAACGCCAGTCAGGCCGCCGAGGTGGGCGAGATCCAGCCGCTCTTCCACGGCAGTATCCAGCTTCGTGAGCAAGTTCATTTCGAAGGCAGCGACACAGCCACCGTCCACCTGACCAAAGACCGCAACAGCCTGCGCGTCATTCTCCAGGAAAACAGTCCCCTGGGCGGCGACACCCGTCTGCTCACCGCCAGCATTGCCGACTGCAACGGCCTGCTCAACTACGACAACCGTCCCCTGGACGACGAAACGCTGCTCTACCGGCCCTGCTTCACCGACTACGCCGCCAGCGATCCCTCGGTGGCCTCGGCCTCAGGGGCCAACGTCGCCCTGATGGAATTCACCTTGAGCAGGCTATGGATTGACCCGAGCCGTGAGAACCGCCTGACAGTCTATCACCGGCAAAGCGGCGACACGGTCTTGTCCATCCCGCTCAACCGCTATCTGTGTCTAGCTAGGGAACACTACCAATCTGAGTTGTCCGATCAGGAATACCTCGACCGGCAAGACAACTACAGTCTCACCTTTTTCCTGCAACAGGGCCGTTGGGTCGGCTCGCAGGTGGTGGTCAATTCGTGGAAGATGATCGTCAGTGACGAAAAGTTTGACTAAATAAAACCAGCGCCGGGACTAGACGTACTCCAGCTCTCCGATGCCCTGGCGCAGCACCACGGGCACGTCGCCCGTGCAATCCACCACGGTCGAAGGTTGCACACCGCCCTGGCCGCCGTCGATGATCATATCGACAAAGCGACCGTAACGTTCTTCGATGAGTTCGGGGTCGGTCATATACTCAGCGGCGCCTTCGACCTCCTCCTCCCCCTCGTCCCATAGGTTTTCATAGTTCTTGAGAGAGGTGGTCATCAGTGGGTTTCCGAGTTCCTCGACAATGGCACTGACGATGCCATTGTCGGGGATACGGATGCCGATCGTTTTCTTCTGTTTGAAGAGTTTGGGCAGCGCGTTCGTGCCGTTCAGGATAAAGGTGAACGGACCGGGCGTGTTGCGTTTGATGAGCTTGAACACCGGGTTCGAGATCTTGGCATAGGCACTGATCTGGCTCAGGTCGCTGCAGATGAACGACAGATTGGCCTTGGCCGGCGACTCACCCTTGATCTTGCAGATCTGCTCCACGGCACGGGCATGGAAGATGTCGCAGCCGATGGCGTAGATCGTGTCGGTGGGATAGATGATCAGGCCGCCCTCGCGCAGGGCGTTGGCAATCTTCTGCACCACGCGGGCATTGGTGTTTTCTTCGTACAGTTTGATCAGCATGTTCTCTTGTTTCAGTTGAAGGGTTTAAAACCAGCGGACATAGCAGAAGTCCATGCGATGCGGCAGGTCGGCGTTCTTGGGGAACATACGGAACGAGAACTGGAACTGGCCGGCCTTCTTGAGGCGGTAGTTCAGTTCGAAGCGCATCTTGCCGGCCGGGGCCTGTACCTGGTTGAGCTCGGCGGTGATGTGCTCGACCTCGCCCGTCAGTTTCTGCCGTTCGGCCACAAACTCGATGCCGATGCCCGATGTGAGGCCCGTCTGCGACACATCCAGGGTGACGGCGATGGGCAGGGTTTCGCCCACCTTGGCCTGGTAGAGGTCTTCGGGCAGCTCTACCTTCTCGATGTTGATCTTGTCCCAAGCAGCGGCCATCTTTTCCTTCCAGGCGACGATTTCACGCACCTTGGCGTAGTTGTTGCGAGCCAGGTGCTCGCTGCGGTCGGCCAGTTTGGAATAAAAACGGTCGATATAGTCGTCCAGCATGCGCTTGGTGGTGAAATGCGGCGCAATCTTGGCGATCGAGTTCTTGATATACATCACCCACTCGGGCGAATAGCCCTTGCTGTTCTTGGCGTAGTAGAGCGGCACGATCTCGTTTTCGAGTATCGAATAGATGGTGGCGGCGTCCAACTGGTCCTGATACTGCTGGTTCTGGTAGGTCCGCTTTTCGGTCAGAGCCCAGCCGGCACCGGGTTTGTAGCCTTCGAGCCACCAGCCGTCGAGCACGGAGAAGTTCAAGACACCGTTCATCTCGGCCTTCTGGCCCGAGGTGCCGGAAGCCTCCAGCGGACGGGTCGGCGTGTTGAGCCATACATCGACGCCCGAGATGAGGCGCTTGGCCAGCGCAATGTCGTAGTTTTCGAGGAAGATGATCTTACCCTGGAACTGCGGCAGGCGCGAAATCTCGATGATGCGCTTGATGAGTCCCTGGCCTCCGCCGTCGGCCGGATGGGCCTTGCCGGTGAAGACAAACTGGACGGGATATTTCTCGTTGTTGACGATGCGGGCCAGGCGGTCCAGGTCGGTAAACAGCAGATGGGCGCGCTTGTAGGTGGCGAAACGACGGCCGAAACCGATGATCAGGGCATTGGGGTTCATCTTTTCCAGGATGCTCACGATGCGCGAGGGATCGCCCTGGTTCTGCAACCAGCTGCTGCGGTATTTCTCACGGATATACTCGATGAGCTGTTTTTTGCGGCCCTGGCGGATCGACCAGATTTCCTCGTCGCTCACGCTGTAGATCATGTTGGAATATTTCTCGTTCGACTGGTCGTAGATCCAGTCGGGACCGAAGGTGCGGGTGTAGAGGGCCTTCCATTCGGGGGCGGCCCAGGTGGGCAGGTGCACACCGTTGGTGACGTAGCTCACGTGCATCTCTTCGGGGAAATAGCCTTTCCAGATGGGGGCGAACATCTTCTGCGAGACCTCGCCGTGCAGGCGACTCACACCGTTCACTTCCTGGCAGCAGTTGCAGGCGAACACGCTCATGGAGAACTTCTCGTCGTGGTTGCCGGGATTCTCGCGGCCCAGGTCCATGAATTCGTCCCACGTGATGCCCAGACGGCCGGGGAAGGCGTCCATGTACTTGCGGATGAGGCCTTCCTCGAAGCTGTCGTGACCGGCCGGCACGGGTGTGTGGCAGGTGTAGAGCGAAGAGGCGCGGACCACTTCGAGGGCTTCGTTGAAACTGAGTTTCTCATCCTGGATGAGATCGACCATGCGCTCGGCGTTGATCAGGGCAGCATGGCCTTCGTTGCAGTGATAGACCTGCTTCTTGATGCCCAGGGTCTTGAGCAGCTTGATGCCGCCGACGCCCAGCAGGTATTCCTGCTTCATGCGGTTTTCCCAGTCGCCGCCGTAGAGCTGGGCGGTGATGTGGCGGTCGTAGTCGCTGTTCAGGGGATGGTCGGTGTCGAGCAGGTAGAGCTTGACACGGCCCACCTGGGCCAGCCAGACATTGCAATGGACGATGTAGCCGGGGAACTCCACTTCGAAGTTCATGGGGGCGCCGTCCTTGTCGGTGATCTGGGTCAGGGGCAGGGTGCTGAAGTTCTGCGGCTCGTAGATGGCGATCTGCTGTCCGTCCATGGTGAGGCCCTGGGTGAAATAGCCTTCGCGGTAGAGGAAGCCCACAGCCACCATGTCGATGTTGCAGTCGGAGGCTTCCTTGAGGTAGTCGCCGGCCAGGATGCCCAGGCCGCCCGAATAGATCTTCAGGATCTCGGAGATGCCGTATTCCATGCTGAAATAGGCGATCGAGGGACGGTCGGTGCGCGGAGCCACGTTCATATATTGGCTGAAACGGACATAGATTTCATTGAGTTTCTTCATGAAGCCTTCGTCGGCAGCGATTTCTTCCAACTGCTGATAGGCCAGGCGCTCGATAAAGAGCACGGGGTTGCCGCCGCAGGCGGTCCAGAGGTTTTCGTCGACGCTGCTCAGCAGGTCGGTTACTTCGGTGTTCCAAGTCCACCAATAGTTTTGGGCAATTTCCTGCATTTTCTCCAGGCCGGCGGGCAGCTTGGGCTGTACGGTCACTGCGGACCATTGGGGTTGATTGGTACAGAGTTTTGTCTTCATTCTGCTAGTTTATTGAATTTGTCAAAGGTTATGCGTTGCGTGCGGTGGCGTTCTTCAGTGCCAGGCGGTAGGCTTGCGCGTAATATTTGATAAAACGCGTCCACAGGGCCTGGCGCGAAACGTCGCGGGCATTCATGTCTATGGTGTCACGCTCTTGGGGCGTGCAGCGGTCGAATTGGAGCATGAGCAGGGCGGCCGTCTCGACGACATGGCTTTCGTTGCCGTCGTAGCGGTCGATCACGGCCACGCCGCCCGACAGGTTTTCGCCTTCGTGGCCCAGCCCCCGGTACCAGCTGCCGAAGCCCGACAGCGAGGTGGTCATCGTGGGGATGGAAAAGGCGATGCTCTCCAGGGGGGTGTAGCCCCAAGGCTCATAGTACGACAGGAAGGCCGTCAAGTCGAAGCCTTGCAACAAGTCGTAATAGTTCATGTCGAATATGCCGTCGTGGCCATGCAGGTAGCAGGGGACGAAGATTACCTTCACCTGTTCGCCTTGGGTGTTGCCCAGGCCCTGGCCCTTGATGGCGTTGAGCACCTGGTCGTGCTCGATTTCGTACATCCAGTGGGTGTTGTAGGGATGATAGATGGGCCCGTCCCAGCAGGGTTGGCCGTTTTGCCTGGCAGCCAGCCGGTCGAGCACCTCTTGACGCGGAGCGCTGACATTGCCCGGCACCAGGATATAGGCCAGCACGGGGCGATCTTTCTTGGTGGCCAGCTCGGAGAGGCGGCGCAGGCTCTGGACAAAGAGGTCGAGCCCCTTGTTGCGGAATTCGTAGCGGCCGGCGGTAGCCACCAGCAGCGTATCCTCGGGCAGGGCGTAACCCAGCAGGGCTTCGGCTACCGAGAGGAGTTTCTGCCGGGCACGGGCGCGCATCTTGCAGGCCTGTGTCTTGGGCAGGACAAATCCGTCTTCAAAACCGTTGGGGGTGACCACATCGGGCGCCTTGCCCAGCAGGGCGGCGCATTCGCGGGCGGTGATCTCGCTCACCGTGGTAAAGCAGTCGGCTTCCCAGGCAGCGGCTTTCTCGACCGAGTGCTTCGACTGCATGTTCAGCTCCAGAGCCATGATGTCACCGTCGTATTGGTCGAGATACTTGTACAGGGCCTTGTGGTTGCTGCACAGCGAGCGGCCGATCGAGGTGGCGTGGGTGGTGAACACGGTGGCCACGGCGGGCAGAAAATGCTTTACATAGAGCAGGCCCATGCCGGTGGTCCATTCGTGGAAATGGGCGATGGTCCGACCCGTGACGACATCGGCCTGCCGATAATGGCAGAGGCTTTCAATCACCCGGCCGGCGGCGTAGGCAAAGGCGCAGGATTCGCGGTAGTCGCCGTAGGCGTGCAGGGAATCCACCCCGAACCACTCCCAGAACTCGGTAAACATCCGGTCTTGCTCGTGGTAGAACAGCCGGAAATCGACCAGGATGGCCAGCGGCCGTCCGGGGATCTCCCAGCGACCTACCCTCAGACGGAGTTCTTCCTTTTCGCAGGCCTGGCGGCACCAGTCGGACAGCGGGCCTTCCTCTTCGGTGAAGAGGTCTTCCGCCTGCTCGGGGCAATAGATGGTATGGATGTCGGGGCCGATGAAGCAGAGCCGGTCGCCATAGCTTTTGCCCAATTGGCGGGCATGGGTCGAGAGGACGGTGTAGATGCCGCCCACCCGGTTGCAGACTTCCCAGCTCACTTCAAACAGCCAGTCTTGTTTTTCCGCTTGTTTCACTTGTTTTTCCTCTTTCTTCATCAAGGGTCGGAAGGGGGCTTAGTTCAACATCACCTGGCCGCCGGTGATAGGCAGGGCCTGACCGGTCTCACCCAATTGCTCCATCAGGTAGAGCGCTCCCTTGCAGACATCCTCGGGAGCGCAGCCCTTGCGCATGGGCACCTGGGCCAGGTAATAGTCCTTGACATCCTGCACGGTCTTGGCGCCGGGCACCTTGCCGGCCTTCAGGTACTGGATGAACAGGCCGTTCTCGGGGTTGCTCCACAGCGGGCCGTCGTAGAAGTTGCCCGGGCAGATGGAATTGACCTTGACGCGGAAGGGCGCCAGCTCGAGGGCAAACGACTGAGTGAGGCCCACGCCGCCGAACTTGCCGCCGGCATAGGCGAAATTGGCCTTGCTGCCCCGCAGGCCCGACTTGGAGTTGACCTGGATGATATCGGCATAGTACTGCTCGTCAGCATACTTGGTCTGCAGCTTCATGACGCGGCTCACCACCTTGGAGCAGTAGAAATAGGCATAGTAGTTGATCTTGGTGACAAAGTCGAAGTTTTCGGGCGTCATGTCCTCCAGGCCGCCTGCGCGCAGCACGCCGGCGTTGCTGATGAAGGCATCCACGGCACCGAACTGGCAGATGGTCTCGTGCACCAGGTTCTCGATGCTGGGAATGTCGCTCACGTTGGTCTTGACAAAGATGGCGCGGTTGCTCTTGGCCATCGTGTTGAAACGATCGACCGTGGCCTGTCCGACCGTCTCGTTGAGGTCGGCCACCACGATGTTGGCACCCTCCAGCAGCAGGCAGCGGGCAATGCCCTCGCCAAAGCCCTGGGCAGCGCCCGTGACGATGATGGTCTTGTTTTCGGCCCGTCCGGCGGCGCCTCCGGCAGCCACGCTACGACGGTAGTTCTCCACTTCCCAGTTGTCGATGAAATCGATCTGGGCCTGCGTCATCGGATGCGGTCCGCCAAACTGCTCGCTGTAGGCGGCAATCTTCATGGCGTCTTCATAGACATCGAGGATGGTGTCGCACTGGGCGGCGTTGTCGCCCACGGCCACGATACCGATACCCTTGACCAGCAGCACCTTGGGCAGGTAGCCGAATTTGTCGACGAAGGCCGGGATGGCTTTTTCGGCCTGGGCGATCATGGCTTCGGGCTCCTCGGCGTCGATATAAATGTAGTTGGATTTGGCATAGACGATGCCGTCGGGCGTGAAGGGACGGGCAATCTTGGCGTAAGCTTCGGCCGAGTCGTAGAACGACTTGATGAGGCTGTTCTTGCGTACCTTGAGCACCTTGAGGTTGGCACCGGCATAAGGGTTGCGGATGCCCTGGCACTGGCAGGCCGACTGGCGGATGGCCTGACGGCAGAGCATCATGCGCAGGGCGGGCAACACCTTCTCGACACACTCGCAGGTGGGACGGTCGGTGATTTCCAATTCCTTGCCGCTGAGCTTGGAAAGAATCTCGTCGTAAATCTTCCTGATTTCGGCTATGGTGTTGGCGGCTACGAAAATGCCGTGGTTCTGTAGCCAGATCACGGAAGGCTCCTCGTTGAAGCGGGCACGGTGGGCCTGGATGCCCTCCTCCACTTTCTTGAACAGGGTGTAGCCCGGATCGGTGTAGGGCACATAGAGGGCCTTCTCGCCAAACAGGGCGTGGAGCTGCTGCTCGGCCTTTTGGGAGCACATCAGGCCATTGACGGCCGTGGGATGAAGATGGACCACGAAAGCATAGTCGATGATGTTGTGCATCGAGGTCTCGACCGAAGGACGGCGGCCCTTGGTGATACAGGCGGCGGCCAGGTCGTTCTTGACCTGCTCTTCACGCTCGGCGGTGTTGGCGCTGTACTGGCGGGTGCTCAGCACTTGCAGCTTGCTGCGGTCGAGCACGGCGAAACCGTCTTCGGTGATGGTGGCCAGGGCTGAGCCCGAAGCCTTCACCCACAGCTTTTCTGCGTTCTTGTACGAGGTGTTGCCGCCACCGGCGATGACATAGCGTTTGTCTTTTCCGTAGAACTGGGAAATGGCAATCAAATCCTGAATTTCCGACATTGTAGTAGTATTTTGCTTGTTCTTTTAAACCGAATGAATCAACTGGTCGCCCAGTTCGATGAACAGGGGTCGCTTGCTGGGGTCGGCCTTGCCGCTGGCATCGACATAGCCCGTGAGGCCCTGGCGCACCAGGTGCTGATGGGCGGCCACCACGCAGGCACCTTCATAGTTGATCTGCAGCAGCTTGTCAGTGAGCGGTGTGCTGTGGCGGGCAAACAGTTCGACCGGTTCCATGGCCGGGGTGTTGTGCTCGCTGCCCAGCGTGACCACGAAGCCCTGGTCATTGAGATAGGAAGCGTATTTCTCCAACAAGGCAACATCGTTGCGGGTGGTGATGAATTCTACCGAATAGAAACCCCTCTGGCGCAGCACCTTGGCCACCTTTTCCAGATCGCCTTCGAAATCGGTGTATCCGCCCTTGGCATCGTCGGCCAGGAAGGGGTAGGTGGGGATGCCGCCGCCGGCCAGGATGATCTGGCAAACGGTCTGCATGGGCAGGAAGGCCTTGGGATCTTCGGGCACGAAAGCGGCGCCGCCGGCCTTGAGCAGGTTGCTGCGGATCTCGTTCTCGACAGCGGCCTGGTTTTCGACGGCCGATTTCATCTCCTTGCCGCCCCAGAGGGTTTCCAGGAGGGCTTTGATGCGCCGGGGATCGTCCTGGCAGTGTTCATAGACTTTCATGCGCAGTGCCTTGGCCAGATGGCGCTCGCGGATCGAGCCGCGGGTCAGTTCCTTTTCGATCCACTGAAAGTCGAGCTGGAAACCGGCCTGCTTTTCGGCCAGTACGGCATTGAGTTTGCCGCACATGCTCTCGACCTGGGCGTTGGCTTCGCGGCGCACGGCGGCCAGCTGCGAGGCGTAGGGTTCGGCCAGGTGGAAAGGATAAGACAGGCCCTTGCCGCTCAGATAGGTACGGCCGGGGTTGCCGGGATCGTTCACGCGAAGGCCGGCTTTCTGGTCTTCCTCATTGAGGCTGATGAACTCGATGTTGAACAGGGGATACAGATGCCGCTTCTGGCAGCCTTCGGCCCAGGCCTGATAACCGGCCGTCGTGTAGAAATCGTTGATTCCCAACACTTTCACATTTTCCTGCACGGCTTTGTCCAAGGCTTCTTCCACGCCCGAAAAGGCGCTGAAAGAATAGGGCGTATGCAGGTGCGCGTTCACTTTCTCGATTTTCATAAGCTCAGTCTCTATTTGCAAAAATCAATAACACTATAATTCTCAGCACTGTACCATAGAATTGTCCACTCTAGCGGCATTCTATGAATTAAGGTGCGAAGGTAGTGAAAGCCAAGCGCAAATGCAAATGGAATTGCATTTGCAAAGGTTTTTCAAGGAGGAGTTTCGGAAAGCTTGCTTTCCGTTAAACGACAACGACGAAAAACCGGCAAAGCAAAAAAAAGTTTTTTGCTTTGCCGAGGCGCCTCCTAGCTCCTCCGCTTCATCATGGAGTGATGAGGCGGGAAGGTAGTGAAAGCCTCATCATGGAGTGATGAGGCGGGAGAGGTAGTGAAAGCCAAGCGCAAATGCAAATGTATTTGCATCGCCTTTTTTTGCTCACCTCAAGGAAATGGATTACATTTGTGCAGAATCAATTCAACGAATTAGCCATGACAAACAAGAAGAAAAATGAGATTGAACAGGGCCGGATGACAGTCCAGGATGCTGTATCGGCGTATGGATCCTCCCAGCATGACGTAATTGGAAACGAAGACCGCATTCCCGAAGGGTATGTTTCGTTTGAACGCTTCGGCGAAATCTTCCATCAAACACTAGACGAATGCTATGAAAAACTACACGCTCATCGTCAGTGAGTCTGCCATTTCAGACTTACAGGACATAGCTGTGTACGTTGCTGGTTTATATCACTCCGATAGTGGTCATAAGTATGTCAACCGAATACTCGGTCAGTTGGCAGGACTTAGCTATACAGCTGATATCATTCAATTTAGTCGCAGAAAGACTGTGAAAAGGATACACCCACACGCCAAGACTTTTTCTGTGGTAAACCGTCGTTGGACCATCGTCTTTCACACGGCGGGAAAATACGTCGTTATCGATCGAATCCTCCCCTCAAAGATGGTAACAGACTGATCTTTCCTGCCGCTGCGGTACAGATTTGGCAGCTTGGCGGCGAGGCGCTGTTTTCTTCTGCGCCGAGCGGCAAGCGCCAAATCTCAGCAGCGGGAGATGATAAAAAAAGCCGATCCTGAGGGGACCGGCTTTTCGCTGTATGGGGAGGGGTGATGCTTAGACACCCTTCTTGGCACGGATGATCTGCTGGGCTGCGGTCAGATTGGCCGTCGGGACGTAGTCCTTGAGCGGCATCATCTTCTCGTGAATGGCATCGAGGAACCATACGGGCTGCGGGAAGAAGGCCTCTTCCAGTTCGTGGCAGGGGGTGATCCAGTTGCGGGAACCCAGCACCACGGGAGCAGCATCCAGATAGTCGAAGCAGAGGTCGGTGATGTTGGCAGCCAGGTCGTTGAGGAACGAACCCCGGGCGCAAGCGTCGCCGGCGATGATGATGCGACCGGTCTTCTTGACCGATTCGATGACCTTCTCGTAGTTGAAGGGCACCATGGAACGGGCATCGATCACTTCAGCTTCCAGGCCGAATCTTTCCTTGAGCATGTCGGCAGCCTGCAGGGCGCGATAGAGCGTGGCACCGATGGTGAGGAAGGTGACGTCCTTGCCCTGGCGCTTGATGTCGGGCTCGCCGAAGGGGATTTCGTAGTAGCCTTCGGGCACACCGCCTTCGTGGAATTCCTCACCCTTGTCGTAGATGCGCTGGCTCTCGAAGAAGATGACCGGGTCGGTACCCTGCAGGGCGCTGTTCATGAGGCCCTTGGCATCGTAAGGCGTGACGGGGAAGGCCACTTTCAGGCCGGGGATGTGGGTGCAGAGGCTGGTCCAGTCCTGAGAGTGCTGGGCACCGTATTTGGAGCCGACACTGACGCGGACCACGACCGGCATCTTCAGGATGTTGCCCGACATGGCCTGCCACTTGGGCAGCTGGTTGAAGATCTCGTCGCCGCAGCAACCCAGGAAGTCGCAGTACATGATTTCGGGGATGACACGACCGCCGCACATGGCGTAGCCGATGGCCGTACCGATGATGGCGGCTTCGGCGATGGGCGAGTTGAACAGGCGGTGAGGCGGCAGAGCCTCGGTCAGGCCGCGATAGACAGCGAAGGCACCGCCCCATTCGCGGTTCTCTTCACCGTAGGCCACCAGGGAGGCGTCCTTGTAGAAGCGGTCGATGATGGCTTCGAAGATACCGTCCTTGATGTTGTACATTTTCATCTTGCTGACGGGCTTGCCCTCGGCATCCACATAGAAGCGGGTCTTGCCGGCGATGCTCTTGACACGCGGATTTTCCTCCATCGGATGGTTGACATCGGGCTTGGCCGTGCTCAGGGAGTCGATGCTCTGGTTGGAGAACATCATGTCGCCCAGCAGCTCGTTGTCCTTGACCAGGTCCATGCGGGGAGAGATTTCCTCGTCGATGGCCAGCTTGTACATTTCGAAGATGGTGTCCTTGACCTTGGTCTGGATGGCATCCAGGTCTTTCTGCTTGGCCAGGCCGGCGGCAATCAGTTTCTTGCCATAGGCGATGATGCAGTCTTCGGCTTCCCAGGCGGCGATTTCCTCCTTGGTGCGGTAGGATGACTGGTCGGAAGGCGAGTGGCCGCTGTAGCGGTAGGTGACAACATCCAGCAGGCAGGGACCCTGCTTGGCTTCCAGGAGCGCTTTCTTGCGACGGAAAGCGTCGATGACGGCCAGGGGATTGTAACCGTCGACACGTTCGGCGTGCATGGCATCGGGATTGAAGCCGGCACCCAGACGGGCGGCAAAGCCGTAGCCCATGGTCTCGCCGCGGGTCTGTCCACCCATGGCATACTGGTTGTCCATGATGTTGAACAGCACGGGCAGGCCACCCTTCATGTCACCTTCCCACATGGTGTGGAACTGGTCCATGGAGGCGAAAGTCATGCCTTCGAGCACCGGGCCGCGGGCCATGGCACCGTCGCCCAGGTTGGCCACGACGATACCTTTCTTGCGGTTAACCTTTTTATAGAGGGCGGCACCCACGGCAATCGAGCCGGAGCCGCCGACGATGGCGTTGTTGGGATAGATGCCGAAGGGGGTGAAGAAGGTGTGCATCGAGCCGCCCAGACCCTTGTTGAAACCGGTCGTGCGGGCGAAGATCTCGGCGATGGCACCGTAGATGAGGAAGCGGATGCCCAGTTCCTTGGTCGTGCCCTTGAAACCCTTGGAGGCAACGGCGAGCGTAGCACCGCCCCAGAACTCTTCCATGACTTTCTTGAGTTCCTTGTCGGGGAGGATTTCGATCGAGCGCAGGCCCTTGGCCAGGATTTCACCGTGGCTGCGGTGGGAACCGAAGATGAAGTCGTCGGTGTCGAGCATGTAGGCCATACCGACGGCGGCAGCTTCCTGACCGGCCGACAGGTGGGCCGGACCCGGGTTGTTGTAGGCCACGCCGTTGTAGCCGCCCGTGGTCTTGACCAGGTTGAGCATGGTCTCGAACTCACGGATGAAAGCCATGTCGCGATAGATGCGTACCAGGTCTTCTTTCTTGAAATTGCCTTCTTTTAATTCGTCGTCGATGCTCTTCTTGTACTGCATGACGGGAATCGGAGCGATTTTGATCTGCCCCGGCTTACGAACCTCTTTGGGATCGATGTAGATGGATTTTGGCATAGTATTTTGTTTTTGACGATTACAGACTGAAACTGGTTTCCTTCATGATCTCGCTCACGGTGGGATGCGGGAAGACGATCTCCTGCATCTCCTTGAGGGTGAGTTCCTGCTCGATGGCCATGCAGGCGGCGCAGATCATCTCGCTCGAGGTGTTGCCCAGCAGATGGACGCCCAGCACTTCGTTGTATTTTTCACCCACCAGCACCTTGCACAGTCCGTTGCCGCCTTCGTTCTCGGCGACGAAACGGCCCGAGAAGGCCATCGGCAGCTTGGCCACCTTGTAGGCGATCTTCTTGGCCTTGGCCTGTTCTTCGGTCAGGCCCACGCCGGCCACCTCGGGGTTGGTGTAGACCACGCCGGGGATGGCATCGTAGCGCATGTGGTCTTCGCGGCCGGTCAGGTTGTTGACCACCACTTCACCTTCGCGGGAGGCGGTATGGGCCAGCAGGCTGAAACCGGTGATGTCGCCGGCGGCAAACACGCCGGGCACGTTGGTGCGCATCTTCTCATCAACCTTGACACCGCGTTCGACGGCTATGCCGAGATTCTCCAGGCCGAAGCCCTTGGTGACGGCACGGCGGCCGACGCTCAGCAGGATCTTGTCGCCCTTGACCGACTGCAGCTGGCCGTCCTTCTCGAAGAAGACTTCGTGGCCTTCGATCTTGACCACCTTGGCTTGCAGGAAGAAGTTGACGCCCTTCTTGGCGTAGATGTCGCGCAGCATGGCGGAGATTTCGTAATCGAGGCCGCCGAGGATCTCGGGCAGCATTTCGACCACGGTCACCTTGGTGCCCAGGCTGTTGAAGAAGGAGGCGAATTCCATGCCGATGACACCGCCGCCGATGATGACCAATTCCTTGGGCTGCTCGGCGAGCTGCAGGATCTCGCGGTTGGTGACGACGATGTCGCCGGCTTCCTTCAGACCGGGGATGGGAGGCACGGAGGCCTCGGAACCGGTGCAGAGCAGCAGGTTCTCGGACAGGTAGCTCTCGCCGTTGCAGGTGATTTCAATGCCCTTGGGGCTGCGGCCCTGGATGAAGGCTTCGCCCTTGACCACGGTGACGTGGTTCATCTTCATGGCGCCTTCGACACCCGAGACCAATTTCTTGACCACTTTGTTCTTGCGGGCCATGATCTTGCCGAAGTCGTAGCTGACTTTCTCGGCGAAGACACCGTATTTGTCGCCATGCACGGCGTTGTCGTAAGTCTTGGCGCTGTAGAGCAGCGTCTTGGTGGGGATACAGCCCTCGTTGAGGCAGACACCGCCCATGCTGTTCTTCTCGAACAGGATAACATTCAAACCTTTGTGACCGGCGCGTTCGGCAGCCACGTAGCCGGCGGGGCCGCCGCCGATGATTGCTAGATTATACATGATCGCGTACGTTTAAAATCAGAAGATGTCGAGTTGCAGATTCTCGATTTCGACGGCAATCTGCTTGAGGAAACGGGTGGCCTCGCCGCCGTCCAGGGCACGGTGGTCGTAGGTCAGGCTCAGGCCGATGTAGGGCACGAAGGCATAGACACCGCCGCCCAGGTCCTTGGGACGGGGCACGATGGTGTTGACACCCAGGATGGCCGACTGGGGCAGATTGATGACCGGGGTGAAGATCTCCACACCGTAGTTGCCCAGGTTGGACACCGTGAAGGAAGCTGCTTCGGGGCTGAGCAGGTCGGGATCGATGCCGCCTTTGCGGCAAGCCTCGGCCAGGGTCTTGAGCTGGTTGGACAGGCCCACGATGCTCAGGTCGTCGGCGTTGCGCACGACGGGCACCATCAGGCCGCGGTCGGTATCGACGGCCACGCCCAGGTGCACTTTGTTGAACAGACGCATCGACTCGCCCAGGAAGTGGGAGTTGACATTGGGATACTGCTTCAGGGCCTTGATGACGGCGTAGCAGACCATGTCGTTGAGGGTGATGTTGGCCGTGAGCGTGCCGGCTTCCATGGCTTTCTTGCATTTCTTGCGCAGCTCCATCATGCGGCGGGCGTCGGCCCCCAGATGGTGGGTGAGCTGGGCCGAGTTCTGCAGGGAGGCGTGCATCGACTTGGCGATGATCTTGCGCATGTTGCTGAGCTTCTTGTCTTCGTAGTCGCAGCCATAGACGGCATTGGGCACCGCCTTGATGTCGGCAGCCTTGGCCGTGCCGGCCAAACCGGATCCGGCGGTGGGCTGCATACCCGTTTCGCGGGCTACTTCCTTGGCCAGGGCGGTCATCTTGGGACGAGCCTCCACGGCTGCCTGGACATCGCGCTCGATGATGCGTCCGTGAGGGCCGCTGCCGGCGATATCCTTCAGGTTGAGGGCCTCCTTGTCGGCCAGATGGCGGGCACGGGGTGAAGCGAAGGTCTCGCCCGTGGGGGCTGCTTTCGGGGCGGCAGGGGCAACGGGAGCTGCGGGAGCGGCAGGAGCCTCGGCCTTGGGAGCTTCGGCGGCTTTGGGCGCCTCGGCGGCGGGAGCAGCGGCAGGAGCCGGAGCTGCAGCGGGAGCGGCGGCGGGAGCGGCGCTGCCGGCCATCAGGGTCGACACATCTTCGCCGGGCTGTCCGATGGCCATCACATTGGTCAGGACAGGCACTTCGTCGCCTTCGTTATAGAGACATTCC